>Ga0265293_10002707_pt1 | contig 34611 bp, 25 predicted proteins | sample Munlanlewell138R_FD_192505 | JGI IMG/M metagenome (GOLD analysis project Ga0265293, IMG submission 192505) | Leachate microbial communities from a municipal landfill in Southern Ontario, Canada - Leachate well 138R | ecosystem: Engineered > Solid waste > Landfill > Unclassified | place: Canada... | reverse complement strand
CTTTGTGGGCGCCAATATGATCTACAACAGCGAAGCCAACTCTACCTTTGGCGACCCTGCCGACAATCGCATCGACGCCTATACCACCCTGGATTTAAGAGCGGGTATCGAAGCGCCTGATGGCCAGTGGAGCGCATCGGTGTGGGGACGCAATGTCACCGATGAGTACTACTGGACAAACCAGTTCTATACTCAGGATGCCATCTCCCGCTTTGCGGCAAAACCTGCCACCTATGGCGTGGCGTTCAGTTATAACTTTTAATGGCAAATAACGATTAACCTGGCAAGCCTTAGCCAATGCAAGCCGGATTAATCGTACAAAAACCAGGCGCCGTCCCGAGACATGGCTCATCGTGCTCAAGGGGCGGCTTCCTGTTTACAAAGGGATATAGCATGAAAAACCACCTAAAAAGTGAATCTTTATGAACAGCAAAATCGGCGTCGGCATTATTGGCGCCAGCCCTGACCGAGGCTGGGCCTCGGACGCACATATTCCCGCACTTCATGCTCTCAACGAGCTGGAGTTTGTCGCACTCTCCACCAGCAGAGCCGCCTCTGCCGAACAGGCGGCAAAACAATTCAATATCGCGCTAGCTTTCGACAACTACCAGGCGCTGGTATCGCGCCCTGAAGTGGATGTGGTTGCCGTCACCGTGAAGGTGCCCCATCACTTTGAACTGGTATCCGCAGCGATCAATGCCGGCAAGGCGGTTTACTGTGAATGGCCACTGGGCAATGGTTTGCAGGAAGCCGAAGTGATGGCCGCTGCCGCCAAAGAAAAAGGTCTCTATGCCGCCGTTGGCCTTCAGGCCAGGTCTTCACCCGTGATTGCCTATGTCAAACAGCTACTTGCCGAGGGTTTTGTCGGCGAGGTGCTGTCGTCAACCATAGTCGCAGACGCCATTAACTGGGGCGCGGATGTTATCGATTGTTACAAATATCTGCTGGATCGCAAAAACGGCGCCTCCATGCTCACCATTCCCTTTGGCCACACCATGGATGCCTTTTGCTGGACCCTCGGCGAATTTGCCGAATTGTCGGCAACCCTGGCAACTCGCCGCCCCCAGGTGACACTGGTGGAAACCGGTGAAAAAATTCCGACCAATGTCGCCGATCAGATTGCCGTCACCGGCATTCTCGAAAGCGGCGCTGTTGCCGCCATTCATTTTCGCGGCGGTCTGTCGAGAGGCACCCATTTCCGCTGGGAAATCAATGGCAGCGACGGCGATCTGGTGATCAGTGCCGGCGGCGGCCATATTCAAATGCTGCCCATGAGCCTAAAGGGCGCGCGGGGAGAAAAACAATCCCTGGAAGATATGCCGGTGCCGCCCTCATACAACCCTATAGGTGACCTGCTGCCCGATGGCCCCGCCGCCAGTGTTGGCCGCGCCTATGCCCGTATGGCCAATGATCTCCGCGCAGGCACACAAACCCTGCCGAGCTTTGCCGATGCCGTGGTGCGCCACCGCATGCTGGAAGCCATAGTGGCGGCGGCAAACAGCGGACAAAAACAAAGGTACAAAACCTCATACTGAAACCTTTGCCAAGTAATGACGTTGTCCGCAGTTACAACAACTAAAAATAAACCGAAAGAGCACGGAGTAGCAAAATGACTGAAGCCGTCAAGACAACCTATACCCACTGCACCATTTGCGTGGCCACCTGCGGTTTGGCGGTCACCTCACAAAACAATAAAGTCATCAAGGTGGAGCCGGACAAAGACAATGTCTTCTGGGAGGATTTTTGCATTAAAGCCGCAGAGTCTCACCATCTCATTGATCACCCCCTGCGCATCAAGGCGCCCATGAAGCGGGTCGGCGACCAGTATGTGGAAGTCAGCTACGAGCAAATGCTCTGCGAACTGGCAGAGCAATTAAACACCATTATCGACAGCTACGGCGCCGACAGTATCGGCGCCTATGTGGGCAATCCCGCCACCTCCAATACCAGCACCTATGCCTTTCTCAATCTGTTTCTCGACGCTATCAACACCAAAAGCCGCTATTTTGTCGGCTCCCTGGATCAAAATGCCCTGCATATTGTTTTTGAGCATATGTACAACCATCCCTGGGCGTTTATTCAAACCGATGTGGACAATTGCCAGTATCTGATGATGATCGGCGCCAACCCTGCGGTCAGTGAATTCGGCTGGCTCTATTCTGTCAGCCAGGGCTGGAAGCGCGCCCTCAAGGCGAAGGAAGCGGGCAGCACCCTGGTGATTGTCGATCCGCGCAAAACAGAATCCGCCAACAAGGCCTCCGAGCATATAGCACCGCTGCCGAATACGGACTGGGCCTTTGTGCTCGCCATTCTCCATGTGATTTTTACCAACAACTGGCACGATCCTGAAGCGGAAAAAGACTGCAATGGTTTTGAGCAGCTGCGCCAAATCGCCCTCGCCGCCGACCTCGACTCCCTGAGTCGCCGCTGTGATATTCCCGTAGCCACCCTCACCAGAATCGCCAAAGACTTCTCCCACGCCAGCTCTGCGGTCTGCCTCGCCAACACCGGAGTGGGGCAGAGCAGTACCGGCGCCATCACCATCTGGCTGGCTCAGGCGTTGACTCTGATCACCGGCAATATGCGCCGCAAGGGCGGCATGTTCCACACCAAAGGCGCCATGAACCTGTTAAAAAATGGCGCTGAACTTTTTCCTGTGCAACATCGTAACAGCAGGGTTCGCGGCACAGCCTCAGTGGCGGGTTTTTTTCCCACCATAGAAATTGCCGACGACATCAACACCCCAGGCGAAGGCCAGCTCAAGGCTTTTTTTATCGTCGGCGGCAACCCGGTGATTTCCGCCCCCCAGGGCAAAGAACTGGACGAGGCTCTGGCCAAACTGGATTTACTGGTATGCGTGGACAGCTTTCAACGGGACAGCCATCGCCATGCCCATTGGTTAATTCCCGCCCCGCACTTTTTAGAACTGGATGACGCAGCCATTCTCCTCAAGGATCTCAATGCCAGACCTTCGGTGCAGTTTTTGCGCAAAGCCGTCGACAAACCCGCGACGGTTCCCTACGAATGGCAATTTTTCCGCGACCTGGTGCTGAAAATGGACAAGCCCCTGTTGATGGGCAAAAAACACCTCAACCTGCTGGTAAAGGCCACCAACCTTTGGGGCAAGCTGACCGGCAATCCCTATGATGGTTTCAGCCCCAAAACCCTGACAAAAGCGCTGTTAAAAAAAGGCGGCGCCACCACTTACAAAGAGGTGGAAAATTCACCCCACGGACTGCTCCTCAATGAAGAAGTGGATTTTAATTATTTTCTCGACAACCTGCCCACGGCGGACGGCAAAGTAAACCTAGCGCCGGAAATGTTTACCGCGCGATTGCAGAATCTTCTCGCCGAGCAGGAAATTCGCCACGACCGCGACCAATATCCCTTTTTACTTATCAATAAACGCAGAAAGCATATGATGAATTCGTGGATGACCCACGGCTCCATGCAAAAAATGAAAAACCCCGATGGCGATATTATTGAAATTCATCCCGACGATGCCGAAAAAATCGGCTGTAGTGACGGCCATAGAGTGAGAGTGGCTTCCGCTGTCGGCGAAATAGACGCCCTCTTGCGCACCACGGAATCTGTTCGCCCAGGCGTGGCCGTGATGGGGCACGGCTGGGGCAGCCACACCTTTGACCCTCATCATTCAGGCAAGGTGGAATTTCACGGCGGCGTTAACAGAAATTTATTGGTATCCAATCAAAAAGACCAGATGGATCCTCTTTCTGGCGTACCCAAACTCAATGGCACCGCCATCAGTATTTTGCCAATCGCCTGAAAAGGAGGCTTTTTTACAACAATTTTTAATCACGTTAGAGGAAATTATTGATGAGTATTGAAGAAAACAAAAATATTGTCGCCCGTTTTTGGCAAGCCTTTTCCACTGGCGAATACCAAACCTGTCTGTCGCTACTGGATGACAATGAATTTACCTGGTGGATTTTGGGGGATAAAAAACAATTTCCCCTGGCTGGCAGTATGAATAAAAAAGAATTTGAACAGTTACTGCTCGGGGTTTCGGCAAATACCCTCGACGGCCTCACCATGACGCCATCCGGGTGGACTGCCGAAGGCGACAGAGTGGCAATGGAAGCGGAATCCTACGCGAAGATGTCTAACGGAAAAACCTACAACAACCTCTATCATTTTCTCCATATTGTTCGCGACGGAAAAATCTGTATGGTCAAGGAATATCTCGACACCCACCACGCTGCGGACGTTCTCTGCACCTGAAGTCCAACTAAAATTGATCACAAAAAATGAGCCATTCCTTATAAATACCGCGTAAAATCTTTATAAGGAAATGGCTCTAACAAGGGTTCGTAAAAATCAATACATGTGAAAATCTTGATCACATTCGATCAGGTCAACTGAATAACCTGACCGTCGTCAACAGGAATAATAGCGCCATTGATAAAAGCAGAGGCGTCGCTGGCCAATAAAAGAATAATACCGTCCAGCTGTTCAACCCGGCCAACCCGCTTTCCGGGAAGACGATCGATATCCGCTTTGCCCTGTTCGGTTTCAAAATATTCCGCAACCATTTCTGTCATAAAGTATCCCGGCGCTATGCCGTTGCAGCGAATATTTTTACCAAAAAGATCGGCGGCAATCTGTTTGGTGAGATGATTAACCGCAGCTTTTATGCTGCCGTAACAGGGAATATTTTTCATCACCTGAATACCGGTAACCGAGGTTATATTAATAATGGAGCCAGGCTTTTCCACAGCAATTAAGCGCTGCGAAAACTCCTTCGCCATTCTCATGGTGCCGGTAAAATTGGTATTGACCAGATTATTCCAGGCAGCTTCATCGACATCCGGGAAAGGGGCAAAATCCAGTTGCGCCGCATTGTTGACAAGAATATCCACCATGCCATAAGCTTTTTCGGCGCGGTCAAAAGCGCTTTTAACACTTTCGGCATTGCCGATATCCAAATCCAGACCAATGGCAGTGCCCCCCTTAGCAACAATGGCTGCGGCCACCTCCTCGACTTTATCCAAGCGTCTGGCGGCACAAATGACTTTGGCTCCGGCATCCGCCAGGGTTTGGGCAAAACGCCTGCCCATACCTGTGCCTGCGCCAGTGACCAACGCCACCTTGCCTTTCAAGGAAAATAGTTGTTCGATATTTGACATTTTTACCTCCTGAAAATAACCGCTTTAATAGATGAATGGCACTGACTTAACGCCAAAGCCACAATTTTCGTCATTCCTTTAATAGATTTTTTAATAGCTTATTCACAACGCCTGCGAACCACAGACTCCGCTCTGGCAATAAGGGATTTTTGCCGCTGCTCATCAGTGACCCTCGCTGTGGTCGACGGCAATGCATTATTCAGGTCGGCAAATTTAACCCTGCGAATGGTTGGCGCCGGTGTTGAATCCGCCTTGTAGTAGCGAATGGAAATCAAACCCCGCTGGTGCCCGCCAGCATCGAGCCAGTTGGCCACACCTGGATCTTTGTGGGAAATAACCGCCCGAAAGACACCGTCGTCATCAATAGTGGCCTGATGGCCATTGAGGGATGTCTGACGCAGATGGTAGTCTCTGGCTTCCCAGAAATGGCTGCACAGCTGAATACTCCAATAGTATGACTCCGGCAATTTAACCTCAAGAATAAGGGCTTCATCTTCAGCGCAGTTGTAAGTGCCTTTGCCGTAGCGAAGATCTTTCCAGCCAAAATTAATGGAATCAAAAATTAAAGTGTCCTGGGGCGCGTCGTAGTAGCTTCTGTAAACCTGGGCAAATCTTTCCGGCAAAAACCGCAGCCAGTCAACAAATAGCTGACTGCGTCTCTCGATCTCTGCAACGGTCAACGGGGGCGGCGGATAATGGGCACCGACCCGCTGAATTTTCAAGTCTGCCGGTTCCTCCCGATCCCAGTCGTAATAATATTGGCGGAAAATAATATTTCCTGGCCCCTCAGGCAATTGAATCCAATTGCCATCGTGCTTGTCGCGACTGAGAATGATTTCAACCTGGTTATTGGCATCGACTTCAAAATCGCTGAGGCGGTCGATTAACTCCCACTGGTGGACATGGGCAAATTCACCTTTGCGGGTTTCGATATCGAAAACACGGGCAGTGCCACGATTGCCGCTGATGCGGTAGGTATGATCGCCGTGAACGGGCGCCCACACGTAATAACAATCTGTCGCCGGCAAGCCGTAATGAATTCTGGTGGAGAGGAAGTGGAGAAACTGGGGATAGTCGGAAGACGAACTATCCAGCGTCATCGGCAGTGCCCCGGCGATAAGCCGAGTGAGATAGCGTATACCCTCGGCGCGGGTTAAGTCATCACTCACTAAAGGATCATTCCACACCAGGGTTTCCAGCGCCCCCATGGCCTTGGTCATTTCACGCCAGATCGTCGGATTCGAGACGCCGGCATTGGCAATTGTTTGGTTATCAGTTGTCATTATTTCGTACTCCGTTTCCTGGAAATCAGGTCTTATGCAGTAATAAAACGCTTGCGATAGGCGGCGTAGCGCTCATCGATGGCATCGAGGGAAAGGCCGTAGTGGTCGGCGGAATATTCATAGGCTCCCCAGTGGCCTTTGGGGCGGCGGGCGTTGTAGTCGTTAAATGCCGCCAGCGCTGCGGGGGTTAATTCACGCCCGGCGTATTTGTAGATTTTGCCAATCACGCCCACCACATCGGTAACAATTTCTTCGAATTTAAAATCGAGGATGCGATCTGCTGGCAATTGATCTCTGATGACAAGATTGCGGTCAAGCTGATCCGCCCAGTATTCGCACATATCGCGACCAATCTCCACGGGATCAACCTGATCGCTGCCCATCTTGCGCCCCTCTTCGATAAGGGAAGCAAATGAGGGCACCACGTCCCGCGGGTCGCGGTGACAATGGACAACAACGGCATCTGGAAAGGTTTCGAGAAGAACATCCAGCGCGCCTATATGCACCGGCGATTTCATAATCCAGGGACGACCACGGCTGCCACCGTCCTGCCATTGCAGGTATTGCAGCATTTTATAAAGGATGTCATAGGTTGGCCGTGGATCGCATTTTGATATGTAGTCGTAGTAGGATGGCACTCGCGAAAACAGCCAGGAAATAACGCACTCAAATGACATATCCATGATATGCAGTTCTTCATCCGGCTCCAGCGCCTCCATGGGATGGCGCGCCATCCAGCCGGGAAACTGTGTGGCGAGGGTCTGCTCCACCAATAACCCGGCTTCAATTCTTGCTTTTGGATCCCCAGGTTGCTCGCCGGGAAATGGCGCCGGATTAATTGTTCGCCAGAATTCCAGCCGTTGCACACCGGGATCTGCCGACATCACCCGCTGGAGTTTTGAGGTGCCTGTTCGCGGCAGCCCGAGAATAATAATGGGCGCCTCAATTTTTTCTTCGAGAATATCGGGATGCTGCTTAACGTCGTTTTGATAGCGCAAGCGATTTGACAGCAAGCGAATAAAGCCGCCGTATACCATCATTTTTCCCATGGCATTTAACCTGGCTTCTTTGCCGACAGCGTCCACCAAAATGGTTAACCCTTTGATAAAGTGGCGATCGCCAAAATCCTCCAGGCCTGTTTGAGCCTGCGCCGCAGCCAGCAACCCTTCTACAGTTTCCGGCATCTGCATCTCAGTTATTGCTTCGTTTGAATGCGCCATTGTTTTTCTCCGATTCTAACAATAAATAAACATTACCAATGTCATTATTTGCCTTGCTGATACAATCCCAACACAACAAATGATAAATAACTCATTAACAATATAGGGCGATTTTTCGCCACCAGATGAAATCTATACGACCTTGTGCGGCAATTGTTTTCACTGGCAAGTACGTATTTTTTGAAAAGGCCTTTATTACTTTCAGGGCGCCTTTAAAAATGCCCTTTCTCTAATTTTTATAGGGATACGGGTGCATAAAAACCCCGAACACTATGGGCAGGATATTTCCCTGCAACTATTTTCAGTCACTGGCCGACCATTATTGAGACTTCCAGGCGGCTTTTGGGTTCTGTATTTATTTGCAACCCACTGGTTTATTTCAAGCCTACAGCAAAATCCCCTTTCTGCCAGACAATACTGTTGTTTAAGACCCAGCCCCTGCTTATTGCCGGTACAGTGGTGATGCTAAGGTCTTTTTAAACATATGTAAATTATATTAATATGATTTTCAATATCTATAAAATAGATGGAACAACAAGAGGCTTTCAACTATTTGGTTAGCCGCCATTCTTTACTTCGATACGATCCACTTTCTGAAAACCCCTGGGCAGTTTATTGCCCCGGCGGCCGCGCTCGCCTTTATAGTGCTCAAGATCAGCAAGGCTCATATTGAGGTAGCGTTTGCCAGAGTAGACATAGAGCTGCTCCCCCGGTGCGACCACCGCCACATCTACCATAAACTCCTCCCGGCTTTGCAGCCGTGATGAAGGAATGCTGATAATTTTGTTGCCCTTGCCTTTGGCCAGCTGGGGCAGTTCGCTGACGGGAAAGACCAGCAGGCGCCCTTCATTGCTTACCGCTGCCAGTAGTCTGCCATCCAGACTGTCCAAAGGTTTGGGCGGCAACAAGCGTCCGCCTTTGGAAATTGACACTGCGGCTTTGCCGGAGCGGTTTTTGCTCTCCAGATCGGTCATTTTGGCAATAAATCCGTAACCGGCATCCGTGCTTAACAGCACCAATCCTTTTTCCTCCGCCATCATCAGGCCGCTGAAGGTGGCGCCGGATGGCGGACTCAAGCGCCCGGTCAGAGGTTCGCCCTGCCCCCGTGCCGAAGGCAGCGAATGTGCCGCCAGGGTGTAGGCGCGCCCGGTGGAATCGAAAATAATCACATTCTGGTTGCTGCGCCCTTTTGCCGCAATCTGCAAACTGTCTCCGGCCTTGTAACTCAGCGCATTGCCATCGACATCGTGCCCCTTGGCGGCGCGTATCCAGCCTTTCTCGGAGAGCACCACAGTGACAGGCTCGGTTGTCATTAAATCTTTTTCTGAAAAGGCTTCCGCCTCGGCGCGCACCACAATTGGTGAGCGGCGGTCGTCGCCGTATTTGTCTGCGGCTTCCTGGAGCTCCTTTTTTACCAGGGTTTTGAGCCGGGCGTTGGAGCCGAGAATTTTTTCCAGCTCTTCGCGCTCTTTGTTAAGCTCATCCTGCTCGCCGCGAATTTTCATCTCTTCAAGTTTGGCCAAATGGCGCAACTTCAATTCAAGAATGGCTTCCGCCTGGGCGTTGCCCAGATTAAAGCGCCGCATCAATTCCGCTTTGGGATCGTCCTCGTAGCGAATAATTTCAATCACTTCGTCGATATTGAGGTAGGCGATGAGCAGCCCGTCGAGGATATGAAGCCGGTTCAGCACCTTGTCGAGGCGAAATTCGAGCCGGCGGCGCACTGTCTCTATACGATAGCCGTTCCATTCGCGAAGAATGGCGTTCAACGGCTTGACCCCTGGACGGCCATCCATGCCGATCATGTTGAGGTTAACCCTGTAGGTGCGCTCCAGATCCGTGGTGGCAAACAGGTGGCTCATCAGCCCTTCGAGATCGACACGGTTGGAGCGGGGCACAATCACCAGCCGGGTGGGATTTTCATGATCGGATTCATCGCGCAAGTCCGCCACCATAGGCAGCTTTTTGTTTTGAATCTGGGCAGCGATCTGTTCGAGAATCTTTGCTGGTGACGCCTGGTGGGGCAGTGCGGTGACAATAATGTCGCCATCTTCCTTCACCCAGAGGGCGCGCATGCGCATAGAACCGCGCCCGGTTTCATAGATGGTGCGAATATCCCCGGAGGAAGAAATAATTTCTGCTTCCGTGGGGTAATCCGGCCCCTTGATAAACTGCATCAGCTCGGCAACGGAGGCAGACGGCGCATCCAGCAAATGGATGCAGGCGCTGACCACTTCGCGCAGATTGTGGGGGGGAATATCTGTGGCCATACCCACGGCGATGCCCGTGGTGCCATTCAAGAGCACATGGGGCACCTGGGCTGGCAGCACTACAGGTTCTTCGAGGGTGCCGTCAAAATTAGGTTTCCAGTCTGCGGTGCCCTGCCCCAACTCACTGAGCAAGACATCGGCGAAAGCCGCCAGTTTCGATTCGGTGTACCTCATGGCGGCAAAGGATTTGGGGTCGTCCGGAGACCCCCAGTTACCCTGGCCGTCCACCAGGGGGTAGCGGTAGGAAAAGGGTTGCGCCATCAGCACCATGGCCTCGTAGGCGGCGCTGTCGCCGTGGGGGTGGAATTTACCGATAACATCGCCCACGGTGCGGGCGGATTTTTTGTATTTGGCGCCAGCCTTCAAACCCAGCTCGCTCATGGCGTAAATGATGCGCCGCTGAACCGGCTTTAAGCCGTCACCAATATGGGGCAGGGCGCGGTCGAGAATCACATACATGGAATAATCCAGATAGGCTTTCTCGGCGTAGGTTTTCAGGGAAACCTGTTCAAAATCGTTCTGTTGAATACCCATTAATCTCTCTTAGGCTGTAAATCTGTTGGGAGTCTGTCGACAGTCAATCATACCTCAATTCACCAGGGTTTCAGGATGGCATGAAGTTCGCTTTCAAGGCAATGACGCGGAGTGCCCGCAGCGGGCATTGCGGTTAACGTGGAGGATAAATCCTGTTCGTCACCCATTTCGACCAACCAGGGCAATATCCTTGAAATAGCAAGGCCATTGCCCTAACCTCTGCCGCAATTTTGACCACACCACAACACTCTGAATTGGAGAGGGTAACCCAAGTGCCCCCATCATTGCCCTACTCTAGGTTAATAACCATTTTGGCGGTGTTTTATCTATTGCCCGTCAATAGCTGGTCAAATACAGCCGTCGCCGAGGCCGAAGATTTTTCGTCCATGTCCCTCAAAGATCTGCTGGCGCTGGAAGTGTTCACCTCCGCGTCCCTGCTGCCAACCCAGGAGTCGAAAGCGCCGGGCACCGTCTACAGTTTTTCGTCCAGGGATTTTCGCCGTTTTGGCGCCCGCCGTCTCGAAGACTTGCTGCAATTTATTCCGGGCATACAGCTGAATCAATACCGCAAGCGCCACCAGACCGCCTGGGCTCGCGGGCTTCTCAGCCGCTATAACGACAAGCTTCTGCTCATCGTTGACGGCGTGCGAATGCAGCATTTGTACTACAGCCATTTTGCCTTGGGCGACAACCTGCCCCTTGAAAACATTGCCAGAGTGGAAATTATTCTCGGCCCCGCTTCCAGCCTCTATGGCGCCAACGCCTTTGGCGGCATTATTTCGGTAACCACGCGCAATTTTTCCGACACCCCGCAGTTTGAAGCCAGTGTTGAAGCGGGCAACCACCAGCGCAGTAAGGCCACGGCCACCTATAACAGCAGAACGTTGCAACTGTTTGGCAGCACCCTGTCACAGGATGCGCCCTTTGACGGCGAGCGCAGAAGCTTTATCGGCGGTGCCGCCCCGCAACCTCTGGATGAAGACTACACCAGCCTGTTTGTCAAAGCCCGCCCCCTGGCTGGGCTAACGCTGGCGCTCAATTACAGTGAAAACAACACCCCCTTTCTGTTTATTCCCGACACCCAGGACGCCTTTATCGAAGAGCGCATGCTAACCACGTCCGCTTCCTACGAGGCGGGAACCATCGCCACTGGCCGTATCGAAGCCCGCCTTTTTTACACCAGCGACAAAACCCACGAATATGAAATAGAGCGGCAAAGCCGCGCTCTTGCCTACAGCGAAAACCAGCATGCCACCATCGCCGGCGGCACAGTGACCGGGCTTCGCCAATTCGCCAACCATGTCGTCGCCCTGGGAAGCAGCTGGCAATACGAAGAGGCGGAAGACATGGCATACCGCCGCCTCTTCTCTTTCCGCAACGGTTTTTTTGAAACTCCAGAGCAGGGTTCTCTACTGCGAGACGCCAACATTCGCAACAATGACTACGCGCTTTTTGTTCAGGATGTGTGGACCCTAACCCCCAGCGTTGAGTTGACCCTGGGAGCCAGATACGACGATTTTGACCAGTTTGGCCAGCACCTCAATTATCGCAGCGCCCTGGTCTACACCCCCACGAGCAACCAAACATGGAAAGTTCTCTACGGTACCGCCATGCGCACACCGGGATTTCGAGAATACCTCAAGGTTCTGGAGGGTACAGACTTCTCTCCACCCACCCCCGAACCCGAAGAAATCAAATCCCTGGAGCTGGGCTATCTCTATCAATGGGAGGACGCCAATCTCAGCATCGGCCTGTTTCGCAATAAAGTAACCGGTTTTATTCAGGAAATGCCGACACCGGACGGGATTGACGAATACTTTACCAACATCGACGGCAGCTGGTATTTGCGTGGTGTTGAATCGGTGCTCAACCTGAGGCTGGCGGAAAAACTGAACCTTCGCCTCGGCGCGTCCTTCCTTGATATTGAAGGTTCGACTTCACAACCCACGCCCTATCTGGCCGACTGGACTAGCAGCATTAATGTGGATTACAGCATCAACACCAGCGACAGCCTGGGTTTGTCGCTGATCTACAACAACAATCGCCACGACACCAATCAGTTTCGCGACGATCAAGCCGAGGCGTTTATTATTGCCAATGTCTTTTTAGCGGGGGAATTCAACCGCAACTTCAGCTACGCGGCGGGTATCGACAACGTTTTCAACACTCGAGTTTTTGACCCTGCTGCCGATTTTGGCAGCCAGCACAACACCGAAAGAGGGGTGCGGGAAATCTGGTTACGCCTGGTGTGGAGCTACGGTCACTGATGTCAGCCTTTGCACGCCGCGCACCACGCTGTTTCTGGCGCAGCTTTTCCCATGGGCTACTGCTTCTAATCAGCGCTTTTAGCCTCGACCGCGCCGCTGGAGATACAGGCCAGGGCGCCACCAGTAGCCAAATCGATAACATCAAAAACGCTTTTGTGGTCAACATCGCCCGCTTTGCGCACTGGCCGCAACAAAATGCCGCCGCTGGCAACAGCCCGCTTCGGCTCTGCATGTATCGCAGCGCTGAAGCCGATCAGCAACCCAAAGCGTTACAACAGATGATCGCCGGGCGCCCTGTTGATGTCACCCATATCGACCGGCTCAACAGCCCCGAGGACTGCAGTGTACTGGTGGTTCCCGGTGGGGAAATTGACCATTTCCGGGCGAACTTTCTTCCCCTGTGGCGACACCAGCCTATTCTCACCATTCTGGATTTGACCACCAGCACCCAGGGCGGCAAGGCCTATTCGGGAATTATGGTAGCGCTGGTGCGCAAGGGCAGCAAAATCGGCTTTGAAATCAACCTTGACGAAGTTCATGGCGCAGGGCTGAAGATGAGTTCAGAACTCCTCAAGCTGGCCACCCTGGTCAAAGGAGATAACTGACCATGTACTTCCTTGGCAGACGCTCTATTCGCAAAACCATCATGTCGGTGCTGCTGCTCACCAGCAGTATCGCGCTGACTTTTTCTGTGGTGGGTTTCGCCATTATCGACTGGATGTCGCTGCGCAATACCATGTACAACCAGCTGCGCGCTCAGGCAGGCATTATCGGCAGCAATTCGGTTGCTGCCCTCACCTTTGGCGACGCCGCCGCAGCAGCGAGCACCCTTTCCAGCCTTGGAAACGAAACCAACGTCATTGCCGCGGTTATTTTCACCAACGACGGCCAGCCCTTTGCCCAATATCAGCGCAACGACCGCCCCATTCCCATGGTGCTTCCCTACGAAAAATACGGCGATATTGGCGGTGATTTGTTCGTCTCTGTACCCATCACCTTCGACAACAAAGCCCTGGGCACCATTCTCCTGGTATCCGAACTCAGTTACTGGAACTACCGCCAGTTTATGCTCGGCGTGACCGTGCTCGGTATGTTTCTGCTTTCCTTGATGGTGGTCTATTTTTTATCGCGGCGTTTGCAGCGGGTGGTGACAGAACCGATTTTAAAGCTGGCTCATACCGCCCAGCGCATTACCGAAAGTGAAGACTACAGCCTGCGCGCAGAGAAACTTTCCAAGGACGAAATTGGCGGCCTGGTGGACGATTTCAATGAAATGCTCATGCAGATCCAATTGCGCGACCGCAAATTGCAGCATTCGCGGGAAGAGCTCGAAGTTAAGGTCGACGAACGCACCTGGGAGCTCACCGAACTGACCCGCCAGCTCGAACACCAGGCCTACCACGACACCCTTACCGGCCTGGCAAACCGCATTACCTTTGACGACCATTTGCGCCTCGCCATCCATCAGTCGGAACGCTACGGCGGCAGCCTTGCGGTGCTTTTTCTCGACCTCGATCGCTTCAAGGTCATCAACGACACCCTTGGCCACGTCATCGGCGACAAACTACTGATTCAGGTGGCACACCGTTTTAGCGAATGCGTGCGCAGCAGCGACACCCTGGCCAGGCTCGGCGGTGACGAATTTGCCATTCTTCTTCAACATCAAAAAAATGCCAACGACACCGCCGATATCGCGCAAAAATTAATTCAAAAAATCAACCAACCTTTTAGTATCGACGGCTACAGTCTCCATATTTCCACCAGTATAGGTATCAGCCTTTATCCCGACGATGGCGACAGCGCCGAAACCATCATCAAAAATGCCGACACCGCCATGTACAGATCCAAGGATCAGGGCAAGAATCAGTTCACTTTTTTCGCCGCCGAAATGAATAACCGCGCCGTGCGCCGCCTCGAGCTTGAAAATAAGCTGCGTCTCGCCATCGATGAAAAGCGCTTTTGTGTTTACTATCAGCCGCGGCGAGATACCAACTCCCTCGCTATCATTGGCGTTGAAGCCTTGATTCGCTGGTTTGATCGAGATGAAGGCGAAATTTCACCCTCAGAATTTATTCCTCTGGCAGAAGAGTGCGGCCTGGCGGCGCGAATCGACGAATGGGTGCTGGAGACCGCCTGCTGCGACATGCTCAGCTGGTTTGATGGCAATCCCCCGCCCATCTCACTGTCGGTAAATTTTTCCGCCACCCATTTTATTCGCAAGGATCTACCCCAGGTAATCAGTGCCATTTTGCTGAGAACCGGTTTTCCCGGCTCCCAGCTCGAACTGGAAATTACCGAAAACCTGTTTGGCCCCGACACCACTGACGTTCTCCCCATGTTCCAGGCTTTGAGCAAGTTGGGGCTGGAGTTTTCCATCGACGACTTTGGCAAGGCCTATTCATCCCTCAGCCGCCTCAAGCAACTGCCGCTGCAAACCCTGAAAATCGACCGCTTTTTTATTCAGGATGTGGGTATTGATCCCGATGATGAAATCCTGGTGCGCACTATTATCTCCATGGCACACAACCTCGGTCTGAAAGTAGTCGCCGAAGGTATTGAAACCATGGCTCATTACCGATTTGTCAAAGCCCACGGCTGCGATGCCATTCAGGGTTTTCTCTATGGCAAGCCAGCGCCATCAGCAACCATGAGCACACTTTTGAATGACAACGTCAACGTGGAAATGGAACAGGATCAATAATTATCAAGACGGCAGCAACAACCGAAAAAACTCGGAAAAATTTCTCTACATTACCCCAAAGTAGCTCAGCCGCCACCAAGCATATGTTTACGATATTTTAACGGTGGCACTCCCATGTAGCTAGAAAAATAACGGGTAAGATGGCTGTGACTGTGAAAGCCAACCTCTTCCGCGATACGCTCAATACTGAGCTGGGTGTTCAGCAACAGCATTTTTGCTCTTTCAAGACGTTTATATAAAAGAAATTCGTGGGGAGGCAAGCCTACTTTTTGCTTAAAGACACGGCTTAGATAAGAGTGTGAAATACCAAGTTCATCGGCAATATCCTTTATGGTGATTTTTTCATTTAGCCGCAGCGTCAATTTCGTCACTGCGTAGTTGACTTGCCTGTCGGCGCCGGATTCAGAACAGTAGCCGGTTTCTTCAATTTCCAGCAAGTCAGTTATATACATCTCAAGAGATGCAAACAGCATGTTGACAAATTGTTGCGACAACCCTTTTTCACACTGATCCATTCTCACCAGCTGTTTTGTCACATTGAGCACAAAAGGCTCGTAAAATGACTGGGCACAATAACCGCTAAAAGATTCAACCTTAATTTTAGAGCTGAGAATTTCTAGTTTTTCCCTCACCTTTTCATTTTCAAAAACCAGGCCAACAACATCAAACTGACTGACCAGTTTCCAATTTGTCGGCGTACCAGAAGGGATAATCGAAACCTGCCCTGGAAGAGAAAATTTCTCCGACAATTGAAAGTCCTGGGAGAGCGCCCAAATTTTTTTGTGGCCATCAAATCTCATGGTAATCATAGGCAGAGGCAATTGTGGCAGCATTAAATCCGTTTTTTGGGTATACCAGCGATAAGCGGCACAGCGCCCAGCGCCCTCACCACAAACACTGACGACTGGAGGGCAGCCATGGGCTTTTGTCATTATTTTTAGATGCTGATCAATTAACATGATTTTTAATACACTCTTGTTCACCTAAACATGAATATCTACAACACCAACAAACAGGATGAACGTTAAAAATTAACGGCATCAAACTACTATTCTGTTCCGATCACAACCAATAGCCTTTTCGGCAGTTAAAAAATGTGAAAGTTTTATGGTCAAAACTTGAAAATTTCGCCCTCCCCTTAACCATATACTTTTTATAGCTCAAAACAAGCCGACACTGCAGTCTCTCAATAATGGCTTGAGCGATAACAATACCTATCAAAACGATCGAGAAAGGGGTGAAAGATGATGATACATAAAAAATGGTTACCTATAAGTATTGTTCTAGGCACAGCTGCCATAGCACCACAGGCATCGCTGGCCGGAATTGAGGAAATCATCGTTACGGCCAACAAGCGGGAACAGAGCCTAAACGATGTCGGCCTGACTATCGATGTTTTTTCCAGTGAGATGCTCAAAAACCGCCGCATTTCCACTCTGGCGGATATCGCCGCAGCAACACCTGGGCTAACCTATGCACCCAGCGCGGGGAATACCCCCATTTATACCCTGAGGGGCGTCGGCTTTAATGAAAGTACTCTCGGTGTCTATCCTGCTGTCAGTGTCTATATTGATGAAGCGCCGCTGACTTTCCCGGTGCTGTCTGGACTATCCGCTTTTGATCTTGAAAGAATCGAGGTTCTTAAAGGGCCGCAGGGCATTTTGTTTGGCCAGAACTCCACTGGCGGCGCCATTAACTATATTGCCGCAAAACCGACAGAAGAATTATCCGGCAGCGCCAGCCTGACCTATGGCAGATTTGATTTGACCGAATTTGAAGGCTTTGTCAGTGGCGCAATTTCGAACAACCTGAAAAGTCGCATTGCCGTAAAGGCTCGCTATCAGGATGACTGGCAGCGCAGCCCGATCACCGGCCAGGAAAACGGTGACGAAGATCAGGTGGCCGTGCGCTGGTTAACCGATTGGGACGCCACGGAAAATGTCAGAATCTCGACAAATATCAACGGCTGGAAAGATCAATCCGACCCCCAGCAAATGCAGTTGACCGCGATAATTCCGCAAACCCCTTCGTCGGCCAAACAACCAATTTTGGATGCCACCTTTCCCGATAACGATGCCCGCGTTTCTGACTGGAACCCGCTGCGCGCGCCATCCCTCAACCGGGAGCTTTGGCAGGGAGTTATTCGGGTTGAAGCAGATCTCACCGACAACCTCATGCTCACGTCGCTAAGCTCCTATATTGATTTTGAGCAACAGCAGGTCACTGAATTTGATGGCACCTCCGCCAGATCCCAGGAATATTCGCGAGGTAACGGCGACATCAGCACGTTTTCCCAGGAATTTCGCCTGGAAAACCTCAATACAGAAAAAATGCGCTGGGTGTTAGGCGCCAATTTCGAAGATACAGAGGTAGCTGAAGACACCCACCTTCGTTATGAAGATAATTCAACCGGCAGCGCAGCGACAAATTTTATTGAGAAAGGCGCTTACCGGCTGGATGTGGATGTTAAAAACTGGGCTGTTTTTGGCAACGTGGATTACAACCTGACCCCCGATTTGGTTCTTAAGCTTGGCTCCAGATATACAGAATCTGAAACCTCTGCCAATATCTGCGGTTATGATATGGGCGACGGTCGCATCAATGGACTGTTCACAACGCTGGGCACTATTTTCAGTGGCAGCCCGGTGACACCCCTGGTGGACGGCGACTGTTTTTCCATGAATTATGATTTTATTCCTGGCGACCCATTTATCGACACTCTCAAAGAAGACAATCTTTCTTGGCGAGCGGGTCTCGACTTTAATTTTAGCGAGGAAATTCTTTTATATTTCAATATTTCTAAAGGCTACAAAGCTGGCAGCTACCCGAATATTGCCGCATCCACCTTCCGCCAGTACGAACCTGTCACCCAGGAATCTGTACTCGCTTACGAGACCGGGATTAAATCCCGTTTCTTTGATAACAGGCTGGCTGTCAATGCCGCTGTGTTCGTGTACGAGTACAACGACAAACAGATCCGCGGAAAAATTGCCGACCCCACGTTTGGCCGCCTTGATGTATTGAGAAATATTCCGGAATCAGAAATTACCGGAGCGGAATTTGACATTAATTTCCAGGCCACCGAGGATTTGTCTCTGGGTTTGGCCGCCACCTACATTGATAGCGAAATTACCCAATCGCCGTCGCAGCCCATTAATGCTTTCGGTGAATCTGCCGATTTTAATGGCTATAGAATGCCCTTTACGCCGCGATGGCAGGTTTCTGCCACAGGCAATTATGAGTGGCAGCTGAGCAACTTTACACCTTTTATGGGTTTTGCCTATAGCTTCCAAAGCGAGTCAGACGCAGTTCTCGGCGGCTCGTCATTGACGCTACCAGAAGCAGCGTTAAATCGCGCGGCGCCAGGCTTTACGCAGCCTTACGTCATCGATGAATACGGCATTTTAGATCTCTATGCGGGGGTTCGCTCGCCTAACGAAACCTGGGAGCTGATGCTCTGGGGAAAAAATGTCAGCGATGAGTACTACTGGACCAATGTGGTTCCCGGATCTGACACCATTGCGAGGCAGGCCGGAATGCCCCCCACCTACGGCGTAACCTTTAGTTATAACTTTTAACAAGCCGTCTTTAAACGACAATCATCATGTGCCCTTATAACCAGGGCACATGTCTACCCTTTCCAAGCAGCTCCAGGATATTGACCATGGCTTATGATTATGCCGACGATTATGTTGACGTCATTCCACAATTACCCAATATTGATTTCACCTCACCTGAAAATGCCCGTAAAAACCTCTTAGCCGCCTACGAGCAAAATAAAGTTCAGATTGACGAAAGCGGCGTAGGCATCAAGGATATATTTATCGATCGGATTGAGGACAGCAGCAAACTCCAGGTTAGAATTTACTCGCCAGCCAATAATTCAACAGCGATTCCTGGAATCTTAAATATCCACGGCGGTGGCTTTGTTATAGGTTCAGTAGACAGCGACCATGCCCGCATGATCCCCCTGTGCCGAGAGCTAGGTGTGGTCATTGTCTCTGTGGAATATCGCCTCGCGCCTGAGCACCCTTACCCGGCAGGACTTGAAGACTGCTATCGGGCATTGGAATGGACGGTAAGCCATTCAAAAGATCTCAATATTGACCCCGCACGAATTGCCGTTATGGGGCAAAGCGGGGGTGGCGGCTTAGCTGCCGCCCTGGTGCTGTTGCTGAAAGAACGGAAAAAACCCTGGATCTGTTTTCAATATCTTGGCATCCCTGAAGTCGACGACCGCCTTCAAACCCTTAGTATGCAGGCTTTTACTGACACCCCGCTGTGGTGGTACGACAACGCCGTACTCAGCTGGCAATACTATCTGGGCGACGAATTTTCACCGGGCGGCGATAATGTGCCGATTACAGCGGCGCCCGCACGGGCAACCATCGAACAGCTAAAAGGCCTGCCCCCGGCCTATGTAACAACCATGGCTTTTGATCCTTTGCGGGACGAGGGCATTCTTTATGCGCTGAAATTAATGCAGGCCGGTATCAGTGTTGAACTCCATAGCTATCCACATACATTCCACGCTTCCACCTTTTTTTTCAACACCAATCAGGTTGCAAAACAGGCCGCACAGGACGAACTTATTGCCTTGCGGCGGGGGCTAAAAATCACGTGATAGGTCACAAGGTGGTGATAGGAAATCAATACCGCCAGTGGTTTCAAGAAACCAGAAGCGCGTATCAACTGTTGTTAACAGATCCTAGGTCAGATAGCGACCGATATCGACCTCATCAATCTGTTCCGCAGGCAGAAAGCGCCGGGCAAACTCCAGGTAAACCCCGGAACGCAGAAAAAGCTCAAAGATATCCCGATCCACATGGTTGCTTTGCACCATGCCGTGGAGTATTTCAATGGCGGTGCTCACCGCTTTCGCCGGTTTGTAGGGGCGATCCCCAGCGGTGAGAGCCTCAAAAATATCCGCCAACACCATAATGCGCTCGGGAATGGAGAGATCCTCAGCCGTCAACTTGCGGGGATAGCCGGTGCCATCCAGGGTTTCGTGGTGGGTTGTGGCGTAGCGGGGAACCTGCGCCAGCTCTTCTGGAAAGGGCAGGCTGTCGAGCATTTTGATGGTGCTGATAATGTGCTCGTTGATTTTGAAACGATCCTCTGCCGTCAGTGTGCCCCTGACCACTTTCAGGTTGTAGAGTTCCCCCAGGTTGTAAAGGTGCTCGGGAACATCCATGCGAATGCCAAAACGCGCCGGGTAGTGTTTGTCCTCCTCCCTGAAAATAATGTGCTGCGGCTTGTCCGCCAGCAAGGTTTCCGTCACCGGCAATGGCCGGGGCGCGAGGGGCAGGCGAGCTTCTTCAACGGGAGAGAGGCCGAGGCGATCATCGAAATTGCGCTGCCAGGGGATGGCGGCGAGTTTTTCCAGGCGGGCAATGGCGGCCTCATCGAGATATTCACCACCCAGATTGCAGCTGGCAATAAAGGCAAAATTCTCCTGCAACTGCCGCTGGCGCTGATCCAGCTCTGCTCTCAGGGTGTTGTCGTCGCTGGCGCCCTCAAAACGCTTGCGCCAGTAATCGATTTCCGCGTCCCGCCACAACACTTCAAAGCGGGTGCGAATTTCATGAATGCGATTGTAATTGGCCTCCAGCTTGGTGCCCTTGTCGATGATATGTTCAGGCGTGGTGATTTTGCCACAGTCGTGGAGCAGAGCGCCGAGGCGAAATTCCCGCCACTGCTGTTCACTGCCAAAACAAAAACTGTCAAAGGGTTTCTCCTGGCTGTGGTGAGCCTGGCGCGCCAGCATCATCGCCAGCTCGGGAACTCGAGCGCAATGTTTGGCGGTATAGGGGGATTTATCGTCAATGGCCTGGGCAACGAGGGTGACAAAGGCTTCCATCAGAGTCTCTTGCTCCTTGCCGTGGCGCTCGATGGCCGCCGCCATGGCGGTGAGGGATGCCGCCAGGTTCTCGATTTCGACAATCCGGCTATTTACCGGTGCCAGCGCCCCGTAATTGCGCTGGCTGATCTTGCGGTTTTCCTCTGCCAGGCGCGTGATGGGTTTGACAATAAACCCCGCCAGCCAGGATGACAGCGGCAACAGCAACAGCAGACAGGCGCCGGTAATCCACATGGCTCTAACCACTTTGTCGATAGCGGGCTCGACAACAGCGGCCACCGGCGTCACCACGGCGAAGAAATCCGGGTTGGCACTCTGGCCATCGAGGGCCTGAATGTAGACAAAATGGTCGCGACCGGCGATGGTCAACTGATTGAGCCTGTCAAGGTTTGCGGCGTCGGCCACCAGATTTCTGAGTTCAACGTAGGGCACTGTGCCCATCCCCTGTTGCGACCGCCGCGGCGCCTCCAGCCAGCGCGATTGCAAAACCTGCCTCTGCTCGTCGCTGATATTGGCCAGCGCCAGATTGATAATGTCTGCCAGACCCTCAAGTTTGTTGTGCACCAAAAAGTGCAACTGATCCGGGAGCTGCTGCCCCAGTTGCAGGGGCTCGTGGAGTTGAATATCGCCAATAAAAAACTGGCGCATGGTGTAATCGAGAATCGCCGCGGTGTCGAGACCCACATCCGCTTTTCCCGTGCGTACGGCATCGAAAATACTGCGCACCGAGGCCACCTCAAGAATCTGGATTTCAGGGTAGTGCTGGCGCACCAGCGGCAAAATTGACCAGCCTTCGGGAATCGCGAGCACCTTGTCGTTCAACTGTTCCAGCTGAGTCACCGGCGCCGCCCCCATCGCCGTGACGACCCCGTAGGGAACCCGCAGAAATGGGCCGGTCATTGCGCCTTTGTCGGCATTTTCCGCGGTACCGAATACCGGCTGGAGAATATCCAGTTGGCCGGCGTCAAAAAGCGCCACCAGCTCCGGCCAGCGCAGGCCGTTGACAAAATCAAAGCGCAGGCCGGTCATTTCCGCCACCAGCGCCAAGGTGTCAATGGCGTAGCCCCGAGGTTCGCCGGATACGGCAAAATCGATGGGGGGGCCAGTCTATTTCGTTGGCCACCGTCAACAGGGGTCTGGCTGTGATCATGGCGCGCTGGGAATCGCTCAACGCCAAGGGGGTGCTCGCGGGCATTTGATCGCCGGACTCGAAGGCCAAGCTGGAGGCGATGATTTCGCCGCTGGCTTTGTAGACAAACATTTCACTGGCGGCACTGGCTCTGCGCTGACGCAGATAATCGGAAATGGACGACAGGGCAATATCCACCGCGAGAACACCATTGCCGCTTTTGACACGGGTCGAATAGGTTTGTCCCGGTGCCTGCAGGTGCTGAAACTGGTAGGGATCGGTTCTGTTAACCGCCCCCGCAGTGGCGGCGACAAACCAGGGGCGTTTAGCGGCGTTGTAGTCGGTGGCCTCACTGCGGCTGACCCGGAGATTGAAATCGGCATCGTGATAATGGAATTGACGACGGCGATTTTCGCCCTCGCCGGCAACCTCGATCACCACCCAGCGATCCTGGGGCGCCGCGTTGAGCTGGCCGCGAACGCTGTTGCTGACATTCAGATTAACCAGTTCGTAAAAATCGCCGTTATCAAAGCCTATATAAACGGCATAGAACAGGGGGTTCTGCGCCAGAGCCTCGGCAAACACGCGCCTTGCCCCCGCCGTCACCCAGTTGCCCTCGACAAGCCCGGGATAGCCCGCCAGAATGCTGGCGGCCTGAGCCGCCCCGGCATCCACGGCGTTGAGATAGGTGCTGGTATCGGCACCGGTTTGCTGGTATTGGCCAAGGGCAGCCTCTGTGGCCAGGGTGCGGCTGAAATAATACTGCAGGCCGATGGCAACAACGGCCGTAATGGCCGTGGCAAATAGGAATATGCTCACCACTGTGACGCGAATGGAAAACAGGGTTTTTTTCTTGTCTTGCCATAATCCCAACATCCGAGTTTTTTCTCCCTGGTTGCAGTCCTGAATCTGGTGTTGCCGCGCCCTGCGCCTCTACAGGCGCAAATCCGGACTTTCTCATTGCCAGGGTTCTGCCTGGCAATCCTCTGTCTCGACTGATACGCATTGCTACGGCGAGCATGGATGTCGCCCGCTGTGCGCGGCGAAATTCAGGCAGCGGGTGCAATTTTTCGGCTAATCGCCACTGTCAAAGAAACAAATCTGATTGCGGCCATTGGCCTTGGCGCGGTACATGGCAGCGTCTGCGCTTTTCATTAACTGCAACTCATCCCTGCCATCCTCGGGATAAAAAGCAATACCCAAACTGCAGCTGATGATCAACTCGGCACCTTCATAGAAAAAGGGTTCCGCCACTAGGCGGCGAATGCGATCCGCCAGAGCGCGAATACTTTCCCTGGCATCATCCCCCACCGGCAGTCCCGGCACAGCAACCACAAATTCATCGCCACCGAGGCGCCCGGGATTATCACTGCCGCGCAAACAGCCACTGAGACGGGCAGCGATGCCGGTGAGCAGCCAGTCGCCACAGGCGTGCCCCCATTTGTCATTAATGCTTTTAAAGCCGTCGATATCAATAAACAGCAGCGCCAGACGTTTATTCCGTCGCCTGGCGTCACTCAAGCCCTGGTTGAGGAGGCGAAAAAAGAGGCTGCGTGCGGGCAAATCCGTAAGCTGATCATAGCTGGCCAGGTGTTCGATTTGCGCCACCATCTGCTTGCTGTCTTCGATGTCTCGCGCCACCCCCAGGCACTGGCGAATTGCGCCATCGCCAGCCATCAACGGCGAGATTTTGACGCTGTGCCAACGGTAGTCGCCACGCCCGCTGCGAAAGCGGAATTCCCCCTGTTGGCGACTGGCGTCGAGATTAAAAACCCGATCCACGGCGGCTTGAAAAGGCTGAATGTCGTCGCCGTGCAACCAGGCGGTAATGCTTTCGCCACCAAGCTGGCCGGAATCAACGCCGGTGACCTCCTGCCAGGCTGGGGATGCATAAACAAAGCAGCCCTCCTGATTCAGGGTGAAGATAAGATCGCTGGCATTTTCAACAATGGCGCGAAAGCGCGTTTCGCTGCTGCGCAGCTGTTCCTCGATACGCTTGCGCTCAGTAATTTTATTGGCATGCCCCGTCCAGAGAGTGCCGCCATCTTCCAGACGTCTGGGGCGATCCCTGGCCTCCAGCCACATCAGACTGCCGTCGGGAAGAAGCATGCGAAATTCGGCGCACCACAGGGATTCCGTCTCCGCCGCGGCTATGCTTTCCGCTAGAACCCAGTCGTAATCATCCGGGTGTATCAGCGCCATGAGGGGGGTTCCATCCACTTTCAACGCCTCGCGGTCGACCGCAAACCAATTTTCGGCATTTTTGCTGACATAGACAAAGCGAAGGGCGCCGCGCACGTCCATCCACAGCCAGTACATCATTCCCGGCAGTAGTTCTGCTATGGAATCGAGGGTTGCTTCAGGGAGTTCCAGGGACAGCGCCATCAAATACTCAAAAACCCCTTGGGGTCTGTTGCCACCAATAAACAGCGCGCCCTGTTTCCCGGCATTTAAATGGCATCGAGCCGGGAGAGAACTGTAGGCTGCACAGCAAGATTGAAGCATAATCAAAGAGCGCCCCAGGCGCTACTCGTAAAAAGAGTAAACTCGACAAAACCCATGCCGGAAACAAAAACAGCGCCCGGGAGCCCGAATGAAAAACCATCCCGGCGCCCACAAAAAAACCCAAGGTGACGTTTAATGGACAAATTTATGACAGCGGCGCTTGAAGAAGCCCGTAAAGGCCTGGCGGAAGGGGGCATTCCCATCGGCTCGGTGCTGGTCATCGATGGCGAGATCGTCGGCCGCGGCCACAACCGCCGCGTTCAACAGGGCAGCGCCATTCTCCACGCGGAAATGGATTGCCTCGAAAATGCCGGGCGCCTGAAAGCCTCGGAGTACCGCCGCGCCACTCTCTACTCCACCCTGTCGCCCTGCGACATGTGCAGCGGCGCGGTATTGCTGTACGGCATTCCCAAGGTCGTGATTGGCGAAAACCGCAGCTTTCAGGGGCCTGAAGACTATCTGGCCACCAGGGGCGTTGATCTCGTTGTCGCCGACGACCATCAATGCCAGGAGCTGATGGCGCAGTTCATGGCATCCAGCCCCGAGCTGTGGAACGAAGATATAGGCGAAGATTAACCGTTTCAATGAGGCGAAACCGCCCTCCACCCCCTGCCATTGCGGAGACAGAATGAACAACAGCCATGCCACCCTCAGCCTCAAGCGGGTTGCCATAGACACCTACCACGAAAATGTCGCCTACCTGCACCGGGACTGCCACATTTACAAGGCGGAGGGTTTTCAGGCGCTCAATAAAATCGAAATACAGCAGGATGGCCGCCGCATCCTCGCCGTGCTCAATGTGGTCGACGATGACTGCATAGTATCACCCCAGGAATTGGGGCTGTCTGAACAGGCCTTTGGCAATCTGGATCTACCGGAAAGTACCCAGGTACAGGTCAATCATGCAGAGCCGCCCCAATCCATGGAGCATGTGCGCCACAAGCTCGGCGGCAACAGCCTCAACCAGCAGCAGTTCAACGATATTATTTTTGACATCGCCGACAACCGCTACTCAAAAACAGAGATCGCCGCCTTTATTGTTGCCGTCTCCGAAGCGGGGCTCGACCGTGAAGAAATTTTCTACCTCACCCGCGCCATGGTGAATTCCGGCGAACAACTCAACTGGCACGAATCTGTGGTGGTGGATAAACACTGTATTGGCGGCATTCCCGGCAATCGCACCTCCATGCTGGTGGTGCCCATTGTTGCCGCCCACGGCCTGCTGTGCCCGAAAACCTCGAGCCGCGCCATCACTTCACCGGCGGGCACCGCCGACACCATGGAGGTGCTGGCGGAAGTGGATCTGCCCATGGAGCGCCTCCACCAGATTGTCCAGGAACAGCGGGGTTGTCTCGCCTGGGGCGGCACCGCAAAACTGGCACCAGCGGACGACATTCTTATTTCGGTGGAGCGCCCCCTGGCCATCGATTCCATGGCGCAGATGGTGGCGTCAATTATTTCCAAAAAAAGCGCCTGCGGCTCTAGCCATTTGCTCATCGATATTCCCTGCGGCCCCAAAGCCAAAGTGCGCTCCATGAAAGAAGCCATGCAACTGCGCAAGTTGTTTGAGTTTGTCGGCGACCGCATCGGCCTGGTCACCGAGGTCATTATCACCAACGGCAGCCAACCCATCGGCAACGGCATCGGCCCTGTACTGGAATGCCGGGATGTCATGCAGGTGCTGGAAAACGCGCCGGATGCGCCCCACGACCTGCGGGAAAAATCCCTGCAACTGGCGGGGCGGATTATCGAGTTCGACGCCGATGTTCGCGGCGGCCAGGGCTACGCCATCGCCCGGGATATTCTCGATTCCGGCCGCGCCCTGGCGAAAATGCGCGATATTATCGCCGCCCAGGGGGTTCAAACCCAGACCTTCCAACTGGGGACACTAACCTGGGATATTGTGGCGCCCAAAAGCGGTGTCGTGGAGGCCATCGACAATCAGGTAATGGCGCGCATCGCACGCCTTGCCGGCGCCCCCATGGACAAGGGCGCGGGGGTGCTGCTGGAGAAAAAACTCGGCGATCCGGTGGCAGAGGGGGAAACCCTGTACCGAATTTACGCCCAGTTCGGCGCTGATTTTGAGTTTGCCAAACGCCTGGCGCTGGAGCATTCCGGCTATGACATTGGTGTCGGCGGCGCCAAGGCCAGCCCCTGGACAGCACAGTTTTGACAGCCTCGACAACCCTTCAAATGGATATCATTGCATTATGCTAATACTCGGCTTTCCGGAATCCCTCACCGAGGCACAATTGCTCGCCGACAGCTTACAGGCAACCATGGCAGCGGTGGATATCCACCGCTTTCCCGACGGCGAAAGCCTGGTGACCCTGCCACCGCAACTGCCAGACACGGTGGTTTTCTTGCGCGGCCTCCACGACCCCAACAGTAAATTGATCGAGCTTTATCTGGCTATCGCAACGGCAAAAAGTCTTGGCTGCAGGCGGGCAATTCTGGTCACTCCGTACCTCTGCTATATGCGCCAGGACAAGGTGTTTCATCAGGGCCAGGGCATCAGTCAACAGATTATTGGCGATCTACTCTCCGGCTGGGTCGATGACCTGATTACCGTCGACCCCCATCTCCACCGCATCGCCAATCTCTTTGAGGCCTTGCCCCACTGCCGCAGCCAGGCGCTTTCTGCCGCGCCGCTGCTCGGCGACTATCTTCGCAACAGGGGTCTGGGCAGTTCAGACTGCAACGGCGTTCTGGTCGGCCCCGATGCGGAGTCGCGCCAATGGGTGGCACAGGTGGCCGAACGCTGCGGCCTCGATTATGTGGTGGCCAGCAAAATTCGCAGCGGCGACCGCAGTGTCCAGGTGACGCTGCCGGATTACTCCTATGCGGGCAAAGAAGCCATTCTCGTGGACGATGTCATCAGTTCCGGCAACACCATGATGGAAGCCGCCCGCCAGTTGCATGATCGCGGCGCCGTCGCGGTCAGCGCCATCTGCACCCACGGCCTCTTCGCTCCGGGCGCCGAAGCGGCCATGGCCAGCGCGGGCATCAATCCGGTTATCACCACCAATGCCATTCCCCACAGTTCAAATAAAATTGATCTCAGCCCCCTGCTTGCCAACGCTATAAAAACCCTGGTGTCTTCCCGTGAGTGACTGTGGTCCAACCTGGCCAAACATGGGCTAACCGCCACTGAGCAAATAACTCTCCGCTTTCTCGATGGCGGAGGCTTCGCCGCCGAGCACAACAATATCGCTTGCCTCAAGCACCGTGTCTGCGCCTGGGTTGGTGAGGGTTTTATCGCCCCGGCGCAGAGTGTGAATGCGAACAGAAAGATTTTGCCGCGCCAAGTCCCCCAGGGGTTTGCCGACAGCGCGGGCGTCCCTGGGCAAAAAAACCGGCTGCAACTGATCCGGGGCTTCTCCGCCCCCCTTCTCACCGACAATAAAACCGTGGAGCATGGTATAGCGCTCCTCTCTCACCTGGCGAACCGTTTCAAATACCTTGCTCGCCGGCAGCCCCAGAGCCGCCATGACATGGCTCACCAGCATCAGGCTGGCTTCCAGGGTTTCGGGAATCACTTCACTGGCGCCGGCCTGCTGGAGCTCCTGCAAATAACTGTCGTCCCGAGTGCGCACCAAGACAGGCACTTTGTCCCGCACCTGACGGATCTCTACAACCATGGTGCGCGCCGCCTGGGGATCATCAAAACTGATCACCACCAGCGCCGCCTGCGCCAAGCCCAGCTGTTGCAGCAGTTTGATTTTGCGGGCGTTGCCAAACATCACCTGCCCCCCCAGCGCCAAAGCCCGCTGTACCCGCACCGGATCGTCGTCGATGGCAATATAGGGAATATTTTCCATTTCCAGAAAACGGGCAATAATTTGTCCGACGCGCCCGTAACCGCAGAGAATGACATGGTTGTGCAATTCATGTTCCGCAATCACGGGCGCGTCACTGCCAGGATAATCTCCCGCTTTGGCCTTGCCTCGCTCCAGGAGGCGATCGGCAATGAGGTGACTGCGGGAAATAAGCAGGGGCGTCAACGCCATGCTGAAGACGATGATGGCGAGGAAAAAGGATGCCACGTCGCCGGGAATAAGCTGGTCTTTGACGGCCAGTGCCAGCAGGGCAAAACCGAACTCGCCGCCCTGGCAGAGAATCAACCCAGTGCGCAGGGAGTCGCGCAAATTACTGCCAAAGACTTTGCACAGGATGGCAATCAGCAGGGTTTTAAATACCACCAGACAGAGCGCAAAAAAAACGATGCGCAACCAATAGCTGGCAATCAGATCCAGGTCGACGATAAGGCCAATACTGACAAAAAAGATACCTAGCAAAACATCGCGAAACGGGCGAATCTCTGCTTCGATCTGGTGGCGAAAGTGGCTTTCACCGAGCATCATACCCGCCATAAACGCCCCCAACGCCATCGACAACCCAAGGGCATGAGCCGCCGCAGCTGCGGTCAGCGCTATGACAAGAACGACAAGGACAAACAGCTCTTCAGAACGGCTTTTACCAATTTCCACCAACAGTGGCGGTAACAGCCATTTGCCAATAGCCACCACCGCGACAAAGAAGAGTAGCGCCTTTACTCCAGCCATTCCCAGGGCAGACAAAATCTGAGAATTGTCGAGGTCGGCACCTACAGAAATCAGAACCAACATAACGATCGCGGCAATATCCTGAAAGAGCAGAATGCCAATAGCCATGTTGCCATGGGCTGTGGCCACCTGATTGCGCAGCGCCAGCTCCTTGGTAACAATGGCCGTGGACGACAATGCTATGGCCGAGGCAATAATTAATGTGCCCACCAGGGTAATCGCATAAATATGTCGCGTGGCGTAGAGCAAAGCGCCAAAAAAGGCGATGGATACCACCACCTGCAACGACCCCATACCAAAAACCACACGCCTCAAGGCCAGCAGGCGGGGCAATGAAAATTCCAGACCCAGAGTAAAGAGGAGAAAGGCAACGCCAAACTCTGCCACCACTTGAAAGGCGCCAATATCCGTAACCACTCCCAAACCAGGCCCGAGAATGGCGCCGACGAGCAGATAGCAAACAATGGTTGGCACTTTCAAACGGTTAAACAGCGCCGCCACCACCACGGAAGCGGCAAAGATAACGATCAACTCATTGATGAAGCTGTGACTTCCCATGGCGATAGTCTCAGGCGGAGGTGGCCAGTTCAATACCTTCCCAGGCCACTTTGGCCAGATGTTCAATCTGCTCCTCGCTGATCACATAGGGCGGCATAAAATAAATCACCGAACCCAATGGTCGCAGCAGCGCACTGTTGTTTAGGGCGTGTTCATAGACTTTAAGCCCCCTGCGCTCCTGCCAGGCATAGGGGGTTTTTGAGGCTTTATCCTTAACCATTTCGATAGCGAGAATCATGCCGGTCTGGCGCACGTCGGCAACATGGGGGTGGTCGCCAAAATGGGCAGTGACATCCGCCATTTTTTTAATCAGCCGCCGGTTGTTATTGATGACATCGTCCTGTTCAAAAATATCCAGGGTGGCGAGCGCTGCAGCGCAGGCGAGGGGGTTGCCGGTGTAACTGTGGGAGTGGAGAAAGCCTTTCAGGGTATCGTAGTCGTCGTAAAAGGCATCGTAGATGGTTTCGTGGGTCAGCACCGCACAAAGGGGCAAATAACCGCCGGTCAACCCCTTTGACAGACAGAGAAAATCCGGCGTGATTCCGGCCTGCTCGCAGGCAAACAGGGTGCCGGTGCGACCAAAACCCACGGCAATTTCGTCGCCGATCAGGTGAACATTAAAATGTTCGCAGGCTGCGCGCAGCTTTGTTAAGTAGATGGGGTGGTACATGCGCATATTGCCGGCGCACTGCACCAGGGGTTCGACGATAACAGCGCAGACCTCCTCGTGGTGTTTTTCCAGCAGGGCGTACATGTCATCAAATTTTCGCGCGCTGTAATCTTCCCAGGACTCCCCCGTTTCCCGGTGATAGCAGTCCGGGCTTGGCGCCGTAAAGGTGGTCATCAGCAGGGGTTCATAGGTTTTTTTGTAGAGATCCACATCGCCCACCGCCAGGGTCGCCAGGGTTTCGCCGTGATAGCTATTACCCAGGGTGACAAATTTGGTCTTGCGGGTCTGGCCTTTGTTGAGCCAGTAGTGAAAGCTCATTTTGAGTGCCACTTCGATGCCTGAGGAACCGTTATCGGCATAGAAACAGCGGTTGAGTTTTTGCGGTGTGATGGCGACGAGGCGCTCCGAGAGTTGAATCACCGGCTCGTGGCTGAAGCCGGCGAGAATGACATGCTCAAGGCTGTCGAGCTGCGCCTTGATGCGCTCATTAATACGAGGGTTGGCGTGGCCAAAGATATTCACCCACCAGGAGCTGATGGCGTCTATGTAGCGATTGCCGTCAAAATCCTCAAGCCACACCCCCTGGCCGCGGCGAATGGGAATCAACGGCAACTTTTCGTGGTCTTTCATTTGGGTGCAGGGATGCCAGAGCACGGCGAGATCCCGCTGCATCAGGCTGTGGTTGAGGGACATAGGGATTCCTGGGGACAGTGGTTTTTCAGTAGCCTAAGGAATCCAGCCTGCGGGTGCAAGCGCAATGAAAAAGCCCACTGAAAAACCAGCGGCCTGACGCCCGCTGCTCCGTTTGGAACACAGAACGGGCGCTTAACCCTCCATGACCATCAGCCATTGCGCCAGGACTGGTATCCCTAGCAAGACCTGAACCCCCTGAGATATGGCAAGGTCGAAACCAGGGTTTTCAATTTCCCTGACAGTGGAACCTGTTACATGTCCCGCAGGGAATTGATTGCTCTCGTGAGCTTGCGTTGCTCGGTGCGCTCCATTTCGAGAATGTTGGCAAAAACCTCCGCCACCCCTGGCGCGACGATTTCCGTGCAGATATTGTCCACCAGGCTGACCACATAATCGCCGAGAGCCCGCCCCAGGGCTTCTGAAGCTTCAAAGGACATCTCTTCATCCACATCGAGGCCGTCGATAAAAGCCTCTGGGGAGTCGTTGGCGTTCAGGGCATAGGGAACCCAGGTATTGAGAATGCCGGCACCCGCGTCGCCGCTGTCTTCGCAGTCCTCCTCATAGGTGGCCAGTGCATCCTGAAGTTCGCTGTGATGCTGGTAAAGATAATCCAGCACCATCAGCACCCGCTCGCTTTGTTCCATATCCATGGCGCCCTCAAGCAAGCGGCAGGCGCGATGGTGGAAGTCCACCAGGCAGTCAAGGAGTTCCCGTGCGGTTTCGTAGGTTTTCATAGCCTGTTCCTGAAATTTTTCCTTAGTATCGGCGACTATACCACTTCAGGCCTTGTTCCAGATCAGTCAAATTGGCGTCAGCAGTCACCGGCGCCTTTAGCAACCATCTGGCCAGCAATAAACTGGCCTGAAAACTAACGAATCACCAGATAGAGACCGCGACCGCCTCTGTTTATCTGCAACAGGATGGCATTGCTGTTAACCGACAGTGCCGCGACAAAGCTTTTTAAGTCCACCACGCGGCGCTTGTTGGCGCCAGTGATGATGTCTCCTGGCCGCAGACCGCTATAGGCGGCATTGGTGTTGGGGGCAATGGCGGCAACAACCACTCCCCGGCCATTTTTTTCATTTTCAAAACTGACCCCTTCAAGCAAGGGGTGCATGCTGGTGCTGGCGGTCATATCCTGGGGTTCGCCCACTTCTACCCTCAGGGTTTTCCCTTTGCCGTCTCGAAGTAGACCCAGCTCGGCCTTGTCGCCCACCCTTAACACGCCGATCTGGCTGCGCAGCTGACCCATTGAGTTGACGGGCTTGCCGTTGACGCTGGTGATGACATCGCCGGGCTCGATACCACTGGCGTCGGCGCTGGAACCTTCCTGAACGTCGGTCACCAGCACCCCCTGCTGGCCGTTGCGCAAGGAAAAGGCTTTGCGCAGATCCGGGGTGATTTCCTGAATGCCAATACCCAGCTGGCCGCGCCGAACTTCGCCATACTCAAGAATCTGCATCATGCTCGCCCTGGCCATGTTGACGGGAATGGCGAAGCCGATACCCACATTGCCGCCGGAGGGGGCGATAATTGCGGTGTTGATACCCACCAGGTGACCATTGAGATCCACCAGGGCGCCGCCGGAGTTGCCGGGATTAATCGAAGCATCGGTTTGAATAAAATTTTCATAGCCCTCAATACCGAGCCCGCTTCTGCCCAGAGCGCTAACGATACCCGTGGTCACGGTTTGCCCCAAGCCAAAGGGGTTGCCAATGGCGACAACAAAGTCGCCAACCGCCAGCGCGCCCGAGTCTGCCATGGTCACCTGGGCGAGGTCGTCGCCATCGATCTGCAGAACCGCGATATCGAGATCTGGATCTGTACCCTTGACCTCGGCAACAAATGTCCGCCCGTCAATCAGTGAAACCTGAACCTCGTCGGCGCCTTTGATGACATGGAAATTGGTCATGACAATGCCGTCCTCGGCATCGACGATCACTCCGGAGCCTGCACTTTGCTGGCGTTTTTGCGGCGCCTGTTGCTGGCGGCGGTACTGCTCTTCGGGAATGTTAAAAAAGTGGCGAAAAAAGGGATCGTTGAGAAGGGGATTGTAATTTTGTGTTTGCGTAGAGTAGGTGGAAATATTGACCACCGCCGGGTTTACCGCTTTCAGCATGGGCGCCAGGGTGGGCAGCCTGTTACCCGAGGAATCCTGCAAGGGCAGCGCCGCCACGGCTCGATCCGGCATTGACAGCCCCGCCTGAGCAGCCACCAGCACCAACAGAAAATAACGCGCAAACCTTTTCACAACACCCCCTGACAACAAACAAAATTGAGGCCTTTTCGACTCTTAAAAGACCGAATGGTTCATTGTTCAGATATAAGTCCTGGCGACTGTTTTTAAAGGGCTGTCAATGGATTTACAGAAAAGCGCTATGCTTTTTCAGTCGGGAACGCTGTAGGTGGCGATGCTCATATCCACGGCCTCAGTGCGCAGGGGAATAATGCTCTGGTACTCAGGGGAGTAGAACCAGGTTCGCAGTGCCTCGATGGAGGGAAATTTCACCACCCCCGCCATCTGGTGATGGCCTTCACCGCCGAGCATGCCCTCAAAATTACCCCGCAGCAAAGGCTCGCCGCCGTAGAGGGCAAAGGTTTTTACTACCTGCTCCGCATAGCGTTTAAATTTTTCTGCATCTTTAACGGTGGTGGTGGCAATTAAAAAGGCCGCCATGGTTTCTCCTTAAAGGAAGTTAAAAGACAAAATGGCTGCAGACGACAAGGGCACAGAAGCACATGGGCATTGCGGCAGCATAGATGACCGAACGCAGCAGGTTGTAACCAGATTCTAAGACATCTCCGCCTCAAAATCCTCAAGCAGATCCAGAGGTTCGAGCTCGTCGCCCTCAAGCTCTTCATTCCAGTTAACCCCGACCAAAACAATATCTTCATGCAAACCGGGCAGCCAGTCGTCGAGAAATTCCTCAAGGGCGATGGCCACAGGTTTGTAGACCGCCCAGTCTGATTCGCAGTGGTGGCGCGCAAATTCCTCCTGGGACCAAAAGGGCATCACATCCAGCTCGCTGTTGCGTTCCGACGGGCATACCGCCCAGCCGTCGTCGCCTTCCAGCCCCCACACCAGGCCGGTGGCGATGGCATCAGCGATAAAACGGTCAATATTTTCTTCAATACTATCGGACAAGGGTTTCATAAGCGGCGCTCTATGGTCGTCAGGTTAAAATCCGTACTGGCAACTATAGCTGTTC
>Ga0265293_10002706_pt1 | contig 34663 bp, 30 predicted proteins | sample Munlanlewell138R_FD_192505 | JGI IMG/M metagenome (GOLD analysis project Ga0265293, IMG submission 192505) | Leachate microbial communities from a municipal landfill in Southern Ontario, Canada - Leachate well 138R | ecosystem: Engineered > Solid waste > Landfill > Unclassified | place: Canada... | reverse complement strand
ACTTTTGCTTTAAATTCAGATCTGAATTCTCTTCTTCCTTTTTTACTCATAATCTTTTCCTCCATATATTTTATTATACATGGATTTATAAATTAAGACTATGGTCCTATTTCTTCAGCCATTATAAGATGGTGCTAAAAATAAAAAATCAGATCTACCTTCAAAATTTAAAAAATATTTTGATTTCTTTTAATTAAAAAAAGACTTATAATTATTTTTTTACAAAGTAGAGTCTTCAAGAAAAATCGTTTTTTTTTGCTTTAAATTAATCTGAGGTTACCTTGTTTTATGAACTAATTAGATTTTTAATTGTCATTAACAATTTTTTTTTACATATTTTTTAAATGATTTTAACAAACAAGTTTAGTATAGAAAAAAGGTTCAGAAAATTTTTGGAACATAAAAATTATGACTTTTTTATTTAAGATTAAAAATTCTTAGAAATTTATCTTTTCAATTTTTATTGCTCACAAATTTGCTCACAATAAAAATAAGCATATTGAAAACCATTGGTAATAAAGAGTTTTAAAATCATGGTGGAGGCGAGGGGATTCGAACCCCTGTCCGAGCATTGATCCACAACAGGCCAGCTACAAGTTTAGTCCATTATTTGTTTTCTCGCTCATCCAACGCCAATGAACAGGCTTTTTCAGAACCAGCAGCTAATATTTCCTTTGAAGTTATGCTGCAATAATTTCAAAGTGAGCCGATTAGTCGACGGTGCACAAAGTTATCGGCATTACTCTGCGGACCGTAGCTGCTTAGGCAGCTAAAGCGTAATCGTTATTTGCTTTTAAATTTAAGTTTGCCCTTTTTAACGTAGAAGACACTACGACTTGCTCCTGCGACTTCACTATACCCGTCGAATCCAGAAAACGCCCCCGGTTTTCTGTTATAATTACGGTATATTTGTTTTAATTTTATCAGATATTGCTTGTTTAGTCAATTTAAACATTGATAATACAGTTTTTTACTTAACTTTTTATAATTTTGACTATATGTTATTCAAATAGTAAAATCAAAGAAATATTATTTACAAAGGATTAAAATGTTATTAAATATTGCTGCAATAACTATTATGTTGGCTGTTATTGGTTATTTTGTTTGTTACTTTTTTTGGGAAAGTTTTGGATTTAAAAATAAAGATCAAGTTTCTTTTATATTTGGATTAATATTTTTTTTGGCTATCATACTTCTTTATTTTTCTTAAACTTTTTATTATTATTTCTCTTTTACTTTTTTTTATATATTTCTTTTGTTATAATTGTATTAATGTAAAAAATGGAAATTTGTATATTCTAAATAATCATTAGGGTAACCTATGAAATACTTAATTTAGGAGAATTATATGAATCAGGTTTCAATAATTGGTAATCTAACTCGTGATCCTGAAATGAGAACAACAAACAATGGTACACCGGTTACTTCGTTTTCAATTGCTGTCAATACAGGTTGGGGAGATAACAAAAAAACTGCTTTTATACCTATTACTGTATGGAATAAAGCTGCTGAAAGTTGTCATCAGTTTCTTAACAAAGGTAGTAAAGTTGCTGTTTCTGGTAAGCTTGATACTGGAAGTTACGAAAAAGATGGTAAAACTATTTATACTTGGGAAGTAGTTGCAAATAATGTTGAATTTCTTACTACAAAATCACAGAGTAATTCTAATGCTAAAGATAATTCATCCTCTAATTTTAACCCACATAAATTTGATGATGATACTCCTCCACCATTTTCAGAAGATGATGTTCCTGGTGATGACGAAATACCATTTTAATAAAAAATTGTTAAAAGTTATCAATGATTTTATTTGTTCTTAAATAAAAAAAACACCCAAAAACTGGGTGTTTTTTTATTTAAGTTTTTTTTATAAAGTTAATTCATAAGTATCTATTGCTATCTGTAATTCTTCATTTGTTGGAACTACAACTATAGTTATTGGAGAATAATCACATGATACAACCCCAGATTTTGATCCAATTTCTCTGTTTTTTTCATAATCCATAAAAATACCTATATTTTCTAATTTACGACAAATTCTTTCTCTCATTCTTACACCATTTGCACCTATTCCGCCTGTAAAAATCAATGCGTCTAACTTTACTAAGTTTGCTGCATAAGAACCAATATATTTTCTAATTCTATAAGCATATACTTCAAGTGCTTGAATTGCTTTTTCATTATTTTCTTCTGCTTTCTGTTCTAAATCTCTCAAATCATTTGAAATCTCAGACAATCCTAACAATCCACTTTTTTTATTTAATATAGTATTAATATCTTCTAATGAATATCCTCTTTCTGCTAAAAAAAAGATTATTGCAGGATCAATATCACCACTTCTTGTTCCCATAACTAATCCTTCTAATGGTGTAAATCCCATTGAAGTATCAATTGATTTGCCTTTTTCAATAGCTGTTATTGATGCTCCATTTCCTAGATGACACGATATCATATTTGTATTTTCAGCATATCTTCTAATTATATCTAAAGCAACGGTTGAAACATATCTATGCGATGTTCCGTGAAATCCATATCTCCTTATTTTAAACTTTTCATAAAACTCATAAGGTAATCCATATAAATATGCTGAAGGTGGCATTGTCTGATGAAAAGCTGTGTCAAATACTGCTACTTGTCTTACTTTTGGAAAAAATTCCATTGCTACTTTTATTCCAGTTAAATTTGCTGGATTATGTAGTGGAGCAAGTTCAATATTCTCTTCAATAGCTTTTATTACTTTGGAATTAATAATAACAGATTCTGAATATTCTTCTCCTCCATGAACAACTCTATGACCAATTGATGTAATTTCTGATAGATTTGAAATAATTCTACATGTTGGCTCTTCAATTAATTCTAGCATTTTACTCATTGCAGTTTTGTGATTAGGACAGTAAAATGTTCTTTCAATTTCACAATTAATATTTTTTTGAGAAATTGTTGCTTGTTTTTCTCCAATTCTTTCAATTAAACCTTTTCCTAAACTGTCTTTCTGAGGCATGTTAAAAATCTCATACTTTAACGAAGAGCTTCCACAATTGATAACAAGAATCTTTCCTCTTTTCAATATTGGCATATTATCTCCCATTTCCCAGCTTATAGCTTTTATTTGTTTTTTTATAATACAATTTAATTATACTACTTTATTTTTGCATTGCAATAACTTTATATAAATGAAATATTATCGGTAAATAGAAAAAAAAATCCCGGCTTACAATGAGGCCGGGATGATATTTTATTGATTTTTGTTTATTTAATCAGAAGGTTCAATTAAGAATACACAATTATATTACGATTCTTTATTAATAAATAATGTCTGTGTTGGATATGCAAATTCTATTTTCCTATCTTCAAATTCCTGATATATTTTGTTATTAATTATCTGTTGTATATCTCTAAAAGCACCAAAATCATTTCCTAAAACAAAATATACTGTTTCGAAATTCATTGAATATGCTGCAAAATTTTTAAAATGACTTCTTGAAAATTCTACATTTTCAATTTTTTCAATTATGTTTTTTATAATATTTGGTATTTCAGCAATTTGTTCTTTTGGAGTTCCATAAACAACTCCAATTTCAAATACAATTCTTCTTTTTTCCATTCTTTTATAATTTTTTATTCTACTTCCAGTCAAATCAGAATTTGAAAATACAATTTCTTCACCACTTATAGATGATATTCTTGTTGTTTTAATTCCAATATGTTTTATTGAACCAGCATATTCTCCAACAATTATAAAATCACCAATTTCAAAAGGTTTATCAAAAAATATAACAAAATGATTAAAAAGATCATTTAGTATATTTTGAGAAGCTAAAGCTATAGCAACACCACCTACTCCAAGACCTGCTATTACAGTAGATATATTAAATCCAAGATTATCTAATATAAATAAAGCACAAAGACAACCAAATAATATTTTTATAAATGTCATTACTCCAGTTGTCTTAAGAGAATTTTCAGCTGTATCCCATTTTTGATGTATTATGTATTCTAATACTGCATAAAAAAATCTCGTAAATTGAATTGAAAGAAATATTATTCCAATGGAATAAACTAATTTTAACAAACCTACATTTAAATTTAATTGAATTATAGAAAGATAAAAAACACCATAATCTAAAACTGGAAATAAAGTCTTTTCAAAAAACTCTAAAAGAAAATCATCAAAATTATTTTTAGTCTTTTCTGTTATTTTTTTTAATTTACTTACAACAAAAGTTTTTATTACTTTTAAAATCATAAAACCAACAAGCAATACTGCAAGAGCAACAATATATCTTCCTATTGAATTTCCTAAAAAACCTTTTTTAAAAAATCCACTATTTAGAAAATCTAAATTAATTCTTACTTTTTCCATGAATTCATTCATATAATCTCTCCTTAATAAATTTTTAATAAATATAGCTTTAAATCATTTAATTGGATTATATAAAATTATAGAAGATATTTCAATTAACCTGTTTTTAAATTAAAAACCCAAACAACCATGACAAAGAAATGAGCCGATTTGTTTTATTGTAAAAGGTTCATTTAAATAAATTCCAAAAAGTATAAAAATAACAGAGAAAATTAAAAATATAACCTTTTTATAACTTTTCATAACTTGCATCTCCGTAAGAATAAAATAGATATTTTATTGTTAAAGCTTTGGTAGGACATTCTTTTATACATTTTCCACATTGAATACAATTATAAGGAGATTTATAAGGTGAAGCATCCATAATACATACTCTAAAACATTTTTTACATTTAATACACTTATCTTTATCTACTTTTATACCTGAAAATGAAAATGGTCTGAAAGTTTCAAAAATGGTTCCTATTGGACAAACATATTGACAAAACGGTCTTGATATTTTTATAGCTGAATAAAAAAATATTGTTGCTATTACTGTTTTGATATAAAAGAAATAAGATACATTATTTAATATACTAATATCAGCAATTATAAATGGAATAGAAGCTAGAAAAAATCCTGAAGGACATATTTTAGAAAACCATGGTTCTCCAGTTAACCATGGTAAAAAAAATACAAATATAATAAGAAAAAAATACTGTGAGAATTTTGATTTATTTGTATCAATCTTAACTTTTTTAGCTGGAATCTTATGTATAATATCTTGTAAAAATCCAAACGGACAAACAAATCCGCAAAAAAATCTTCCTGTAAGACTCATTACAATTGCTAAAGTCCCAATTGTATAAAATGATAATAAATATTTTGAATATGATACAAAATTTTGTATTGCTCCTATTGGACATGAAAAACTAGCTGCCGGACATGACCAACAGTTTAATGAAGGAATACATATTTTTTTAAGACTGCCTTGATATAATTCAGGCACTAGATAATTTTTTAAATGTGGATTTATTGTAAAAAACGAAAGTATCTGCATAATTATTCTTTTCATATTAAAATATTACATTAAAAGAAATACATGGTCAATTAAACTATCTATTTAAATCAAAGAAGCGTATTTTGAATACGCTTCTTTATTTATCTTTAATACTTTCTTTTATTACCGATAAAAACATTTTAAATGCTGATGGCAACATCCATATAAACAAAAAGTACCATAAAAATACAAAAAATCCAAAACCTATACCAAATTTTTTATAAAATTCTCCACTACTCATAAATTTTTAGTCTGAAAATCTCGGTAATCAATAGTGTTTTTAAATATATTATCTTTGCTTTCAAGATTGTATAGATAAGAAGAATCAATTTTATCTGAACTAACCATATCAAATAAAGAGTTAAATCTATTTATATGATCTCTAGTTCTTTTAATTGCATAAGGCACCATGGTATTAGTAGTCATAATGAAAGCCCAGTCAGAACTCTGTGCTAAAAATAATTCTCTAGCCATCTGATTCAAAGCCCTTTCATTCATTCCTTCTGCATTATCATTCTGATTGGCAAGCTGTATCATTCTTTCTTGTGCTTTGTGAAGATGTCTATATTTCCAATCATTTGTACCATTAAGCCATACTTCACAATAACCTTCAGCACCCCAAGTTGAAAGTGATGGAGTCGCTACCTGATTAACAGGATTTGCTTTTAAATATTCATAAGGTGTTGTGAGTTCTAATGTTTCAGAATACAATGCAGTTTTTCTTAAAACATGTTTTAAAAATTCAGGTCCTTCATACCACCAATGACCATATAACTCTGCATCATAAGGAGATACAATAATAGGTTTTCTATCCATTATACTAGATAAATGTTCAACCTGTCTTTCTCTGTTATAAACAAAGTTAGCTGCATGTTCTTCTGCTTTTTTATTTGCAGTTTCTTCATTGTAAGCTTCTTTCTGTTTAGTTTTTCCAGTTATTTTATGATATTTTATACCTAAATTCGTTCTTATACCACCACCATGCAAATATGGTTCAAGATATTCGTAATCAAGATCAAATCCAATATCTCTATAAAATTCTCTATAATTATAATCACCTGGATAACCTTCTATAGATGACCATACTGATTTTGAAGATTCAATATCTCTACCAAATGCTGCTACTTTACTTGGACAATAAATAGGTGCAAAAACTCCATATTTTGGTCTTGGATCAGAATAAAGAATACCATGTGCATCTGTAAAGAAAAATCTTATTCCATTTTTATCAAGTAATTTATCATCACCAGGATGATAACCACATTCAGCATTCCATATACCTCTTGGATTTGAACCAACATGTTCTCTAAAACATTTCACTGCTTGTCTTAGCTGAGCATTTTTAGCTTCTTGATTAACCATAAGTGGAAAAAATCCGTGTGTTGCAGAACAAGTTATTAGTTCAAGATTACCCTGATAATAAAATTTCGCAAGTGCTGATACCATATTTTTGTTATATCTTAAAAATAAATCTCTACATTCACCAAATTTCCTGTTATACATTCTTGCTGTTTTATTAAATTCAGAATTTAATTGTGTTCTAACTACTTCTTTTTCTGAAAGTTCAATAAGCATATCTAAATGCCTTAAATATCTATTCTGAAGAAGCTCATCTGTTAACATTTCCATTAATGGAGGAGTACATGACATTGTAAGTTTCCAATTAACTCCTTCACTTGAAAGTTCTTCAAAAACTTTTATAAGAGGTATATAAGTTTCAGTAATTGCTTCATATAACCAGTCTTCTTCTAAAAATCTATCATATTCCGGGTGTCTTACAAATGGAAGATGTGCGTGCAATAATAATGCAAGATATCCTTTTTTACTCATTTATTTTCTCCTTAATGGGTGGATTTATTAACATCAATGCTGACATTTCTTTTATGTTTTTTGTTTTTTGATTCTGCCTCGATTGGAAACGGATAATTTCCATCAGGAAGATCAATTCTTAAAGAAAAACTGCCATCATTTCTTAATTTGATTATATTGCCATTTATTTTAACTTGAGCATCTGGTAGGGTTTCACCATATATTATAAGTTCAGCTCCTACTTTAAACCAGAAATCATCCTGTTCTTTATTAGGCTTTCTTGCTTGTATTGTATCAGATGACATTGATGAAATTGTACTAGATGAAAGATTATGCTCTGAAAACAATCTTTTGGTAATTTCACCCATTATATCTGCTGAAGCTTTTCCAAAACTACCGTGACCGGATAACTCAAGTATCTTAGCAAACTGTTCTTCTACCATCATCCACTGCTCGTCAATATTATTACTTACAGAGTTTCTTGGAGTTGTGACTTTATTTGAACGAGCAATAAGAATAAACTGTCCTTCAGGTGTCATTATTCCAAGATCAATTATGTAATCACTTCCGGGATTTCCTACATTTACATACCAGGATCTTGCATCATGTCCAACAGATATATCAAAATATGAATTTGAATTATCACCATTAAAATCTATTCTGGTAACATCGTATATTCTCAATGTATATCCTAAATTATGAAAAGAATCTCCTAAAATATTTTGAAGATCTTCTTTTTTTGAAGGACTAACTTCCCAATATGCATGTATCCACAATGGATCTTTTATTAGAGCTACTATTTTTGTATCTCCGTATTCTTTTGGAAGCTCAGCTACCTTTTCTTGACTTTTTTCCGCTTTTTTAGCAATCTGACTAGAACCAATAAATTCTTTATCAATGCCCATTTGTCCCTCCGAAGTGATTTTGAGTTTTATATATACAAAAACCATACCAAACAAAATACAATAAAATTGTCTGAACATTTCTAATGTTAACAGATTTATTCAATATTTCAATGTATAAAAAGTATGCAGAAACTATCTAATATTTAAACAGTTACCGGTATAATATTTGAGGAAATTATCTTTCCATTGTTTATTTCTAAAATACCATAAGAAGTATAAGGTGCATATCTTTTATCCATAAGACTGCCAGGATTAAAAAGAAGTGTTTTTCCATGATATTGGTTATAAGGATGGTGGGAATGCCCAAAAATAATTATATCTGATGGAGTTTTTTTGAATGTTTCAATAGCTTTTTCAACTGTTTCTGAAGGGTGCCCTCCAGTATGAGTAACTGATATACGGAGCTTTTCAATTGTAATAGTCTCAATATCATTTAAATGTTCAAGAATTTTACCACTATCCATATTACCAGATACCGCAACAAATCTATTTTCAAACATCATTTTAAGATCTATTAGAAAATCAAGTTTATCTATATCTCCAGCATGAATAAGAAAATCAACTTCATTGGATAAATTTTCAAAGAATTTTTTTATATTACCTTCTAAAACATCATAATGCGTGTCAGATACAACTCCAATCTTCATATTGTTCATCTTCTCCAGTTATTATACTTTTAATAAAAATATCTTTTTCAACTTTCAAGTTAAATTCATCAAGATTATCTATTTCAAGATTTATTTTAGGTTTAAACCAATAACCATTATTTGTACCAGTTACAACCGCTTCCTTACCATTACTTAACAAGACTTTTGAACCAATTGGAAAAACTCCAATATGTTTTATAAAAGCTCTTACTACTTCCCTGTCAAATTTTTCTGGTGTATTGGAAACTATATAATTTAAAGCTCTATATGAAGAAAAAGATTTTCTGTAACTTCTTATTGAAGTCAAAGCATCATATACATCACAAACTGCAACAATTCTTGCATGTTTTACTATATCTTTACCTTTAAAGCCAAGATAACCAGTACCATCTAACCTCTCATGATGCATCAATGCAACTGTTGCGATTATATCTTTTAATTCATCTGATTTTTTTAAAAGATCAAGTCCATCAAATACATGATATTTTATAAGTTCAATATCATCTAAAGAAAGTACTCCCTGTTTTTTCCAAACATGATCTTTTACATTCATCATACCAACATCAGCAAGCAATGCAGCTATACCAATTTCGGCTATATTATTTGTCTCATAATCCATAAACATAGCAGTAAGCATAGATAGTATACAAACATTTATAGAATGGCTACAAAGGTAATTATCACCAACATAAATATTTCTTAATCTTGAAACAAGATCTCTATTAAAAAATATCTCATCAACAAGAGATGATACAACATTTCTAATTTCTGAAAAATCTACTGCTTTATTGTTTGCCATATTTGTAAAGATTTTTTCAACACTTTTATTTGCTTTAATATAATTTGTTTTAAATACATCAGCAGCATCTTTAATATCTTTGACTTTAATATCTGATGGTACATAATAGTCATAGTCTGATGTTTTAGATTCTTCTGAAAATTCAGGAAGTTTTTCTTTTTTTATATTTCCTTTTTTCTTTTTTTGATTTTTTGTTGATTCTTTTGCAATAATTATTTTTAATACAAAAAGAATTGCATGTTTTAAAATATTATCTGCTGTAGTTTTAAGCATTGATTTTAAAATAGGAATTATCTGTTCTTCTGGAAATGACTTGAAAAATTCTAATATTCTATTTACAACATCTTTATCTTTAGTTGCTGTAATTGCTTTTAATAAAAAAGGAAAATTACCTACAATATTTCTATATTTTTCAAGTATGAATATTGAAGAAAGAACAATGTTTTTATCTTTTGAATATAAAAAACTCTTTAAATAATTAAAAAGTTCTTCATCAGGATTAACTCTTTTACATTGAATTATAAGTTCATTTATTATTGTAACATTTGAAAATTTTTTAAAACCTATTTTTATAATATCCACAAATTCTCGATTATCAAAATTACCTAATCTTCTTATTGTAGATGAAACTTCTACAGGATTTGAATTATCATTAAAATTAAGAAATTTGTTTTTTAAACTATTAAATTGAGAACCGGTTTCCTCAACAGGTTCCGCTAAATCTTCTTTCTTAATTTTGACATACTTTATCTTTGATTCATTTAATCTTGAAATAATATTATCATCAATTTCAGTATTTTTTGAAACTATAATAGCACCGTTAAAAATAACAGGACTTGCTATTATTTCTCCATTTTTTAGGTTGGAAACCTGTTTTTTTACAATCTTCACTTCTAGCCCCTTCAAGTTAATTTTATAAAGATTATTTTAATGATAACACTTTTTTATATAATAATAAACTTATTATTATTATAATAATTTTTATATATACATTTTAGTATTAACATTAAAATATAATATTTTAAAGTCATTCAAAGAAAATTTTGGTATAATTGAATCCTCTGAATAAATACATAATTTAGAGCTTTAATAGAAATATAAAAAAATAAGGATTAAAATATGTTTATTGACTTTCATTATACAGAACCTGTTTTTCGCCCACCTTCTGAAGCTTATTCATTTATTATTCAGGTCATGAATGGGTGTTCTCAAAATTCATGTCTTTTTTGTGGAATGTACAAGCAAAAAAAACTTTATATACAATCTTATGAAAATTTAAAACAAAAACTCAATCGTCTGCCGGTTGATTTTCGTCTTTCTGTTAAAAAAATATTTTTAGGTGATGGTGATGCTTTATTTGTAGGTAAAAAATATTTATTTGAATTATTAGAATTAATAGAAGATTTATTTCCTAATCTAAATAGAATTTCAGCTTATGCAACTGCTAATAGTGTTTTGAATTTTTCGGAAAATGATTTTAAATTAATGAATGAAAAAAAACTTAGGCTTTTTTACATAGGTCTTGAAAGCGGTTCACAATCTCTTCTTGATTATGCCAAAAAAGGTAATACTGCAAGACAGTTTATACAAGCTTGTGAACTTATTCACAAAGGAAATTGCAAAGTATCTGTTACTGCAATACTCGGTTTAGGAGGCAAGATTTTTTCAAAAGAACATTCAATTGAAACTGCAAATGTTGTTAACTCTTCTGTTCCCGAATACTTTAGTCTTTTAACACTTATTTATGGCGGAAATGATAATTATATAAATTCTCTCAAACTTCTTACCAAAAGAGAAATTTTCGAAGAAATGCATGATATAATTATAAATATAAATATAAAAACAATATTTAGATCAAATCACGCTTCAAATATTGTCAATATAAATGGAACGCTTCAAAAAGATAAAGAAAAAATGCTTATTTCTTTAGATAACATAATAAAACAAACTGCTAATATCAAAGAATACAATATGCCTCCATCGTTTCATGACGAAAGAGGCTATTGATTTTTACAAAAAAGTTATATAGCTAAAAACTTACCATTCTGCTGTACTAATTTTCCATCAAGGAATATTTGTCCATATTTTCTAAGATCTTTTACCATATCCCAATGAACAGCAGAAATATTTTTTCCACCTGAATCTTCATAAGATTGACCAACTGCAAGATGTATTGTCCCACCAATTTTTTCGTCAAATAATATATCTTTTGTATATTTAGTAATACCATAATTTGTTCCAATACCAAATTCTCCAAGAAATCTTGACCCTTCATCAGTATCAAGAATTGCATGAAGAAAATCCTCATTTTTTGATGCTGTTGCTTCCACAACTTTACCATCTTTAAAAACAAGTTTTATTCCTTCAACTTCTCTTCCTTGATAAATTGCTGGAAATTCATAATATATTTGACCATTTACAGAATTTTCAATTGGAGAATAAAAAACCTCTCCATCAGGCATATTGTTTTCACCAGCACAAACAATACCTTGTCTTCCTTCAATGCTAAAATTAATTTCAGTATCTCTACCAAGAATTCTAACTTTTTTACCAGAATCAAATAATTTTTTTATTTTTTCCATTTCATACTTTGCATTTTCCCAATCAATATTAGTAGCTTTATAAACAAAATTCTCATACTCTTCAAGAGACATTCCAGCTTCCTGTGCTAAAGCTTCGGTTGGGAAATTAACTGTAACCCAGTTTTTTTTCATAATAATATCTAGTATTTCTTTATTTGCTTTTGTCATAATAACTTGTTTTTCGGGAGGAACATTAGAAAAAATCTTAACATTTTCAGGTGCAGATATATTTATTATTGCATCAAGACCTTCATACTGAAATTTTCTAACAGGATCTTTATAACCTATTTGTTCATCATTTCCAATATCAAATAAAGTTTTGTTAGTTTCTGGTAAATTTATTCTTAAAGATGGAAAACCACCTTTTTTTATTATCATTTTATAACATTCATTTATAAGAGGTCTTGCAGGAATCCCGCCAGCAATAAGGACTTTATCTCCTTTTTTTACTTTACAAGAATATTCTGTAAGTATTTGAGCTAGTTTTGTAATTCTGCTATCCATAAAAAAGCCTCCAATTGAATTCTTATATATATATTTTGCTATTTTATTTATTCTTTATAATACTTTTGTTTAAAATCTTCAAGACAATTATCAATATCTTTTGGATCATCCATTTCTAAAATTTTATCAGCAATTTCCGAACAATCACTAAAATTTATACTTGAAATATAATCTTTTGAATCTTTAATATTCATAATATTCATTGATAAATTTCTCATGCCAATACCAATTAATAGAGGAATATATTTTATCTCACTTCCCATCTCACCACAAATAGACAATTCTTTATTTGTGTCCTGACTTACTTGTACACATCTTTTAATCATTCTTAAAACTGCTGGATGTGACGGATTAAAATATTCCTTTATAGAATAACTTTCCCTATCAACTCCAATAGTATATTGTATAAGATCATTACTTCCAATACTAAAAAAATCAACATGTTTTGCAATTTTATCCAAAACAATAACAGCAGATGGTATTTCTACCATAATTCCAAGAGGAATATCTTCAATTCTTACTTTAAAATTATTTTTTATAAGATTTTCTTTTTCTTCTTCCATTATTTTTTTAACTTTTATAATTTCATAGCAAGTACTCACCATAGGTATAAGTATTCTCGAATTTCCATGTACAGAAGCTCTTAGTATAGCTCTTATCTGAGTTCTAAGTATGTTTTCATTTTTAAATAAAAATCTTATAGATCTTTCACCTAATTCAGGATTTTTTTCTTGCGGATGATCATAATATGGAAGAAATTTATCTCCACCTACATCAAGAAGTCTAATTGTCAATATTCTATTATTAAGTTTTTTTAGCATTTCTGAATAATCATATACAAGAGTTTCTTCATCAGGAAATGAATTTCTAAGCATATATTGGAATTCAGTTCTATACAAACCAACTCCCAAACCACCTTCACAAGGAACATTCTCAATATTGAATTTTGCACCAAGATTTGCATAAATTCCAATTTCAACTCCATCAACTGTTTTGGCAGGGAAAGCTGAATCTTCACAAACTATAGATTTTTCAATCAGCTTTTTCTTTATTTTAATAGCATATTTTTCTTTTGTTTTCTCATCAGGTTCAATAATAAGTTTGCCTAAATAACCATCAACAATAGCTGATTTAAAAATATTCTCCCCTTTTTCTTCAAGAAGAATATTAATAATATTATCAACTCCAACAACTGTAGGTATACCCATTGCTCTAGCTAAAATAGCAGCATGTGAAGCATTACCACCTTTTTCAAGAACAAGAGCTTTAACCCCGAAATTTATCAATTCTATAGAATCAGAAGCTGTTATTGTCCTAGCAACAGCAATAGTATTAACATGTTTTTCCACAACTTTCATATCATTTATTATAAAACCAAGATTTTTTAAAATTCTCTGTTTTATATCTTCAAGATCTATAACTCTTTCCTTTAAATACTGACTTTTTGAATTAGAAAGTTCTTCTTCAAGATCTTTTATTATCTTTATAACAGCGTATTCAGAATTAACAAGCTCGATTTTTATTAAACTGTAAATTTTATCAAGTAAAAAATTATCTTCTAATATTAAAATTTGTGAATGAAAAATACCAGCTTCAGAAACTCCAAGAGAGTTTTTTACTTTATTTTTTATTGAATGAAGCTGTTTTTTAGATCTGATAATAGCACTTTCAAACCTCGCAATTTCAGAAAGAACCTCTTCTTCTTGAATTTTACCAGGTTCCATATTGACAAAAGATTCCGATACAATAAGAACTATATTACCTTCAACAATACCATTTGCAACACTTTGACCTTTAAATATCTTCATATATAAACTAAATCCTCTGATTAAATGACATAAACCATAAAAACAATTCTATAATAACTTATTCACAAACATTATAAATATTAACTTATAGAATTCAACCGTTTTTTTTACCAGTAACCATTTTAATTAGTATAAATAGTAAAAAACGCATTACATTTTTTTAATTACATTATATGCAATGCGTTTATAATAAAGTTTAAATTAATCTATTACTTTAACAAGATTATTAAATATATTTTTGCTATCTTCTATTTTCTTTTCATTACCAAAAACACAAATATAATCTTTTTTTAATGCTTTTCTAAACATTTCAGAGTATTTTCTAACTTTATTAACATCAGTATTTAAAGCTTGCTCTCTTTCTTTCTGAATTAAATCCTGAGTTTTACCAGAAATACTATTTACACAAGCAGCAAAACCTTTTTCATAAGAACTCATATGTCTATCTAGTTCACTAAATGTACCAATTATATATTTTCTCATTTCTCTATCAGATGTAGCAAAGTTTTCTAGATATTTATCCATTTCATTATATACGTTTAAAGTGTTTTCAAGACCTGGATCTCTATAAGAACCAATATAGAAAAGACCATTTTCATAAATTCTTAAAAAACATCCATAAGCTCCACCTAAAACTCTAACTTTATTCCACAAATAGTCAAGTCCTGCAATTGTTTTCATTACTTTCATAGATCCTGAATATTCAAAACCTTCTTTTTTGAAATTACCAGCTTTTGCAACATATTGAACCTGTGATGGAGTTTGAAGACCTTCTTTTTTGTTTTCAAGAGTAAAAGTATAATTTTGAGAAGTAAATTTTTCTAATGAAAAATCATTCAATAAATCCTCAAATATTGTTTTATCTTTATCAAATATTTTCTTTTCACAAATAATACTTGGCAAAAGATTTTCTTTTGTAAAAATTTTTTCAAAGGTATTTTTAAGTCTATTACTTATATCTTCAAATTTATCATCAAAATCTTTAACAAGCTCTTTAAGAAATTTGTAATAAGAAATACCATGAGTTGCCTCAACAAAAGCACCTGATTCAGAAAGATAAGAAAAAACTCTTCTTTCAGAAAAAACATGGCCATTGTTAAGCATTTCCATTTCCATTCTGTTTTTTAATTCATTAAGAATATCTTTTAATCTTTTTTTATCAGTAAACAATGTTTTGTTAAGAAGTTCACTTGTTATTTTAAATAATGATCTATTTTTGGAATAAAGTGATTTTCCAGTAACTACAATAAAATTATTATAATTTGAATCACTTTCAATTGATGTTATATTTTTCATAAAAAGCTTTATTCCACCAGTATCAATATTGATATTGTTAGATATTTCAGAATAATTATGTTCTAAAGTATCCATTTTACCTATTAAACCAGTAAGAAGTCTTGCATAAGGTAAATCCTTTTGTGAAACTTTATTTGTATTAAAAAACATATTATAATAAAGAATACCATTTGTATTTAATTCATGATAAAAAACCTCTCCTTGTTTTGTTGAAATAACATCCATAGGTAATTTTTCAGCTTTTTTGTTAATATCTTCCAGTTTAAGTAAAGGAATTTTTTCGAGAATTTCAGCCGTATCAACACTATTTTGTCTTTCAATAAGTCTTTTTGTATCATTGATAATTTTTTGAAGTTCGTCTTCACTCATATTTTCTTTAACTCTTTTTAATGCTTTTTCTAAAGCCATATCATTTTTTGCAGTTAATCCAGGAATTGGTGAGTAAACTATTGAACTTGCATGATTGTTTTTAAGAAAAATATCTTCAATAAGTTTTTCAAAAAATCCAGTTTTAGCATGATTTCTTAATTCATTAAAAATACTATCAAGTCTTAAAAGTGAAAGAGGATCGGAATCATAAAGCCAAGTATTCATAGATATCATGTGATAAACAAGACCTTTTGGATATCCAAATTCAGCTTCTCTAACTTTAAATTCATGTCTATTTATAGAAGCTTCTAAAAGTTCTTTATCAATTCCATTCTTTATAATATCTTTCAAAACTTCATTAACAGTATTTTTTAAATCATTCATTTTTTCTTTTTCTGAATTAACAGCAATAAGACCAATAACAGGCTGAAGAATTCCATTATCCGCAATACCCATAACATCTTTAGCAATATCTCTTGAAATTATTTCTTTTTTTAATAATGCAGCCGGACTCGAAAGAAGAATATATTCAAGAATATCAACTGCAAAATTTAAAATAACGTCTGTTGTCTTACCATAACACCATGAAAGCGCAAGGTAAGTCTTGTCTTTTATATCTTCACCTTCGGATATTGAATAAGGTATTTCTGTTTCAATAGGTTTATGGAATGGTTTTTGAGTTTCAAGCCTTGAGTCTACTGATATTTTATTAAAATCATTAAGATATTTATTATTTATAAATTCAAGCTCTTTTTCTGTATTACCATTACCATAAAGAAAAATATAAGAATTAGATGGATGATAGTATTTACTATGAAAATCAGTGAATTTTTTTTGAGTAAGTTCAGGAATATAATCAGGATCTCCTCCTGACTCGAATCCATAAGCAGTATCAGGGAATAATGAACTTTCAATCTGACTATATAAATGTCTTACTGGAGAAGAAAAAGCTCCTTTCATCTCATTATAAACAACACCTTTTATCTGTAAAGGGTCATTTTTATCTTCAATCTCATAATGCCAACCTTCCTGCATAAGAATAAGATCAGTATCATGAATTTTTGGGTATAATGTAGCATCAAGATAAACATTCATAAGATTAAAAAAATCTTTTTCATTTTTTGATGCAACAGGATACATAGTCTTATCTGGGAAAGTCATAGCATTCAAAAATGTATTAAGAGAACCTTTTATAAGTTCAACAAATGGTTCTTTTGAATCAAAATTCTTTGAACCACAAAGTACGGAATGTTCAAGAATATGAGGTAATCCTGTATTATCTCCTGGTGGCGTTCTAAAAGTTATAGCAAAGACTTTGTTATCATCTTCGTTTTCAAGCTTAATAAGTCTAGCACCTGATTTTTGATGTTCAAATATCAATGCTCCTGATTTTATTTCATTAATAAACTCTTTTCCCACCAATTTAAAACCATGATAAGAATTTTCTTTTTCAAATTCCATTAATCCTCCCTTTATATTTTGATATTATATATTTCAATGAATAGATAAATGTTAAAAACATGCTTTGATTTTTAAAACTTTAATATATTATCACAAATTTCAAAAAAATTATACTTTAAATTCATTTTTTGCATTGCGGTATGCGGTATAGGTTTTTATTTGACATATTATAATATAAATATCTATAATGTTGCAATGCAATAATAAAACAAAGTATTTTTCAGGAGGAGTATTATGAGTAACATTGGACTCGCATGGGGTGCAATAGCATTATATGTTATTATAACAATAATTCTTACCATCAGAGGAGCTTTAAAAACAAAAGATTTAAAAAGTTATGCAGTTGGAAACAAAGATATACCACCTGTTCTTGTAGGTATATCACTAGTAGCCCAGCTTACATCTGTTGCAACTTTTGTAGTAAATCCAGGATTAATATATAAATATGGTCTGTCAGCACTTTTAGGATTCGGTATTGCTGCTGCATTGGGTATAACTACAGGACTTTTTATCTTTTCAAAAAGATTTCTTAATGTTGGTTCAAAAATAGCTGCAATTACTGTTCCACAATGGATTGGAAAAAGATATGAATCACAATTTCTTCAAGGATTATTTGCATTTATATCCTTAGCTCTTATAACATTCGGAGTTTTAATCGTAGTTGCAATGTCTTATTCATTAGGAATGTTACTTCAAATCTCTCCATTTATAGCAGGAGCAATAAATCCAGGATTTATAATGCTTATATCTGCACTCGTAATATTTGTCTTTACATATATGATGATAGGTGGTGCTGCAACCCACGCTTATACAAATTCAATTCAAGGGATAATAATGCTTATTGTAGCCTTGATTCTGATAGGTTCAGGTCTTCCTTTGTTTTGGAAAGATGGAGGAATGTTTGCAAAACTATCACAGATGGATACAAACTTTATGAGTGTTGTTAATGTTAATTCTCTGTATTTTAGAAACTTATTTGAAGTATTTTTTTGTAACTTTCTTGTAGGTCTAGCAATTGTATGTCAACCGCATATTGTAAGTAAAGTACTTTATCTTAAAGATGACAAACAAATCAAACCATATTTAATAACAGCTATGATAGCTGGATTTGTTTTTTCACTTGTTATGATAACTGGATTTTATGCAAAAATAACTAATCCAGGTATTGAAAGAATGGATCTTGCTGTTCCAACTTATATTGCAACAAATTTTAGTCCTATTCTTCAAATAATAATCACACTAGGAATAGTTTGTGCTGGACTTTCAACACTTGAAGGAATTCTATTATCATTATCTACAATTTTTTCAACAGATATATTTCTTCCAATATTTTCAAGAAAAAGTAATGATATTGAAAATAATATGAAAAAATCAATGAAATATGGGAGAATTTTACTTGTACTTGTTGCATTAATAGTTATTTACCTTTCTGTTTCACAGGTGAAAAATCCAACTGGAGGTTCTGTTGCCATATTTGGTATGTATGGTGTCTATCTTTTATTTACAACTGCATTCTTCCCTCTTTCTTGCGGAATGTTTTTACCATCTGTAAAAAAACCTGCAATAATATCAGGAGTAATTTCTTCTATAATAATATATCTTTCAGTTGCATATTTTAAAATAACTTATATGCATAATAATCCAGCTTTTCTTGCAACATGTGCAATAATTGGTGGATGGATTGTAATATTATTACATAGACAAATTTCTTTACAAAAAGCTGATTAAAAAATACTATAGTTTAATATTATCCCGGTTAGATTTTTAACCGGGATTTTCCTTTTTTGTGGAAAAAAAATATAATAATATGGTAAAATACTATTATGATAATAAAATCAGAAACTTTTAATTATAAAAAAGATTTTTTTACTATTAATGGTGAAAAAATTGAAAACCTTAAATTATCCTATCAAACTTATGGAAAACTTAATGAAAATAAAGATAATACTATACTTATTTGTCATTTTTTTTCAGGCGATAAACATATAGCTGGTAAATATTCTCCAAAAGATGAAATTGCAGGCTGGTGGGATAATATTGTAGGGCCAAACAAACCATTTGATACAAATAAATATTTTATAATATCAAGTGATTCTCTATGTTGTGTTGTAAATTCAACATTTGTAGAATCTTCAAGTCCAAGAGATTATTTTTCAAAAACTAAAAAACCTTATAGTATGGATTTTCCAGTTATAACCATACAAGATATGGTAAATGCACAAAAACTCCTTTTAGATTATCTTGGAATAGAAGAACTTTTTGCTGTATCAGGACCATCTATGGGTGGACTTCAAGCATTATCTTGGGCATTTTTATATCCACAAAAAGTAAAAAAATGTATTCCTATATCAGCAGCTGATAAAGTTGATTGTTTTTCTTGCTTTTTTCCATTAAGAATGGGGATTCAAGCTATAAAAACCGATTCTTATTTTAATAATGGTGATTATTATAATGAAATCATTTCCAAAACTCCTATTCAAGGGCTTAAAAATGCAATTAATGGACTTGCACTTATTGCAAGAGGTCGTAATTGGGGCGAAACTATACTTGGGGGTAAAAACTGGGATAGTCAAGATCCTATATTAAAAATTGATAATATGTATGATTTTGAAAAAAATATAATTGAAGGTGTTGGTTCTCGAGCTGATATGTATGATGCTAATTCATATATATATCTTTCAAAAGCAAATATAATATTTAATGTTTTTTCAAATTTCAAATCAGAAAAACAAGCTTTACAAAATCTCAAATCAGATTTTCTAATACTTTCTGATAAAAACGATATTTTTATTTTAGCCGAACAAAGTAAAAAATTTTATTTAAAAATCGCTCAATATAGAAAAAATTCAGAATATTATGAATTTGAATCTCCTCTTGGGCATCTTGGTTCTGTAAGTAATGCAGAGTTATTTGGTGATAAAATACAAAAATTCTTAAATAAATGAGGTGTTAATATGTGGAATATGAATGCAATGGATGATTTTTCCAAACAATGGGAAAAAATGGTTAAAGATTGGTTTGATGAATTAATGAATAATCCAGACTTTTTAAAAAACATGAGTAAATCAATGGAAGGAGCATTAACTTCCAAATCAATGCTTGATGAAATAAAAAACAATATTGCAAAATCATTATCAATACCAACTGCTTCATCGATTGCAAAAATTTCACAATATATTATAAAGCAGGAAGCAAAAATAAATGATCTTGAAGATTTATTATATGAACAAAAAAATGATATAAAAGAACTTAAAGAATTATTTATAAAATCATTAGACAATAAAAAATCAAAAAATGTCAAAAAAACACCTTCTAAAACAAAAAAAACTGTAAAGGAGAAAAAATAATATGAAAAAGGAATTTGATATTAGTCCTGAACAGATTGAAGAAATTTCAAATAAATGCAAAAATTTTTGGGAAATACTTGAAAAAACTCAATTCAAATCACTTGATGAAAAACAAAAAGCATGGAGAGAAATCGGTTTAGCTCCAACTTTATATAATACAATATATACTGAAAACACAGCAAAACTTAATTATTATATAGATAACGATAAAAAATCTAATATATCTCCTGTTCTTATAATACCTTCTCTTATTAATAAAAATTATACAATGGATCTTATAAAAGATCATTCAATGATTTCACATCTAGTTAAAAACAATATACCAGTTTATATTATTGATTGGGGCGAACCTGGAATAGAACATGGGGATTATACTCTTGATGAAATGATAGATGGTACAATAAATAGAATAGTTAAAAGAATTTTTCGTCATTCAGGAAAAAAACATATTCATATTTTAGGACAATGTATTGGTGGAGTAATTTCAACAATATATGCAACCAAATACAGTTCTCAAGGATTTATAAAATCCATGACAAATATAACTTCACCAGTTGATTTTTCAAAAGGTGGCAAACTTACAGAATGGACTAATCCAAAAACCTTTAATCTTGACAAAATAGTAAATTCTTTTAAAGAAAACGGTGCTATTTCTCCACAATTTATACATGCAGGTTTTCCTTTCCTTGATTTAAATATGACATTTAATAAATACAGAAATCTTTTTAATCTTGTTGATAATGATGAATTTGTAACTCTTTATCGAGCACTTGATTTTTGGGGAAACGATAATATACCTTATCCATGTGAAATTTTTAGAAAATTCAATCGAGATCTTTATCAAGAAAACAAGCTTTTTAAAGGTGAACTTGTAATTGGTGATCAAAAATTAAATCTAAAAGATATAAAAATACCATTATTTAATATTATGGCAAAACATGATCATGTTTTTCCAAAAGAAGCAGCTTTGAATATTCCAAAAACAAAAAACAAAGCTGATATTGACAAAATTTACGAAGGTGGTCATGTTACAATACTTGCAGGTCTTCCAGCAAGATTTGAATTATATAAAGATATAGAAAATTTTATAAAAAATAATGAATGATAAATGATATAGTTTAATGGGTTTAAGGGTTTAAGGGTTTAAGGGTTTAAGGTTAAAAAAAGTTTAAGAGATAAAGAGAAAAACAGGGTTAGGTTTTTAACTCTTAACTCCTTAAACTCTCTAACTTTATTTATTTTTGTCATCCCGGCACTATTCTGAGAATCTGTCATCCCGGCATGATTCTGAGCCGGGATCTCGCTTTTGATTTTTTAATATTTTGATTTTTTCTATTTCACTATTTCACCATTTCACCCTTTCACCCTTTCACTATTTCACTATTTCACCCTTTCACTATTTCACTATTTCGCAAGCTTTATATGACTTTGGTCATGCTAATTTTTATTCTGGAAATTCATCATCAGTTTTTTTATTGAGTTTTTTTATCATTTCTGAGTATTCTTCTGATATTTTGTCATATTTTTTTAAAAAATTTTTTCCAAATGATGTTATCTGACATCCACCACCATTTTTTCCACCACGATTTTTTTCAATTATTACACTACTTGTAAAACTATTGATTTCTTCTATCATATCCCAAGCTGCTTTATAAGACATTTGCATTTTTTTTGCAGCTTTTGAAATAGAACCTTCAGAAACAACTTTTTTTATCAGTTCAATCTTACCTTCAGATATACATATATCTTTATTATTTTTTAACCAAAATTTACCATCAACACTAACATTTTTCATAAAAAACTCCATAATACCTTTAATAACAAAAAAGTCTCTAAGTTTTAAACTCAGAGACTTTAATATTAACATATACAGAATATTTTATAAAATTACCATGAAATCATTTGACCAAATTCAAAAGATTTACCTTCGCAAGGTTTTCCAAGATTAGCATAATAATCCTTATCAAATATGTTTTTAATATTTATATAAAATTTTCTTGTAGAATTATTTACAAAAATTGAATTATCATAATAAATATTCACAAGATTATATGAAGGAATAGTTTGCCATGCTCCATCATTCTCATAGCTTTCTCCAGTATGATGAATATTCCATGTTAATTTATTATTTTTGTATATATTTGTATAATTAATATCAATATTAACTTTTGCAAAATTGTCAATTTTTTTATCAGTCCCTGTTTTATTTTCAGGATCAATATAGGAAGCGATTATTCCAAAATCACTATTGATATTTTTCTTTATATAATCAAAACTCACACCTGTGTAATAAACATCACCAATATTTTGATTTTGATCATAATTATAACCTTTTGTACTAAATGGATCTAATATACCAGTATCTACTTTTTCAATCTGATCTTCTACTTTATTAAGATATAATCTTGTTTTTAATCTATGCTTATTTTGACCATAATTTTTATAATAAGCATAAGTTGTAATTTTTTCAGTTTCAAGATTTGGGTTTGGAAGAATTCCACCCATATAACCTGAAAACATTTCTTTTATACTTGGAAATCTATGTTTTTGAGATATTTCAATAGAAGTGTTTTTATCAAATTCATATTCAACAGAATAATTTGTATCTTCAAATCCATCACTTGTTGCACCAATATTGTTTTTACCAATTTTCTTTTCAGACCAAGCAAGTCCTGCTTTAAAACCATTTCTAAAATCAGAAGCTAGAGCATAGGAATAGGTTTTTGAACTAAATTCTTCCCAAGCTTTACCAATATCATCCTGTTCAGTATGTTCATCGTTTTTATAATATAAAAGCAATGAAAGATCCATATTTTTAAGTTTAAATTCAGGGACAATTCTCAATCCATCAGAAACATCATCATGAGTTGAGTGAAAAGCTTTCTTAGTTGCTTGAGTACTAAAAGTATTATCATCATAAGAATCAAGTAAATTATAATATGTATCTCTAAATAAAATTGCTTCAATCCTTGAATTTTGAGTCTTTTTTATATAATTATAACTATATTGCTTTTTATCCCAATCTGTATATCTCCAATATCTTGTTTTCCCAGATGTAAATACAGGAATTCCATTTTCATTTGTAATTGTAGTAATTCTTAAACCATGTTCTATATTATCATTTACTTTACCAAGATAAATATTAAAATTTTCTCTATCATAATCACTTCCTAATCTTAATCCTCCGTCTTCAATAGCATTTGGAGTATATGATTTAGAAAGGCCCCACCCATCAGCCTTTTTTTTGTTATATCCAAAAATATAAGCAAAATCTCCTTTTTTACCTTCTTGTTTAAAATTAATCTTTCTTCCATTATAATCAAAAACACTCATATCAAGAGTACTTTTACTTGCAAAAACAGGTTTTTGAGTTTCAAGTTCAATTGAAACTCCAGGTGAATCTGGTCCATTTAGAAGAGCATCTACTCCTCTAACAATTCTAAATTTTGAAATATCATTTATTGGAAGTTGAGTAATATCAAGATAATTATCGTAAACTGCATAAACTGTTACACCGTCTAAAGTAACACCATATTGAAGTGAATTAAACCCTTCTACTTTTATATCAGCATTTCTATCCCCATCATTTATATTGATATTAGGAAAAAATCTAAATACATCTTCAAAATTATCAATTCTTATTTTATTATCATTGTGAAGATCTACTTCCTGAACTGTTTTTGAAATTTCATCATTTTTTTTACCTTTTATAAGAAAATTACCAATATCCCAATAACTTTCTCCAAAACTTACAAAACAAAATAAAACAATAAACATTAAAACTAATCTTTTCATAACTAGCCCCTTATATTTTATTATTTTGTATATCAAATCGATATACTTATAAATATATATCGCTAAATTTCAAAAATGTTACATTTATTTTTTAATTTAGATTTACCAGAAAGATTAAAAAAATAATTCTGACAGCAATTACGAGAACTCGTTACAAATTTTTCAATATGTAACCAATAAAGATATTTTGAAAATATTAAGTTTATTGTATTATATAAAAGTGAGGCATTAGAAAAATTTATAAAAATACATGGATGTATTTTAGAGTTTGAAGTGTAATGATAAAAATTATAGGATTTAATTTTTAGAAAGGTGCAGACAGAATTATTTGTTTTAATCACTTTTTAAAATTTAAAATTTAAAATTTAAAATTTCATGTGGTCCGATAAATAAAAAAAGCCGGACAAATACATGCCCGGCTAAACAGGTTGAGTATATAATGTTACACTAGAGTGTTAACCCTCCATTTACGGAGAGAACATGTCCAGTTATATAATTTGCTTCATCAGATGCAAGAAAAACAAAAGCATCTGCAATTTGTTTAGGTTCAGCAAGTTTTCCCATAGGAATCTTAGAAACAATCTTTTCCATAACTTTTTCAGGAATAGTTGCCATCATTTCAGTATTAGTATATCCAGGAGCAACAACATTTACATTTACATTTTTAAAAGCAAGTTCTTTTGCAAGACTTTTAGCCATTCCAATAACACCAGCTTTAGAAGCTGCATAGTTTACTTGACCCATATTTCCATATTCGCCAACAACAGATGAAGTAAATAAAATCTTACCTGACTGTCTTTCTCTCATATGCTCAATAACACTTCTTGCACTATTAAAAGCACCTTTAAGATTTACATTTATAACACTATCAAAATTTTCTTCACACATTTTATGACACATAGAATCTCTTGTAATACCAGCATTTGCTACAATAATATCAATTTGACCTTTATCTGCAATTATATCATTCATAACATTTTTCATAGCATTAAAATCTGTAACATTTACTTTTTTATATTCAACACTTCCATTAGTCTTTACTTCATTACAAGCTGTTTTCATTGCTTCTTCATTAAGATCAAATATTATTACAGAAGCACCTTCTTCGGAAAATCTTTTTGCTGTTACTTTACCAATTCCCTGTGCTCCACCAGTTATTATTGCAACTTTACCTTTTAATCTCATCTTTCCTCCATAATTTCATTTACTTTATTACATTTATTTTTTTAAACCAATCAAATATTCCTTCCCATGCAACTTTTGCTTTTCTACCCATTATTATACCAATGTGACCAGCTTCAACTTCTATTATATCTTTTTGAGTAGATTTAACTTTTTCATTTAATGCTAAAGCAGCATTTTTCATAACAATATTATCCTTAGAAGCTATAACACTTAAAATAGGTATTTTAATATCTGATAGAAGAATTTTTTCATCAGATAAAGTCAATTCATCTTTTGCAAGAAGATTCTGTTGATAGAATTTCTTTATATATTCTCTATAAGCTTCTTTTGGAAATGAAACATTATCTGCTAACCATCTTTCAAGATGCATAAATGTATTATTTCTTTTTTCATTATTTCCATTTTCAGCAAGTGATTTCATTTTAAAATAAACAGATGTAGGTTGTGCAATCATAAAACCTGACTGCATAAGATCTGCACTCATTTCACCATGACATTCAAGCATTTTATCTACATCCATACTTTTTGCCATTACAGTTAAAGCATCTTCGCCAGAAAAATCATAAGGTGCTGCAAGTGAAATAAAACCATTTACCAAATCTTGATTTTTACTTGCATACAAAGCTGCAATAGTAGCACCCATGCAATATCCCATCATTGTAAGGTTTTCAGCGTTTGCATGATTTAAAACTTTTCTGACAGCTCTTCCAATCCATTTAAAAACATAAGTAGATAATTCAAGATGATCATGCTCAGGTCCAGGAATTCCCCAGTCTAAAAGATATACATTTACACCTTTTTCACTTAAAAATTTTACAAAAGAAGCATTTTCCATAAGATCAAGAATATAATATCTATTTATAAGAGATGGTATTAAAAGAATAGGATTACTCCATTTAGGATTTTTTGTATAACTAAGTATTCTCCATGAAGATTCAGTATATATTGTTTGAGAAGGTGTTTCATATACTTGTTTTTGAGCTTGCCTTATTTGAGATTTTCCATGTATGTTTTCTGTTATATATTTTTTTAATTCACTATTTTTGGACATACTAAATTCTTTGATTAATTTCCCAAACTCTCTTGTACTAGCTTCATAACCTTTTATTTTACCAAAAATAACATCATTTTCATTATCCATATTTTCCTCGCAAATTACTGTATTTTAGGTTGTTATGAATGAAAAGTCCTGCCTTCAAAAACAGGACTTCCATTCATAAAAATACATGTTTTATTTATTGTTAATCTTTCCGTGTAATCTTTTAGCAGTTTCATAAATTTTTTCTATATTTTCTTTATAAACTTTAACAATATCTTCGTTCTGAGAAGCTGTTTTTTCATAATTTTTTTCAAGATATTCAAGATTTTTATTTAGATTTGAAAAATATTCAGTTACATTTTCTTTCATAAAAGTCTGACCTTGTTTCATATTTGTTTTAAAAAGATCCATTGTAAAATCAATATTTTTCTTTGTCATTTCAATAAATTCATCGTTCATAAAAAAATTAGTCATGTTTTCCATTTTTAATCTCCATTTTTTTATTTATTTTTTTTAGCTGTGTTCTTAGGTGTAGTTGGTGTATTTGTAATAGTATCAGTTTTAACATTTTTTTCTTGGCTCTTAAAACTTTTAATAATTTCATTTTGATTATGAAGTATTTGATCTAATTTTTCTTCAAGATCACAAGTTTTTATTTCAATATCCTGAGCTTTTTGAAAAACTTCTACAACATCATTTCTTGAAGCTACGCCGAAAGTCTGAAAAAAACTCTCTCTATTTTTTTTAAGTGTTTTATTAAGATCAAGTGCTGGTTCATAAGTCTTCATAAAATTTTTCATAAAACTCTGACTTTTAACCATTTCATCCATATAATTACCTACATTTTTTTCCCATGTTTCAATCCAATCTTTCATCATTTTTTCCATTACTATCCTCCTTATTTAGCTTCAAAATTTTTAACTTTTTCAATCATCTGTTTTGAAATTTCATAAGTTTTTTCAACATTTTCTTTATAAAAGTTTGCAACTTCAGTTCCCTGTTCAACAAATTTGTCATAATTTTTTGATAAAACTTCAATATTGGAATTTACCATATCAAAATATTTACCAAGATTTTCTTTTGTTGTAGTTTCCTGTTCTTTTAAATTTGTTTTAAACATATCCATAGCAAATTCCACATTTTTTTTTGCCATATCAACATACTCTTCACTTTTGAAAAAATCTGCAATTCTGTTCATTTTAAATCCTCCGTTTTTTAGCAGTTATTTTTGTGCACTGCAATATTTATACTCTTATTATTGCACAGCACAATTTTTTTGTCAAATTTTATTTTGCACTGCACCGCATACCTATTTTGCAAAGCACAATATCTCAGAAAACCAATGGAAATACAAAGATTTAAATATCTTTTGATTTATATATAAATGGTACCGAATGATTATTTTTTTGCTTTAGTGTAATGAAAAAAATATCAAAAACAGATCCCGGCTCAGAATAGTACCGGGATGACAGTTTCTCAGAATAGTACCGGGATGACAGATTTTTAATTTCCAATGTCGAATGTTGAATGTCGAATTTTTAGAGGCTTTAGAAAATTTTTGAATTAAATTAAATCATGACAGATTTTCAATAAACAAAAGCAAAAAAAAAAATCTACTCGGTAACTTGAGTGAACGTTGCGAAGCATATAATATACGGATGTATTATAAGTGAACGAAGGTAAAGAGATATTTTATATGGATGTAAAATATCGAATGGTACCGAATGATTATTTTTTTGATTTAAAGATATGAAAAAAAATTTATCGTATTTATATTAACTGCTTCTATGAGCTTTTTCAAAGAGCATAGTATTCCATGTAATTCCTTCTCTACCCATATCATCCATACTTTCCCAGTTTTTTACTAACACAAAAAGATTATTATTAAATAAAGATACAATAAAATCGCTTGATATATTATTAAATAATCTACCATCCTTATCTCTTAAATCCAAACCAATTCCAGGTCTAGTTTTAGGTATTGAAATAAGAACCTTCCCACGAGGTTTAAGCAAAGAAGAAACAGTCTTAATAGATGTCTGAATCTGATTCTCAGGGATATGCATAAGAATTGCAGATAAAATAATAGTATTAAATTTAAAATTGAAAGGATTTAAAAAATTAGGTAAACCACCACTAAAAATTCTTCCTTTAAGTACAGGATTCCTATATTCAGCTAACATTCTAAGCTCATTACAAGGTTCAATTCCATAAGCATCATGACCTTTTTCAAGAAGAATTAGAATATCTCGCCCCGAACCACTTCCAATATCAAGAACAGTTTCTTTATTTTGGAATATAACATCAAAATATCGGCTTATACCACCTTTGACATTTATATAATCTTTATAAAGAGATTCTGCGTTTTTTGAATAAAAATTTGAAGTTCTAAAATCCATACTATATCCTTTAATTTAATATAACAAATAAAATTACTTTTTCTTCTCAAGGTCTGAAAGTTTTTTTGCCATTTTTTCCATCATAGCTTTTAATTCATCAATATCACTATCTGATTTTGGTATATCTTCATTAGGTGTTTTTTCTTTAGAAATATCTTTGCTGTTTTTATCTTTTTCTTTATCATTACTCTTTTTATTATTATAAAATGGATTACCAAAAAAATTAGTAAATGCATTTTTAAACATATCTGTACTTTTGCCAACTCCAAAAAAATTACCTTTCATTGATTTCATCGCATCAAAATAACCATCTCTATTATTTAGATACAAACCAAGCTGTTCTGTAAAAAAATTATTAAAATAATCATCTAATAAATTAGCATCAGATTTAATAAGAAATTTTAGAAACACTATAGGAAAAGCTTGAAGTTTTTCAGGTGACATATCAATAATTACCTGCAATAAAACTTGTCTTGTTATATTCTCACCTGTTTTTTTTTCTGTCACCTCAATATCATAACCAGAATTAATATAATCTCTAACATCTTCAAGGGAAATATATTTTTTTTCATTGATATTATATAATCTTCTATTTTCGTATTTTTTTATGAATATTGTATTTTTTGAAAAACTCATGTAATAATTATACACATTTAATGATAAATTGCAAGTGAAATATCAGGAGAGTTTAAGGGGTTTTAGAGGTTTTAGGGGTTTTAGGGGTTTTAACCCTCAACCCCTTAACCTTTTCTAACTCTTTAACAAAATCATTATTTTTCCATGAGTTCTAATAGATTTTTTACAGCTTCTGTATGAAAAGTAATATTCATATGATTATATGGTAATATACGCTTTCCAATAACTTTAGCACCTCTTTTTGTTATACCATCTGTATATGTTGCACTTTTTACAAAAAGTAGCATATCAGAAGGTGCGATGTTTTCTCCAAATGGAAGAAGGTCTGCCCAGAATTCAATATTATCATCTATCTGATTATCTGTACCAGCCATTATAATTATGTCAACAGAAGGATGAATACCTTTTTTATTTATAGTTGAAATAAGATATTTACCTTTTGCAATTTCTTTGTTAATACCTTCAGAAATCAGAATCGAAGATACTCCACCATTGTAGAGAACATTTCTAGAATAATTCATATCCATAGTATTTGAAAGATTTGAAAAGCCAATTCTGGTGTTTTTATCATTTACAAGATTATTAAGTATTTGTCTCTGACCAGGAAACATATCATTTACATCTGAAAAATCTCTCCAGAAACCATAATAAAGAACGCTTTTAGCTCCAAGTGGAGATGGCATATCTTTATCTATTACCGTAAGATTAAGTCCATAATATCTATACTGTGCATCAACACCATTTAAAGGAGTAGCAATTGCAATAAACCTGTCAACATCTTCTCTGTAAGGAGTTAACCAAGAATACTCAGAATATTCTTCTCTTATATCAGATAAATACATTGTTGTAGCAACTCCACCCTTTGAATGTGCAATTACATCTATTTTAAAATCATTGTTGTTTTCTTCGCCAAGAACTTTTTTTATCCTAGTTATTGCATTTGCTATATGTTCACTCTGCATAAAATTATCACCTTGAGAATGATTAAAACTTAAAGAAAATACTTGATAACCCTTTTTAGGAAGTACTAGAGCGAGTCCTGGATATTCTATAAATTCACCTGGTGCAAAATAATATTTAAATGGATGTGCCCAAGCTCTAAAAGCATTGTCTCCAGCTCCATGAACTAATAAAATAGGTCTTTTATCAGATTTTTTATCCCAATCTTTTGAATAATGGAGAAAAAAATTACCTGATGATATAACATTATGACCTTGTGTAAGTTCAAGAAATGCAGGATGATTCAATTTATTACCTTCGTGTATTTTTTCAGTATAAAACTCAGTTGAGCTATCATATAAAAGCTCAATCCTTTCAAAAGGATAAGTAATATCTCCTTCTATAAAATCCACTGGTTCATCTGAAAAATAAGGAGTTGCGTTTATAGAAACTACAAAGGTTAAGGCTAAAAAAAGATTTAAAAGTTTTTTCATCATACTCTCCCACTACATACTATTTTTTTATTATTTAACACTTTTACTACATACTAATTTTAGTTTAAAAAAACTCAAATGTCTACCGTTTTTTTATCCAATTTTCAGGATCTCTTTTCCATTCAAGAATAATGTTTTTATCTTCCAAAGAAATATAGCCTGAATCACTTGCTATATCTATAATATTCGATATATTTCCAAGAGTTTCATACTTTAAATTTTCATTTTTAAAATTTTGTTTACATTTTATCATTTCATAAGAAAAAATTGCAAATACATAATCTATTAAACCACCGCTTTCTCTAATAGCTTTTGCAGCATTAATAGAACTCCCACCAGTACTCAAAAGATCTTCAATAAGTATTACTTTTTGACCTTTTTTTAGAATTCCTTCTATAAGATTTTCTTTTCCATGATTTTTTTTTGAACTTCTAACATATATCATAGGTTTTTTAAAAAAATCAGAAATCCAAGCTGCATGAGGAATACCGGCAGTAGCGGTGCCAGCAACAACATCAAATTCAACATTAGTTTTATTAATTTTATCAATAAAAAGAGATATAACAAATTCTCTTTCATAGGGATAAGAAATAATCACTCTATTATCACAGTAAATTGGAGAAACAATTCCAGATGCATAGGTAAATGGAGTTTTTGGACTTAATTTTACAGCTTTAATATTGAGCAAAACCTCTTCTATAGTTTTCAAGTTGGATTACCTTCCTCGATTTTGACTTTTGTTACAAATTTTAGATTCTGAGTTCCTCTATCAATAAAAGAATCAGTGTTAAAGTAAAAAACTTGTCTAATTTCGCTAATATTTTTAAAAAGTTCAGCTGTAGTTCTAAGTCTTTTAGAATCAAAATAAGAAAACACTTCATCCATAAAAACAGGTATATAACCTTGATCATCAATAAGTTCTATCAAAGCTAGTCTAAAAGCAATAAAAAGAGCATCTTTTGTAGAATCACTTAAAAAATCTTCATTTACATAATCACCATATTCTTTAGAAAAAACATTTAATTGAAGCATGTTATCACCTGTAAATTCCACCCTCACATCATGATAATCCCCAGCTGTAAGATTATTAAAATATTTATCGATAGTAAGATCTAAAAGAGTATTTGCAGATTCCATTATATCCATATGAGCTCTCTTAGTATATTCTTCTACAAAAGATAAAATTTCTATTTCATCCTCAATTTTTTTTATATTTTTTTGAAGAATATCATTTTCATCCTCAATATTATAAAGTTCTTCACATGAAAATCTGTTTTTTGATATAAGAGCTTTTGTATTACTGATATTTTCATCTAGTTTTTCTTTTTTGGAATTTAGTTCTAAAATCTCATTTTTTATAACTTCAAGCTCAACAACTCTACCATATTCCTCTTCTGAAACCGAAGAAATCTTATCTTTCATAATATTCAAATCATTTAATAATTTAACATAATCTTTTTCAATATCTTCAACAGATCTTTCTTTATATAGATTAGAAAGTTCGTTTTTTATTTTTTCAAGATTTTTCATAAGATCATCTCTTGATCGATATTTTTCTTTAAACTCATCAATATTAGAAACATTTGTACTTTTAAGAATTCTTGTTAACTCATTGTTCAAAGTCTGAACTTCTCTTGAATGTTCGGTCTGAACTTCTATCTGCATATGTCTTTCTTCTTCTCTGGATTTCTGCCAAAAATAAGAGCCCAGTATTGCAAATATTCCTGAAAATATTATGCCAACAAGAAAAAACACTGAAAAAAATGCTCCTCCAATTGAAATAAACAGAAAAAACATTGCAGCCACAAAACAAATATTTCTATATACTATTAGATTTGATATTGCTTTTGTGTATTGATCTTTTAATATCTCTCTATTCTTATTATCAAGAATTCCAGATATTCTAGATATTTCTTCAATTTTTTCTATTGTAAAACTTCTATATCCTTCAAGCTTATTTTCAATATAAGTTTTTTTTTCTTCAAGTTTTTCAATTTTTCCAATAGTATCTTTAAGTTCTTGAGTCTGATTTGCAATAAAATCAAATTCTTTTTTTAAATTTGAATAGTCATTATGAGCTTTATAAACAAAATCCTTTTTAGAAATAATATTAGTAATGTTATTTTCTTCTTTTATATATCTTTGAAGAAGATTCATATTGATTTCACGTTCAACAACAAAAGCTCTTACATTTTCAAGCTCTTCTTTTTTATCTTCAAAATTTTCATTAAATTCATTTAATTTTTCCATAAGAATTTTTTTACGATTTTTTAATTTTTTTGAATTATCATTTTCTGTCTTGAGTTTACCTGTAGATAAATAGTTTTTAATAATATCAGCTATATTCTTAATATTTTTAGATTTATCAAAAAAATATATCCATTCTCTCTGTTGCAAAAAAAACAAAGATCTATAAACATTAGTCTGGATTTTAATGCCAGATATCTTTTGAAACATTTCCTGAGCTTCATCTTTCATATATTTTTTATTATCGTATTCAAGATAAAATTGGTTATTATCAGCATCTTTTGAAATCATAATCTCTTTTCCAGAAACATCTATAAGAATTTGAATAAAATACGGGTCATTGAGATTTCTAAAATTTTTTCTATAAATATTTGTATCAAAAAGAATAAGTTCTGAAAAAGCTGAAAAAATAGTAGATTTACCACATCCATTATTTCCAGAAAGAATATTTATACCCTTGCCGAATTTACAATAATAATTGCTGAAATTCCTATAATTTTTTAATAAAATACTTTTAATTATCATAAATTTAAGTCAAAAAATAAAAGCCCTTTTTTTAATATTTTTTGTTCAATATCTTTTTTATCTTGTTTATCAAAATAACTTTTTCTTACATTTTTTATATAAAGACCTTCCTCAACATGAGGAGGAATCATTTTTATAAGTTCCTGAGAAACAACAGTATTATCAACAATATCTAAATAAAAAAACTTATCTTCATAATTTTCTTCTAAACTATCTAAAAATCTCAAAATAGATATATCATATAAAGGACCATAAAACATAAATTTTACAATATTATTTTCATCAGCAAATTTCAGAATAAAACTTTCAAGTTCTTCTTTTAAAGAAAAATCATTTAAATTAACTTTAACATTAAATATTTTAAACTCAGTTTCATTTAAAAAACTCGCAGACGACTTACCGCCCACATAAGAAAACAAAACGCATCCAGCTTCTTCCTGTTCAAAATCAGACAAAAACTCAAAACTCGGAATAT
>Ga0265293_10002705_pt1 | contig 34666 bp, 27 predicted proteins | sample Munlanlewell138R_FD_192505 | JGI IMG/M metagenome (GOLD analysis project Ga0265293, IMG submission 192505) | Leachate microbial communities from a municipal landfill in Southern Ontario, Canada - Leachate well 138R | ecosystem: Engineered > Solid waste > Landfill > Unclassified | place: Canada... | reverse complement strand
GAGCGGCTGCCTCTTCGACTGGCGCTACCTCTTCGATTGGCGCTACCTCTTCGATTGGCGCTACCTCTTCGATTGGCGCTACCTCTTCGATTGGCGCTACCTCTTCGATTGGCGCTACCTCTTCGACTGGTGCCACCTCTTCGGCTGGTGCCACCTCTTCGGCTGGTGCTACCTCTTCGGCTGGTGCGACAACCTCAATAAGGGTGATGGTGGGTCTGGCGAAGGTGGGGACGGAGGGAACGGCAGGGGGAGCTTCTTCAACGTCTGGAAGGGCAACAACCGGCTCTTCAACGATTGCTTTGCTGATCACGGTCGCAAAGGCGGGAAGAGGAGGGATCGCTATAACCGGCTCTTCAACAACGGGTTCGGTGACAATTTCCTTACTGTATACTCCAACAAACGTCGGCAGAGCAGGGGTCGGTACCTCAACTTCTTCGATTTCTACGACAGGCTCTTCGACCACGTCGACGGGCACGAGGACGACCGCCTTACTGATTGCGGTGAAAAAGGATGGGGCGGGAGGAGTCGAGGGCACAAGCTCTTCGACAACCTTTGCCTCAACTTCGGGAAGGATTGGAACTTCAGGTGGAGCCTCTATGGTGGGAATAATTGCTGGCGGCTCAGGGATTGCTGGCGGCTCAGGGACAACAACCGGCTCAGGGATAGCGACCGGCTCAGGGATAGCGACCGGCTCAGGGATAGCGACCGGTTCAGGGATAGCGACCGGTTCAGGGACAACAACCGGCTCAGGGATAGCGACCGGTTCAGGGATAGCGACCGGTTCAGGGACAACAACCGGCTCAGGGATAGCAACCGGTGGGGGTGTGATTGCCTTCTCGATGACTGGAGCGGGCGTTGGCGGTGGTGTCTCGGCTCGTGCTACTGCCAGCGCGGGAGCAGGGGCAGTGGGGAAGGTCCCGTAGGTGAGGAAGTAGCCACGTTGGATCTCCTCACTGGTGCGGCTCATATCCTGCATGTAGAGCTTCTCAAAATTACTGATAACGCTGCGTTGGCGTGTGATGAGGTTGTATGTGTCCACCGAGCCGCTGAAGACAGTAACCGATTCCTCAGTGTCGCTGCTCACCACATAGAGCTCACCTTCGTCACGCAATGTGTAGCGTGAAGCCGGGGTGCTGACGGTCAGTGACCCTCCCAACAGGTCGGTTGCCTTGAATGTTCCTTGACCGCGAACCAGTGTGATCTCGATGTCGCGTCCGGTGAGGGAAGTGGTGATGGCAATGCTGTCTTGGTAGAGGTTCGCTGTACCAACCGGGGTGATGATGAGGATGTCGCTTTCGGGATTGTGGAGAATCCATCCCTCTCCGATGTCGCTGGCATCTTCCATAGTTGCGTCGAGCGGCCGCCCATCGCGGTCATAGAGTTTGAGCGATCCTACATCCCCGTCTCCGATGAAGACCGAGTCATCAGCTGCAAGGCCGAAGGCCATGCAGAGAACCAGAAGAATCAGACCAATTTTCTTGAACGACCAATTCATACTCACTCCCTACCTTGTAGTCAGAGGATTGTCACCCTCACCGCAGTACTCAGTTTGTACGTTGCCCTACCTTGGTCGTCAAATGTTGCGTTCAGACCAAGGTCAACGGTGTACGGTTTGGCTTTAACGACTGCAGATGCACTGAGGACAACGTTGCGAAGCGTCTGCAACCCTTCAAAAAACCGTTCACCTGTAGTGGTAGGATAAAGCTTTTCATAGGTGAAGTCCAGAGAAACGATATTGAATAGTCGTTTGTCTATGTGAATACTGGTAATAAATTGGTAGTCATGGTATGTCCCATCCGTCAGATGACCCGCCATCTTGCTGCGAAGGTATACACCGTACCGGTTCACGTTCAAGATCAAGGTCGCAGCGAGACGGCTCGTCCCGAGGGGAAGTATCAATGCGTGAGTCTCCTCTTCGCTCCGTTTCTCGAAGTCTGAGGTAAAATATTCGCTATGGAAATCGCCCCGGATCGTGTTGGTTATCGAGGCGTTGAAGACGAAGATGCTCTTGGTATGGCCCCAGATGCCCCACCGCCACCCGAGCGCGGGGGCGAAGAACGCCCCGTCGGTTGCCTCGGCGATGATATTGCCAAAGAGGTTGAGGTTGAGGAACTCCCACTCGTAGATTGGGTAGGAGCTGTCCACGGCATAGAATTGGTGGCGATGGACCGGTACCTCGCCTGACGCCGGCGGGCCGTATGCCCAGGAGAGACCGATCTCCACCTTGGAGAGATTTACCGCCTGGGGTACCTTGGCCAGCGGGCGGGCGAAGAAGCGCCAGGCCACGAGGGTAGGGTCGAAGAGGTCATTGGTAATGATGTGTATCCCGCCGTTGGGCAAGGCGAAGGGGGAGAGGTCGATCATCACCTCAAACCCCGGGCGGCTTGAACGCAACGCGACGCCTTGGTCGAAGAAGCCGTTTATCAGCGCCCCGTCGCCGAGGGTTATTCCCATCAGCTTCCCATACCGTGCGTAGAACGGTTCGTAGCGCTGACCAAATTGCATCGAGCGAATGAACCGGCTGTAGTGACGCAGCAGCGTCAGCGAGTATTGGCCGGCACTCTCTCCCGCTCTGCCGGGAGCCATCCAATCGTCGAAGTTGAAGTGAATGTCAAAGGGATCGAGACTCAGCTGTCCGGAGAGTTTGAGGTCGAACTGTGCAGAAAAGCGATTGAGGTGAATCTCGGGCATGTACGAGAGTCGAAAGTACCCCTCACTGGTCGCTTCTCCCTCAAGCAATCCGCCTGCTCCAGAACCCGTCAAGGAAGAGGAGAAGGGTAGTTCCACCCACTGGAATGAAGAGCTGGGAAGCCTTGGTTCGCCGGTTGTTGGGTCGCTGACCAGTACTCCTGTGTCCTCTCCCTCTTGCGGTGGCCCTTGGCTGTATAGTGGGATGCACAGGAGAATGAGGATGGAGAGCAGGCAAGCCAATTCCTTCATCAAACACTTCCCCTTCTGAGCTATTGTCCCATATTCATCGGTGTAATGTAAACAGAACCAAGGGGTTCCCGTTACATCCTGACATCGAATTGGTGGGCGTGGTAGATGTGTTCGCGGGTGAGCTTGTCGATGTGGCTGAGCTCGCTGATGATCGGCTTGAGCCGGCTGCGGATGTTGGTCTGGTCATAGGGGCAGATCGGTTTGATGACCGGCAGGTCATAGCGGGCAACAAGGTTGCGGATTGTCGACTCACGTACCTCGATCATCGGTCTGATGATGGTGAGCGTACCGCCGAAGAACGCCTGGGCGGGCTGCATCGTTGAGAAGTTGGCTCGAAAGCAGAGGTTCATCAAGCTCGTTTCCACCAGGTCGTCGAGGTGGTGGCCCATGGCGATGACCTCGATGCCCTCTCTCTGGCAGTGCTCGAAGAGGATTCGCCGACGGTTTCGTGAGCAGAGGTAACAGTTGAACTCCCCGCCGAAGGAGGCAGGGTATTGATGCTCATCTGCGATGGTGAAGTCGTAGCCGAGGGCGTTGAAGTACTCGGTGAGTTTCGCACGGTACTCGTGTGGGATGGGGTGTTCGATCCAGTTGATCAACATTGCCTTGAGGGTGTAGTCGATGGGCAGCCACCGCCGTCTGAGGGAGAGGGCGAGGGCCAACGCAAGGCTGTCCTTGCCACCACTGGCTGAAAGAAGGACCGTATCCCCGTCCCGGATCATCGAATAGGTGTTGATGGCCTTGCCCGTCTTTTTTATGAACCGCATCACCGAAGGGGGCAGTTTGCCATCCAACAATGTCTGCCAGCTGAGTGTTTCCATGCTTCAGAGCTCCAACGCCCGAACCACCGCCTCTTCATCGACGGCCACGGGCGAGAAGATTCTGAGTTTTCTCAGCGATTTTGTAAAGGCCTTGCCGATGTCTTGTCCAAAGATATGGCCTCCATTGCTGAACTCGACCAGTGTCCCATCGCTCGAGACGATCGGCATCGTTGCTTCAAAGCCAATCGACTCGGGGATGTCGATGATGATCGAGCCCTCGCCAAGGCCGAGGGAGCGGCACATGGCCTCCTCACGCTGGTGACGGGAACGCGGTGTCCACACCGCCTCTTCATCTTCATCAAACACCGTCTCAAAGACGGTGAGGTAGGGTCGGTTGGCCTCTACCGCACCGATCAGGCCGTAGGGATCGCCTTTGTGCTCCATCACTGTAAAGAACTGCCCGTCATCGAGGCCGAAGAGCTCCTCTTGGGAGAGTGTGCCACGCTCCAAGAGCGTGACGACTGCCTTTTTGACCATGGCGGTGGCGCTGCGGTTGCGGGGGTGCCAGTAGACGTTGCGGTACATCAGGTACTTGGAGAAGAGCAGGTGCTCAACCGATGCAATCGCCTCCTGCTCAACGGCGATCTCCCCGTTTGCGATACGCAGCTTGGCAGTGATGTAGGAGGCATCCTGCATGCCGTAGGGAACACCGCAGTAGAAGGCGTCGCGGCTGAGGTAATCCAGCTTGTCGGGATCAAGCGCGCCGCTGAGAATGGAGCGGTAGAGGGCGACCTCTGAGGTAGGGCAAGCCCGCTCTTCATCGATGATGGAAGAGACCAGCTCGGCTGTCGTGCCGCACGCCTCTATGGAGGAGCGCAGCGCCGCGCTCTCTTCGATCAACGCTGCTCCGATCGCCTCATGGCTCACGGCGATGACATCCTTGAGTGAGTGGGCGTAGGGGAAGTGGCCGATGTCGTGGAGCAGCAGTGCACACAGGTACGCCTGCACTCCCTCGTCGGTGAAGGTATAGGGCAGCTCACTTCTGAGCAGGTTGATCACGATCAATCGCCCGAGGTGGTAGACACCGAGGCTATGGCCCAGCCGAGTATGGACCGCCCCTGGGTAGAGATGGAAGGCCGGCCCCAACTGTTTGATACGTCCCAGCTTCTGTACGGCTTCACTGCGGTAGAGGTCGTAGAGGGGCCCGCTGAGGGGGATGTCCTTCCAAAGCGGGTCGCGCACGGCATGGCTCTGCTCCTTGATGAGCGTCAGCAGGATTGTTTCGTTCATAGCACGATAGTAGGATGATGGGCCGTCTGTGTAAAGGTAAAAGAATGTGGCGCATCCTCCTCTTTCAGCCTAGAATGTGGTAGGAGGTGACGCCATGGCTCGCTACCTGATCATCGCCGACGACTTAACCGGTGCCAATGATACCGGCTTGCAACTTGCGCGACGAGGGATCCCCACCCGTGTACAGATCAAAGGCACTGCCCCGATTGATGAGTCCTGGTCGTTGGTCATCGACACCGAGTCGCGCAATACCGATGAGGTGACAGCACAAACCCTGATGAGACGGGCGCTGGCCACCCTTGCGCTCGACTCCTTCTCCCCGATCATGAAGAAGATTGATTCGACGTTGCGAGGCAATATCGCTGCCGAGGTCGCCGTCCTGCGTGAACGTATCGATGCCTCCATTGTGGTGGTTGCCTCTGCATTCCCAGCCATGGGTCGCACCTGCCAAGAGGGGGTCGTCTCCCTCAACGGAGTGCGACTGGTTGAGACAGAGGCCGGGCGCGATGTGCGTAAACCGATCGTCACCGATGACCTTTCCACCCTCTTTGCCCCGATCGATCCACGAATCGTCTGCCTCTCGGTAGAGACCATCCGTGAGCTGTCGTTCCCCTCGCTTGGGCATGGCATCGTCATTTGCGATGCCCTCAACCAAGAGGATCTCGACCTGGTTGCTGCATGGGCGCTCTCACTGGATAGGCGCGTCCTCTTTGTCGGTAGTGCCGGTCTGGCAGAAGCGTTGGCCAACCATCTCAAACCGGCCAAGAGCGCGCTGGCGGTGGTGGCAAGCCTCAGTGCTGTCACTGAGGTGCAGGTACGCTACGCCCAGGAGCTTGGAGCGGTCCTCGTTCCCATCCCGGTGCAGAAGATTCTCGACGGTGGGGAGCTGGGCCAATACATCGAACGTGCCACAACCCTCCTTGACGAAGGGCGCGATGTAGTCCTCACCGTCACCTCGGTGGTCGACAAGGGGGAGGTCACGCTACCCGACACGCTCGACAACAGTGACGATACGGTGAGTGTGCGCTTGGTGGAGGCCCTCAGCGAGGTGGGACGGCTCGTTATAAAGCAGAGCGACCTCGCCGGCCTCCTCCTGGTCGGAAGCGACACCGCCTATGGGCTCTTGGATGCGCTGGGCATCGCGGAGATTGAGATTCTTCGCGAAGTTGCCCTTGGCATCCCGATGATGGTGGCCACAAGCGGCCCCTATGCAGGTCTATCCATCATCACCAAAGCCGGTGGCTTTGGCAAGGATGATGCCATCAGCTTCGCATTGAGGGCATTGAAGGAGGATCGACGATGAAACGGTTCGGTATCACGCTGGGCGATCCCTGCGGCATCGGGGCAGAAATCACCCTCAAGGCGCTCTCTGCCGACATACGCTACCGGCAGAACGCTCTGCTCTTTGGTACACTGTCGATGCTCGACTACTACCGAGAACGGTTAGGATACGACTTCCAGTTCAACACCATCACCGCGATCGAGGAGTGGAGGGAGGGCTTCATCAACGTCTACGACCCCCTTCCGGTGCCGAGGGGAGCAATTGAAATCGGGAAGGTGACCGCCCTCGGCGGTGAGATTGCCTTTCAAAGCGTGGTGGCGGCCATTGCGTTTGCCCAGCGCGGTGATATCACGTCGGTGGTCACCGCCCCGCTGAGCAAGGAAGCGATGCACCGTGCCGGCCACAATTACGCTGGCCACACCGAAATCTTCGGCAAATACACCAAGGGTGAGCACTATGCGATGCTGCTCTACAGCGAGAAGCTGAAGGTCATCCACATCTCCACTCATGTCAGTTTGCGCGCCGCGTGCGATGCGGTGACCTTCGAGCGGGTACTTACCGTCATCCGCCTTGCTGACCAGACGCTGAAGAAGATTGGATATGCGCAGCCGCGCATCGCTGTCGCTGGTCTCAACCCCCATGCCGGCGAGCATGGACTCTTCGGTGATGAGGAGATCGAAGAGATCATCCCGGCCATTGAGGCGGCACGGGGGGAGGGCATCGCAGCAGAGGGCCCCATCGCCCCGGACACCGTCTTCCTCAAGGCTGTGCAGGGCGCCTACGATATCGTCGTTGCCATGTACCACGACCAAGGCCACATCCCACTCAAGCTCCTGGCTTTCGATAGCGGGGTGAACATTACCGTTGGCCTTGATGTGATCCGCACCAGTGTCGACCACGGTACGGCCTTTGATATCGCAGACACGCTCATCGCCAAGGAAGAGAGCCTCCTTGAGGCCATCAAGGTTGGGATGTTGCTGAATTCGGGAGACCGGTGATCGCAGCAAAGAACTCTTTTATGGCAGAGCGGTGGCTCCGCCCCAATTGAAAGACCACCGAGAATCTCTTACTTCACATACGGGATGGCATAGGGGCCATCGCTGAGGTAGGCGATGGTGAGATCTCTGCCGCCCTCGCGCCTCTTGATATCATCGATGGCTGCGTTGATGGCATCACTGAAGTCGGTTGCCTCTACGAGGTCGGCGATGCTCTTGCCCGGCAACCCCGCCGCACTTCCTTTGTCCAGCTGGGGGGCCCAGTGGTAGTAGTGGTCCAGTGGGATCTTCTCGAAGACCGACGCCCACTTCTGGACCTGCCACTGGTCTGGGAGGAACGGCCAATCGGGGCTGTGCAACAACGTGGTCAGCTGCTCGCCACTGCTGAGTGCCAAGAGAGCGACCACCGTCTTGTACATGACCGAGCCGATGATGTCCTTCTTGTCGGTGAAGTTTGCGACCGAGATCAGGTACCCGTCCTTCTTTACCGCCCCGATGGCGGCGAAGGCAGCCTTGGCACTCTGGTAGTGGTTGATACCCACAAAGCCGGCGTGGGTGATGACGATGTCCGCCTCAGCCTGGATGGGAATGCGTGCATAGCCCTTCACCATCTCATACGCCTTGATAAACGCTGCCTCCATGTCACCGGCGTAGACGCCGGTGATGGCAAAGGCGTGGTCGAGTGTCACATTGATGATGAAGTCTGAGCCGGCCATCCGGGCAAATGCGGTGGACTCCTCGTGCACCGGGTTGCCCGCGAGATTGAGGTCCCGGCTCTCCCGGTGGCCCATCAAATCGGCGCCGTGGAAGAGGAAGGTCCCCTGCTCACTGATCAAGCCCGGGCAGATGGACTTGCGCCCTCCGCTGACTCCTGCCATGAAGTGGCTCTCCACCAAACCGGTGAGGATCTTCAAATCGGCGTTGACGTAGCGTCTGTTGATACGAACCTCGCTGCCCCGTTCGGTCTTGCCCAGGAAGGTGAGATCATCCTGATCGAGGCAGTCGTGGTTTTCCACCTTCACCCCGTGTTCGAAGACCCATGGGTCGATGATCTTCTCGATCTCGTCTTCGGTCATCGGGCGATGGGTTCCGGTGGCGATCAGGACGAGGATGTTCTCTTTCTGATACCCGACCTCGAAGAGAATTTGGATGACAGGAACAAGGATATTGCCCTCGCCCTTGTACGGGACGGGTCGGGTATTGTCGCTGATGACAATCACCGCGTTGGCATCGGCATTGGATGCACGCTTCTTTGCTGCGATGGTTCGCAGCGATTCACTTGCAATCGGATGCTCAAGAGCTTCGGCCACTGCCTTGGCTGGATTGGCCAACGCTGCCGGTGCTTGCATGCCATATATGACGGTATTGTCCGGCAGCAACAGGTCCATGGTACTGGTGTTCAGCGGATTGGGTACCTGCATGGTGTCCTCCTGATCAGCAGAGGGTGGGATAGGCTCACTTCTGCTATTGTATACAAATGGGCAGGCAAAGCGTACAATTGTTGGCTCATATCGTCAATGGCCTCAATGGGGCGGGCCTGTAGTGCTCACTCTTGCTTGGGAGGCTGTGGTGTGGCGGATCCTCTTTGGATACACAAGCGATAGGTTGTCTTGAAGAGTTCATTGGATATAGTATAGCGTAGCAATTGGAGTGCGCTTAGATGTATACGGGGTGTGACTTTTCCCGAGACGTGAGGATATACGGCAAGACACAATGCATACAGTGAAAATTTATTGTCTCATAGTGATGATCTTTCTTGTTCCGCTGTGTGTGTTGACCAGCGCCCCTTCCTCGTACCTGTTGCCCATCAACAGCGACATTGGTCCTATCGTCGAAGGCGATGCCGCCACAATCGAGGGGTATGCAAGGCAGGCGCTCACCACCCCGTACACCCTCGAGTGGGTCGAGGCCTATATCCCTCCGTCCCTTGCCCAGGGGTTTGTGATCACCTACGGTGAGTTGCTCTCAACGATTTTGCCAGTGCCAAGGATCCAGATGGGAAAAGCAATCCAACGGACACACCTGTGGGAGGTACCGTTTGCCATCATCGAGCCGACGTACCGATGGGGGAGCATGGTATGGATAGACCAGGACGATGGACGGTGGGCGTTGTTGTCGATATCAGTCAGTGAGTAGTGGCTTGGCTGAGGAACGCCTCATCGAGGAGGCCGTCCAACTCCTCAAGGTCGAGGACTACTATATCATCTTCCAGGATGATCCGTACTTCTCCCACGTGACCCGAAGGACCTTGCCAACCATCGACGGCGGGCAGTGATGGCGGGCGCTTGCGCAGTGCTCCACAGCTTGAGAAGAGCAGCAATACCGCCAACACAATGAGCAGTGGCAATTGATTTGATCGTTTTTTCATGCTCTTCCTCACCTCTTAAACACCATCAACCGCGAAAGATTACACTTATGTTGCCTTGAGATGTGATTCTGATTGGTGTATGCTATACTACAGTAACCACTTAGAAGATTTCCTCCCATCCGGGACACCAAATTCTGATAGGAGAAGAAACGAATATGAGCATTGAAAAAGAGAAGGCGCAAAAGAAGTCCTTGGTCTACTTGGTAATCGCCATCGCGATTATTCTTTTGGTTCTCATCGCCGTCCCAGGCAGGCAGGCGAAAACCATTCTTATTATCCTCGTCGCGCTGGTATGTGCAGTAGGCATCGGAGTCCAGTACCTTGTCCTCAACAAGAAGCCTGAAGAAACACCAGCACCTATCAAAGCCGAAGAACCCAAGCCTGCCAAGAGTGTTGAACCGGCAAAGAAGGACAAGGAACCAAAAGCTGAGGAAACGAAGCCAGAGAAAGAGAAACCACTGAAGGAAAAAGTTGAGAAGCCCAAGGCTGAGGAGCCCAAGGCCGAGGAGCCCAAGGCCGAGGAGCCCAAGGCCGAGGAGCCCAAGGTTGAGGAGCCCAAGGCTGAGGAGCTCAAGGCTGAGGAGCCCAAGGCTGAGGAGCCCAAGGCTGAGGAGCCCAAGGCTGAGGAGCCCAAGGCTGAGGAGCCCAAGGCTGAGGAGCCCAAGGTTGAGGAGCCCAAGGCCGAGGAGCCCAAGGTTGAGGAACCCAAGGTTGAGGAACCCAAGGTTGAGGAACCCAAGGTTGAGGAACCCAAGGTTGAGGAGCCGAAGGTTGAGGAACCGAAGGCGGAGAAACCAAAGGCGGAGAAACCGGTAGCAAAAACGGAAGCGGCCAAGGCGAAGGCAGCACCGGCAAAGAAGCCTGCAGCCAGTGGTGCGAAGAAGAGTACCACCACCAAGGCAAAGAGCACTGCCGCTAACTCAGCGAAGAAGCCGGCTGCACCGAAAAAGTAACGCCGGCGTAGATGTTGCGTGAGAGATGAGGCTGTCCCGTCCGGGGCAGCCTCTCGTGTTGTTCAGGTAGGTTGGGTGCGTCTCTGTCTTCGATGCATGTTGTGTTGGACGATGACGATGAGCACCAACACCACAAAGCCAACGGCATCCTGAACTGGGTCGGCGGTGATCAACAGGAGCGCACCGATGAAGGCGACGACCCTCAGTGGCCACTTCATGTCGACGAAGAGGTAGCCTTCGGTGGCCAAGCCGATCATCGACACACCGATGATCGCTGTAATGGTCACCCTGATAGCAACGAGGGCGCTGGTATCCAACAAGAGCAGGGCCGTGTTGTAGACGAAGATGTAGGGGACGATGAAACCGGCAAGCGAGAGCTTGACCGATTGCAGGCCGGTCTTCATCGGATCGCCTCCACTGAGCCCTGCCGCGGCAAAGCTTGCCAGTGCTACCGGTGGGGTGATATTGGCGAACATGGCGAAGTAGAAGACGAACATGTGGGCGGCGAGGGGAGGAATCCCAAGCTTGATCAGCGCTGGGGCGGCCATGGTGGCGGTGATGAGGTAGGCGGGGATGGAGGGAAGCCCCATGCCCAAGATCATGCACGTCACCATGGTGAGTATGAGCGTCAACATCAAGTTGGAGCGTCCCAGCTGGATAATGGCGTTGGCCATGTTCAGACCAAAGCCAGTGAGGCTCACCACCCCGATGATGATGCCCACTACCGCACAGGCGACGGCCACCGAGACGGTGGCGATAGTGCCTTCGCTGAACGCGTCCAGCAGTTGGCGGATTGTCATGCGTGTGCTCTTGCGCACCTGGGAGACGATAATGGTGGCCACGATCGCCCAGAAGGCGCTGAAGATCACCGTCGATCCGCTGAAGAGCAGCATGTAGAGTAGAAATGCAATGGGGATGAGCAGATGGCCGCGCTCGCGCATCACATCGCCGAGTTTGGGCAGGTGCTCCTTGGGCACCCCTTCGAGGTTGAGCTTCTCGGCGCGCAGTTGAACCTGCACCATGATGCCCAGGTAGTAGAGCAGGGCCGGAATGGCTGCGCTGATGACGATGAGGCCATACTTGATGCCAAGGATCTCAGCCATGATGAAGGCTGCTGCCCCCATGACGGGTGGGAGCAGCTGTCCTCCCACCGATGCCGATGACTCGACCGCCCCGGCGAACTCCTTGGAGTATCCGGTCTTCTTCATCAACGGGATGGTGAAGGCCCCGGTGGTCACCACATTGGCCACGGCGCTTCCATTGATGGAGCCCAAAAATCCGCTTGCGATGACGGCAACCTTTGCCGGTCCTCCCTTCGATGAACCAGCGAAGGCGAGGGCGAGGTCGTTGAAGAAGCGGCCCATGCCGCACTTGTTCATGATGGTGCCGAAGAGGATGAAGAGGAAGATGTAGGAGGCGGCGACATCGACGGATGTGCCGTAGATCCCCTCGGTGTTGATGAAGGTGTGGTTGATAAGACCGCGCCAATTATAGCCGCGGTGCATCAAGATGCCGGGCAGCGAGCGGCCGATGATGCCATAGGCGATGAAGATGAGGCTGAGGATCACCAAGGGCCAACCACTGACGCGTCGGCTCGCCTCCAGCACCGTGGCGATCAAGATGGTGCCCATGATGACATCCATCGTGTTGGGGCTTCCCATGCGGTTGATGAACGGGATGTAGTCAACCCAGACATAGACAGCCACTGAGACGGCCAAGAGGCCCAGGACCACGTCGTACCAGGGCAGGGTCTTGCGACTGCCCTTCGATCGGGCAGGGTAGAGGAAGAAGGCCATGAAAATCATCATTCCCACGTGTGCCGAGCGGTGCAGGTGGGTTGCCGGATAGCCGATGAAGCTGGTGATGAAGTGGTAGAGGGCGATGCCGACCGATAGCCAATAGACGATCTGAGCCAACAGGAAGCCCTCGAATGAACGGGTCTTCGACTCCTTCTCATACTGCTCCAGGATTGCTGCTTGTTGGGCTTGTAGTTCAGGACTCATCTCGTCCAACGATATCTTTGCCATAAATTCTCAGTTCCTTTGACCAGAAGCGCGACGGGCAGATGGTGCTCAACATCGACGCCATGAATGAATATGTTTCCCTCGATTGTAATGGATGAGAGGGCTGTTTGGGAATGGAGCCATGAGAAACGATCAAATCGCTCGTCGATGGAGCGCATCACCACCATCCCGTCCTCAACAGTCGTCACACCTTTGTTGGCCGGTATACCGGCCCCGAAACCGGCCACCGTGATGGTATGCAACAAAAAAGTACCGTCCGCTTCAATGGTGTACTCCTCGGTCCAGGGGATGTGCTCAAAGGAGTGGATCCAGTTGAATACGATCACATCCCCCTCATGCACCGCCTCACTGAAGAGGATCGTCTGCCCCTCTTGTTCGATGAGCCGGAGGGTGAAGGAGCCGGGGAAAAAGGGAAAGAAGAGCACCGTCCCCACCACAAGGGTGAGGACAATGCAAACACGTGTGACTCTTTGGGCCATCGGCTCCTAGAGGCCCATCTCACGATAGTAGCGCTCAGCTCCTTCGTGGAAGGGAATGCCCACGCCATTCTTGGCGTTGTCCAGGCGCACGTTCTCACGGGCGGTGGAGTGGGCTGCCTGGATGTCCTCGATGTTCTCGAAGATTCCCTTGGTCATGTCGTAGACGACATCGCTGTCCATATCCTTGTGCAGCACGAGGATGTTGTTCACTGCAGTGGTGTTCACATCACCGGTGGTGCCGTAGGCGTCAGCCTCGATGACGGCCCTGACGAAGAAGGGATACTTGGCCATGAGGTTGTCAAGCGGCTCGCCCTCGATGGGGACGATGACGATCTGGTGGGTGGTCCCCAGCTCCATGACCGTTGCGTTGGGAACGCCACTGGTGACGAAGACTGCGTCGACGAGGTTGTTCTTCAGCTGTCCGATGGCCTCACCGTAGTTGAGGTAGTCGACCCTGCTGTCGGCGTAGGTCATGCCGTGGGCCTCGTACATCATCCGTGCGTTGACCTCGACACCGCTGTTGGGCGCACCAACGCCTACGCGTTTGCCCTTCAAGTCGGTGAACTTCTTGATGCCGGTCCGCTCGGTGGTGACCAGCTGCACGATATTGGGATAGAGGTTCATCAACGCCCTGAGCTCGGTGGCCGGCTTCTTGCCGTCATACGCGCCAAAGCTGTCGTATGCCTGGGCGACGACGTCACTCATGGCGATGGCAATTTCAGCACGCTTCTCGAGGATCAAGGTGAGGTTCTCCGCTGAAGCTCCGGTAGCCTGGGCACTGGTTTGGTAGCCAAGCCTGTTCTTCAAGAGCGACGCAAACGCACCACCGATGGGGTAGTAGAGGCCGCTGGTGGGCCCGGTTGCCACGGTGATGAAGTACTTGGAGCGATCCAAGCCCTCCGAGACGCTCTTCTCACCTTGGCCAGCGCCGATGAGGCTGAAGCTGAAAACAACGAGCAATAGTGCCGTCAACAATACATCTCTTTTCTTCATACAAACTCCTAATATATCCGAGCAGGGCTCATGCCCTGCGCCGTATTCAAAACACTCATTATAGCGATGCATAAAGATTGCATCAATATACAACAAACAGACTACTGGCATCCTGTGGACAAAGCAAGGAAAAAAGAGAAACCCCATAGCAAAAACCCACTAAACGGTGTACTATCGCACCATGACACGCAACCAATTCGCCAGAATCGTCGAGATGAAGACGAAAGTCATCAGCATGGGGACCTTCGCCAGCGCCACCGCCTATGCATTCTACATTCAGGGAAGACTGAATGTAGTGAATGTCGTCATGATGGGATTGGCCACCCTGTTTGTCGATATGGGTACCACCGGCTTCAATACGTTCTTCGACTATATGCGGGGTACGGACAACAAAGCCTACACGGTGGAGGAGGAGAAGGTGCTTGTCCACCAGGACGTCTCTCCAAAGTCCGCCCTTCTCATCTCTTTGACGATGTTCGCCATCGCAGCGCTCCTCGGCCTCTTACTCGCCTACCGGACCAGTTGGGCCCTCATCCCCATCGGGGCGGTGTGCATGGCAACCGGCTACCTCTACACCGGCGGACCATTTCCCATCTCCCGCACCCCGTTTGGCGAACTCTTTGCCGGAGGCTTTCTCGGCTCAATCCTCTTTCTCATCACCCTCTTTACCCAAGAAATACCGCTGAATCTCCAGCACATCGTCGCATCAGTACCATTCTTGCTCATCATCGCGATGATCCTCTCGGTGAACAACGCGTGTGATCGCGTCGGGGACGAAGCGAACGGACGGCGGACCTTGGCCATCCTGCTCAAGGAAAAACACGCGCCAAACCTCGTGGCTGTAGAGGGCTTTGGGGCTTATGCACTCTCTGCGATTCTCATCATCCTGCAGATCTACCCCAGAACCGTCATCCCACTGCACGCCTTCGCCCTCATGATCTTCACCGTCAAACACGAACAGGTGAGAAAGGAAGGCTACCGGGCAGAGACCAAATCCAAGCATATGGGCTTTGCTACCCAAAGCTATGTCTTTTTCACCATCACCTTCACCCTTGCCCTGGCACTGGGGAGGCTGTTCCCGTAGCAGTGCGCAGCTCTATACAATGTCTCAAGGGTGCAGGGGAGGTCGAGCAGAGCTATGGTGGTTCATGTTCACTCCCATTGGCATCTATCTAGCGGGTGACCGTCACAGAATCAGCCCTTTGAATGGGGGGGCGTGAGTTCAGCTGTCACCGAACACGGTAACAACAACCAGTGATGTCATTTCCAACGCTGTGGTTGTTTGACTGGAACGTCTTAGGTGTGGCAACCTCCCAGCCATGGAACCAGCTCTGTCTCGGCTCGAAGAGAACCGGGCAATCCATCGTTGTCCGAATGCACACAGCGAGTGATATTACGTTGATTGCGATTGGCTCTTGAGCATATGCTCCAAGGGTTTGGGCATCTTGATGGAGGCGGCAAAGATTGAGTTGATGATCCCTAATATTGCTGAGAGGGAGAAGAGGATCTCGATACCCAACGCCTGCCAGATCCAGCCACCGAGCAGTGCGATAAGGATGGAGATGAGGTGGTTGACCGAGATGCCTGTGGAGAGGGTTGCCGTCAACTCCTCCCGACTCTCGGAGAGGTCACGTACATAGACGTTCGTTGCCATGCTCGCCAGGCTGATGATCGAGTCCAGCACGAAGTTGACGCAGACGACAATGAAGGCGATGTGCATTGGAAAGAGGCGGTGGGCAAAGCCGTAGAGCAAGCAGACGATGACGAGGATCAGCGTGTCGGTGACCATGACGAACTTGTAACCGAGGCGGTCGACGATGTAGCCGATGGCAGGGGAGAGCAGCATGCCAAAGAGGGCGCAGACAGCGAGGAGTAGCGCGATGATCGACGTATCCGCGCCATAGACGAGAATCATCACATAGGGGGCGAAGGTGAGGAAGATCTGTTTGCGCGCCCCGTAGAAGATCTCCAGCATGTAGTACTTGGTGTACTTCCGCCTGATGTAGAGACGGTTTCGCTTCACGCTCCGTCCCTGCTCCTTCATGGTGAGGGCGAGAATCGTGGCCACCACCATCAGGGTTGCCGCCAGGGCGAAGGTGGCCTTGAATCCTGAGATTGCATCCGTTCGCAAGCCGAGTCTGGCCAGCACGATGAAAAGGATCGAGACGATTACATAGCCGACGATGTTGCCCCCGTGGCTGATGGCACTGGTCATGCCAAGGCTCGCCCCTCCCTTCTCTTCTTTTGCGTAGTAGAGGCTCATCGAACTCTTGATCGGCATCGTGATGTGTTCACCGAGGCTGTAGACCACCATGAAGAGGATGACCATCCACTTCGCCGATCCCATCGCCAAAAGGCCGATGAGCCCTGCGAGCGTGATGGCCGTTCCAATCTTGAACACCTTTGTCTCGCTGGAGCGGTACATCCACGCCAGGATGAAGACCAGCATCAAACCAGGCAACTCACGAAAGAACTCCACGATGCCCCGCTCGAACTCGGTGATCATCACAATCTCGGCAAGGTAGTTGTCCTGCACGCCCCTGTAGAGCCCGTGGGCCAAACCGGTGAAGAGGATCACTGCAAGGAAGGCCTTCAGCCCCTCTTGAGGCAGATAGATGGATGGTCGCTTCGCTTTCACAATACATGGACTATGCGAACATTGGAGAGCCTTGTCAACCGAACGGTGTCCACACGAGGGCAAGGGAGCGTGCTTTGGTGGTGAAAAGAGGGGCGTGGCGTGAAATTCAAGGAATCCTTTGCAAAGACACTCTTTTTGTGTCGTTCGCGTTGCTCCAAGTCGGTGGGCAGAGACGGCGCCCTAGATCGAATCGCGCCAGATGATCTGGGCTTCGAGCATCTGCTTGGGGTTGACCCGCTCTCCTGAAATGGTGCTGTGCAAGAGCTCGAAGCCCTGTTTGCCCAGTTCAGAGACGGGGTAGTTGATGGTAGAGAGGCTGGGGCGGACATACTTGAGCACGTCGATGTTGTCAAAGCCCATCACTCCCACATCATCGGGGATGGCGAGCCCCATCTCAGTGAAGAGGGAGAGCAGCTCCAACGCGAAGATGTCACTGACGCAGAAAAACGCCGTCCGCTTGTCAAACGAGAGGCGGGCGATCTCGCTGCGATATTGCTGGCAGCTGAAGATGTGGTGTTCAACGGTGTGGACCTCCACTACCGACAGAAACGCCTGGTAGCGTTTGTCGATCTCGTAGTAGTTGTGGCTGTTGGTCGTATTGAAGTACGGGGCTACGAAGTTGACCACCTCATAGCCTTGTGCGATGATCTGCTCCACCGCCTGCTTGACCACCGTCGTGTTGTCCAGCCCGATGAAGGGCAGAGGCCTGCTGCCAGGTGGACCTTTGACACGGTTGGCCATCAGGGTCACCGGGATGCCAAGATTCACCAGATACTCGTAGAACGTCTCTCCGACATTGGTGGGGAAGAGGAGGATGCCGTCGACGTTGCGCTGCAGCATATGCTCGATGATCTCTTTCTCGCGGGTGGTGTCCCGCAGTGAGACTGCGAGCTGGATGTAGTAGTGGTGCTCCCATGCGGTCTGTTGGATTGAGTCGACCAGAAGGGAGAAGAAGCGGTTGTTCAGATCATGAACGATAAGCCCGATCTCAAAGGTCTTGCCGCTCTGCAGGCTCTGGGCGATGACGTTGGGACGGTACCCATGCTCCTCGGCGATGCGTAAAATCATCTCCCTCGTCTTCTTGCTGACCCCCGGTTTGTCGTTGATCGCCCGGTCGATGGTTCCAAGGGAGACCCCACACAGGTGTGCGAGGTCCTTCAGCGTCACCTTGGTTCTCCGCTCAATCGGCATAGGCTACCTCAATGACATCCCAGAGTTCTACCGATTCAATATTCACGGTCACCACTCCCTCCTTCTGGCAATAGGATACACTATTATGCTCAAAGAGAGAACGAACAGATTGAATCGTGCTGTTCACTGCGATGGTAATGGTGATGTCACTGGCCTTGTCCCGCGCCTCCATCGTGACGTAGGGGCGCTCGAAGTTGCCCTGCATGGTATCGAGCAACCCACAACTGAGGCTCGACTCGGCGCCCCTGACTCCGAGGTGGATGTACACCGTGTTTCCATCCTCTTGCTCATAGCACTCCATCCACACCCGGTTCGGGGCAGAGAGGCGATACATGGGTGCGGTGGCCACACGCTCCAGCACGAGCCTCCTGAGCGTCTGGGACGGCTGTTTTGCATAGCTGGTTGCAATCGGCTGGGGAAAGAAGACGATGGTGCCCGACCCAAAGACGATGGTGATGTACTGTGGGGTTTCACTCTCCTGGTAGGGGGAGGGGAGGTTGTTGTGATAGAACGTGGTGCGCGTTGTCTCGAGGACGGGATCCACGATCATAGCCGGTGCATGATGCTCCTCTTGCGGGTGGCTATAGCGCTGATAGCGTCCACGCACCAGGCAATACTCCCCGTCCTGCTCGAGGTACGAAAGCGAGTATATGCCCGGCCCACCATCTGAGAGGCCGCAGTGCGCGGCGAGGGCACTGGCTCCGAAGCAGAGGAGCGTGCCTCCCCGCTCAGCCCAGGTGACCAGGGCCTCGGCTACCTGCCCATCGAGATGGGTGACCGAGGGGAGGAGGATCAGCTGGTAGCGATCAAGCTCATCGGCGGTAATGCGCTCATCGAAGAGGAAGTCGACCCCGTAGTGCTCATCGGCGAGCAGGCGGTATGCGCCGCTCATCGCCTTGATGAACGAATTCTGGTCGCTGTGATTCTTCGTCAGCTGACTGTGGAGTACCGCAGCATGACGATAGTGCCGCCCCGCGCGGGTATGGTGGTACGTGTCGATGACAGAGAAGATCTTGCGAAGTTCCTGCTCATAGAGCTTCCGGTCGAACGAGCCATCCCAGTAGGGTTGGTCATCGATGGTGACCACCCCGCCGTGGGAGAACACCGTCATGCACTCAAAGAAGAGCTGGTCATACCTCTTGCGGGTAAAATCCCACGTGTTGGTGAAGCGGCCGAGCAGGACCTCGAAAGGTCTGCCATTTCCCGTCGATCGCAAGTACCGTGAAAAATAGATCGGCGCTTCAAGGCCGGTCCAGTCCGTGTACGCCTCCCCGGTGAGCATGTCGACCCCCCGCTGCGAGCCGACGGCCCTACTGCCCATGCTGCGTGGCATATAGGGGTATCCCCAGTAGTTGTTCATCAGGACGAGGGATGGCTTGACCGCTCGCAGCGCCGCATAGAGCTCTTCATAGAATTCCTCGATGTAGTCATAGCGGAAATCGAGGAAGAGGGGATCATCGTCGATCATCTTTTGGCCAGGATGGAGGGCATTGAACTTTTTTGTGCAGTACGGGCAGTGGCAGCGATCCTTTGCGATGATCGTCATGTCGATCCAGAAGCCATCGACATCGCACTCGGTGGCAATCTCGACCAATTGCGCCAGGACAAATTCTCGATAGGGGGAGTTCAGGCACAGGGTCCTCCACCGGAATTCGCTGCTATCGGTGCCACCATGGGCATCCTGGGTGAGATATTGTGGGCTATGATCTGCATACCACTCATCCCAAGCGACCGAGTAGTAGGCGATGACCTCCTTGCCGTTGGCGTGGAGGCGCTCGGCCATCTCTTGGATGAAGTCGAGATCACCGAGGCCACGATGCTTGTGGCCTACCTTCGTTTGATAGTACGCATTGCCATACTGGCACTTGGCGAAGAGGATGAAGGAGTCGGCTCCGCTTTGGATGAAGGAGTCGGAGAGCTGGTGTACATCCAGCGCTGTTGCGATACCCACACCCTCGCTCTCAGGGTAGTGCATGTCGAAGAAAACTCGTGTTTTGATATCCATGGTTTATCCTTTGATTCCTGTCGAAGTGATACCGGCAACATAGTACCGTTGCAAAAACAGGAAGATGATGATGATGGGGAGGGTAGCGATGACCATTCCGGCGTAGAGCACCCCGTAATTCTGGAAGTATAACCCGGAGTAGATGTAGTTGATGGCGACCTGCAAGAGCATCTTTGATTCACTTGAGATCAAGGTCACCGGCACTAAAAAGCTGTCCCACTGCTGGAGGAAGATGTTCAAGGCGAGGGTGATGAGGACCGCCTTTGCCAAGGGGATCATGATGGAGACGAAGGTGCGCAGCCGAGTGCATCCATCGATCATGGCAGCCTCCTCCAGCTCACGGGGGATGCCAAGGAAGAATTGACGCATGAAGAAGATGCCGAATGCATTGGCACAGAAGGGGATGATCAGGCTGGTGAGGGTATTCATGAGCCCCATTGTGTGGATCTGTGGGTAGAGGGGGATGATGAGAATCTCCACCGGTACGGCCAACGTCGCCAGCAGGAGGGCGAAGAGCAACGAGCGCAGCGGAAAGGGGATGCGGGCGAACGCATACCCTGCCAACGAGTTGAGGATGAGGCTCAGTGCTGTCACCGAGAGGCTGACGAACATCGTCAGCAGGAAGACCCGGGGGACGTTGACGGTCTGAAAGAGCCGGAGGAAGTTCTGGAGCGTCGCATGCTCGGGGTAGAAGGTATGGCGGTTGATTCCCCGCATCGAGACGATCTCTGCATTGGAGCGGAAGGCGAGGGAAAAGGCCCACACGATCGGGATGATCGTCATGATGATGAGGATGATCATGAAGGTCGAGCGTATGAAGGTGACTGTCTTATTGTTCATTGCGCTCTCCTATCTTCAGCTGGATGAAGCTCACCACCATCAGGAAGATGAAGACGAACACCATGATTGAGCTGGAGTAGCCGACCTCTCCGAAGCGGAAGGCCATCCGCCATGCGTAGTGGACCAACAGGTCAGTGGAGCCGCGCGGCCCACCGCTGGTCATGACAAAGACTGGGGTGAAGACCTTGACGACCGAGTCCATCGTGGTGATGAGCAGGATGAAGAGCGTGGTCCGTCTGAGCAGCGGGATCGTGATGGCGAACAGCCGGCGCAGCTCGCCCGCTCCATCGATCATCGCCGATTCATAGAGCTCGCCGGGGATCTCCTTCAAGCCAGCGAGGAAGATCATCATGAAGTACGGCCAGCTCTTCCAGATGCAGGTGGCCGTCAGCGCGTAGAGCGCGTAGGCGGGGTCGCTGAGGAACCCGATGCGCTTGAAGCCCAGCAACGAGAGCAGTGAATTGATCAAGCCGTAGTCATGGTTGTACATACCCTGCCAGAGGTAGCCGACCACCACGAAGCTGATGATGACCGGTATGAAGTAGATGGTCCGCACCAACGACGCGCTCCGGCGGCTTTCGCTGACGATGAGGGCGCCGATGAAGGCAAACAGGGTCTGTACAACGATGACCATTGCCATGAAACGCAGGGTCACGAGGAAGGAGCGGATGAAGTCTTGCGAAGCCACGAGGCTCTGGTAGTTCTTCAGACCGATGTACTTCAATCCCCCCATCAGGTTTGCGTCGTGGAAGCTGAGAAAGAAGAGGCGCAGCGAAGGGTAGACGACGAACGTGAAGATGATGATGAAGGCAGGGAGGATGAACGCAAAGCCATCTATGCAATCCCGTCTCTTGTAGTGTGTCACGGCAAAACTCCATGAATGAACCGGGGAGGGGGGTCACCCCTCCCCAAGTGCATGTTACTGCAGTGCAGCATTCATCTTGCTGACCGCCTCGTTGAAGGCACGGTCAACGGATTCACCGAATGCCACCGCATTGTAGGCATCCATCAGCGCTTCACTGATCTTCGGGTAGACTGGGGTCACCGGCCGGCTCTTGGCCGTATGGATCAGCTGCTCCTTGATGATGTCGTAGGGCGGCTTGGACATGTCGGAGAGTTCCAGGGTCGATTCACGGGCAGGAAGGTTGCCGGTGTTGCTGCAATAGATGTACGAGCCCTCCGTCGAGGTGATCGCCTCAATGATCTTCCAGGCAAGATCTTTGTTCTTCGACTGCTTGGTGATGGCCAGGTTCCAGCTTCCGGCGTTGCTCGCCGCAGCCTTGCCATGGGGCAACGGCATCGCACCCCACGTGTCGACAAAGTCGGGGAACTGGTTCTGCCAAGTGCCGACCATCCACGGTCCGTTGATGTACATCGCCGCCTTGCCCGAGGCCAGGGGATTGGACATCGCGATGGAAGGGGAGACCTTGTACACGTTGAAGAGGTCGCTGTAGTACTGCAGCGCAGCTTTGCTCTCCGGGCTGTTGAAGTATCCGTCCACCGTTTTTCCATCAGGGCTGATGATATCTGCGCCGAACCACCACGGGAAGAGCATCTGCGTGAAGGTCATTCCCTCATTGCGGTTGTCGACGGAGAACATCTGCGGGAAGAGGCCGTACACCTCGACGTTGCCCCGCGAGTCGACTTTGGTGAGTTTGCGCGCTGCGTCGAGCAGTTGGTCGAGATCCCAGGCGTCAGCAAGTTTGGTCGGGGCGACCAAGCCCGCTTCCTTGAACATCTGCTTGTTGTAGTAGAGCACACAGTTGGCCTCGTTCAATGGGCTTGCCCAGATCTGGCCTTGCCACTGCATCGCCTGCTGGGCCGAACCTACCAGGTCATTGAAATCAGCAGGATCCCAGTAGCTGTTGAGCGGCTCCAGCGCATTCATCTCGGCATAGTAACCGATGTTCGGTGCATCGATGCAGATGATGTCGCCAACTTCGCCGCCGGCAATCATCATGCGGATCTTGTTCTCATACTGGTTCTGGGGCACCATTCTCAACTCGACCTTGTCGGACAACCCTTTGGCTTCCAACGCTTCGATCCAGTACTCGGGAAAGAGATCACTGAATGTCTCAATGATGATCTTGTCCCCTTTGGCTTGCTCCTTGCCCCCCTGGGCAAAGAGTCCTCCCCCCATCAACAACAGCGAACAAACCAGAACAACGACCAATGTCACTCGATTCTGTTTTTTCATCTCACGCTCCTTTTCTCTGATTCTATCGGTATTGAGTTTTCCTCACAAGAAGGAAAAACATCCTTCGTGAACGTTTACGATTATACCGTGAACGTTCACGATTTGTCAAATGATATTTTCTCTTTATTTTGATTTTGTGCAAAACGCCACGCTCCCCACCCCAGAATCTCTCCAATGCCCCTCGCAATCCCTTCTCTTCTGCGCAGTGGGTGTGGTATATTCTGTGCAAGCGAGGAAGCCATGGCAAAGACACTCATCGTATTCAGCAGCAAACGTGGTACCACCAAACGCAGCGCCCAGCTGCTGAGAGACCAACTGACCGATGGGGCTGACTTGCACCCCCTCAACGAAGGTACGTCGGTGGACCTCTCCCGCTACGATGCTGTCGTAATCGGTGGTTCGGTCTATGTCGGCAAGACCAATAAAAAGTTGAGGCAGTTTGTCGGTGAACATGAAGCGGAGTTGCTGAAGAAGCGAGTACTCGCTCTCTTCCTCTGTGGCATGGAGGAGGGGGAGGGGATGATAAAGCAACTTGAGCAGAACTACAGTCAGAGGCTGCGAGACAAGGCGGTGGCCGTCTCCTGCTTTGGCGGTGAGTTCCTCTTCTCTCAGATGGGGCCGTTCACACGCACGCTGATGAGGCTTGCCGTAAGCCGTGAGGATGTGCACCAGATCGATGAGGCGGCCATCAAGGAGATGGCCGGAAAGATCAACTCAGCGCTTGCGTGACGCCTTTCTCAACCGGTTGTTGATCGCAACGCCGATGCCCTCCTCCTTCATCAACGAACAGACCATCATGCGTAGGTTGAGAGTGTCCAGCTGCCGCATCGCCCAGTAGAGGCGGCTTGCCGCCTCTGCGGCATCCTCTTTTTCACTGATATACCGCACCGGCCCCTTGAAAGCGACCGCGCTCCGTTCAAAGAGCAGGACACCGACGGTCGGATCATCTTTGTATTGGGACACATCGTCGACGAGGTAGAGCGCGGTGGTGGGCGCGTAGTGGTTCTCCAACAGGCCCGGGCTCTCCAACACCGAATCATGCACCGTCGAGGGGGAGCTCACCTGCCCGATGATGGGAACAAGCTCCTCCTCCCCGATCTTACCGGGCCTGAGAATCGTGGGGGGATCGGTGACCAGGGAGAGCACCGTGGATTCGATGCCCACCGGGCAGGAGCCGCCGTCGAGGATTGCGGCGATCCGATCACCCAACTGTTCGTGCACATGAGCGGCGGTGGTCGGGCTGGTGTAGCCGAATCGATTTGCCGATGGGGCGGCGATGGGTCGCCTGCTCTCTTCGATGAGGCTGAGGGCCAGGGGGTTGTCCGGCATCCGTATGGCCACCGTCCCCCCCCCGCTGGTGACCACCGCTGGGATGGTGGGGTGCTTCTTGACCACCAGCGTCAACGGGCCGGGCCAGAAGTGGTCGATGAGAGAGAGGGTACGTTCATCGAGCGTGGCAACCACCTCCTCGAGCTGCCCGACTTGTGCGACATGGACGATCAGGGGATCGAAGAGCGGGCGCTCCTTTGCGATGAAGATCGCCCTGACAGCATCTTCGTTGGTTGCATCGGCGCCCAGGCCGTAGACCGTCTCAGTAGGGAAGGCGACGAGCTCTCCCTCGCGCAGCATCTTGCCGTACGTTTCTATCAACGCAGGATACTCACTCTGTGGATCGGGGTGGGAGGCGATGAAGCCGAACGCTTCCTCGAGGGTATGGAAGAGGAGGGTGAGACGTTCACTTGTGCGATGGGGCAGCGTGAGGTGGGTCTTGAGGGTGAAGCCCTCCTCAAGGAGGTAGGTGTGCCCACCAAAACCGACGCTCTCGCCCTCTGCCACGGTGAACGCAAGGCCGTAGCGGGCGATGAGCGCCATAAGCTCGCGCTCATGTCGACGGTACAGGGCGACGCTGACGGCAATCGATGGTTTCATACACGCTGAGTATGCAATAAAGCACAACTGCGTCTCAAGGGGTCACGCGCCGATGATCTTGATGAGCACACGCTTGGGCCGCTTGCCGTCAAACTCGTAGTAGAAGATTCGCTCCCAGGTGCCGAAGTCGAGCCTGCCGCCGGTGATGGCCACCACGCTCTCACGTCCCATGACCTGGCGCTTCAGGTGGGCATCGGCGTTGTCCTCATATCCGTTGTGACGGTACTGCGCGTACGGCTTCTCCGGGGCGAGCTTCTCCAGCCACACCTCATAGTCGTGGTGAAGGCCGCTCTCATCGTCATTGATGAAGACGCTTGCCGTGATGTGCATCGCATTGACCAGGACCAGGCCCTCCTGCACTCCGCTCTCCGTCACGGCTCTCTGTACATCACCGGTGATGTTGATGATCTTCCTCCTGGTGTTGGTGTTGAAGACCAACTCTTTACGATAACTCTTCATAGGTGCCTCCTTCCTAAGGATAGGCACAGCGGGCACCGTTGGTCAAAGGGTCGCGTGTTGCTGTTCAATTTTCATAATAAATTACTAAAAAGTATATTAATTGAATTTTTGGAATATTATTCTTGAATTCCTACCGGTAAAGATTCAAATTTATTCCTTGCATCCATCTGCAAAGCGATGTTACTATAGATTCGACCATTCTTTAGAACAATATGCATCACCTGATGTTTACAATAGTTCTTTTTACAAAGGAGGTCCTCATGGACGAACGGCTCCGTTCTATTGAGACGATCGTTGCCTCGAGGCGTGGAGAGCACGGAGCGTTGCTCTCCATTCTCGAGGATGTGCAACGAACCAGCGACCACAACTACTTGAAGGCAGAAGAGCTCGCCTGTGTAGCCCGCGCACTTGAAATCCCGCTTGCGCAGGTCTACTCGGTGGCCACCTTCTACGCTTTCTTCAACCTCAAGCCACAGGGTGAGCACGTTATCACTGTCTGTCGGGGTACGGCGTGCCACACCAGAGGGTCCAAGCCCCTCTTGGACAAGGTGCTCGCACACCTTGGCGTCACCCTCGGCGACGATGGGTCTGCCACGACCGACGACTACCAGTTCACCGTACAGACGGTGGCCTGCTTTGGCCAATGTGCGTTGGCCCCGGTCATCGCCATCGACGAGGTCATCCACTCGAAGGTAAGCGAGGACCAGCTCATTGAGCTGGTACGCTCGCTGCAACAGGGAGGGCAAGAATGATTAGAATCTTGGACCAACTCCAACGTGTCGGTGAAGAGAGCCTCTACCCACAGGAAGCCACCATTGCCATCGGCATGGGAACGTGTGGCGTCGGCAGTGGGGCTGATGTGCTCTATCGGCGATTTGGCGAAGAGATTGAACGGCGTAAGCTTCCGATCCAGCTTCGGTCTGTCGGCTGTTTCGGCGCTTGTAGTGAGGAACCGTTGGTCATGACCGGCGTGACCGGGCTGCCGATGGTGCTGCACCGCCAAGTCAGTGAGCTGGATGTACTGCCCATCATCGACGCAGTGCTGGCCAAGCGCTACCACAAGGGGCGCGTCTACTGCAAGATCAGCGAGTGGGATCACCACCTCAGCAAGTACTCCTACGGGACCGGGTATCCAGAGGTCCCTGAGTGGAACCAGATCGACTTCTTCCGCTCACAGAAGAAGTTGGTGCTGCGGAACGCCGGCATCATCGATCCCGATTCGATCGCCGAGTATGTGGCGGTGGGCGGGTACCGGGCCTTCTACAAGGTCCTCGGTGGTATGAGCCGCAGCGAGGTCATCCAAGTGATCAAGGATGCCCGCCTGCGCGGACGCGGCGGTGCGGGCTTTCCCACCGGCTTGAAGTGGGAGCTCATGGCCCGGGAGACCGAGGAAGAGAAGTACCTGATCTGCAACGCCGATGAAGGGGACCCCGGCGCCTACATGAACCGCAACGAGATGGAGAGCGATCCCCACTCCCTCATCGAGGGGATGCTCATCGCCGCCTACGCCACCAGCGCCAAGGAGGGGATCATCTACGTGCGCGCCGAATACCCCTTGGCTGTCAAACGCCTCAACGATGCCATCGCAGCGGCGTATGAGCACACGTTCCTTGGCAAAAATATCCTCGGCAGCCACTTCAGCTTCAACCTCAGTGTCGTCGAGGGAGCAGGCGCCTTCGTTTGTGGGGAGGAGACGGCTCTCATCGCCTCCCTCGAAGGCCACGCGGGAAGACCTCGCGTCAAACCACCCTTCCCGTCGAAGAAGGGATATTTGGGGAAACCGACGACGATCAACAACCTGGAGACGTGGTGCAACGTACCGTTGATCATCGCGATGGGCAGCGCATGGTTTGCCCGGATCGGTACGAACCTCAGCCCGGGCACCAAGGTCTTCAGCCTCGTGGGCAAGAGTAGAAATACCGGTCTGGTCGAGCTGCCACTCGGTGAAAAGCTCACCACCCTCGTCTATGAGGCTGGCGGCGGCTCTTCCAACGTAGAGAAGAGCATCAAGGCGGTACAGAGCGGAGGGCCGAGCGGCGGCTGTATCCCAGCCCACCTCTTCGAGTCCTCCATCGACTATGAGAACCTTGCCAAGATCGGGGCCATCATGGGCTCGGGGGGAATGGTCGTCATGGACAGCGACAACTGCATGGTCGATTCAGCCCGCTACTTCCTCGAGTTCACCACCGCCGAATCATGTGGCAAGTGCACCCCCTGCCGTGAAGGCCTCTCACAGGCCCTCTCCGTCCTCGATCGGATCTGCGAGGGGGAGGGCAAGGAGAGTGACATCGCCCTCTTGGAGGAGCTGAGCCGCCACATCAGTGACACCGCCCTCTGTGGTCTGGGTCAAAGTGCCATGAACCCGGTGGCCACGACGATCCGCTACTTCGCCCAGGAGTACGAGAGCCACATCAAGCGACGGCGCTGTGAGGCGGGCACCTGCGAGACGCTGGTGGCCGAGCTCTGCTCCAACTCCTGCCCGCTTACGATGCGCATCCCCACCTACATCACGCTCTTGAAGGAGAATCGGCTGGTGGAGGCGTTCACTTCCACCCTGGAGGACAACCCGCTTCCCGGTACGCTGGGCCGGATCTGTCACTTCCACTGCCAGATGCGCTGTCGGCGCGAGGAGGTCGATAGTCCCGTCCACCAAGGAGAGCTGCACCGCTACCTGGCCGATACCCTCTACAAGATGGGCCAGGAGCAGGAGGTCTACCAGCAGATGATCGAGGACAAGTATCCATCCACCGGCAAGAAGATCGCGATCGTGGGTGCTGGTCCTGCCGGCCTATCAGCAGCCTTCTATTTGGTGCGCCTCGGCCATGAAGTGACCATCTACGACGAGCACCCACAGGCCGGCGGAGTGTTGCGCTACGGCATTCCTGCCTACCGCCTGCCACGTGACGTGCTCGACAAGGAACTGGAGCTCTTCGATCTCTTGGGGGTGAACTTCCGATTCAACACCTCATTGGGGACCGACATCACCGTCGAGGCCCTCAGGGGGGCCAACGATGCGGTGATCCTCGCCTTGGGTTCCTACCACCACAGCCACCTCACCCTTGAAGGATCGGAGGGTGGGCACGTCATCCAGGGAACTGAGGTCCTGCGCCGCCAGGCGGAGGGTGAGGATCTCCAGGTGGGCAAGCGGGTGGTCATCATCGGTGGTGGCAACGTGGCCATCGATGTGGCCCGCTCATTGTGGCGCCTCGATCGGGAGGTCACCATCGCCTACCGTCGCGGACGTGATGAGATGCCGGCCAACCGCAGCGAGATCGCCGAGCTCTTCGCCGAAGGGATCACGGTGGTCTTCGATGTCTCACCCAAGAGCGTGGTACGCGATGGCACGGGGAAGGTGACCGGTCTTTCGGTCAATGAGCTGGAGCAAGGCGCCTTCGACGTGAGTGGGCGCAGACGGCGCATCCCCACCGGCAAGGATTCGATCATCGAATGCGATACGGTCATCATCGCCATCGGCGAGCGGGTGGACAGCGCCCTCATCGAAGCCGAGGGGCTCTCCGTCAACGAAGCGGGGCACCTGGCGGTGGAGCGCTATACGTACAAGACCGCCCTCGATGGCGTGTGGGCCATCGGTGATGTGATCACCGGCCCGTCGACTGCCGCTGAGGCAATGGGGCACGCAAAGGAGGTGGCCCACCTCATCGACTGCTCCTTGATGGGTGAAATCCGGTTCCACACGCTCTTTACCGACTTCAAGTACGGTCAGGAGATCTGGGACACCGCCCATGAGGGGAGACAGATCAAGGCGGGGCAGTTGCCGGTTGCCGAGCGCCACAGCTCGTTTGCTGAGGTGAACTTGGGGTATAGCGGTCGCCAGGCACGGATGGAGGCGAGCCGCTGCCTCCGCTGTGACGTGTGCTTGGAGGGGGAGGTGAGCAATGGATGAGAAATTGATCAATGTCACGATAGATGGACGGAAAATCGCCGTTGGGCGAGGAACGAAGATCATCGATGCGTGCAAGCGCGTCGGGATCACGATTCCCACCCTCTGTTATCTTGAAGATATATCGGCCTACGGTTCGTGCGGGGTCTGTGTGGTGGAGGTGGAGAACTCCCCGCGCCTGGTGCGCTCATGCATGCATATCGTCACCGAGGGCATGGTGATCAACACCCACACCCCCCGCGTCCTCCATGCCCGCAAGGTGAACATGGAGCTCCTCTTGGCCAACCACCCCCTGCTCTGTACCAGCTGTGAGCGCAACCTCAACTGTGAGCTGCAGGCGCTGGCACACCAGTTGGGGGTGCGTGAAAGCCGCTTTGGGCGCACCAAGACGAAATTTGAGGAGATCGATCGCACCTCACCCTCGCTGGTACGCGACCCCAATGCCTGTATCCTCTGCAATCGCTGCGTCGAAGTGTGCGAGTCGATGCAGACCGTCAGTGCCATCTCCATGATCGGACGGGGACTGAACACCAAGGTCGGGACCTTCCTCGATGGTGGGCTGGCCAACTCGCCGTGTACCAACTGCGGTCAGTGTGCACTGGTCTGTCCCACCGGAGCCATCGTGGAGCGCAGCGCCGAAGATGAGGTCTTCGCCGCCCTCAGCGACCCAACGCTCACCGTGTTGGTGCAGACCGCACCGGCTATCAGGGTGGGATTGGGCGAAGCGATGGGTCTGGGCGAGGGGGCGTTGGTCACCGAACAGATGGTCACCTCCCTCAGACGCCTGGGGTTCGACCGGGTCTTCGACACCCAGTTCACCGCTGACTTGACGATCATGGAGGAGGCCCACGAGCTGATCGATCGCATCACGCACAACAAGCCGCTTCCCATGATCACCAGCTGCAGCCCGGGGTGGATCAAGTTCATCGAGACCTTCTACCCCGAGCAGGTCGACCACCTCTCCTCCTGCAAGAGCCCACAGCAGATGTTCGGCGCAGTGGCCAAGACCTACTACGCCAAGCGTGCGGGCCTCGACCCCCGCACTGTCCGCGTCGTCTCCATCATGCCGTGTACTGCCAAGAAGTATGAAGCGGGGCGCAGCGAGATGGACGGGGCGTTCAAGTGGTGGAAGAAGGAGATGGACCTCAGCGATGAAGAGCGCTTTGCTGACGTGGATTGGGTGCTCACCACCCGTGAGCTGGCCCGGATGCTCGAGCGCATCGGCCTGGACTTCTCCACGCTGGAGGGCAGTGACTTCGATGATCCACTTGGCGCATCAACCGGTGGAGCGGTGATCTTCGCCAACAGCGGCGGGGTGATGGAGGCAGCGCTCAGGACCGCGGTGGAGACGCTGACCGGTACCGTCTTGGAGAACGTGGAGTTCAGCGACCTGCGTGAGCGAGCCGGTATCCGTGAGGCTGCCCTGACGATCGGGGAGAGCACGGTGCGGGTGGCGGTGGCCAACACGCTGGGCAACGCCCGGGTGTTGCTCGACCAGATCAAGGGAGGGGAAAGCCCCTATGCGTTCATCGAGGTGATGACCTGCCCGGATGGCTGCATCGGAGGGGGAGGTCAACCGATCCCATCCACTGCCGAGATCCGTGCCAAGCGCATCGCCTCAATCTACGAGGAGGATCGGCACAAGCCGATTCGCAAGAGCCACGAGAACCCCTCGATCAAAGAGCTCTACGAGACCTTCCTTACCAAGCCACTCTCTGATGTCAGTCATCAGCTGTTACACACCGAGTACACCAAGGGCGACGCATATCGCTATTGAGTTGTATGTTCCTTTTTCCCTCCCCGGCGTTGCCGGGGAGGGTTTCTATGTTCACTGGACAAGGTGCTTGATGTAGCAGCGCCGCCGCTTGTGCTGTTCGGTGTCAAAACCACTCCACAGCGTCTGTACATACTCGTTGTTCTCCAGCTCCGGGCCTGTTTCGGCCCACTTGACGCCGTTGTCGATGGCCCGTTTGATGCCCTCGTTCATGATGACTGCCGCCACCCCTCGACCAAAGTACTCCGGCTTGACTGCGATGAGGTACATGTCCACCACCTCATGGTGGCGGAACGCCTTGAGGATTCTCAAGAGGCCGAAGGGGAAGAGCCGTCCCCCTGATGCCTTGATGGCCGGAGCGAACGAGGGGGCCATGATGCCGAAGCCGATGACCGCATCATCCTTGTCCGCAACGACATAGAGGTAGTCCAGGCTCACCAGGGAGAAGAATTGCTTGACCGCGATGTCGATCTGAGCGTCGGTGAGCGGGCAGAAGCCATAGAGGTCGCCGAAGGACTCGTTGTACATGTGGAACATCTCCTTGGCGTAGGGGATGACCTCCTTCTTGTTCTTGAACTCAAGCAGGCGATAGCCGTGCCGCTTGCGGGCAATCGTCGAGATTCGCTCGACACGCGGGTCGATCTTTTCAGGTACGAAGACCTTGTACTCCACCCAGTCCACGTCCTTGGCAAATCCAAGCGCTTCCAGGTGGTCGGCGTAGTAGGGGTGGTTGTAGAGGGTGATGATCATCGACAGGTGGTCGAAGCCCTCGATGAGCAGTCCCTGCTTGTCCAGATCGGAGAACCCGATCGGGCCGATGAGACTCTCCATACCTTTCTCCTTCCCCCAGTCTTCGATTGCGGCAAAGAGGGATTGGCTCACCGCAATGTCGTCGATGACATCCCAGCGGGTGAAGCGCATGCGCTTCATCTCCTTCATCGCATTGAGCTTGTGGTTGATGATGGCGGCGATGCGCCCGACCACCTCACCGCCGCGCTGTGCAAGGTAGGCGACCGTCTCACAGTACTCATACGCAGGGTTCTTCTTCGGATCGAAGGTCGGAGCCTCATCCATGTGGATGGCTGGTACAAAGTACTCGTTGTCCCGATACAGCTCGTTGGGGAAGGCGTAGAAGCGCCTCCACTGCCTCATTGTCGTCACTTCTTTGATCTCAATCATTCGTTGCCCTCCCTCTTCCAAGGACCATCCTGTCAGTGAGCGATGAGATTGTCAATGAATTTATTCACCACGGCCGTTGTGCACGCTCGATGAGGCGATTTTCCTTGACTTGGGAGGTATTCACGTCAACAATGTATCAAAATTGAGTGCAATTTCAGACAACATCAACAGGAGAAGGTCAATGAAGAAATGCGTGGTTGTTTTGGTGCTCTTGGTTCTTGTCGCCGGTGCGGCATATTCGGCTGAGCCGATTACGGGTGTAGGTGCCGGGATCACCCTCGGTCTCCCCCTCCATGTCGGAGCGACTGCTGAATACAACTTTGGACCAGCCTACGCGGGGCTCTCGCTCGGATACTTCGGCATGGCAGACTCCTTTTGGATGAGGCTTGAAGGCGGCTACAATGTACCGGGACCCTTTGTCAGCCGTGACCTGGGTGTTGACCTGTACCTGAGTGTCGGAGGGTACATCGATCTGATGTTCAGTACATTTGGCACCATGGTTGGCATCGGGATACCGGTCACCTGGTCGTATACCTTGGAGACTATCCCGTTGAAGTTCTTTGTCAAAGCTGGGCCCGAGTTCCTCTTTGGTGGAGGGATGGGGTTCTACCCAGCATTCGTCGGCACAGCCGGCGGCATGTACGTCTTCCAGATCTAACGCAGCTTCCCCATCCTGGAGGAGGGGTCACCGCCATTGCCGTGAGGTGAAGAGCGGCGGGGCGGGTGTGAGAAGATACTGGAGAAAAACGCGCCGGTGACCTGCTGCTGTCAGTTCGTTTCATGCTATACTCTCAGACATGAGAATCCTTGCCGCCAGTGACATCCACCTGGGAAGAAGACCTCGCCATGGCGCCAGCGGCCACGAGAGCTGGGTCCTTGTGGTCAACAAAGCCCTGGAGTTGGGTGTGGACGTCCTACTTCTTGCCGGCGATGTCATCGAGCATGAGCGAGCCTGGCTTGCCGTGTACGGACCGCTGGTCGAGGGCATAAGGCGCCTCGGTGAAGCCAACATCCAGGTCATCGCCGTAGCGGGCAACCATGACTGGGAGGTCTTTTCCCGCCTGGTGGCTGAAGAGGAGCAGATCAAAGTGCTGGGCAGCGGTGGCCGCTGGGAGCGCTTTGCCTATGAAGGGGTGGACTTTGTCGGCTGGTCGTTTGCCCAAAGCCACCATGAGAGAAGCCCCTTCGAGCGCTTTACCGACGATGTGGTCTCCTCATCACTCACCGTGGGTGTGCTCCATACAGACTATGGAACGGCACACTCCCGCTACGCCCCCACCACAGCCCAGGAGTATGATCGAAGCGGCATCGGCCTCTGGGTGCTGGGGCACATCCATAGAGGTGGCCCGGTGGGCGATGGGAGGGCCTTCTACTGCGGCTCTCCCTATGCGTTGGACACCTCCGAGGATGGAGCGCATGGGGTATGGCTCATCGAAGCCGAATCTTCGGTGCGCTGGAAAGAGCCGTTCTTCATCCCCCTCTCCCCGATCCGCTACGAAGCGGTGAGTGTGGATGTCACCTCCCTTGATGAGGTCGAACAGGTACGCAGCCTGCTGCGCAAGAGCGCCAAGGAGGTTGCCGATGGACTGGACTTTGCCGGAGATCTGTATCTCACCATCCGCTTTGTCGGCTCGCTGAGTGTCGGTCTCTCCCTTGCCGAGGTGATGGGGTCTGCCGAAGAAGAGGCCTCTTTTCCTGCCAAGGAGGGTATCACGTGCATCATCCAACCCTCCTTCCTCGACCAAACGACGGTTGCCATCGATCTTGACCAATTGAAGGGCGGCAGCGGCGCAGACAGCCAGCTTGCCCACCTCCTCGGTGATGAACCACTCCTGCTCGACCTCTATCGACAGTTTGAGGAGGAGAGCTACAACGCCAGCGCCTACAGTAGCCTGAACGCTCAGCGGGTGAGTGACGAAGAGGCGTTGTCATCGGCTCGACGAGCCGGTCTCACGCTGCTTGAGGCAATGGTCGAGCAGAAGAGGGGAGGCGCATGATGGACAGGCGCTATCGATTTGAACGGATGCACCTCTTGCGCAGTCCCGGCTTCTCCTCACCCCCCTTTGGCACGTTGGATGGCTTCTCCTCCGGTCTGAACATCCTCTACGGCCCCAACGGCATCGGCAAGAGCACGTTGATTCGGGCGATGCGGGCCCTGCTTGCCCAGACTGTTGATGGACATCTCATGGACAGCGAGGCGACCGTCAAAAGCGGCGAGGAGGGGTGGGCCCTCTCCCGTGTCCACGGAGAGCTCTCCCAGGTGCGAGCAGAGAGCGGCGAGCACACCACGCTGCCGGGGCGCAACGATGTGCTCAGTGATGCGTACTTCTTCGGTCTGCATGAACTGCTCAGCGAAGTGGGCGACAACCCGCTCTTTGTTGCCCGGGTCCAGAGTGAGATGCAGGGTGGAATCGATCTTGAGGCGGCACGGGAGAAGAGCGGGGCCATCGCCAAGTTCCCAGTGGCTT
>Ga0265293_10002704_pt1 | contig 34667 bp, 50 predicted proteins | sample Munlanlewell138R_FD_192505 | JGI IMG/M metagenome (GOLD analysis project Ga0265293, IMG submission 192505) | Leachate microbial communities from a municipal landfill in Southern Ontario, Canada - Leachate well 138R | ecosystem: Engineered > Solid waste > Landfill > Unclassified | place: Canada... | reverse complement strand
AGCTTATTGTGATAGCTGTGACTATGCTGCAACAGATGAAAAGGCAAACTGTCTATATGAAGTTAACCCCTTTACAGAGGAAAAGCTTCAACAAGAAAAGGTTCATACACCAAATGCTAAGACAATAGAAGAAGTATCAAAATTCTTTGATAAATCTCATGAAAGCTTTGTAAAAACTCTTTTATACATGGCTAAAGATAAAGTAGTAGCAGTACTTATACCAGGGAACAGAGAGCTAAATGAAATAAAATTAGTTAAGGTATTAGGGGTTCTAGAGCATGAGTTAATGATGGCAGATCCAGATACAGTAAAAGAAGTAACAGGGGCAGAAGTAGGATTTGCTGGTCCAATCCATCTAAAGAAAGATATAAAAATTATAGTTGATTCTAGAGTTACAAAGATGAGCAATTTTATAGTAGGTGCTAATGAGAACGACTATCATATCAAGAATATAAATTACGGTAGAGATTTTGAAGGAGAAGTAGTAGAGGACATTCTTTTAGTACAAGAGGGAGATAAATGTCCTAAGTGTGAAGCGGCACTTAAGATGGATAGAGGAATAGAGGTAGGCAATATATTCCAATTAGGATTAAAATACAGTAACGCTCTAAAGGCAACGTTCTTAGATGAAAATGGAAAAGAACAAAAAATATTTATGGGTTCTCATGGTGTAGGTGTAACAAGAACAGCTTCCGCTATAATAGAGCAATTTCATGATGAACATGGAGTTATATGGCCACTATCAGTAGCGCCATATCATGCAGTAGTCACTATAGTAAATGTAAAGAATGAAGAACAAGTTGCCCTAGGCGAAAAATTATATAATGAACTTTCAAAATCAGGATTAGATGTACTAATCGATGATAGAAATGAAAGAGCAGGGGTTAAATTTAAGGATGCAGATTTAATTGGTGTTCCAATTAGAATCACAGTTGGAAAAAGAGCAAATGAAGAAATCGTAGAGTTCTCTTTAAGAAGAGAAGGAGAAAAGACTGAAATTAGTGTAAATGAAATAATGGATAGAATTAGAGCAGAGTTTGCTTATCAAGGATTAGAAGTTTAGACAAAAGCTACCCTTTTAGGGTAGCTTTTTGTAGGCTATGAGTGGCCTAAATCCAGAAGTTCTACTTAACATATATAGAGTTTTTAGAATATCCTTTCTCTACTTTGTCAATCCTAACATTATCTATGTGTGTTAGGAGGAGAAAAATGGATAGGAATAGAAGAAGAACAAATTATAGAAGTAGATTTTCGTTTTTATCAATTGGCTGGTGGATGATGCACATTATTTTATTACTACTAGTTTTTTACCTTATTAGAAGATTCTAATGCATTTCTAGCAAAGAAAGCAATATTTCTTGATACAATAAAATTAGTATTATATAATATAGAAATATGAACAGGAAAATTTTTTGGGAGGTTTTAAGATGTCTGAGGTGAGAGTTAGATTTGCACCTAGCCCTACAGGGTATTTACATATTGGTAGTCTAAGAACAGCTCTTTATGACTATTTATATGCAAAAAATAAAGGTGGGAAATACATACTTAGAATAGAAGATACAGATCAAACAAGATATGTAGACGATTCAATAGAGAAAATGCTCGAGGTTTTATCTTGGTCAGGAGTAATACATGACGAGGGAGTCTTTATAGAAGATGGCAAATTAGTTCAAAAAGGCGAATACGGACCATATATACAATCAGAAAGACTTCATATATACAAGGAATATATAGAGGAATTATTAGCAAAAGGACATGCTTATTATTGTTTCTGTGATAAAGAAAGACTTGAAAAAATAAGAGAAGAGCAAAAAGAAAAAGGTTTAATGCTTGGATATGATGGGTATTGTAGAGATATAAGCATTGAAGAAGCAAAGAAGCGAATAGAAGCAGGAGAAGAGTATGTAATCAGGCTTAAGTTACCAAAGAACAGAGATATAGTATTTAATGATATAATAAGAGGAAAGATAACAATAAACACAAAGGATTTAGACGATCAAGTCCTTATTAAATCTGATGGATTTCCTACCTATCATTTTGCAGTAGTAGTAGATGACTATCTCATGAAAATAACTCATATAGTAAGAGGAGAAGAATGGCTACCATCAGCTCCAAAGCACGCATATTTATTTGAAGCATTTGGATGGGAAACACCAGAATTTGTCCACTTACCTACAGTATTAAATAAAGAAAAGAAAAAGCTAAGTAAAAGACATGGAGATGTTTCTGTAGAGGATTTTAGAGCAAAAGGATATTTGCCTGAGGGACTCATAAATTATCTTGCATTAGTAGGCTGGAGCCCAGAAGACAACCAAGAATTCTTTACAATGGACCAATTAATTGAACAGTTCTCCTTTGATAGAGTCTCTAATACGGGTGGAGTTTTTGATAAAGATAAGCTTGATTGGGTAAACGGACATTATATAAGAAATGCTGATGTAGATGAGCTTACGAAACTAGCTATACCACATCTTCTAAATGTTGGCGATATTACAGAGGAAGATGTAAACAATAGATATGATTGGATAAAGCTTTTAGTATCAACTCTCCAAGAAAGAATATCATATATAGCAGAGATAGTAGAAAAGGCACAGTTCTATTTTGATAATGAAGTAAAACCAGAAAACGAAGAAGTAAGTGAGATGCTTAAGGGAGACCAGGTACCATCTTTACTTCTAGCATTTAGGGAAGAACTATTACAAATAGATGAAGTAGATGATGAGTTTGCTACCACTATAATGAAGAAGATACAAAAAAGCACAGGAGTGAAAGGCAAAAACTTATTTATGCCCATAAGGTCTGTATTAACTGGACAGTTACATGGACCAGATTTAGATAAGATTATTCTAATTTTAGGGAAACAAAACATACTTAGTCGCATAGAATATGTAGAAAACCAATTGAATTAGTCTTTAATAGAAAAGCTACTGTCATAATTAAGGTCTTTAAGAAGTTTTATAGATAGGAAAGAGATCTTGAAAAATGAACAGATTAAAATAGGTATTGTCAAATCTTTTTATATTTAGTATTATGTTATAATAACATTAGTGAACAGAATTATTGTTAAAAAGTTATGATAAGGTAAAGTAAATCTACTACACTTACAGAGAGGGGCTTTTATAAGCTGAGAGAAGCCTCGGGTCAATTTTAGATCGAAGTGCACCTTTGAACTGTTGCCTGAAACATAGTAGGGTTAACCGGTATAGCACCGTTATAGCTTTCGAGTTGAGGCATATTTGCCTAATTAGAGTGGAACCGCGGAATTAAACCGTCTCTTTACATTAGTATTGAGGCGGTTATTTTTTATGACCTAACCCGATTGTTTCGGATGCTTTTCCGAAAGAATCGATGGTAGGTCAAACGCACCAAGCACCAAATTTATGCGAGTGATAACGAGCAAATAAATTTGTGTAGCTTGACTGCGAAATGTATAACCCGATTGTTTCGAGACTGGGAAATGATCTAACTGAAATAATGTCAATAAAAAGTATTTAGAAAGGAAAGGAAATATTATGTTTAAACATTTGAAAGCGGATATCAAAGCCGTAAGAGAAAGAGACCCTGCAGCGAAAAGTCTATTAGAGGTACTATTTTGTTATCCAGGACTTCATGCAATTATGTTTCACAGAGTTGCTCACTGCTTTTATAAAAGAAGATTTTTCTTCATTGCAAGACTTATTTCATCAATATCTAGATTTTTTACAGCCATTGATATACATCCGGGCGCAAAGTTTGGTGAAGGAGTCTTCATTGACCATGGAATAGGTGTAGTAATAGGTGAAACTGCTGAAGTAGGTAATAACGTAACTATATATCAAGGGGTGACCCTTGGAGGAACAGGGAAAGATGTAGGGAAAAGACATCCTACTATAGGAAACAATGTAGTGGTAAGTAGTGGAGCCAAGGTACTTGGACCTTTTAGAGTAGGAGATAATTCTAAGATTGGTGCAGGCTCAGTAGTATTAAAGGAGGTGCCATCAAACTGCACTGTAGTTGGGGTTCCAGGTAGGATTGTAGTAAAAGAGGATAGAAAAATTTCGTTAGTTGGTACTGATATTGATCTAGACCAAGTAAGACTTCCTGACCCTGTAGCACAAGAATTAGAAAACTTAAAGAAGAGAATATCTGAGTTAGAGAACTATATCTATAATTCAACAAGGAGAGATAATGATGAGGCTTTATAACACATTAAAAAGAAAAAAAGAAGAGTTTGTACCTATTAAGCAAGACAAAGTTACTATTTATGTATGTGGACCAACAGTATATAATTATATACATGTAGGAAATGCACGACCCTTAGTAGTATTTGACGTGCTAAGGAGATATTTAGAATATAAAAAATTTACTGTAGATTATCTGGTGAACTTTACTGATATTGATGATAAACTTATAAATAAGGCAAAAGATGAAGGAACTACTGTAAAAGAAATTGCAGAAAAATTTATAGGAGAATACTTACATGATGCAAAAGGACTATTATTAAAAGAAGAATCAACAAATCACCCTAAGGCAACTGAACATATAAGAGATATAGTTGATTTTATTCAGGAGCTTATAGAGAAGGATTATGCTTATAGCACTAATGGTGATGTATATTTTAATATATCAAAGCTAGAAGACTATGGAAAGCTATCAAAGAAAAATATCGATGATTTAGTGTCTGGAGCTAGGGTGGAAGTGAATGAAATCAAGAGAAATCCTATGGACTTCACTTTATGGAAGGGTGCAAAACCAGGAGAGCCTTCATGGGAAAGTCCTTGGGGAAAAGGAAGACCGGGCTGGCATATAGAGTGTTCAGTTATGGCAAGAAGATACCTAGGAGATACTATAGATATACATGCTGGTGGAGAGGATTTGCAGTTCCCTCACCATGAAAACGAAATCGCACAAAGTGAGAGTCTTACTGGCAAGCCTTTTGCAAACTATTGGCTTCACAATGCAATGATTAATGTTGAAAATCAAAAGATGTCAAAATCACTAATGAATTTCTTTACAATTAGAGAAATTAGCAAAGAATTTGATTTAGAAGTATTAAGGTTTTTCATACTTTCTGCTCATTATAGAAAACCAGTTAATTTTAGCAGAGAATTTGTTGACCAGGCAAAAAACGGGTTGGAAAGACTATATAATGGCAAAGAAAACTTAGAGTATCTAATTAATAACACTAAAGAAAAAGCATTGTCAGATGAAGACATTAGAATAAAAGAAGAGATAATTGGACTTAAAGATAAATTTATTGATAGTATGGATGATGACATTAATACTGCTGATGCAATATCTTCATTATTTGAAATAGTAAAAGTAGGCAACACTAAATTAAGCCAAGATTCACCTAAAGATTTAGTCATATTTGCCCATGAGGTTTTAATAGAACTTAGCCAAATACTAAACATATTAAACCAAAAAGAGGAACTTTTAGATGAAGAAATTACTGAGCTTATTGAAAAAAGAAAAGAAGCAAGAAAAAACAAAGATTTTAAACTATCTGATGAAATAAGAGACCAACTAAAGGATAAAGGAATAATTCTGGAGGATACAAAAGACGGAGTAAAATGGAAGAGGGTTAGATAATATTGGGAAAAGATCTGTTTGATGGACTTAAACACATATGCAAGAACTGGGGAGTAGATATTAAAATGCTATCTCCTCTGCAACTTGCCTATATAGGTGATGCAGTTTACGAACTTTTTGTAAGAACCTATTTAATAGGAACAAAAAACATATCTGTTAATGAGCTCCATAAAGAAGCTATTGAATACGTTAAGGCTAAAGCACAGGCAGATATAATTCATTATTTGGAAGATAAGCTAACAGAAGAAGAGTGGCAATTGGTCAAAAGAGGAAGAAATGCAAAGTCAGGCTCTGCGCCTAAAAATGCAAACCTTTTAGATTATAGATATGCAACTGGCTTTGAAACATTAATAGGCTTCTTATATCTTAATGGGAAATACGAAAGAATTTTAGAGATTTTTGGTATGATAATAAACGAAGAAGGATGTTAATAATAAGGAGGAGTATAAATGCTTAAGGTAAGCTTACTAAGGTATACACAGGAAGCAGAAAAGCTTGTAGCTGCTGCTGCAAAGCTATGTTACTCATCAGTAGGGGTAGAGGATATAGAAGAAAAGCTCGATAATGAGAAGACACAAGACTTCATAAATATGCTTATGGAGCTAGGCCACGAATCACCAATTGAGCATGTATCCTTTACATTTGGTGTTGAAGGAGTAAGTAGAGTTCTCACTCACCAACTAGTGAGACATAGGATAGGGGCATCATATTCACAGCAATCTCAGAGATATGTAAAATTGCAGCAATTTGAGTACATAATACCACCATCAATTGAGGATATACCTGATGCAAAAGCAAAGTTTATCCAAGCTATGGAGCAGGACCAAAAATACTATAATGAGCTGACAGATATATTGTTTAAAGAACATTATGAAAAACTTATACAAGCAGGAAGAAGCCAGGATAAGGCTAAAAAAGACGCAGAAAAAATGGCTATTGAAGATGCTAGATATGTGTTCCCTAATGCATGTGAAACCAAGATAGTGTTTACAATGAATGCAAGAGCATTGTTTAACTTCTTTAATAAAAGGTGTTGCAATAGAGCACAATGGGAAATAAGAGAGTTAGCTACAGAAATGCTAAAAAAGGTAAAAGAAGTAACACCATCACTATTTAAATACTCCGGTCCAGGCTGTGTAAACGGCCCATGCCCAGAAGGAAAAATGACTTGTGGAGAGATTAAACAAGTAAGAGAAAAATTTAAAACTCTCTAGAAAATAGAATTTCAAAGTAGATATGACAGGATAGAGTGATTACTAGCAATAATACAGTTGTAAAATTTTACCGGCACCACAGAAATAATTATACGAGGTGAAAAAAATGAGACAAGAAGGCTATGTAGAAGGACGTAATCCCGTAATAGAAGCCATAAAAGGTGACAGAGAAATAGATAAAATACTAATTGCAAAAGGCTCAGAACAAGGCTCCATACAAAAAATAATCGGAATGGCAAAAGAAAAGAAAATAGTATTACAATACGTAGAGAAAGCAAAACTAGATGGAATGTCAGAAACCAAAGCTCACCAAGGGGTAATAGCATTAGTTACACCATATTCATATAAAACAGTAGAAGATATAATGAAAACAGCAGAAGATAAAAGTGAAGATCCATTCATTATAATACTAGATGAAATAGAAGACCCACATAATCTAGGCGCAATAATTCGTACAGCAGAATGTGCAGGAGCCCATGGCGTAATAATACCAAAAAGAAGAGCCGTAGGCCTTACACCAGTAGCTATAAAAGCTTCCTCAGGGGCGGTAGAGCATATAAATGTGGCCAAGGTGCCTAATATTGCATCTACCATAGATGACCTCAAAAAAAGTGGAATATGGATATATGGGGCAGATATGGGGGGAGAACAAAGCTACTTCCAAAGAGATTTAACAGGACCTATAGCAATAGTCGTAGGAAGCGAGGGAAAAGGAATAGGCAGATTAATAAAAGAAAAATGCGACTTTTTAGTTAAGATACCGATGCTAGGAAAAATATCTTCTTTAAATGCTTCAGCTGCTGCATCTGTTATTATGTATGAAGTATTAAGACAAAGGAGTTTAAAAGAGTGATATGAGGGGCGGCACAAAGGAGTACCTCTTTGTTGATGGGTACAATATCATAAATAACTGGAGCAATCTAAGAGAGTTGTCAAAGCAGAACCTAGAAAACGCTAGGAATGAATTAATTGATATAATGGCAGAATATCAGTCGTATACAGGTATAAAAATCATCATAGTTTTTGATGCACATCTAGTGAAAGGAAGCCTGGAAAAAAAAGAAAGCTTAAAAGGAATAGATATTGTATATACAAAAGAAAAAGAGAGTGCAGACCACTATATAGAAAGGACCTTAGACCTAATTGGAAGGACAAAAAAAGTTAGAGTGGCTACATCAGACTGGATTGAACAACAGGTCATAATGGGTAGAGGAGGGACAAGGATTTCTGCTAGAGAGCTTAGGCTTGAAGTAGAGCATCACAAAGAGATAATTAGAAAAAAAAATAAAGCAACTAATGAAACAAACGATCTATTAATAGGAAGATTAGATAAAAAAACATTAGAGAAGCTTGAAAAATTAAGAAAGAACAAGTAAATAGGTTGACTACAACTTTAAATAACTATATAATGATTATATGCTTAAAGGGTTTTAAACAATATGCTGGAGGGGATGCTAGTGGGATTTAGTATATACAAGGATTTGTCAGACGTAGTTTTAGATGATGAGAAAGTAATTGATGATGCTAGAGATGGTGACCCTGAGGCACTAGAATATCTTATAATAAAATATAAGAACTTTGTACGAGCTAAAGCCAGATCCTACTTTCTGATTGGGGCAGATAAAGAGGATATAATACAAGAAGGAATGATAGGTCTATATAAGGCTATACGTGATTACAATCAGGACAAGCTTACATCCTTTAGAGCTTTTGCTGAGCTGTGTATAACAAGGCAAATAATAACCGCAATAAAGACCGCAACGAGGCAAAAACATATACCATTAAATTCCTATATATCGTTAAACAAACCTATTTATGACGAAGAATCAGATAGAACTCTTCTTGATGTACTTACAGGAGCAAAGATAACTGACCCAGAAGAACTAATAATCAGTAGGGAAGAGCTACAAAGCATAGAGAGCAAAATAGGCGAGATTTTGAGTGATTTAGAATGGGAAGTGTTGATGTCATACCTTGAAGGGAAGTCCTATCAAGAGATAGCGGTAGATTTGAAAAGGCATGTAAAGTCAATAGATAACGCTCTTCAAAGAGTGAAAAGAAAATTGGAAAGATATTTAGAAGTTAAAGATGCATAGACTCAACCATTTTTTTGTCTATTGACATAAAATCAAGCTAATAGTAAAATCATTTAGTGGTGTTATAGATGCCCATGTAGCTCAGGAGGTAGAGCACTTGCATGGTAAGCAAGAGGTCAGCGGTTCGAGTCCGCTCGTGGGCTCCAACTAATGGCAATTGAAATGTGGAGACGTTGCGAAACGCCAGGGAGTGTTTGCTTAAGACTATAATAGTTCTGACATAAACAGATATTTAGATATATTAACTTAAAAATACTAATACATATTAGTGTACTTGAAACTTATATTTAAGGAGGAAAAGAAAAATGGGAAAAGCAAAATTCGAAAGAAATAAACCACACGTAAATATTGGAACAATAGGACACGTTGACCACGGTAAAACAACATTAACAGCAGCAATAACAGCAGTATTAAACAAAAGATTTGGAACAGGTGAATTTGTTGACTATGCAAATATAGACAAAGCACCAGAAGAGAGAGAAAGAGGAATCACAATATCAACATCACACGTAGAGTATGAAACAGCAAACAGACACTACGCACACGTTGACTGTCCAGGTCACGCTGACTACGTTAAGAACATGATAACAGGAGCAGCACAAATGGACGGAGCAATACTAGTATGTTCAGCAGCAGATGGCCCAATGCCACAAACAAGAGAACATATACTATTATCAAGACAAGTTGGAGTACCAACAATAGTAGTATTCTTAAACAAAGAAGACATGGTAGATGACGCAGAGCTAATCGAGCTAGTAGAAATGGAAGTAAGAGAATTGCTATCAGAATATGATTTTGATGGAGACAATACACCAATCATAGTAGGATCAGCATTAAAAGCATTAGAAGATCCAGACGGACCATGGGGAGACAAAATAGTTAAATTAATGGAAGCAGTAGATGAGACAATCCCAACACCAGCAAGAGCGACAGACAAACCATTCCTAATGCCAGTAGAAGACGTATTTACAATCACAGGAAGAGGAACAGTAGCAACAGGAAGAGTAGAAAGAGGAGTACTAAAAGTACAAGACCAAGTACAAATAGTAGGCTTAACAGAAGAGCCAAGAACAGTAGTATGTACAGGAATAGAAATGTTCAGAAAGTTATTAGACGAAGCGCAAGCAGGAGATAACGTAGGAGCATTACTAAGAGGAGTACAAAGAACAGACATCGAAAGAGGTCAAGTACTAGCAAAACCAGGAAGTATAATACCACATACAAAATTCAAAGCAGAAGTATACGTACTAACAAAAGAAGAGGGTGGAAGACATACACCATTCTTTGATGGATATAGACCACAATTCTACTTTAGAACAACAGACGTAACAGGCTCAATCAAGTTACCAGAAGGAGCAGAAATGGTAATGCCAGGAGACAACGCAACATTTACAATAGAACTGATCACACCAATTGCAATGGAAGAAGGATTAAAATTCTCAATTCGTGAAGGTGGAAGAACAGTAGGCGCTGGAGTTGTAGCTGAAATAGCAAAATAATTTAGTGACATAAATGACAAACATTAGAAGAGGGGGACACCCCTTCTTTTAATGTTTTATATGTTAATAAAAACAGAAATACTATGTATTTCAAAATTTCTTTAAAAAAAACAAAAAAAGTTTAAATAAGTACTTGAGTTTTAGTCTAATATATTATAAAATGTTATGGTATGCAGTAGACATGCGATGAAGCAAGAGGTTGCTTATTTAACAAATAAATAAGGGAATTTTTGCGGAGAATGTCCGGCTTAGATTCGGGCGACAAGGGATAGCTATGCACAAAAAACCACAAAACACCCGGTTGAGTGTATCGGCACTCATTGTCGCATGTACATTAAAAACATGCGATAGTAAGGAGGGAATTTTAATGTCAAACAAACAAAAAATAAGAATCAGATTAAAGGCTTATGATCACGAAATCCTTGATTCATCAGCACAAAAGATTGTAGAAACTGCTAAGAGAACTGGTGCAAATGTTTCAGGCCCAATTCCACTACCAACTGAAAAGCAGATAATTACAATACTAAGAGCTGTTCATAAATACAAGGATTCTAGAGAGCAGTTCGAGCAAAGAACTCATAAGAGATTAATCGATATCTTAAATCCTACACCAAAGACAGTAGATTCATTAATGAAGCTTAATCTACCAGCTGGCGTAGACATAGAAATTAAATTATAAGAATACAAGTAGAGAAATAAAATAAATACACTCTGCTTAGTATGATTACACATAAGTGTAATCCGCTGTAAGATTTCAGGAGGTGTAAAGATGAAAAGTATACTAGGTAAAAAAGTTGGAATGACACAAATATTTACTGAAGATGGAATAGTAATTCCAGTTACAGTAATCCAAGTGGGACCAATGACAGTTATTCAGAAAAAAACTATAGAAAAAGATGGTTACAATGCGATCCAAGTAGGTTATGGTCAAGTTAAAGAAAAAAGAGTTAACAAACCATTAAAGGGTCACTTTGGAAAGGCAAACGAAGAAGTTAAGAAATATTTAAGAGAAATTAGATTTGATAACATAGATGGATATGAAATAGGTCAAGAAATAAAAGCTGACATATTTGCAGTAGGCGAAAGAGTAGATGCTACTGGAACATCTAAAGGTAAGGGATTCCAAGGTAACATAGTGAGACACAATCAACACAGAGGACCTATGACTCACGGTTCTAAATACCATAGAGGAATAGGCTCAATGGGTGGCTCAGCTACTCCAGCAAGAATTATAAAAGGTAAGAAAATGCCAGGACATATGGGACATGAGAGAGTAACAGTACAAAACTTAGAGATTGTAAGAGTAGATGCAGAAAAGAACTACTTATTAGTTAGAGGTGCTGTTCCAGGACCAAAAGGCGGACTAATTACAATAAAAGAAACTGTAAAGGCTTCAAAGTAAGTTCTTTAGGAAAGGAGGAAGTTAGATGCCAAAGGTAGCTTTATATAACGTATCAGGCCAACAAATTGGTGATATAGAGTTAAACGATGCAGTGTTTGGAGTTGAAGTAAACCAACATGTTTTATACGAAGCTGTAAAGAATCAGCTTGCAAATAAAAGACAAGGTACACAATCAGCTAAAACAAGAGCAGAGGTAAGAGGTGGAGGAAAGAAACCTTGGAGACAAAAAGGAACTGGTAGAGCTCGTCAAGGAAGTATTAGAGCACCACAATGGATAGGTGGTGGAGTAGTATTTGCTCCAAAACCAAGAGATTATAGCTATTCTATTCCTAAAAAGGTTAAAAGATTAGCTATGAAGAGTGCATTAAGTTCAAAGGTTGAAAGCAAAGAAATAATAATATTAGATGAATTAAATCTAACTCAACCTAAAACAAAAGATATGTTAAATATTTTGAAAAATATTAATTCTAACAAAAAGGCATTAATAGTTATGTCAGAAAAAAATGAAAATGTAATCAAATCAGCAAACAATATACCAGGAGTTCAAACTACTTTAACAAATACTCTTAATGTATATGACATATTAAAATACGATTCATTTATCATAACTAAGGATGCTGTTAAAAAAGTGGAGGAGGTGTATGCATAATGCGTAATCCACACGACATTATAAGAAAGCCTATAGTAACAGAGAGAAGTATGGACGATATGGCAGATGGTAAATATACCTTTGTTGTAGATAAAAAATCTAACAAGACAGAAATCAAGAATGCTGTTGAGAAGGTATTCGGCGTAAAGGTTGAAAAAGTAAACACTATGCTTATAGAAGGTAAAGTGAAAAGACAAGGAGCTCACGAGGGCAAAAGGCCAGATTGGAAAAAGGCTGTTGTAACCCTTACTAAAGATAGTAAAGGCATAGAGTTCTTTGAAGGCATGTAATTTTTAATTGCAAGTAAGAGGAGGGAAATAAATGGGTATCAAGAAATACAAAGCAACTTCGCCTGCAATTAGACAAATGACTGTTTCAACATTTGAAGAGATAACAAAAACAGAGCCTGAAAAGTCATTAGTTGTAAACTTAAATAGGCAAGCGGGAAGAAATGTCCACGGCAAAATCACAGTGAGACATAGAGGCGGCGGAGCTAAAAGAAAATATAGAATAATTGATTTCAAAAGAAATAAAGATGGAATACCTGGAAAGGTAGCTTCAATAGAGTATGATCCAAACAGAACAGCAAACATAGCACTAATTAACTATGCTGATGGAGAAAAAAGATATATACTTGCTCCACTAGGATTAAAGGTTGGAGACGTTATAGAATCAGGTGTAGGTGCAGACATTAAAGTAGGTAATGCACTACCATTGAAAAACATACCAGTTGGTACAATTATTCACAACATAGAATTAAAAGCAGGCAAAGGTGGTCAGCTAGTAAGATCAGCTGGAAACGAAGCACAGCTTATGGGTAAAGAAGGTAACTACGCTACTGTTAAACTACCATCTGGAGAATTTAGACTTATTAGAATTGAATGTAGAGCTACAATAGGTCAAGTAGGTAATATAGACCATGAAAATATAACGGTAGGTAAAGCAGGAAGAAAGAGACATATGGGCTTTAGACCAACAGTTAGAGGTAGCGTTATGAACCCTAACGATCACCCACATGGTGGGGGTGAAGGAAGAACTGGTATAGGTAGACCATCTCCAGTAACTCCTTGGGGTAAACCAGCATTAGGATATAAGACTCGTAAGAAAAACAAGAAGTCAAATCAATACATCGTTAGAGCGAGAAAGAAATAATCTTATAAAATTGATTAATCAGCTACAGCGATACTTTTATAAAGTACAAATAATATCGCATTGGGAGGAGGAACTTAAATGGGTAGATCCCTTAAAAAAGGACCATTTTGCGACGATCATTTATTAAAAAAGGTCGATGAATTAAATGAAAAGAATGATAAAAAAGTTATCAAAACTTGGTCACGTCGTTCAACAATATTTCCACAAATGGTAGGACACACTATAGCAGTACATGATGGAAGAAAACACATCCCAGTATATGTTACTGAAGATATGGTAGGACACAAGCTAGGTGAATTTGCTCCTACTAGAACGTTTAGAGGACACGCTGGTTCAGAAAAAACAACATCAGTTAGAAAGTAAGTAAGAAGGAGGGAACTTCGAGTGGAAGCTAGAGCTATCGCCAAATATATTCGTATTGCACCAAGAAAGGTGAACTTAGTGGCAGCTGAAATAAGAGGCAAAAATGTTGATGAAGCACTTGCTATCTTAAAATTCACGCCAAAAAGAGGCGCTAAACAATTAGAAAAAGTTCTTAGTTCAGCTATTGCAAATGCTGAAAATAATTTTGATATGGACAGAGAAAAGCTTTATGTGTATGAAGCTTATGGAAATCAAGGGCCTACGCTAAAAAGATGGAGACCAAGATCACAAGGTAGAGCATATCCAATTCTAAAAAGAACAAGTCATATTGGAATCGCCCTAAGAGAAAGAGAATAGAAAAGGAGGGATAAACAGATGGGCCAAAAAGTTAATCCACATGGATTGAGAGTAGGTATAATTAAAGATTGGGATTCAAAATGGTATGCTGATAGCAAACATTTCGGTGATCTTCTAGTAGAAGATGACAAAATCCGTAAATTTGTAAAAAAACAATTGTTTACTTCAGGAATATCAAGAATTGAAATAGAGAGAGCAGCTAACAGAGTTAAAGTTACTGTAAATACTGCTAAACCAGGAATGGTTATTGGTAAAGGCGGTCAAGGAGTAGAAGCCTTAAGAAAAAACCTAGAAAAACTTACAAAGAAAAATGTAACAGTAAATGTTGAAGAAATAAAAGTACCTGAATTAGATGCACAGTTAGTAGCTGAAAACATTGCGGGTCAACTTGAGCGAAGAGTATCATTTAGAAGAGCTATGAAGCAGGCTATCCAAAGAACTATGAGATCTGGAGCACAGGGAATAAAAACATCTGTAGCTGGTAGAGTTGGTGGCGCAGATATGGCTAGAACTGAAGGATATAGTGAAGGAACAATACCTCTTCAAACTTTAAGAGCAGATATAAGCTATGGATTTACCGAAGCAAATACAACTTATGGTAAGATAGGCGTTAAAGTTTGGATATATAAGGGTGAGGTTCTTCCTACTGCGAAGGTGGAACAAAAAAAAGTAGTAACAGAGAAATAGAGTAGTGTAGGAAGGAGGAAGTTAATATGTTAATGCCTAAAAGAGTAAAACGCCGTAGAGTACAAAGAGGAAGAATGACAGGTATAGCTACTCGAGGCAATAAGATTTCTTATGGTGAATTTGGATTACAAGCATTAGAACCAGCTTGGATTACTTCCAATCAAATAGAAGCAGCAAGAAGAGCAATGACAAGATATGTTAAGAGGGGCGGAAAGATCTGGATAAAAGTATTCCCTGACAAACCAGTAACACAAAAACCTGCAGAAACTCGTATGGGTTCTGGTAAAGGTTCACCAGAATACTGGGTAGCAGTAGTTAAGCCAGGAAGAGTTCTTTTTGAAATGGCTGGGATCCCAGAAGATACAGCTAGAGAGGCTATGAGACTAGCAGCCCATAAGTTGCCTATTAAAACTAAATTTGTCACTCGACAAGATGTAATTGAAGAGGGTGGTGAAGCTAATGAAAGCTAATGATATTCGTCAAATGACAGCGGGGGAACTCGACAACAAATTAAATGATTTAAAAGCTGAACTGTTTAATCTAAGATTTCAATTAGCTACTGGACAGCTTGATAACCCAATGAGAATCAAATCTGTTAGAAAAGATATTGCACGTGTAAAGACAATAATTCGAGAAAGAGAAATAAAACAGATTAACGCATAGCTTAACGGGAAAGGAGGAAAAGCCTTATGCAAAGAGGTAACAGGAAAGTTAGAACAGGTCGAGTTGTAAGTGATAAAATGGATAAAACAATCGTAGTTGCTATAGAAACTTTCGTTTCGCATCCATTATACGGAAAAATGGTTAAAAAGACTTCAAAATTTAAAGCACATGATGAAAACAATGAATGCAAAGCAGGCGATAAAGTTAAGATAATGGAAACTAGACCATTAAGCAGAGAAAAAAGATGGAGACTAGTAGAAATAATAGAAAAAGCAAAATAATCCTTGGTATTGACGAAAGGAGGGTAATAAATGTTACAACAAGAATCACGTATGAAAGTAGGAGATAATTCTGGTGCCAAAGAATTATTGATTATAAAAGTTTTAGGTGGAACACGTAGAAGATACGCTAATATAGGTGATGTAGTAGTAGCTACTGTTAAAAGTGCAACACCAGGCGGTGTTGTTAAAAAAGGTGAAATAGTTAAAGCTGTAATCGTAAGAAGCAAAAAAGGTGTTAGAAGAAGAGACGGAAGCTACATTAAATTTGATGAGAATGCAGCTGTTATAATCAAAGATGATAAATCTCCAATTGGAACTCGTATATTTGGACCAGTTACTAGAGAGCTAAGAGACGGGAACTACATGAAGATAATATCATTAGCACCTGAAGTGTTATAAGAGGAGGTGTAGACAATGCATGTAAAAAAAGGTGATACAGTAGTAGTTATATCAGGTAAAGATAAAGGTAAAAAAGGAAAAATCCTTGCTGCTTTGCCAAAGGACAATAGGGTTCTAGTAGAAGGTATAAATATACTTACAAAACATCAAAAACCAAAAGGGCAAATGCAACCAGGTGGGATAATTCACCAAGAAGGACCAATCCAAGTGTCCAATGTAATGCTATACTGTAACAAAGATAAGACAGGCGTTAGAGTTGGATATAAGGTTTTAGATAATGGAGACAAAGTAAGAGTCTGCAAAAAATGTGGTGAAGTTTTATAAAAAGCTACAGTTGAAGGGAGGTTTACAAAATGGCAGCACGCCTTAAAGATAAATATAAAAACGAAGTAGTTCCAGCATTAATGGAAAAGTTTAAATATGACAACATAATGGAAGTACCAAAACTTGAAAAGGTAGTTATTAACATGGGCTTAGGAGAAGCAAGAGACAACCCAAAACTACTAGAGTCAGCTGTAGAAGAGCTAGGAATCTTATCAGGACAAAAACCAGTAGTAATTAAAGCTAAAAAGTCTGTTGCTAACTTTAAAGTACGTGAAGGTATGCCAGTTGGTTCTAAGGTTACTCTAAGAGGACAAAAGATGTATGAGTTTCTTGATAAGCTTATGAACATAGCCTTACCAAGAGTTAGGGACTTTAGAGGAGTATCAGCTACATCATTTGATGGTAGAGGAAATTATGCTTTAGGAGTTAAAGAGCAGTTAATATTCCCTGAAATAGAATACGATAAGGTTGATTCTATAAAAGGAATGGATATAATCGTTGTTACAACAGCTAAAACTGATGAGGAAGCAAAAGAGTTCTTAGCACTTATGGGAATGCCCTTTAGAAAGTAAAGGAGGAGGCGAAAAAGAGTGGCTAAAAAATCAATGATAATCAAGCAAAGCAGAAAGCAAAAATTTAGTTCAAGAGAATATAATAGATGCAAGATTTGCGGAAGACCACATGCTTATTTAAGAAAATTCGGAGTTTGCCGTATTTGCTTCAGAGAACTAGCTTACAAGGGACAGATTCCTGGAGTAAAAAAAGCGAGCTGGTAATAGATTGTTAAAATGGAAGGAGGTAGACTCGAATGGTGATGACTGATCCAATTGCAGATATGCTTACAAGAATAAGAAACGGAAACAATGCAAAACATGAGACTGTGGATATCCCAGCTTCAAATATGAAAAAATCATTAGCTAAAATTCTTTTAGAAGAGGGATTTATAAAGGGTTATGATGTAATAGAAGATGCAAAACAAGGTATCTTAAGAGTTCAGCTAAAGTATGGAAAAGAGAATGAAAAAATAATCTCTGGCTTAAAAAGAATATCAAAACCAGGACTAAGAGTTTATGTAAAAAGTGATGAGATACCAAGAGTACTAGGAGGACTAGGAATAGCTGTCCTTTCTACATCAAAAGGTATAATAACAGATAAAACAGCAAGAAAAGAAAGCGTAGGCGGAGAAGTAATCTGCTACATTTGGTAATAGATATAAAAGACTGATTTAATGGAACAGGAGGTTAGATTCATGTCAAGAATAGGTTTAAAGCCGATAACTATACCAAGTGGCGTAGAGATTAATATCGATGCAAATAACTATGTAGTAGTTAAAGGCGCAAAAGGAAAGCTAGAACAACAGCTTGATAAAGAGATTCAAATCAATAAAGAAGAAAATGAAATTAATTTAGTTCGTCCAACTGAACAAAAGAGACATAAAGCAATGCACGGATTAACTAGATCATTATTGAACAACATGATTGAAGGGGTTACAAACGGATACTCTAAGAACCTTGAGATCATAGGAACAGGTTACCGTGCACAAAAACAAGGCAATAAACTTGTATTAACATTAGGTTTTTCTCATCCTGTAGAGTTGGAAGACCCAGCAGGCATAGAGGTTGAAGTACCAGCTCCAACTAAGATTACTATCAAAGGTATAGACAAACAACAAGTTGGAAATTATGCAGCAGTAATCAGAGACTTTAGAAGACCAGAGCCTTATAAAGGTAAAGGTGTAAGATATGAAGGCGAAATAGTAAGACGTAAGGAAGGCAAGACAGGTAAGTAGGAAAGGAGTGAAAACAGGTGCTTAAGAAAGAAAATAGCAATGTGAAAAGACAAAAAAGGCATTTAAGAATAAGAAAGACTGTGAATGGAACTCCTGATAGACCAAGATTAAATGTGTATAGAAGTTTAAATCATGTATATGCACAAATAATCGATGATAAGGCAGGAAGAACTTTAGTGTCTGCTTCTACCCTTGATAAAGACTTGAAACTAGATGCAACTAGTAATAAAGATGCAGCTAAGGCTGTTGGAAAACTAGTGGCTGAAAAAGCTCTAGCAAAGGGCATCGAAGAAGTTATATTCGATAGAGGCGGATATATTTATCACGGAAGAGTAAAAGAACTTGCAGAAGGTGCAAGAGAAGGCGGATTAAAGTTCTAGAAGAAGGAGGGAAAACAATGCTACATGGTCGTATAGAAGCTAATGAATTAGACTTAAAAGAAAGAGTTGTTAGTATAAATCGTGTAACTAAAGTTGTTAAAGGTGGTAGAAACTTTAGATTTAGCGCTTTAGTGGTTGTTGGAGACGAAAATGGATATGTAGGCGTAGGTATGTCTAAAGCCCAAGAAGTTCCAGAAGCAATAAGAAAAGCAGTTCAAGATGCTAAAAAGAATTTAATAAAAGTACCAACAGTAGGTACGACAATTCCTCACGAAACAATCGGAGAATTTGGAGCAGGAAAAGTTTTGCTTAAGCCAGCTTCAGAGGGTACTGGAGTTATTGCAGGAGGCCCTGTACGTGCAGTTATAGAACTTGCAGGTATTAGAGACCTTAGAGGAAAATCTTTAGGTTCAAGCAATCCTAGAAACATGGTTAATGCAACTATAGAAGCGCTGAAACAACTTAAAAAAGCCGAAGAAGTTGCTAGACTTAGAGGAAAAACAGTAGAAGAGCTATTAGGTTAGGGGGGAAATACCTTGGCTAAAATTCAAATCAAACTAATAAAGAGCCCAATAGGAAGACTAGAGGGTCACAAAAGAACTATCGAAGCCCTAGGACTTAGAAAAATAGGACAGATAGTAGAAAAAGAAGATACTCCTCAAATTAGAGGCATGATAGAAAAAGTTAATTATATGGTTGAAGTCGTTAAATAGAACTTTTTAATAAGAGGAGGTGCAACCATGAAACTACATGAATTAAGACCAAATCAAGGTGGCGGAAGCAAGAAAACTAAAAGATTAGGTAGAGGTACAGGATCAGGACAAGGTAAAACTGCTGGTAGAGGACAAAAAGGACAAAAGTCACGTTCAGGTGGTGGGGTAAGACCTGGTTTTGAAGGTGGACAAATGCCACTTTATAGAAGATTACCTAAGAGAGGTTTTACAAATATATTTGCTAAAACTTTTGCAATAGTTAACCTTGATGACTTAAATATATTCGAAGATAATGCAGTAGTAACACCTGAACTACTAATTCAAGTTGGGTTAATCAGAAAACTTGAAGATGGGGTTAAAATACTTGGTGACGGGGAATTAAGTAAAAAATTAACTGTTAAAGCCCAAAAATTCAGCAAAACAGCAGCTGAAAAGATTGAGGCTAATGGGGGAAAGGTAGAGGTGATCTAGAATGCTATCCACTTTAAGGAACGCATGGAAAATTCCTGATTTGAGGAAGAAAATATTATTCACTTTTGCCATGCTTGTAGTGTTTAGATTAGGCTCTAGTATTCCAGTACCTGGAATAGATAGAACTGTTATCGATTCTATGTTTGCTGCTAGCTCTGGGGGAATGCTAGATTTTCTAAACTTAATGGCAGGGGGAGCCTTTAAAGATTTTACCATTTTTGCTCTAAATATTTACCCATATGTAACATCATCAATTATTATACAATTATTAACGATCGCTATTCCAAGCTTAGAAGCACTAGCAAAAGAAGGCGATGAAGGAAGAAAGAAAATAGCAGAATACACAAGATACGGAACAATAATACTTGCTTTAGTTCAAGCAATAGGTATCAGTGTTGGATTTTTCAATAGAGCCCTTATTGATAAGAGTTTCTTGCCAGTAGCGGTGGTAGTATTAGTCTTGACTGCGGGCTCAGCATTTCTAATGTGGCTTGGAGAACTTATTACTGAAAGAGGTATCGGAAATGGTATTTCACTAATTATATTTGTTGGAATCATTTCGAGAGCTCCAAGTGCATTAATAAACATGTTTAAACTAGTTATAGCAGGAGAAGTAAATGTACTAAAAGTAATTGGTTTCTTGATAGTAGCATTAGTTATCATAGTTGGTGTAATAGCTATACAAGATGGTACTAGAAAGATACCTGTACAATATGCTAAAAGAGTTGTCGGAAGAAAGATGTACGGAGGACAAAGTACACATATACCTATAAAAGTATTAATGGCTGGAGTTATTCCTGTAATTTTCTCTACATCATTATTACAATTTCCACAAATCTTAGCAATGTTTATGAATCCTAATGGTAAATTTGCGGCTTTTATCACAAATTACTTTACATTAAACGGTACTGTTGGAGCATGGATATATTCAATATTAAATGTTGTATTAATTATATTCTTCACATATTTCTACACGGCAGTACAATTTAATCCTGTTGAATATGCAAATAATCTGAAAGAACATGGTGGATTTATACCAGGAATTAGACCAGGTAGACCAACATCAGATTATCTAAGCAAAGTTATATCAAGAGTAACATTTGCTGGTGCAGCAGCTCTAGCACTTATTGCAACATTACCAGTAGTGCTTGAAGCTATCATAAAGCTAAATATACACTTTGGTGGTACAGGTATATTAATTGTTGTCGGAGTAGCATTAGAGACTATGAAGCAAATTGAGGCTCAAATGATGATGAGACACTACAAAGGATTCTTAAAATAGAAAAACCAATACAACCTTTGGAGATGATTTTATTGAGACTTATTCTATTAGGACCACCTGGAGCAGGTAAAGGAACACAGGCGGTTAACATAGTTAAGAAATACAACATACCACATATATCAACTGGGGATATGTTTAGAAAGAATATAAAAGAAGGTACAGACTTAGGCATTAAGGCAAAAGAGTATATAGATAAAGGTCTACTAGTACCTGATGACTTAACTGTAGCTATTGTTAAAGATAGATTAACAGAAAACGACTGTAAAGAAGGCTTTTTATTAGATGGCTTTCCAAGAACAGTGAATCAAGCAGACTCTCTAGATGAAGAACTTAAAGGATTAAGTTATGAACTAGACAATGTAATAAACATTGAAGTCAGCAAAGATGACCTTACTCAAAGAGCAGTAGGCAGAAGAATATGTAAGGACTGTGGCGCCACATACCACATTGACTTTAACCCGTCGAGAGTAGAAAAGATATGTGATGTTTGCAGTGGAGAACTAATCCAAAGAAAAGATGATACTGTAGAAACAGTATCAAAAAGAATAGAAGTATATTTAGAACAAACAGAGCCTCTAATAGACTACTATGAGAAAAAGGGAATACTTATTAACATAGACGGAAAGCAAGACATTAATAAAGTATTCGAAGACATAGTAAAATCATTAGGGAGAGAGTAAAAATGATTATTTTGAAAAGTGATAGAGAAATAGAGTTGATGCAAAAAGCAGGAAAACTTGTTGCGGAGACGCACGCTTTTCTTCAAGGCATCATAAAGCCTGGTGTAACCACTAAGGAATTAGATGAGGCAGCAGAAGACTTTATTAGGAGTCACGGTGCACTACCTGCCTTTAAAGGTTATAATGGTTTTCCAGGAAGCATTTGTGCTTCTATTAATGAAGTAGTAGTTCATGGTATTCCTGGATTAAACAAGTTAAAAGATGGCGATATTATTAGTATAGATATTGGAACTATAGTTGACGGATATTATGGAGATGGAGCAAAAACATTTCCTGTAGGTACTGTTTCAGAGAAGGATTTGGAGCTAATAGAAGTGACAAAACAGTCCTTTTACGAGGGATTGAAGTATGCAAGAGTGGGCAATAGATTATCTGATATCTCCCATGCAGTACAGAAACATGTAGAAAACAATGGCTTTTCAGTTGTAAGAGACTTTGTAGGACATGGAATAGGTCAGAATATGCATGAGGAGCCCCAAATACCAAACTTTGGACTACCAGGAAAAGGACCTCGACTCAAAGAGGGTATGGTCCTAGCCATAGAGCCTATGGTTAATATGGGCACCTGGCATGTAAAAGTATTAGGTGATAACTGGACAGTAGTTACGGTAGATGGCAAAAGATCTGCACATTATGAGCATTCTATAGCCATAACCAATGATGAACCACTAATTTTAACTAAAGTTTAATTCCATCGAGAGGTGAATTACATGGAAACCACTAATGATATACATTTAGGTCAGGTGGTTAGATCTAAAGCAGGAAGAGACAAAGGAAAAGTCTTTGTTATACAAGATGTTGTTGACAATGAATATGTGCTGATAATTGATGGAGACTATAGAAAATTAGAAAATCCTAAAAAGAAAAAAATAAGACACTTAATAGTTTATAAGACTGTTATAGAAGATCTTAATGAAAAATTTAGGACAAAACAGAAGATAAATGATGCATATATTAGAAAGGCTTTAGATCAATTTAAATAAGGGGATATAATACCTATGGAACAGGAGGTTCGATTACCGAATGTCTAAACAAGATGTTATTGAGGTAGAAGGGACCGTATCAGAAGCTCTACCAAATGCCATGTTTAAGGTAAAACTAGAAAATGGCCATGAAGTACTAGCTCACATTTCTGGGAAACTCAGAATGAACTTCATAAGGATTTTACCAGGAGATAAAGTAACAATAGAATTATCGCCTTATGATTTAACAAGAGGTAGAATTACATGGCGTAATAAGTAGCAAGGAGGGTTTACGGTGAAGGTAAGACCATCAGTTAAGAAGATTTGTGAAAAGTGTCAAATCATCAGACGAAAAGGCAAAGTTATGGTGATTTGCGAAAATCCAAGACATAAACAAAAACAAGGCTAGTAGAAAAATTTCTCTAGTTATATTGTATGTTTTTTAGTATAATGTTTAAGTTGATATAATAAATAAAAGCGGCTGCTTAAAATATATTAATAAAGATTTCATAAGCAAATAGTATAGTCAGGAAAGACTTTACTAGGATGCACAGTTTTAGGAGGTGTAAACTTTAATGGCCAGAATTGCCGGTGTTGACTTACCAAGAGATAAAAGGGTAGAAGTAGGACTAACATATATTTTTGGAATCGGAAGAGCTAGATCAAACGAAATTCTAGCTAAAGCCGGTGTTAATCCTGATACCAGAGTCAAAGACTTAACAGAATCAGAAGTTAATGAGATAAGAACTGCTATAGACACATATATGGTAGAAGGTGACCTTAGAAGAGAAGTTTCTCTTAATATTAAGAGATTAAGAGAAATTGGATGTTATAGAGGAGTAAGACATAGAAGAGGTCTACCAGTAAGAGGACAAAATACTAAGAATAATGCTAGAACTAGAAAAGGTCCTAAGAGGATTGCAGGTAAAAAGGGCAAAAAGTAATAGTGAAGGAGGGACTTTGATTGGTAGCTAAAAAAGCTGTAAAAACACGTGTAAAAAGAAGAGAACGTAAAAATATTGAAAGAGGTCAAGCACATATTAGATCAACTTTCAATAATACGATAGTTACATTAGCTGATGCTAATGGAAACGTACTTTCTTGGGCTAGTGCTGGTCAATTAGGCTTTAAAGGCTCAAGAAAATCAACTCCATTTGCTGCACAAATGGCTGCAGAAGAAGCAGCTAAAAAAGCAATGGAGCATGGATTAAAAACTGTAGAAGTATTCGTTAAAGGACCAGGAGCTGGTAGAGAAGCAGCAATTAGATCATTACAAGCAACTGGACTTGAAGTTAGTATGATAAAGGATACAACTCCGGTACCACATAACGGTTGTAGACCACCAAAACGTAGAAGAGTCTAGTTAATTGAAATAGGAGGTGCACAAGAATGGCAAGATACACTGGTCCTGTTTGTAGACTATGCCGTAGAGAAGGACAAAAGCTCTACTTAAAAGGAGATAAATGTTTCACTGACAAATGTCCAATTACAAGAAGAAACTACGCTCCTGGACAGCATGGTCAAGGCAGGAAAAAAATATCTAACTATGGTATACAATTAAGAGAAAAGCAAAAAGTTCGTAGATATTATGGTATATCAGAAAAACAAATGAGAAAATACTTTGGAATAGCAGACAAGACAACAGGAATTACAGGTGAAAACCTTTTAAAGTTTTTAGAACTGAGATTAGATAACGTAATATTTAGATTAGGATTAGCGACTTCAAGAGCTGAGGCAAGACAACTTGTTACACATGGTCATTTTAAAATAAATGGTAAAAAGGTTGACATACCTTCATACTTAATTTCAATAGGAGATACTATAGAAGTAAAAGAAGGAAGCAAGTCATCACCTAAATTTAAGGAACTTCAAGAGGGATTCCAAGGGAACGTAGTGCAATGGCTGCAAATGGATATTGAGAATATGTTAGGCAAAGTCATTTCAATGCCATCTAGAGAAGATATCGATCTACCAATACAAGAGCACTTAATAGTAGAGCTATATTCTAAGTAATAACTATTAGAATCAGTTGCCCTCAAGATATCCTAATAAAGATTAAGAGGAGGGTCATGTGTAAATGTTAGAAATAGAAAAGCCCAAAATAGAGATTGTTGATATTAACGAAAGCAACACATATGGTAAATTTGTTGTTGAACCGTTAGAGAGAGGATATGGAACTACCTTAGGTAATTCACTAAGGAGGATTTTACTATCATCACTACCAGGAACTGCGGTTTCTTCTATAAAAATACAGGGTGTGCTACATGAATTCTCTACTATACCAGGAGTACTAGAAGATGTTTCAGAGATAATACTAAATATAAAAAATATTGCTGCCATCATGCATTCAGAAGAACCTGTAATGCTGAAGATAGAAGCTGAAGGTAAAAGAGAAATTACTGCAGGAGATATTATTACAGGTAGCGACGTAGAAATCTTAAATAGTGATCTTCATATAGCTACTCTTGAAGATGACGCAAAGCTATACATGGAGCTTGAGATGACAAGAGGGAGAGGTTATGTTCCTGCTGATAGAAATAAAAAGGAAAATCAACCACTAGGTGCTCTTCCTATAGATTCTATTTATACTCCTGTTAAAAAAGTTAATTTCCAAGTTGAAAATACAAGGGTAGGACAGATTACTGATTATGACAAATTAACTCTTGAAGTATGGACAGATGGCACTATTAAGCCAGATGACGCTACTTCATTAGGTGCTAAAATCCTTAACGAGCATTTGAATTTATTTGTCACTCTAACAGAACATGTTAACGATGTGGAAATAATGGTTGAAAAAGAAGAAGATAAGAAAGAAAAAGTTCTAGAGATGACTATCGAAGAACTAGACCTTTCTGTCAGATCTTATAACTGCTTGAAGAGAGCAGGAATCAACACAGTTGAGGAATTAACACAAAAGAGTGAAGAAGATATGATGAAAGTAAGAAACCTAGGAAAAAAATCCCTTGAAGAAGTTCAACAAAAGCTTGAAGAGTTAGGATTAAGTTTAAAGAATAGTGATGAGTAATACCAGCTTAAAGGAGGGATAAGGATGGCTAAGCTAAGAAAATTAGGACGCCCTACTGATCACAGAAAAGCAATGCTTAGAAATCTTGTTACAAGCCTACTAAGAAATGGCAAAATAGAAACAACTGAAACAAGAGCTAAAGAGACAAAAAGAATGGCAGAAAAAATGATTACTCTAGCAAAAAGAGGAGACTTACACGCTAGACGTCAGGTCTTAGCATATGTTTATGATGAAACAGTAGTTAAAAACTTATTTGATGAGATAGCACCAAAATATGCAGAGAGAAATGGTGGTTATACAAGAATGCTTAAACTTGGACCACGTAGAGGCGACGCTGCAGAATTAGTTATATTGGAATTAGTATAAGTCTTATAGGGATTAAGTTAAGGCATCATAAACTTAGTCCCTTTTGTTTTATTGTAGAAGTATAAAAGGAAATTTGTTTATTTATTCTTTCACTGCGGTATGATATAATATAGAATTGTTGAAAAGAATAGATTTTAATTGAGCATAAGCAAAACATATGATAGACTAAAGTGGTACATAATGTATCGTATTGAGAGGGATTTATATGAGTGATACAATGATAAAGATAGAGAATGTTACTTATGAATATTCTACAGTAGATGATAAAGAATTTGCTGCCCTAAAGGACATAAGTCTTGATATAAAAAGAGGGGAGTTTTTAGTCATACTTGGACACAATGGTTCAGGTAAATCCACACTAGCAAAATTAATGAATGCACTCCTATTACCTACTAAGGGTAAGGTCTATGTAAATGGCATGGATACTAGTGATGAAAATAAGATATGGGATATTAGACAAACAGCAGGTATGGTATTTCAGAATCCAGATAATCAATTAGTGGCAACCATAGTAGAAGAAGACGTAGCCTTTGGCCCGGAGAATCAAGGAGTAGAGTCTAAAGAAATAAGAAGAAGAGTAGACGAATCATTAGATATTGTAGAGATGGGACAGTATAAAAAACATGCTCCTCATTTATTATCAGGAGGGCAAAAACAAAGAATAGCAATAGCAGGAATACTTGCAATGAACCCAGACTGTATAGTATTAGATGAGCCTACGGCAATGCTAGATCCTTCAGGACGAAAAGAAGTAATGAATACAATAAATAAACTAAACAGAGAAGAAAACAAGACTATAGTTCATATAACTCACTATATGGATGAAGCAGTAAATGCAGATAGAATAGTAGTCATGGAAGAGGGTCAAATAGTATTAGAAGGTACTCCAAAGCAAGTTTTTAGCCAAGTTGAGAAACTGAAAAAACTAGGTCTTGACGTACCACAGGTTACAGAATTAGTTTATGAGCTTATAAAAGAAGGAGTAAACCTTCCAGCTGATATATTAACAGTCGAGGAATTGGTGGGATTATTATGCTAATAAAAATAGAAAACATAACCTATATATATAATGAGAATTCGCCTTTTGAATCTAAGGCTTTAGATAATATAACTCTTGAAATTAATGAAGGAGAATTTGTGGGTTTGATTGGTCATACAGGCTCAGGAAAATCTACATTAATTCAGCACCTTAATGGTTTAATGAAACCTACCTCAGGTAAGGTAATGATTGGTGATATGGATATAACAGCAAAGGGCGTTAGTCTTAAAACAATACGTCAAAAAGTAGGTTTAGTATTTCAATATCCAGAACATCAGTTATTTGAAGAAACTGTTTACAAGGATATTGCATTTGGACCACTGAATTTAGGATTATCACAAGAAGAAGTAGATACTAGAGTAAAGGAAGCAATGGACCTTGTAGGACTTGACTTTGAAGCTGTCAGCAATAGATCTCCATTTGAGCTAAGTGGTGGGCAAAAAAGAAGAGTGGCCATAGCAGGAGTACTTGCAATGAAGCCAGAAGTTCTAATATTAGATGAGCCTACAGCAGGTCTAGATCCTAAGGGTAGAGATGATATATTAGGACAAATTCAAAGCCTTTATGAAAAAAACAAGATGACTATTTTATTAGTTTCTCATAGTATGGAGGATATAGCACGTCTAGTAAATAGAATCATAGTAATGCATAAAAGTAAGATAGCCATGACAGGAACACCAAGAGAAATATTTAAAAGAGCTAACGAACTTGAGGAACTTGGATTAGGTGCACCACAGATAACATATTTTATGAAGGCCTTTAAAGATAAAGGACACGATATACCAGAAGACGTACTTACTGTAGAAGAAGCAAAGCATGAAATACTAAAATATATAAGGAGAAATGGAAATGCTTAAGAATATAACCATAGGTCAATATTTTCCAGGTGAAACCCTTATTCATAGATTAGACCCTAGAGTAAAGCTACTGGGAACTTTCGCATTCATAATTGCTCTATTCTTTATTAATAGCTTTTACCCATATATTCTTGTAGTAGCATTTATTTTCTCAGCGGTAAAGTTATCTAAGGTACCACTAAGCTATATTTTAAAAGGACTAAAACCATTATTTATCATAATTTCTATTACTTTTTTGATAAACTTATTCATGACAAGAGGAGAAATATTGTTCGAAATAGGACCATTAGATGTGACTAAAGAAGGACTTTTCCAAGCTACCTTCATGGCCCTAAGACTTATATTTTTAGTTATGGGAACATCACTATTGACCCTAACAACTTCACCGATTTCACTAACTGACGGAATAGAAAGACTCTTAAAGCCATTAAGTAAAGTTGGAGTTCCAGCTCATGAACTTGCTATGATGATGACTATAGCTCTTAGGTTTATACCAACATTATTAGAGGAGACAGATAAGATTATGAAGGCTCAAATGGCAAGAGGAGCCGACTTTGAAAGTGGAAACATAATGAAGAGAGCCAAGAGCCTAGTTCCACTATTAGTGCCTCTTTTCGTAAGCGCATTTAGACGTGCTGACGAGTTAGCTATGGCCATGGAAGCAAGATGCTATAGAGGCGGAGATAATAGGACTAGAATGAAAGAGCTAAAATTTCAAAGGCTGGATTTTGTGGTACTGAGTATAACCACTGTTTTTATAGCAATTATAATCACATATAGGTATATTTAGAAGGGATAGGCATGAAAAACATAAAGCTCATAATAGAATATGATGGGACAAATTATTTCGGTTGGCAAAAGCAGCCTAATAAAATGTCTATACAAGAAACTATAGAAGAAGCCATTGGAAAAATTACAAATGAAGAGATAGAGATATTTGGCTCAGGTAGAACAGATAGAGGAGTTCATGCTAGAGGACAAGTAGCTAATTTTCTTACTACTTCTACAATTCCTGGAGAAAGATTTAGGAAAGCTATTAATAGTGTTTTGCCGTCTGACATAGTAATAACTCAATCGGAAGAAGTAGATAAATCATTTCACTCAAGATATAGCGCAAAGGGAAAAGAATACAAGTATTTGTTTTATAATAGAAAAGTTCAGAGTCCATTGTTAAGAAACTATGCATACCATATACCCCAAGAACTTGTTTTTAGATTAATGCAGAATGCTGTTGATGATTTAATAGGCACACATGATTTTGTTGCTTTTATGGCATCTGGAAGCTCTGTAAAGGATACTATTAGAACCATATATGAAGTGTCCTTAACTAAAGATCAAGAAATAGTTGAACTAAAGATAAAGGGAAATGGATTTTTATATAATATGGTTAGGATAATAGCAGGTACTTTAGTAGACATAGGTATAGGAAAGATTGATAGCAACGATATCCCAGAAATAATATCTTCCAAGGATAGAAAGAAGGCTGCTCATACTGCGCCTTCACATGGATTATATCTAGAAAAGGTATTATACTAAAAACATTTTCCAATTTACTGAAAATGACTTGACACACGTGGAGGGTTGTATTAAAATATAAAGGTATGTTAGCATAAAAAAATCCACTAGCCCCGGATTTTTATATAAATACATTCAACTCATCGGTTTTAAGGAGGGAAATAGATGAAAAGTTTTGTTGCAAAGCCTAATGAAATTGAAAGAAAATGGTATATTATTGATGCAGATGGAAAAACACTAGGAAGAATTAGTACAGAAATCGCAAGCATATTAAGAGGAAAGCATAAACCTATTTTTACACCTCATGTAGATACAGGAGATTATGTAATCGTAATCAATGCAGAGAAGGTTGTATTAACAGGAAAGAAATTAGAACAAAAAGCATACAGATACCACACAGGATATCCTGGTGGACTTAAAGAAGTTCCATACAGCAAACTAATTGAAAAGAATCCAGAAAAAATAATTAGTTTAGCAGTTAAAGGAATGCTACCTAAGAATTCTTTAGGAAGATCTATGTTCAAGAAATTAAAAGTTTACAAAGGTTCAGAACATAAACATGAAGCTCAAAAACCTGAAGTTTATGAAATATAGTTCAGGAAGGGAGGATACTGTAAATGGCTAAGGTTCAATACTACGGAACAGGTAGAAGGAAAAAATCAATCGCAAGAGTAAGACTAGTTCCAGGAAACGGGAACATAACTATAAATAAAAGAGATATAGAAGAGTACTTTGACTATGATACATTAAAAGTAATAGTTAGAGAGCCTCTTACTATAACAGACACATTAGATAAATATGATGCACTAATTACAGTAAAGGGCGGTGGATTTACTGGTCAAGCTGGAGCAGTAAGACACGGATTATCAAGAGCCCTTATTAAAGCAGACGAAGAACTAAGACCAACACTTAAGAAAGCTGGCTTCTTAACAAGAGACCCAAGAATGACAGAAAGAAAGAAATATGGTCTTAAGAAAGCTAGGAGAGCATCACAATTCTCAAAGAGATAAAACAATTGTCAACATACACAAAAGTATGTTTACAATTACAAAGTATGTTCACGAAAGATACAGAGCGTCAGACTGGGAAACCAATCTGGCGTATTTTATTTGTGCAAAAATAGATCCCCCCGCCACAAACATTCCCAGATAACCAAACAACTTTTTCTCCCGCAGCCTAGTAAAATCAATATATATAAAAATATAAATAAATACCTCCCCTATGCATATCGCACTTACATCTCATATAATTGTTCCGATTTTTCCACGAGCAAACTCGCTTGTCATTTTCTCATTTTTATCTCTTTTTTTCTATTTTTTAAGTAAATGCAACTCACGAATAAACTTTGTCACTACGTGAACAAACTTGTGTGTAAGTGGACAATTTCAGAAAAAATCCCTCAAACACACATGTTTGGGGGATTTTTTTATGCTTACGATACTAATAAAGCTTATCAAAATTCACTTGTAACAGTGTGAGAAATGCAGGCCACTATATAAAAGGCTACTATAGGAAATAGCAACCTTTTATGTAGTGACCTGAAATATAAACCAGCCATCCTTGACCGAAAACTGGGATACCCCGCCATGCTTTTCCACAATATGTACCATGCTTTTTGTGCCAAAGCCATGCCCCTGTTCTTTTGATACTGGAAGTCCCTGATGAAATATCGGTTCTGTCTGATAACTGTTGCGGATGTCAATGCACAGTTTGTTATTTTTGGAATACATACGAAGTTTGATATGGCGTTCCTTGCTGTCTACTATATTTTCACAGGCTTGAATAGCATTTTCCAATGAGTTTGACAAGAGCGAACAAAGCTCGGTGTCACTTAAGGTCAGAGAGTCAGGCAGTTTCGCTTCTGCCGTCAACAGGATTCCCGACTGTTTTGCTTTGCCAGCGAAAGCGGATAAAATGAGATTGACGGTTTCGTTTTCGCAAAAGCGTATGGGCGTGATGGCATCCATGTCGGACTGTGCAGTTCGTAGGTACTCTTTAATCCCCTCTATGTGTTCCTTGGAGACCAGTTCCCTGTAAAAGCGCAAAATGGTGGCGCATATCATGCCGATAGGATGCGGCGTTCTGCTGTAACTGCCTTAGAGAAGCAAACTCTGTCTGCGCCAACCGAAACTGTGCATCCAGCATATCCCGTTCTCTTTGGAGGGTTGCCTGTTTTTGTGTCTCAGCGTAGTAAAGGATAACAAACACAAAATAGAAAACGGATATTGTTGAGGGCATGAATTGTACCGCCCATTCGGCTCCGCTGTAAAGCACATCGGTGTAGATGACGGTTATATAGTCGAACAGGTAGTAAAAAAGCGGGACTCCGCCTAAAAATAAGCAAGACTTATGGGACTTTTCCATCAAATGCTGGACAGATCCGGCCACATATTTTTTCAAGAAATAATAGGCCAGAAATACGGATGCAATATAAAAAACGTGGTCTGCAAGTCTGCTGCCCAAAGCGGCACCCGCAAGAAAACCAAACCAACGCGGAGCCTGACAGCAGAGATAACCGGAAAGCACGCTGACGGAGGATATGAGCAACGGACGCTTATAGTATAAATAGAATATCACGATCAGCGGTAGATGAGTAATCAGTGGATACAACATTGATGTCAAATCCAAGCCCAAAAGCCACCAACTGGCGGTTTGAACGAAAAGGAAAATGACACAGAGCAAACCGGTAGTGAACCTGTTTTTCTTTGTGGGTTCTATTCCCGCAAAGAGAGCAGTCACCGTGATGCCAAAGACCAGAGAAACCCCAAATCGCAAGAGTCCTATCACTGTTACTGTCATTGAAAAGCACCTCCCTCCATTTTCTTATTCCCCTTCCATTTGATAATTCAGATATTGCTGCTTAATCTCCTTTGCCTTGCCCTGTGCGACAGGAACAGCAGAAAGGGTCTGTAAGGTAATCTGATGGTTTTCGATGGTGTCTACATACTGCATATTCACAAGATAGGAGCGATGGGGTTTTATAAAACACTTATATTTTAGAAGTGTATCGCAGACAGAGGAAAAAGGTTCCTTACATTCTATCACTTTGCCAGAACGCAGATGATACAATACATTTCTGCCTATGACCTCAATAAAAGTCAAATTGAAGATAAGTATTTTTTGAATGCCCTCATTACTTTTTATGATAATCATATCTTCATCTTTTTCCTCTTTAATCTGCTCCAGTATTTCATCAAAGGTGAAGAATAGTTTTTCTTTTGAAATTGGCTTTAGTACATAATTGATGGCTTTCACTGAATAGCTTTCTAAAGCAAATTCAGGTGATGATGTAAAGAATAAAATTGGAGCGGTCTTGTCAAAACCACGGATTTCCTTTGCCACATCAATCCCCATAAAGCCAGGCATAATAATATCCAGACAGTATAAATCAAACCTCTTTCCTTTTTCCAAGGCTGAAACTAGCTCAAATCCATTTGAAAAGACAGCATACTCGCAATTTAGATGTTTTGTTGTCCGGTACAGGTCTATAAGCTGTACCATATGGGATAGTTCTTCAATATTATCATCACAGACCGCAATCTGGAGCATAATAATTCCTCCATTTCTCTATTATTCTATCTCTCCAAGATGATTTTATCATAAAAATCAAATATTCGACACAGGATTCATGTCAAAAAAATTATGTTTCATGCAAAAAGTGGGTTTTTAAGATAGATTTTGATAGATTGAAGATGTAAAACAAAATCTTTATTAGAAACAAGATTTCTATAGGAGAAACAAGATTATAAAAAACAATTTATTAGCATCCTGCTCAGTCTTTGTATGGTGATGGGGATAATGCCAACAACTGCGTTTACAATAGGTTGGACAACAGATAATACTATTATTGAGGGTTGGTACCATCTAAGCTGTATGAATAATTACCTCAATTTGACTGTAGATGGGGCCGCAGAGCTACGAAAGCTTTCTGAAAATGAAGCCTTTTATGTGGAAAGCAAGGGCGTCAGCCAATATACCTTAAAAATGAAAGATGGCAGATACTTAGGGCTTTGAGGGTACGAGAAAAGACAGACATTTTCAGTTTGCGTCCGCCCGAAGCTTTAAAACTAGTCGTTAATGTATTCGGTAAAAATAAACAAGGAGGACCTTATTATGCTGCCAACTTTCATCACAATCGCCGTAATAGTTGCGGCCATTGTTCTATGGACAATCTCTACACATCGTAAACTGGTGGTGGTGGATGAGTATATCGGCAATGCTATGAGTCAGATCGGAGTGCAGCTATCAGTATGTTTAGACCTTATGATGGATCTTTTAGATTTAACAAAAGGATATGCCAAGCTTGAGAGTGAAACATTGATTGAAGCTATCAAATCAAGAAAAAACCTCATTACGGCAAAATCCACACTGGATGAAGTAATCCGCCAGGAAGAGATTATTTTCAATACCCTAGGCAGGATTGCCATTGTAACAGAGCAATACCCGGAGTTAAAAGTAAATCAGACCTATATTAAAACTATGGACGAAGTACATATCTTTGAAAATATGGTGCGCACCAGCCGTCTGATTTATAACGATAGTATTTCAAAGATGAACCGTGAAATTCGAATGTTCCCAGTGTATATGATTGCCGGGATGTTAGGCTTTCGGAAAAGAGACTATCTGGAGGATCAGGCTGGCAATGCGGATAAATTGAAAGTAAAAAAATGTAAGAAAAAGCCTTTCAAAGGAGGAAAATAAATATGATAAAAAGATTATTAAGTATATTTCTTTCACTATGCATAATATTGACTATGTTGCCACTTTCGGTAATGGCACAAGAAACATCTACAAACAATGGAGAAATAGGAGAAATAAGTGCATTTGAACCACTTGAAGAAACAGAAATAACTGCCACTATCGGCACATTT
>Ga0265293_10002703_pt1 | contig 34677 bp, 31 predicted proteins | sample Munlanlewell138R_FD_192505 | JGI IMG/M metagenome (GOLD analysis project Ga0265293, IMG submission 192505) | Leachate microbial communities from a municipal landfill in Southern Ontario, Canada - Leachate well 138R | ecosystem: Engineered > Solid waste > Landfill > Unclassified | place: Canada... | reverse complement strand
TTGTCGCTATTGAACTGGATTACGTTGAAGGGAAGACCTTGAAACAACATCTTCACGAGAAAGGAGCACTGCCAGATGAGGAAATAGAATCTCTATTTAAACAGATGTTGGACGCTGTTGGTTATGTGCATGAAAATGGATTTGTTCATCGTGATGTGAAGCCTTCGAATTTTATGCTTACAGAAAATGGAATCATAAAACTAACTGATTTTGGTATTGCCAAGAATGTCGATGATTCTAATATGGATTATACGGGTACTGGAACAGGTATGCAAATGGGTACACCAAAATACATGAGTCCAGAACAGGTGAGAAGTACGAAGGATGTAGATCATCGAACGGATATTTATTCATTGGGAGTTGTGCTATGGGAAATGGTTACTGGGAAGGTTCCTTATGATATTGCTACGGAGAGTACTTTTGATGTGTTCACTAAAATTGTGAATGATCCATTAGAAAAGACAAATACGAGGTGGGATGAGGTGATTGAGAAGGCTACGAAGAAGGAGGTTGGTGAGCGGTATAATTCTATATTAGAAATCAACTTTAAAAATGAAAAATCTAATGTTATTTTTATCAATAGTAATTACAAAAGAAATATAAGGTACTTCATTGGTATATTGTTAGTATTAATAATTGGAGTTCTCATTTTTAAAAATATTGAAGTCAAGTCACAACAAGTAGAGCATTTATTACTTGTTAACCCTAACAATCCAAATAATCTGAATGCTAATGATTCATCAGAAGAAACAGTTATTGATGATATAGTCGAAGAATATATTCCCGCATCAAGACGAGTAGATTTAATCAGCAAAGGAGTTGGTCCCTTTAAGAATGTGATAATTCCGGAAGAAATTGATATTGATTTGGCATATAGGGGTAAAAGTATATATGAGAATAATTGTACTGCATGTCATAGATTTGAGGAGAAGCGAATTGGACCTGCACTTAAAGGTATTTTAAATCGAAGATCTCCTGAGTGGGTAATGAATATGATTATAGATCCAAATAGAATGGTAAGTGAAGACTCATTGGCTAGAGATTTGTTTATTGAATTTCATGGAGCTCCAATGTCTGATCAGGGTTTGTCAAAAGAAGAGACCCGAGCTACACTAGAGTATATTAGATCTAAATAATCTTTTGAATGCTAAACTTGATTTAGAAACGGCAGCAAAAAATTATTAAAAGGGAAATAGAATATTATTAATTAAAAAACACTAGTAAATGACTATTTTGTTTATATACATACTTGGTTGTATTCTATCCTATGGAAGAATCAGTGCTGTACTTCAAGCTGATATTGACGAAAACAAGTTTTCAGTTGAAAAAGATAAAAAACAGCTATCGAAAATTCGTCTTGAGCAAACACTATATAGCTGGGTAAGTTTTATAGAATCGTGTTATTATTTTTTCAAATACGACAAAGGTAAAAATGAATATTTTTTAATGTATGATAAATTCAGACCTTTAAGTAAGAAGAATCAATATCGATCGTGAGGATAGACACAACAGACCTATTGGGATAATAGTTGTTAAATTTTAAAACAAATTGTTGCAAAATGATTGCAGAAATAAAAAAAGTGTTTTTTCATGAACTAGGACACTATATTGCTAATAGAATAAATCATATTAACTTTTGCATGAGTCCTGTTCAGGAAATCATATTAACTAAACATGAGAATGCGTCAAAAGTTAAATATGAAGGTCAAACAAGTTTTAAAATCCCAAAAGGAGAATCTATTATTACATCATTAAAACACCCACCACAAAAAATAGCTGAATTAGTTTATGGATGTTATTTTCAATCATTATACCTTAACGTGCCTTTAACGCTTTGTTTAGATTGGAGAAATGATAAAGCTAACGGTTTAAAAGATTATGAGGGTATAATGGACGTATTAAGTACTTGTGAAGTTCCTACAAATAAAAATAAAGAGTTTTACAATTATATCCTAAAGAAATATTTTTCAAGGCTTAAATTACATAAACAAGAATTTGAGACTCTATTTAAATTATCTCCATCGAATTATTTGATAAAAAAAAATGACATTGTATTTCAAGTTGATTTAAAAAAACTGGAAAATGCTACAGAGGATTTTATTAAATTTCATACTCCCACTTATCTTAATTTCATATCTGAAATATCCCTTATTCTTGGATTTAACAATCAAAAGGAATAAGATGAATCATGTTTTTAACACATAAAATTGAAAGATTATTAAGAGTTTTATTACTTAAATAGCCAAGTTAGTTGAGAAGTTTTTTAGTGGGTTGATTATATCTTTCAAAACTATTATTGTCCTACTTTATAATTTCTCTCCAAATGCTCCTCAATACAACTCATGCGTTCCTCAGAAAATGGATGCGTACTAAATATTTTCTCTACTTGATTTGAACTGCTTTTCATACGACTCCAGAATTCACTCGCTGCTTTACCGTCATAACCTGCCTTAATGGCTAGATCAACTCCATACATATCGCAATAGGCTTCATTTTTTTGATTGAAGGACGCTCCGAGGATGTTGGAAGCTATTAAAGTCCAATCAGCATAGTCTCCAAACCAATTCTTAGCTGCTTTTTCCTTACGGATAAGCTTATTGATGTGTCCTAGTTCATTGTGGTAGATTTCATGAGCAATCACACAGGCAAGCTCATCATTATTAATTGCAAACTCGATAATACCAATTGTAATGAAAATTTGCCCTCCAGCAGTAAAAGCATTTATTTCTTCACTTTCAATAATATGCCATTGGTAGTTCATTCTTGGTTTATCAAGAACTGAAATTAACTGATTAAATATTCCGTTTATTCTCATGTGATAATTTGACGAGGTGAGAACTTTATATTTTTTCGAAACATCTATTAATAATTCCTCACCAACTTTAACTTCCTCGTTAACACTCACCTCATCCGATGAAAAAGTAATCCAACCATCTTCTATATCTGCCCCAAAACCTATTAATTCATTCGAAGTAGATTTGGAGCGCAAGCAAGAAATAGAATAGTTAAGTTCTTCTGATTTGCGTGTATATCGAGGTTGTTTTAATGTTTCTTCTTGAGTTTCTGTAGGTTTCTTGATGTGAAGACTATCCGAGTTAATTAATACCTTAGTTTGTACGTTATCAACTGTATCTAAAGATGCTTCACTGATTTCTGCGTTAGCTTCATTGTTATCAGATGATTTTTTTTCTGTAGTTAAAAACCAGTAAAGAAGTAATGAAATACCTACTACAAATACCAGAGGAAGAGTATTTCTTATAAATCCTGATTTAGGAAGTTGAGTGGTTGTAACTTTTTGTTTTTCTATAAAAGATTCTACAAGATTCCAGTCAAATTGAAATGCACCGAATTGGATAACATCACCTTGGGTAAGGCTAAATTTGTTTTTTATTCGCTTGTTATTAATAAATGTTCCATTGGTGGAGTTGTTGTCAATTAATTCGAACTTATTTTTACTAATTATCAATTGAGCGTGTTGACGAGATACGGTGTCATCGTTTAAAACAATATCATTTTCCTTACTTCTTCCTATTGAGATTACTAAATTCTTCATTTTAATTGTCTCAATTTGAAGAATGTAATGAATAAAAATAAGGCAGCTAAGAGGAGTAAAATGATTGAATTTCCACTAATAGAAGCCACCTGTAATATCCTTCCATCCGTATAAAGATTATTCTCTATAACAGAAAGGAAAGGTAGATGATCAGATTGTATCAATCTGTCTTGAATTCTTGAAATGCCTTCAGTACCCCATCTCCCAAGCGTAAAGTAGCTTAAGATTTGTGTAACTCCATTTTCTAATGGATGAACAATTCCCGCTAAGACTATTTGAGGAATTAAAGCTACAGGAAGCATGGTCATGACTGCCTCTGTTGTCTTACTGTACACAGATAGCAGTAAACCAAAACAAACAGATGATAATCCAACAATAGAAAGAAATGTAAATGTTAATATAAAATCATTGAGTCCATCAAGACCAAGATAGAGTATTGAAATAAACAATAGGGTTTGTAATGATGTTAGCACCATTAAAACAAATGATTTGCTGAGAAGGTAGGGGATAAGGATTAAGTTAAATGCACGTTCTCTAATCGTAATTTCTCGTTCACCAACAATTTCCTTTGCAGAATTGCTTACCCCAAACCATACAACAGATAGTGCCATGATGAAAATCACTCCTAAATTCCCAGTTTCAAAACCTTGTTCATTAACTTCCTTTAGTTGTGGGAAAACCAATAAAATAAGTAAAGCAATAATAAGCGGCTGAGAAAATGCCACAATTAAATTTTTACGATTATTTAATTTTAAGCGTGCGTATCGTAATACTAACCATTGGAATTGGTGAAAAGGATTTGTTGTAGCATGGGAATCTAAATTTGAGGATTTTCTATTGTCATTGATTTTATTGTAAGGATTTGCTTTCCATTTGTTGTAGAGTTGCTTGGCTTGATGAGCATCACTCGTCTTTTTATAAACCTTATTAATTGATTCAGATTCAAAATAATTACATAGATTATTTTGCTTTCCTAAATAAACCAAATGTCCATTTTTTGCCATAAAAAGAACTTCATCCATTGCGATTAAATCCTCTGGCTTATGAGTTACCATTATTACAGTTGTACCCATTTCACATAATCCTTTTAAAGATTTTAAAAACTCTTCAATAGTTTCTGGATCTAATGGACTTGTAGGTTCATCAAGAAATAAAATTTCGGGTTGTGTTATTAATTCCACAGCAATAGAAACCCTTTTCTTCTGACCTCCTGATAGGTTTTTGATTTGATTGTTCCGAATCTCGTTATCTGATATTTTTAGGGATGTTAAGATGGAATCAATTCGTTCTTGAAGTTCGTTTGATTTTACTGTGTTACCTAAACGTAACTTGGCAGTATAAAACATCGCCTCTTCTACTGTTAAATATTCATGAACAATGTTTTCTTGGGGTACATAACCAATAAACTGTTTTAGAATATTATAATTTTGAGCAAGATCTAACCCAAAAATTGAAATACTACCTTTGGTAGGTTTATGGAAACCATTGAGTAGTTTAAGTAAAGTCGATTTACCACAACCACTAGGGCCCATTAAAGCAATCATTTTTTCCTTTTCAAGATGAAAAGAAGTTTCGTGAAGCCCTGTTATACCGTTAGGATAGTTAAAAGACAATTTATTGACTTGAATAGCGGTTTCCGATTTGAAGTCTTTTACTCCATGGCTTAAAGAAAATGTATTCAGACCAATCATCAGAACATCGTTTATGTTCAGAATTGATTTACTTTGAATTTTCTTTCCATTTATATAAGTTCCGTTTAGACTCATGTCTGTAACGAATACCTTTTCTCCAATCTTATTTACAATAGCGTGAGTTCGTGAAACTGATTTTTCATTTAGAACGATGTCTGAATCACTATTTCTACCAATTGTTATTTTACCTTTTTGTTCTAAAATTTGGAGAAAGTCGTTAGAGGTGTTTTTCGATTTAATATTATCTCGTAAAGTAAAGTTGACTTTTCCATCAGGGGTAAGATCAACCTGATTATTCCTTGCTAGTTTAATCCACTTGTTTTTTTCAATCCTTTCATTGTTTATAAAACTTCCATTACTTGAAATGTCACGTATGTAGGTATGATTGTTCTCACATTTAATCTCTAAGTGTTCTCTTGAAACTCGCGTATCTTTTATTTGCAGGTTTTCATTATTTCTACCAACAACAAACACATCATTTTTAGAAAATGATACCGACTTTGTTTCTTTATTATTGGTGAGGTTTAAAAGCATTTAAATAGTTAAGGTAGATTATTTATATCAAGTTCCTTATCTGGATCAGTTTTTACATTGGAAATTGTATCATTACTATTTGGTGTAATATCATTATTTTCATTTGAGTTTTTCGGTCTAAAAAGATAGAATAGTAAAACAGCCAATGCAAGAAGACTAAATAATAGTATTAATTTTTTAGTGGAAATATGCTTACTTGATCTATGACCAGGTTTAACTATTAAAGTTTTATCCTTTAATGGAGAAGGAGAATAGAAAGGATTGGATTCTATTTTAAGTACACCAACCGTCACGTTGTCTTTTCCCCCTTTTTCTAGAGCACCTTCGATTAAGTCATTAACCATTTTTTCTGAAGATGCATTGAATTCTAGTAAAGCTTGAATTTCTTTGTTTCTCAACATGTCGTTTAAGCCATCTGAACAAAGCAAGTAAATAGTTTCTTTATCGGGTATTACAGGATGTTCTGTAACTTCAGGAGTCACAGATTCACTAATTCCTAAAGCTTTAAGAATAATGTTCTTTTTAGGGTGATCAAAAGCCTCTTCCTCTTTTACTTCACCTATTTCAATTAAAAATTGAACTTGAGAATGGTCTTTAGTTAAAACAGATAATCCTTCTTTGTGAGTATAACTATAACATCTACTATCTCCAACATGTCCAATAAATATTTCACCTTTATTCGTAAGATATAAGACCACGCATGTTGTGCCCATGCCTTTTAATGACGAATCTTGAGAAGCTTCTTCCCAAATGGATTTATTTGCGAATTGTATTGCTTGGTCAATCTCTTTTGGAAATTGTTCTGAATTAGAGTTCTCAAGATACTCACTAATGACAGAGATAGCAATTTCTGAAGCTCGTTCGCCAGCAGCATGACCACCCATGCCATCGCAAACTATGAATACATTTCCATATTTAGTTTCTATTTGGCTAAAAGCGTCTTCATTGATCGTTCGCTTTTTCCCTACGTTGGAATCTGCATGATATTTAAATTCTAATTGATTCATTTAATCCATAAAGGTTATAGAGACTTCCCCCATTTGTATAACATCTGAGTTATTTAAGTATTTTGGAGATGCACCAGATTTAATTTCACTTATAGAAGCGACTAATTGTCCATTTACATATGTTGCATTGGTGCTATCAAAATCTACAATAATATATCTTTTTTCATTAAGAAGTTGAAGCGTACCTGGAATGTGGTCATAATAAATTATTGCGTGCACTTTAGAAACTGTAGAATTATCAAATGACATATCATTTTCAGAACGTCTTCCAATATAAAAAACAGGTTTTAAGATTTCAATTTCTTCACCTACAGAAGATATCAACTGAGCAGGTCTAGGAATGCTATTAAAATGAAGCTGTAATTCTTTCTCAAATTTTGAAACCTCCAACTCTTCTTCTTTCTTCTCTTTGAGTCGTTTCTCTTCAGCTCTATTTAACTCACTCTGTCGGATAGCATTTTCAGTTTCATGTTGGATGTTTTGAATTTGCTCAAGTTGTTTATCTCTTCTTTTCTTTAATTGATAGATTAAGAAAAACACTAAAACAATTAAAATTAATCCACCTCCAATAATTCCATAACGATAGTTTTGGTTTTTCCATATTAGACTCCACTTATCGGGCGATTGATAGCGTAAATTAATAGATTCTTCATCAGATATAACTATTTCAACATCTCTAAAGTCATTGTTAGCACTTATTGAGCTTTCAAATTTCAAAGTGTAGTTTTTACCTGCGTACCTTTCTTTAATTTCATTGATTGACTTAATCACATTTTGGTTAGTCGATTCTTGCATATTTAATTGAACACCGTATGTGTTCTGTGCAATATCTTTAAGGTCGTATTTATTACTGTAAGCATATCTATATGCATAAATCGGAATACCTGAATTACGAGCTGAAATTATAACATCTGTCTTGGTTTGTGTATTGTTATAAATGTTATTGAATTCACTTGAAAATAACAAAATTGCTTGAGCAACTGAATCGTTTTTATTTAGATTATTTAGAAATGAAACACTTTCAATAAGAGCAGGATATATTTCTGTCGATTTATGCTGCCTACCATCATTATCCGGTTTTGAAATAGATTGGATTAAGTCATTTATTTGTGAAGGAGAACTAGTTCCCTTTTCATTCAATAAATGAATTGATTGTGAACCTTTTGTCCAATCGAAAGTAGCTACAAATATTTCGTCATTTTTGTCAATAACTTCTCCTGCAATTTCACTCCATAAAAGCTTAACGCTTTCCAATTGACTATCAAAGCGTTGCCAATGACTATTTTCAATAAGAATTAGAACCTGTTTACTTGTTATAGAATTGTTGGTTTTCTTTTCTTTTAAATTGAATGTGTCGAATGATTTTCCATTTTCTAACAATTTGATTTTCGTTGTATCAAGTAGGTGTGGACTTCTATAACTAAAATCAATTTCTATCTGAGGGAAATCATCAACGTTAGCATCTAATAAACTAGACCTTTGACTTAGGACAGGTGTTAGTGTTGTGAACCAAAGTAAAATAAGAAAAACATATTTATTTACAGCCATGCTTTTCTTAGAATAAAAGTATTTGAACCAAACTTTAGAGCATCTCCATCTTTAACATCAACAGTTTGACCTGGTTTGATTTCTTCATCATTATGAAAGCTTGGGTTAGTAGCCATTTCATCTTTAACGTAGAATGAATTACCACGAAATAGAATAGTAGCATGTTTTCCTGATACTTTACCATCTTGAGGGATTCGAATATCATTCGATAAGTTTCTACCTAGCATGTTTTTTCCTTCAAATAATCTAAAATCTCTTCCAGACTCATCTAATGTAAATGAAACAAGCCAACCTACTAGTTTTCTTTTTACAGAACTAGTTCCCATCCCTTGGATGATAGTTGAGTCACTATCGTAGCTAGAGTTGTCTTTACTTTCAGAGGGAGATTGATTCCCCATGGTTATTTTCGTATGATCTTCCTTGTCTTCTACCGGTTTTCCCCTTTGAAAAATACGTGTATTGTCATCGTCGTTAGCCATGTTTTTGTGTTTATATTGTTTACCAAGTTAAATAAAATCTTTAATATGGGTGTAAAGGTTATCGAAAATTGATACTACTGAAACATTTATTTGAGCTAAATTAAATTTTCGCCTTCATGTGCTTTGTTAATTAACCTCTTTGTCTATAGGTTATTACATGTGAATAAGTCAAGGTCTTTACACATCCGATTTTTGAAGTTTGGTTACTTTTTAAACTTTATTTCCTCTATGCTTTGTAATCAAATAACACCAACTTACTTCAAACATTATTAATCCTTGGAAAAACAATTTTAAGAATATATCTTGTCCTCGATTTAGGTGGTTAGGTTAGGTTTATAAGAGGGGATAGGACGCTCGTTCATTCCCTCTTTGTTATTTTATAGTTCAATATTTTCGTAGATTTTAAGAATTTCTTCATAAGAGCTTTTTTTACTTTCTTTTAATTTTGGGTTTTTTAATTCTTTCTTAATCATTTTCAATCTTGAAGTTATTGAATTAAATGAAAAGTGGTTATCTGGTGCAATATGCTTTAATTCACTTGGTTTCAATAAGAAGAATAATAAAGTGTTTCTTAATTCTTCCTCATCTATTTCAAATACACTTTCAACATAGCTTTTATTTGATAAAACGCGAATATTTATATAATCAAAGTAAATGTATTTATTTCGGCTAGCAGGATGTTTAAACATCTTTTTCCCTTTGATTTTATCCAACTCATCTGTAACTTCTATAAATTCAAACTTCTCGAATATTCTTGCTAATTCATCGTTTGCTTTAAATATTTTTTTCATGTTTCTTGTTGTTGATTTTTTTTATCCGATTATTAATTTTGCTTTTTTCCAAAGACCTATGCAGAAAGCGTTCTCTTTGACTATTATTTCATGAAACATAGGGTCAAGTTTACATAGATTATAAATATTAGTCCCTACTGAAAGCGGAAGACTTGAAGATACAACAGCGGTACAGAACTCGATATCTTCTTTGCTATGAGAGCTTTCGATCATGCCTTCTAGAGATGACATGCCGATTACATTATTGCAGTAATTAAAGTCATGTTTTGGGAAGGGGTTCTCGTCGGTTATTAATATATTATCTGGATAATTTTTGGCTTTACCTAATTGTTGTCTATAGCTTAAGCTAAACTCTTTCTTAGATAGAATATATACTTCAAAATTATCACCACCATGTGTTTTAAGTAAAAAATTAGGTCTCAAAATATCATTGTCATTTTCATAGCTATAGTGCCAATTGATTTCATCAAAAAAAGCTGCCCATATAGCATGACTTTTTGAACGAAAAAAGATATCATTATAAAAAAAGTAATCATCTTTTAAACTTGAGTCTATTTCCTTTTCTGCTATTTTTTCAGCCTTATGTTTCCAAACATAGAGCAAGCTTTTATCAAACTTTATTGGATCTTTATCTATTAATACAGAACATGACTGGCACAACCAAATTCCATTAGAAATACCTTTTCGCTTTTCACTTGTTAATTTCTCTGCCCTAGGTCCGTTTACAGAAGCGGGTATAATATGAGCTGCCACCCCTATATTAATTGATTTGTCTTTCTCAGTTGAAGGACCACTCGTAGTGCGGTTACAATTTGGGTTAGAACATTTAAATCCTACTCTTTTAGCTAAAGTTGCTTTGACTTTAGCACTAAATTCATGCCTTGTGGTTGTTAGTTCTTGGTTCATTCATTTTAATTTATACTAAGTATCTTCATTGGATGTAAAAAAATGATTGATGTTTTTACTACCAATTAGATCACTGATTCAAAAATTTGTCTAATAAATTTTCAGTACTAAAATAGACATTATTCGGATTATTTGATCGGTTAAAAGTAAAATACCTTTTAAAAGCTATTGTTTTATTGATTAAAGACTTAACAACATTTCTACCAATCCTTCCTGCGGTGCAACATCCATCTTCCACTTATTCACATTCCCATGAGACCAAACACCAGGAGCATCAATACACATTTTAGTTCCAACCTTATCAAAAGCTTTTATCCCTTCCTTTCGGATGAGGTTGGGTAATCCTTCGCGAATATCAATGTTGTGCTTCTCAGCCAAATGAAGTAATAGTTTCTTTAATGATTTAAGTTGTTCAGCAGAATACTCATGAAAGTAATTATAACCTCTAAATGGGTTGTCTAATTCAATTACTTGTTCAGGATTTACTTCTTGGCCAACGTATGTGAAATAAGAGTTCTTTCCTCTGGCAATTGGTTTAGGTTTTCCATTTTGGTCTTTCTCGAAATAACCTTTGGTTATTTTTCCAAAGCTACAGAGTTCAATACCTATGGTTTCACGGTGCATTGGTTGGTTTCCAATTCCAAGATGCCAAGCCCAACAGTTATTTGGAATGGCTTGAAGTATTTTTCCATCGTGTTTTGAGTTGTCATTGTGGATTGATTGTCCGCCGATTACAAATTCGGTGGCCACTTTGTGTGGTCGTTCACCCCAGTGATCTATTACGCGATATGGATTTTGCCAACCTGCAGTATGGTGCAGGAATATCCACTTTTTTTCGGTTGTTCTGTTGTGATACGCATGGTTTGGGAGGAAGTATTCGGAGAATAATTCTTCCTCACTATTCGGATTGTTGAGCATTTCCCAGCCGTCGCAGAGTAGAGACCAGGTAACTGGTCCTACGATGCCATCGGCAATGATGTTTTGTGACTTTTGAAAGAACAAAACAGCTTGATGGGTTTGTGGTCCGAAGATTCCATCGGGGATGATGTTGATGAGGAGTTGGAGCTGTTTTACTTCGGAACCTTTTGAATTAAGCTTTAATGTTTTCATAGAAAAATTATTTTATAATTTTTAGGCGATTTGCAAATCGCCCTTGCAGTTTTTGGACGAATGCAATTCGTCCCTACCTGCGTTTGTCTTTTGTTGATGCTGGAAATGAGATGAGGTTGAACATTTCTCTTAGTCTGGAGCGAACACGTTTTCCGTAAATGCTTTCGATTTCTTTTGCGGCAAGGTTTGTTGTGGCGTGGGTGACGATTTGGTGATTAACCAAGAGGTCGTAACGTTGCAAAAGAACTTCCCCAATGGTGTTGCATTCGTTTCCATAAAATTTGATGTTCTGCTCAACTCCAATATCATCCAAGCAAATTGCGCGTTGTCTTTTTCCGTAAGCTTGTATTGTGTTGAATCCATTTTGATTGAATTCAAATGCAATGTCTCTGGTGGATTTTACTTGGAAAGTTTGCTCAGGTAAAATTATGGTTTGAATAATTTGCATCCATGATGTTTTACCGCAACCCACAGGCCCCGTAATGAGAATTCCTTTCTTGAGATCAATTCCATATTTTTCACATTGAATATCTTCGTGGATCATGTAAATGATGAGTTTGTGAAGAGTTTTGATGTCTTCGTTGTGAATGCGGAATTCCTTTCCGAACTTCTCCCTTCCCTTGTTTTGAAGGTAGTGCAGGGTGTCATGGAATTTGAAATGACGCATTCCATTTTTGATTTTGTAATAAGGCTTTTTCATTTTCTAAAATTTTACAATGGTTCAGAATAATCTTTGTATTCGTTGACGTGTAAGCGCTGTTGAGCAGGACTTCGGTTTTGAGCTTGGTATTTTTCATCCCGCATAATCCAGTTTCTTGCTGCAGCTTTCCAATTTTTCATTTTTGCTTTTCCACCAACCAACCATCCATTGGATTCAAAATGATTGAAAAATGTTTCCGCAACTTGGTAAGAGGATTTATTCTCGTGGAAAAAAGTTTTCACTTCTTCGAGTTCCGGAGGTGAAAATCTTTTGCGTGTGGAGGGCGTTTTCAAATCGGCTTTGCTCGAGTTTTTGGGTGAATTCAATTCCCTCTTACTTGCTTTTTTGGATTTGGGTGAATCGGATGATTGCAAATCATTTTTTTTTGGCGATTGCAAATCGCCCTTACAAGAAGATTCATCATTTTTATTTTGGGATGAGTGGGGGGAAGATTTTTTTTCTTCCCCTTCTTTTGTTTTATATAGTTTATTATTGTTTACTATATGTTTAGTATTGTTTAAGAAAGGTCGCACGAGATGTTCACATGATGTACCACATGATGTATCACATGATGTATCACATGATGTATCAGGTGTTGTACCACGTGTTGTATCAAATCTGTACATGTGAACTTTTGAAGATTTAAACCTGCTTTTTGAAGGGGTGTATTTGATGTATTTCCATTCACTTAGTTGCTTTAAGCATTTAGAATAAGTGTTAGTAGACCCTATTTTAGAGAACTGCATTAATTCATCACGACGAATGTTAATTTCACTTCTAAACCTCGTGCTGTTCCATAATTGAAATAAAGACATATACAGGCTTAAATGCCATGGAGTAATGCGAGAATCATCCCTAAACTTGAGCATCGCATTCTCCATGTGAAGTATGTAATTGACAGCTTCCATGCTTATACGTTTTGTTTGAGATCATCGATAATGTTAAGGATGTCTTGTTTATCATAAAAGATAACACCACCCACTTTTGAAAAAGGTATAATTCCATTTACACGCATGTTTTGCAATGTGCCTTGGGATATTCCTAGCATGCGTTGTACTTGATGGGATTTGAGAAGAACTGGATCGGGGGAGGATGTGTTTTGAGTTAATAGCTCTTCTTTTAATGATTCCAAAGACGATAGGATTATGTCTTTTAATTCTTGCAGATCTTCCTGCGTTACAATTGAAATTTTCATATGACATTGGTTTTTAAGATTCAGTACAAATAGAAGTAATTATGTTGGATAAATTGATTTGCAAGGGCTTGCACTTTTGTTGAGAACGCCAATGTTTTTAAGGGTTACATGGTTTTATTTTTTTCAATTTTATGAATCCTGATTATAGAAACTAATATTTCTTTGAAAGGCACATCAAAATGAATTAATGGGCATCAAATTCAATTTAAAAAAGGTATGGAATGATGATGCGAATATGAGTCGATTTTATTCTTTTTTTAGATGTGATTCAGGTTTAACTTGCTTGTTTCTAGTGCCGTAGATTGTTGTTGCGGTCTTGTTAATGAATGGATTGTATTTGTGTTGCAACCCCCACTGCAACCCCCTTGAATCCCCTGTAAACATTGATAAACATCAATAAACATTAATTTTCAATTAATTCTATTCGAATTTGTTGCTTTTTGAGGTGGATTTATGAGTGGGAAATATCTAAACTGGGTTATAAATGGAGCTGAAATTAAAACTTTCATTATGAGATAATGAACGTATAAACATATTTTATTGAATAGTATTTTGGTAATCTTCAATTGCGCTTTTTACATTTCCTCAAAAGCAGCTTTTGGAGTTAGGTATGTACCAATAGCACTTTTCAATATTTGTAAGTCATAAGAAAAGATTATTCTTTAGATGGTTTTGTGAAATCCAAAATGTAAAAAGCAAAATCGCGAAGCATCTCTTTACTTGTACTGTCTAAATTGTAAAAATTGTTCCGGATACTATCTGGTGTATAAGAATGGCCAGATTCGTTTTCATTAGTTTCATTAATCCATTCAGCGAACTTAAGCATTGATTCAGGATTGAATACCCCAAATCCTTTTGATACCAGATAATATGCACTTAATTTTTTGCTGCTAAGTGGAGTGACAATTTTTAAACTTACATGTTTTTGAACTTCCTGTTTTTTAGATCCAAGTTTTCTTTTGCTATATTTTAGTTCTAAATTAATCCATTGTAAAAGATTCAAAACTAGTGGAGTTTCATCTGTACTAAGGTTATCGAAGGATGCGAGTTTTAATTGGAGATATTCCTTTTTCTTTTCCATGAGGAACTCGTTTTTTTCTTCATAACCCTCTAAGTTATTAAGAGTAGCTTTTAAACGATAGATTAAATACTCAAAGAAAACTTGCTTTTTAAAACTTATGGTTATTAGAAAATGTATAAGGTCTACTTGGTCCAGTTTTTCATACTTAAGCTTTTCTAAAAAATTGCTAAAGGATTTTAAAATTCTACTGAAGTAATCAAACTCTTGATATGTTATTCGTTTTGAAATTTCAAAATGTAGAACTTTTCTCAATTCATTTTCAATTAACAACTTAAGCCTTTCCTCAATTACTATTGAATTTAACTGTTCGAGTATCTTTTCTGCTTTGCTGACAAAATCGTTTTGATTAAGTAATTTAGAATGATATGGTATATTTTTATTCTGGTCTATGAATTCATAAAAAGTCGTGGAGATAAAATCTAGAATCACAAGTATTGATTTGTAGATAAGTACTCCACAGTCCTTATCGGTATAGTTGTTTTTTAATTTTAACTTTAAATCTGAAGGCTTTAGGTTGAATGTACTGATGATCTCATTTAGATTACTGCTGAGATCGCGTTGTACTTTAATTATGTTAGACCGTAGTTGATTGTCACTCTTAACAATGTTAATTTCTCTTATATTGCTTATGTATTTTTTCTCCATTTCAAGAAGAAGTGTATTAATATAACAGTATTTCAATCTGTTTTCTTCAACTTCATCCCAGGAGGCATCTATAACCATTCCTACCAACTGCAGACTGCCTTCATTTTTGTAAATAAAGTTGTTCTTAAGTTTTAGATTTTTGATATTTAAGTGTTCTAGGATTTTGGATTTTAAAACTTCTTTTTCTTGTTTTGGGAATGCTGATTCCTCTGAATTAAAATAACTTTTCGCTAATGGATGCGCTGAACTAATTCTAATTTCTTCAATTAATTGAAATTCATTATTTTCCTTTTTAAACTTTCCAATAATCATGTCATGACAATGCACTCCTTCACTAATAAGGTATTCAGCAATATTGTTAGTGTTAATCTTATCTGGAGCTAGGTCGCCATTTATTAAATCATAGTAAGAAATTGTTTCATTAAAGAATTCCTTCATATCGCGGTAGTTTTTTACTTGTAAAGTAGGTTACACATTTAAATTTCGATAGCAATATAAGGATATTTCAATAGTTTTCTAATCAATAAGTGTTTGATAGCTGGATTTGTGGCTGATTTTAGGTAAAACACCAAGCTGTTAAGCCTGGTGTTTGGTTTTAGTTTTGCTATCCTAGCTTATTCTGATCTTGCCTTTCTTTAGTGCTTTGAGATAGTATGTTTTTTAAATTTTTCATATCTTCCGATACTTTGCTTTCAATTACTTTAGCGTAGATTTGAGTGGTTCGAATTGAGCTATGGCCAAGCATTGAACTTACTGTTTCAATGGGTACGCCATTGGATAATGTGATTGTAGTGGCAAAAGTATGACGAGCGATATGTGAGGTAATCTTTTTGTTTATTCCACATATATCTGCAATCTCTTTCAAATAGCCGTTGTATCGTTGATTACTGTTTACTGGAAGCAATCTATTTTTGTTCAAGCAGTATGGATGCTCTCTATATTTCTGTATAATTTCAAGAGCCACTGGAAGTAAAGGAACACTTTCTTCTACACCTGTTTTTTTACGGTTTGTTTTCAACCAGGATCCACCATCTATTCCTTTGATGATTGCATCATATTCAAATTCGTATATGTCTGCATACGCGAAACCAGTGTAACAACAGAATATGAAAACATCACGAACCTCAGCTAATCGTTTTATAGAAATATTCTTAAATCTAATTCTGTCTACTTCTTCTTGAGTAAGCACTTCTCTTTTAGGAGCAATGTAGCTACAACGAAAGTTGTTAAATGGGTTTGAAGAAATCCAGTCTAAGCCAACTGACATATTCATTACCGTTTTTAGGTTTTTTATGTACTTGTGTGCTGTGTTTGTATGCAGGTTATCTTGCGTAAGCATATAATGCTCAAACTCGGTGACGAAGCGCAAGCGAAGCTCTGACAATGGCTTGTCTTTTATTTTATACTGATGCTTCATAAAGGCTACGACTTTCTTCTTAGTAATTACGTAGCGCGTATATGTTTTTTTTGCCGTTTGACCTATCGTGACCTTTTCTTCCATTTTTTTGTTGTGGTAGTCTAAGGCATCCAGTATGGTTTTTTGGGTTGGCTTATCGTCGATGCCCAGGTATTTGTTTTTTATATCAATGCTCGAAACTATATTCCCTTGTGAAACTTCTTGAATAAATATTTGATTAATGTCATTTATGACTTTGTCAATGTAGGCATTTAGAAAAATGGATTTAGAAAAAGAAGGTTTAACTCTTCTTTGTTTCTCATTCCAAGCAGAAGATGGGATGTAATGAGTGGTGGCAATTTCTGCTCGCTTGAGGTCAACTACAATTCTAATGTATAGTTGGGCACCTCCATTTTGTGCTTTTTGCTTGTTTAAATAAAACTGAACTTTAAATTTCTGATTCCTTTTCATATCTACGTGTTTAAAATGTTACCAAATAATTGGTTCATTCTTAAATAAGAAAATGATGCTAATCACTGTTTGTTATTGGCTTACGTTGTTTTGGTGACCTAGATATTTATAATATTTAGGTCACCACATAGGTCACCAAAAACTACTCTTTGAGTGTTTTAAGCTTCGATTCTGGTGACCTAAAATTACTATTTAATTAGGTCACCACATAGGACACGAGATTTATGTATTCCCTTGTGTTTGTTTGTGTTTGTGGTGATTTGAGAATGTGTATTATGTTCTCTTTTTGATTTTATTTGGTGGTATAAATGAAAAAAGACCTCCAAATGGAGGTCTTTTAGTTGTCCCACTAGGGCTCGAACCTAGACTCTTCTGGACCAAAACCAGACGTGTTGCCAGTTACACCATGGGACAGTTTCACAACGTTCACCTTTTATTTGAGTGTTATGCGGGTGCAAATTTACAAACTTATTATTGAACTGCAAGTGAAGTTGAGATATTATTTTGTTTAATTTTACTTGGCTCTGATATTCAGAAGGATATGTTAATTAATATTTTTTAGATTTATATTTTCGTTCACAACCTGAATATTATTAACTTCGTGCGATTCAAATTTACACTATGAACTATAAAAAGTTAGATATTTCTATTGGTTGGTTGTCATTCTTAATTGCGACAATCGTGTTTTTTCTTACCGTTGAGGACACTGCTTCTTTGTGGGATTGTGGAGAGTATATTACTGCTGCCTATAAACTAGAGGTCGGTCACCCTCCTGGAGCACCGTTCTTTATGCTTGTAGGGAGACTGTTCTCTCTTTTTGCTGGATCAGAAGCAGATGTAGCTTTGTGGATCAATAGGATGTCGGCGCTGAGTAGTTCTTTAACTATTCTTTTCTTGTTTTGGACCATTACCAAACTCGGTAAAAAAATTGCAGAAAAAGACGGAGCCGTGATGACTAATAGTCAGAAAGTCGCAATCCTTGGTTCTGGATTTGTTGGTGCGATGGCTTATACATTCACTGAGTCTTTCTGGTTTTCTGCTGTAGAGGGAGAGGTTTATGCAATGTCCTCCTTGTTCACTGCTGTTATTTTTTGGGCTGTTTTGAAATGGGATGAAGAAATGACCATGATTAATCGTGGAACATTAAGCCCAGAGGTGCGACCATTGCGTTGGATGGTGTTGATTATGTTCCTTTTTGGATTAGCTATTGGTGTTCACTTGTTAGGTTTACTTGTTATTCCAGCAATTGCCTATGTGATATCACATCAATTATACCCTGAAAGTAACCTGAAGAAATTCTTAATCACTGGAATAGTTGGTGTATTGGTCCTTGGATTCATCCAAAATGGTGTAATTCCAGGAACAATTGCATTAGCATCAAAAATAGAGATCTTCTTTGTAAATACATTGGGTCTTCCATTCGGAGTTGGTGCTGCATTCTTTTTTATTATCCTTATTGGTGGTTTAGTGGGTGGACTTTATTTTACAAGAAGTAAAGGATATAAATTAGGAAACACCGTTATCCTAGGATTAATTATGCTTTTAATTGGATACGGTTCGTTTGCAACTATTGTGATTAGATCAAATGCAAACCCTCCATTAGATGAAAATAATCCGGAAAATTTAGTAACACTTCATGCTTTCTTAAAACGTGAACAATATGGTTCATGGCCTTTACTTTATGGCGAATATTATAATTCAAAACCAGCAAAACAAAGTGAATATAAAGACCGTTCGCCAACTTATGACCGCAGATGGGTTGTTTCTTCAAGTTCAGGAACAGAAATTATATCTTTCAAAGAAAAAGAATTAGCTGAAAATTACATCAAGAATAGTGGTCAAAACTATACGATGGACGAAAAGTATTTTGTGACTAATGCAAATTCTTTAAAAAATCAGGTTCCTGTTTATACTCAAAATACCATCTTCCCAAGAATGTACGTTCGTGGTGATGCTCAAAGAGCAAATGGGTATAGAAGTTGGTCAGGATATGATGCTAACAGAAAAGTACCACCAAGTCAAATTGGAGATGATGGTAGACCAATTCCAACTTTTGGAAACAATCTTACTTACTTTGTAAACTACCAAGTAGATTGGATGTATTGGAGGTATTTCATGTGGAATTTCTCCGGTAGACAAAATGATATTCAAGGACACGGAGATGAATTTCGAGGAAACTGGATCTCTGGATTTGGTGTTGTTGATGATGTTAGACTTGGTGCACAAGGAGAAAACGCTCCTTTTTATACACAACACAATCCAAGTCACACCAAGTTTTATTACATACCTCTTATTTTAGGACTAATCGGATTATTCTTCCATTTCTTAAAAGCACCAAAAGATGGAATTGTAGTAGGTGTTTTATTTTTACTAACGGGAATTGCCATTGTGGTTTACTTGAACCAGAAACCATTTGAACCACGTGAGCGTGATTATGCCTATGCTGCATCATTCTACACCTTTGCCATTTGGATAGGTCTTGGAGTATATGGATTATACGAAGCGTTTAAGTCCTTTGGAAAAGTCGAATACAAGAAGCTAGGAATCAGTTACGGCGGTTTGTTATTGTTGTGCTTAATCATTGATATGAGTGCAACTAGAGGAATGCCTGCTACAATTTCTGTTTTAATCATTGGGGCAATTGGCGGCGGAGCAATGCTCTTAATGACGATGCTGAGAAGAATTAACGCCCCTCAAGTTGGAGCAGCTGGTTTTGCAATCATGCTGGGATTAGCAGCACCAATTTTACTAGGAACTCAAGGTTGGGAAGGACATGATAGGGGAGACCGTTCACCCGCGCGATCTTTAGCATATAATTATTTGATTGGTTTATCGCCAAATGCAATTGTTTACACCAATGGAGATAACGATACTTTCCCATTGTGGTATTTACAAGAAGTGGAAGGAATTCGAACAGATGTTCGTGTGGCTAATCTTTCGTTGATGCAAACAGATTGGTATTCTAACCAAATGAAGATGCGTGCTTATGAATCAGACCCTTTACCAATTAAATTTAGAGAAGATCAAATTTTAATGGGTGCAGGGAATACGGATTATGTTTTATTTGTTGATTTTGAAATCTATAAAAGAGATCTTTCGACAGAAAAAGCAAATGAAATTATTTCTAAAAAGATTGAAGGGAATCCTGAGCAGTTTAGATCGGCTTTATCTCAAATAAGAAGAGGCTTAGCGGGGTCAACTCAAGCAATGACTCCTAACAATGCTAAAGCGGCTGAAGTTCTTCAAAAGGTGAAAGAGGAATTGGAAGTCCCACTCGAAAATCCTGGCTTTGCAGATTACGAAAAAGTGAATCTCATTATCCGTAAGATTTTTAGTGACGTTAGTAATAACTTGATTACTGCTGACCAAAGTTTGTTGGATCAATTAGAAACTGCAGCAATTTCATGGACACAGTCTTGGGATTTCTTACCTCTTGATTATGCAATGGAATTTGTTAGAGATGATGCTAATATGCTAACTCAGCCTGGTGGTCGAAAATTGAGATATTTCCCTGCTTCTGGATTTGTACTTCCAGTAAATATTGAAAATGCTGTTAAAGCAGGAATCATTAGTCAAGAATATGCTGACCAAGCTGAAAAGGAAATTCGTTTCAACTTTAGAAAAGGAGGAATGTTCGGTTCTGATGTTCGTGGATTGAGCCGTGAAGAGGTAATGATGCTGGATATTCTTGCTAATTTCGAATGGAAAAGAGGAATCTATTTCTCTAGCCCAGGTGGCTCAGACGTAGCTAAAGCATTGTACAGTCAAGGAATTGTTCAAAATTATGGGCAGGTTCATGGATTAACACCATTGAAAGGAATTGCAGCAAACAACTACTCTCGTGATTTGATGTATGAAAACGTTATTGAAAAATACGATTATGGAAATCTTGGTGCTGAAGGTGTTTTGGTGGATTACTATACACGTCGTCACACAAGTCAATACAGAAACAGCTTTATTGATTTGGTTACCAAGTATATTGATGACTACGAACGTGCTAAAGCTCGCCCAGATAATGATTCTATGGCAGTGACGAACTCGAAAGACGCACAGTATTATGCTGATAAAATTGAGAAAATCATTACTTTCTCATTAGAGAAATTGCCAATTAGTAAAGTGTTTGATTTTGGAGAGCCAAGAGGAACAGGTAGAAGACTGCCAAATGGAGAGCAAGTTCATTCTGATGGAGCTATCCCTGATTATATTAAGGCTTTGTACCAAGTTGGAAAAACAGAAACTGCTGAGAAATTAGCAATTGAGTACTTGTTGCAATTGGAGACAATGATGAATTACTTCCAAAATAGTGATCCGTTAATTGCATATCAAAGTAAACAGGACTTTATTTCTTTCACAATGAATTTCCTTCAAGTCTATGCTCAAGTATATGTTGGTTCGCCAGATAGTGAAGCTTCAGCACTCGGAAATAGGCTTGATCAAAAAATGACTAGAGATGTTGTTGGAAAAATTGTTGAAGAACTGAGGAACAAAGAAATCAAAGAAACTATTCGTGGAGGTAGAACCCGCGTTAGAACTATGGAGAAAGAAGCGTTAGAGTTTGCTAAACTTTATAACGCTTTACTTACTGAAAATGGTTTCCAAAGTGACGGACAAGAAAGTCAATAAAAGATTGCATAAAATACCAACTGTTGCGGCGTGGATTTTTCCGCGCCGCATTTGGTTTGGTACAAAGGGAAATGTGTGTCTGACTTTCGACGATGGGCCGCATCCTGAAATTACGCCTTGGTTATTGGATGAATTAAAATCAAATAAAATTAAGGCAACTTTCTTTTGGTTAGGAAGTAAGATTGAAAAGTATCCAGAACTATTTAAAAGAGCGACTGCGGAAGGACATTTGGTCGGACACCATGGTGATCAACATCAATCTGCAAAAAAGCTGAGTTTTGAGGAGTTTAAGGTAAACTTTGATAATTCTAAAGCTTTAGTGAAATCTGATTTGTTCAGACCTCCTTATGGTAATTTGAATCAAAAACAAGCCAAATATTCTTTAAAGAATGGTGAAATTGTCATGTGGAGTTGGATGAGTTATGATTTTGATGCAACTATTTCAGCAGAAGAAATCATCCAAAATGCAAAACATCAAATTCAGGACAGAGATATTTTGGTATTTCACGAGAACGAAAAAACAATTCACAGGATAAAAGAAATTATACCTACCATTATTAAAATTATTCAAGATAAAGGACTTAATTTTGCACTGGTAGAAAAGAAACGATAGTATTATGAGCGAGGAAAAAAGAACATCATTAGAATCAATTGGAGAGTTTGGATTGATTGAAGAGCTGACAAAGAACTTCAAAAGCAAAAGAGAATCCACAATCTATGGAGTGGGTGATGACGCAGCTGTCATCGACAAAGATGGCGAAAATGTAATGCTCATTTCTACGGACGCATTAATTGAAGGAATTCACTTTAATTTAATGTATACACCATTGATGCACTTGGGTTATAAAGCTGTCGTTGTAAACTTATCTGATATTTATGCAATGAATGGAACAGCTGAACAAATCCTCGTAACTATTGCTGCTTCAAGTCGTTTTCCAAAAGAGGCACTTGAGGAATTGTATAAAGGAATTGAAAAAGCGTGTGACTTTTATGAAGTTGATTTAGTTGGAGGAGATACAACTTCTTCGGTTTCTGGCTTAATGATTTCAATTACAGCAATTGGAACCGCCAAAAAAGAAGATGTAGTTTATAGAAGTGGAGGTAAAGAAAACGAATTAATCGTTGTTACAGGAGATTTAGGAGCAGCCTATATGGGACTTCAAATTTTAGAGCGTGAAAGATCTGTTTATAAAGCAAATCCAGAAATTCAGCCAGACTTGGATGGTTATGATTATATTTTGGAAAGACAATTGAAACCAGAAGCGAGAAAAGATATTATCAAATTCTTAAAAGAATTAGATGTAAAACCAACTTCAATGATTGATATCTCTGACGGCTTAGCATCTGAATTATTCCATTTATGTAATCAGTCGAAATTAGGAGCGGTTATTTATGATGAAAAATTGCCAATTGATACTTCCGTTTCTACAACAGCAATAGATTTTAATATCTCACCAACGACGAGTGTTTTGAATGGAGGAGAAGATTATGAATTGCTGTTTTCTATCAAACAAGAAGATTTCGATAAAATCAAAGGAAACCCACACATGACTGTAATTGGGCATTATACTGCTAAAGATTCAGGATTGTATTTGGTCGATAAACAAGGATCTGCAATTCAATTAAAAGCTCAAGGTTGGAATCACTTTGCATAATTGACAATTAACAATTGATTGACATTCTACGAATTATAGATTATTTAAACATATTAATGATGATAACTTCTAATTATTCACTCTAATTTACGCCTAATTTTCACGTACTTCGTGCAAAATTGATGTATGATAAATGTAGGAATCTTTTGTGGTGGATATTCATCTGAATTTGAAATATCTATTAAAAGCGCAAGTACTATTTTGGAGAATCTTCCGAAAAATGAATACAACGCTTTCTTAGTCCGTGTTACCGAAGAAGGTTGGATTGCCGATTATCAAGGCGAATCAGCAGAGGTGTCTCCTGTCGACTTTACATTCACATTGAAAAACGGAAATCAAATTAAAATTGATTTATCACATGTTTATATTCATGGTGATCCAGGAGAAAACGGAAAACTACAAGCGTATTTCGAAATGAAGAACATGCCGTTTATTAACAGTAACGCCCTTTCTTCTGAGCTATCTTTTGACAAGTGGTTTTGTAATCAATTCTTAAAAGGCTTTGGAATAAAAGTGGCTGATTCACAGCTGCTACTGAAAGGAGATTCATACTCAACTATGGAAATTGGTGAGCGTTTAGCTTATCCTTTATTCGTAAAACCAGCCGATTCAGGTTCAAGTTTTGGAATCTCCAAAGTATATGCACACGAAGATTTTCAAAAAGCAATAGATGACGCTTTTGCAGAAGGGAACACTGTAGTTTGTGAGGCGTTCTTAAAAGGAACAGAAGTTACTTGTGGAGTCTACCGAAATGATAAAGGCATAATTCCATTGCCATGTACAGAAATTGTTTCAGATTCAGATTTCTTTGATTACGACGCGAAATACTTGGGGAAATCTCAAGAAATCACTCCTGCTAGAATTAGTGATGAATTGACAAAGAAAACCCAGGACTTGACCGTGAAAATTTATAAGTTGCTTCAAATGCGTTCATTAGCTCGAGTAGATTTTATGATAGTTGACAACGAGCCTTATGTGATTGAAGTGAACTCAACACCAGGTTTTTCATCAGAATCTCTGGTTCCAAAAATGTTGAAATACGCCGAAATATCAATCGGTGATTTTTGGAAGGAAATCTATGCTTTCGAAAGAAAACAATATGGGATATAGTAGTTTTTTAATAGCTCTAGTAGGGACGTTTTGCAAAACGCCTCTACTAGAAAAGCGCATTTAAAACCATCACTATAAAAAACCTAATTCTAATTTCGCTTCTTCACTCATCATTGTCTGGTCCCATGGTGGATCGAAAACGATGTTAACTTTCGCCGATTTCACTCCTTCCACAGTCATTATTGCATCCTCCACTTCTTTTGGAAGAGATTCAGCTACTGGACAGTTTGGAGAAGTTAGTGTCATCTCTACATCTACAGATTGATCGGCATTTATTTTAACTTCATAAATTAGACCTAATTCATAAACATCTACGGGTATTTCTGGATCGTAAATAGTCTTGATTATATCAATTATGGAGTTCTCTAATGTGACATTTCCCATTTCTATTGTTTTTTACAAAGATATTATTTGTTTCAGAGATAAAAGGTAAAACAGTCTTCTTTTTTAGAAAGATTATAAATAAGAAGGTGTGCCGAAGTGTAGGAAGTGAGTCTAGAGAAAGGGAGAGAGTGCGCTGAAGCGCAGGGAGAGGGAGAGGGAGAAGGGAAGGGTGATTTTAATTTTGGGGTTTCTATAAAGAGAAAGTTTAACCATGGAAATCAGGATTTACTAAATTGAGCTTTAAATCCATTGATTTACCACGCTATTCTTTCATTTTATTCTTCAAAAACAGGCCTCTTTTTTGAAAAGCAATAAAATAATCTTCTTTTTAGTTGTTGAAATACCTTTAATTAGGTATTTTTGCGCAAGAAGGACGGTTATTTAGACTTAATATAAATAACGCTTAAAGAAAGTTTTAACTATGATAAAAGTAACAGAATCTGCTAGAAAACAAGCCATGCGGTTAATGGAGGATTCGGGTGAGCCGAACAGCTTCATACGTGTTGGTGTGCAAGGTGGAGGATGCTCTGGTTTAATGTATGAGCTAAGTTTTGACACCGTAGAACAAGAAGACGATAAGTCATTTGAAGATAATGGAGTTAAAATCGTCGTAAATAAAAAGAGTTTTTTATACCTCGTTGGCACAACTTTGGATTTTTCCGGAGGCTTAAATGGGAAAGGATTTGTGTTTGTAAATCCGAATGCGGACAGAACGTGTGGTTGTGGAGAGAGTTTCTCCATTTAACAATTTAAAAATTTCAATGATGAGTGATACATATACAGAAGAAGATTTAGCCAAGAATTTAGAAGAGCAAGAATATAAATATGGGTTTGTCTCAGATTTTAATTCTGATACCATACCTGTTGGATTAAGTGAAGATGTAATTCGTTTAATTTCATCGAAAAAAGATGAGCCAGAATGGTTGCTTGAAAGACGTTTGCAAGCTTTTCGTGCTTGGTTAGAAATGGTGGAGCCTGATTGGGCTCATGTGAATTATGAGAAGCCAGATTTTCAGGCTATCTCCTATTATTCAGCGCCAGGACAAACAAAAAAATATGAAAGTTGGGATGACGTTGACCCTGAAATGAAAGAGACCATGAGGAAATTGGGGATTTCTATGGAAGAACAACAACGTTTAACTGGAACAGCAGTAGATTTTGTTGTCGATTCAGTTTCGGTAGCTACTTCTTTTAAAAAGAAGTTAGGTGAATTAGGAATTATTTTCTGTTCATTCTCTGAGGCGGTTGAAAAACACCCAGAACTAGTACAAAAATATATGGGAACGGTTGTTCCGCATACAGATAACTTTTATGCAGCTCTAAATAGTGCTGTATTTACAGATGGTTCATTCTGCTATATTCCTAAAGGAGTACGTTGTCCAATGGAACTTTCAACTTATTTTAGAATTAACGAAGGAGGAACAGGTCAGTTTGAGCGTACTTTGGTGGTGGCTGACAAAGGTTCTTACGTTTCTTATTTGGAAGGATGTACTGCGCCAATGCGTGATGAAAACCAATTGCACGCTGCGGTTGTTGAATTAATTGCTTTGGATGATGCAGAAATAAAATATTCAACAGTGCAAAACTGGTATCCAGGAAATAAAGAAGGTGTTGGAGGTGTTTATAACTTCGTAACAAAGCGTGGACTATGTGAAAGAAATGCTAAAATTTCATGGACACAAGTGGAAACAGGTTCTGCGGTAACATGGAAATATCCATCATGTATCTTAAAAGGAGATAATTCAGTGGGAGAGTTCTACTCTGTGGCAGTAACGAACAACTTTCAACAAGCAGATACAGGGACAAAAATGATTCACATAGGGAAAAACACGAGCAGTACAATTATTTCGAAAGGAATTTCTGCAGGTCAATCTCAAAATACATACAGAGGTTTAGTCCAAATTCATGCAGGTGCCGATAATGCAAGAAATCGTTCAGAGTGTGACTCTTTGCTTTTGTCGGACCGTTCTGGAGCACATACATTCCCGTATATCGAATGTAAAAACAGTACTGCAAAAATTGAGCACGAAGCGACAACTTCTAAAATTGGAGAGGATCAAATCTTCTATTGCCAACAAAGAGGTATTGACGAAGAGAAAGCAATAGGCTTAATTGTGAATGGATACTGTAAAGAAGTATTGAATCACATGCCGATGGAATTTGCTGTTGAAGCACAAAAATTACTGGAGATTTCATTAGAAAACTCAGTAGGATAATACAATTTATAAAAACGTTTAATAAGAAAATTACAGTATATGTTAACAATAAAAAATCTTCACGCTTCAGTTGAAGAAGGACAAGAAATATTAAAGGGATTAAACCTTGTAGTTAAAGCAGGAGAAGTTCACGCGATTATGGGACCAAACGGTTCCGGAAAATCAACTTTAGCTTCTGTTTTGGCAGGAAAAGAGGGCTATGAAATAACAGAGGGTTCTATTGATTTTGATGGAACAGATTTGTTAGAACTTGATGCTGAAGACAGAGCAAAAGAAGGATTGTTTTTGGCATTTCAATATCCCGTAGAAATACCTGGTGTATCAAATGTGAACTTCTTGCGTACAGCAATGAATGAAATTCGTGAATACCGTAAGGAAGATAGACTTTCAGCGAAAGATTTCTTAGCTAAAGTAAAGGTCGCTTCAGATCTTGTTGAGTTAGATAGTAAATTAGCTAGTAGAGCTGTAAATGTTGGGTTCTCTGGAGGTGAGAAAAAGAGAAACGAGATTTTCCAAATGGCGATGCTTGAACCGAAGTTAGCTATTCTCGATGAAACAGATTCAGGTTTAGATATTGATGCTTTGCGTATTGTTTCTCAGGGGGTAAATAAGTTGCGCTCAAAAGACAATGCAATCATTTTGATTACCCACTACCAACGTTTGCTAGAATATATCCAACCAGATTTTGTTCACGTATTAAATGATGGAAAAATCATCAAAACAGGTACAAAAGAATTAGCCTTAGAACTAGAAGAGAAAGGGTACGATTGGATTAATGAAGAAATTGCTCAATAAATATGGAATTAGTTGTGGATAATAAAGTGCTAGAGTTTGTTGCTGATTTTAAGAAACCGGAAACGATTTCAGAAGTTAGAAAACAAGCTATAGACGCTTTAAGTGGGATGGATTTCCCTACGACACGGGTGGAAGAGTGGAAGTACACACGTGTAGCGAAATACGTGAAAAGAAAATATAAGCAAGTTCAAACTTCGGCAAATGTTGAAGATTATACAATCGCAGATTTAAATGCACATCAACTGGTATTCGTAAATGGATATTATGATGAAAGTTTATCGAATATAAAAGAGGACGATGCTGTTTCAATTCACAAGATCGAAGATTTAGATGAAGAGTATTATTCTGATATCGTAGACGGTACTTCAGAAAATGTTTTTTCACTAATCAATAAAGCATATCAAACAGGAGGTGTTTTTGTTCAAATTAAGAAGAATAAAAAAGCAAACTTTCCTATACATTTAATACACGTTTTAGAGGGAGAAGAAGTGATTGCAAATGCACGTCATTTTATTCTTGCTGAATCAGGTTCAAAGGCTGAGGTTGTAGTGACATATCATTCGAAGAACTCGGAAAATAGTTTTACGAATATTGTTTTGGAAGGACATATTGAGTCAAATGCAAATTTGGTAGTCAATAAGTTCCAAACTGAAGCGAAGAATGTTTTACATATCTCAAATGAATTGTTTATTCAAGATGAATCGAGTAATTTCTTAATCAATACAATTACAACTGGTGGTCTTTTAACAAGGAACGGATTAGATATAATTGTTGAAGGAGAAAACTGTCATACAGAAATGAATGGTGCTTATCTTGGAACAGAAAGGCAACATATTGATAATCATACGATTATTGATCAGTTGTATTCTAATTGTACTTCAAGTGAAGCATATAAAGGGGTGATGGATGGTAAATCTGTTGGTGTATTCAATGGAAAGGTTATCGTTCGTCAAGACGCCCAAAAAATTGCTGCTTATCAATCGAACAAAAACATTTTGCTTTCAAAAGATGCAAGTGTGAATTCAAAACCAGAATTGGAAATCTATGCAGATGACGTTCGTTGTTCGCATGGTTCTACAATTGGAGAGTTGGATCCAGAAGCAATTTACTATTTACGTACCCGTGGAATTTCAGCGGCGAGTGCAAAACAATTACTAGTAGCTGGATTTATCGGTGATATTTTAGATAAAGTAGAAAACGAAGCATTGAGAGCAAATCTTGACAAATTGTTCCTAGAAGATTTTGGATGGAGATTCTAAGCATTTGAAGAATTATGAATTTTTCACTCTAGGAATTGAGCAAATTGTCTTTAATTCTCTATATTTGAGTAAACAGAATTATTAACTTAAAACACATAAAAATGGCATTTGAATTACCAAATTTACCTTATGCACATGATGCATTAGAACCGCATATTGACGCAAGAACAATGGAAATCCATCACGGTAAACACCACCAAGGATATACAAACAACTTAAATGCGGCAATTAAAGGAACTGACTTAGAGGGTAAGTCAATCGAAGAAATTTTAGTACAAGGAAAAGATATTCCTGCTGTTAGAAATAACGGAGGAGGATTCTATAACCATAATTTATTTTGGACAGTAATGTCACCAAAAGGAGGTGGAGACCCAACGGGTGATATTAAAGGAGCAATTGATTCTGCTTTTGGTTCATTTGATGCATTCAAAGATGAATTCGCTAAAGCTGCAGCAACAAGATTCGGTTCTGGTTGGGCATGGCTTTGTGTTAAAGATGGAAAGTTAGTAGTTTGTTCCACAGCAAATCAAGATAATCCACTAATGGGTGAAGGTTGTGGAGGAACTCCAGTTTTAGGACTTGATGTTTGGGAGCATGCATATTACTTGAACTATCAAAACAGAAGACCAGATTATATCAACGCATTCTTTAATGTGATTAACTGGGATGAAGTAAATAAAAGATTTAACGCTGCGAAGTAATACTTCCTAAAGCATTTGCAATTGAAAATTAAAAAATTTCAATTGAATTAAAATTAAAAGCCCTGACGAAAAAATTCGTTAGGGCTTTTAATTTGTATAACTTTTAACGCAAAACTCTCTACTGGAACAACTGCGTTACGTTGGATGCAAACAGCTTCACTGCAATTGCCAATAATATAATTCCAAAAACTTTCTTTAAGATTGCTACTCCTCCAGGACCTAGAAGTCGCTCTATTCTTCTTGTTAATTTTAAGGTAGCAAGTACAATTCCCATATTAATTAATATGGCGATTAAAATATTAATCATTTCAAATTCTGCTCGCAAAGAAATCAAGGTAGTCATCGAACCCGCTCCAGCAATAATTGGGAAGGCCAATGGTACAATTCCAGCACTTTTTCCTTTAACAGGGTTTTCTTTAAATATTTCAATTCCCATAATCATTTCAATTGCCATGGCGAAAAGAATAAATGAACCTGCAACAGCAAAGGATTGAATATTTACCCCGAATAGCATTAGTATACTTTCTCCTGTGATTAAAAAAGCAATCATAATTATTAAAGAAACAAGCGTAATACGATTAGCATGGATATCTCCAGTAGTTTCCTTAATTTTAATAATAATAGGAATAGAACCGATGATATCAATAACGGCAAACAAAACCATGGTTGCTTTAAATATCTCGTTAAAATTCAATGATGCGAAAAACTCGTTCATAATCAATTGTTTTTAATGTTGCTTTCTTAAAAAGTGTGCAAAGATAATGGCTTTTTATGGCTTACAACAAGAATTATATTTAATTATGAAGTTTAGATTTAGGTTTTGTTGTTTTGCAATGTAGCAATATTGCAAAAACAACATCCGATAACCACCAATTAAACCGGAAACATTTTTTTTTGATTTTATTCAATCATTCCTCATAAAACCGTAATCTATTGCGTAGTTCTTTGAGTTCCTCTTTTAGTTGAATCTCTTTTCGCAACAGGTTGAAAACAACATCAATACCTTCAATGTTTACATTTAATTCGTGATGTAGTCGAATCATTTTCTCTAAATCTCCTATTTTCTCTGAATGAATGAATTCATCATCCTCAAGTTGTTCAATTTCTATAAGGCCAATGTTATGTAGTTCCTTAATGAAAGAAACCTCAATTTTATAATGAACACAAATGGTTTCTACCAATATATAATCTTGTCCTTTCATCTTATCTTAATTTTTGAAGTTCTTTAAACAAGTTTTTCTCTTTCTCACTGAGTTGAGTTGGAATCTGAATTTGGTAGGTGATTATTAGATCTCCAAATTTTCCAGCTTTTTTATAAACTGGAAATCCTTTTCCTTTCAACTTCACCTTCGTGTCATTCGCTGTTTCAGGAGCGATTTTAAGTTTTACCTTCCCATCAAATGTGTCCACAGTTATTTCTCCTCCTAAAAGTGCAGTGTATAAATCTAAGTTGACTGTTGAGTACAAGTTTTCTTTGTCTCTTTTGAAAGAAGTGTTATTAATAATGTTGAACTTAATCAACAAGTCGCCATTTGGACCGCCGCTTATTCCTGGCGCTCCTTTCCCTTTAATCCTAATAACTTGTCCGTTTTCAATACCAGCTGGAATCGTAAGTCTGATTTTTTGCCCATTGACAGTTAGAACTTGCTTATGTGTTTCATAAACATCCTTCAAGTTTAATTCTAATTCTGCACTCAAGTCTTGTCCTTTAAATTGAGCAGAACCTTGTCGAGAAGAGCCTCTTGCACCACCAAACATAGATTCAAAAAAGTCTGAAAAATCTCCTTCTGAAAAGCCCTGTCCTCCGCTAGAATGGCTTTGATAGTGTCTTTGTGAAGATTGTTGTTGTCTGGCTTTTTCGAATTCTTCACCATGCATCCAATCTTTTCCGTATTTATCATATTTTTTTCGGTTCTCAGGATTACTTAGCACTTCATTGGCCTCGTTAATCTCTTTGAATTTTTTCTCTGCATCTTTGTTGTCAGGATTCAAGTCAGGATGGTATTTCCGAGCCAATTTACGGTAAGCTTTCTTAATTTCCTTTTCGCTTGCCCCTCTATCAACACCTAGTATTTTATAGTAATCTACAAAGTCCATTATTTGTATTTTAATTAGATTGTTAATGACTACAGCAACATGTTTGCATGTTTTTTTGTCTAAACATCTAAGTTAAGATTTTTACGTAAGTTTTGATGAACTATTTTATAGATAATTACTGAAATTAAAAAAGTGTATTTATTAGTTTGTCGATGAGTGATTTCTTGCTCCATGATTCCGTTTTGTTTTGTTTTTTTACATTTTTTATTATTTAGATTATTGTTTTTTAACAAGGGGTGTTTTCATAAGGAGCTCACTGTTTGTAATTTGCGATTAACAAATAATTATTAATTAAATTCAAACAAAATGGGATCAACAGAAGACAAAATCAAAGGGAGCTGGAATGAATTAAAAGGCAAAGTGAAGCAAAAATATGCTCAATTGACCGAGGACGATTTAAAATATGAAGAAGGCCAAGAGGAAGAACTTTTAGGAAGAATTCAAAGAAAAACAGGAGAAGCAAAAGGGGTCATCAAGAAATACATTGATGAACTTTAAAGGAACGCAAAGTAGAAATAGTTATAGGAAGGTGGACATTGTGTTCTCCTTTTTTATTTGGCTTAAGATTGGTTATATCTAGTGTTCTTGTGGAGAGTCTGGCGCCATACAAAATAGTGGCTAAATCTATATCGCCTATTCGTCTAACGTCTTCGCTAAAGTTGACTTTCTTCATGAGTTGATTTTTTGAGACGACAAGAAAAAAGTTAATTACTGAAGTTTCGGAGTTAGCTTTAAGAGGGTGTAAACTGTTTTGTAAAATGTGAAAAACTGTTAATGAGGACTTCCTCCTTTTAGACAAGGGGGAGGACGTTTTAAGTGTAATTTCTTAATTTTATCTTTAATCCTATTTAATAATTTTAGTGATATTCCTTAAAGTTAGGTGCTTGGAAGTCACAGAACTGAATATAACTCCGAAACTTCAGTTAAATACTATCAATTATATAATTGGACTAAAAACTAAGAGTCAAAATACTAAAGGATCTCTTTTCTCATTTTGTAAATCTTAGCCTGCTTTATTATTCATTCTTTAAAATACTTTTATGGTATTCATGAGCTTGTAAACTCGGTTCATGAATATAATATTATACAGCCACTAGGCATCGGATTTTGCAGGAATAGTCTTCTATTTCAAGAAGTTCGTAACGAAGTTAATAGTGCAAGTTAGGTGTTTTGATGGAAAAGGGCTGATAAGATAGTAGGGAATCAACCTAATAATTACTCTTTCTTTATTGTTTTGAGTAAATTTTCTGACATTATAAAATTTTTTGTCTTTTCACAGTATAATAGCTCTTGAACACTTTTTGTCGCACCTATTACATTGTTAGATAGTGGTTTGTACGGTTGTTGATTTGGATTGTTAAAAAAGATTAATTATTTTTGCCTTGATATATTATTATTTACTTAAATCCAAAATCATGAATAGCTTAACATTTAAAAGGATTCTTATTTTAGCCGCCTTCTTATGGAGTGCTAATTTAAATGCACAGTATTGCAGCGTTTCGACAACGTATCCTGATGATTTCTTAACTAACGTAAGTTCTGTAGGTGCTACATCAAACGTTAATTATAATACGTCGACATACCCTACTGGTTCGTATTCTGATCAGACATCACAAGTACTGGTGACACACGAAACCCAGACCTTTGATATTAATACTACCTATAATTACTTTGGAGATAATGGAGTTAATATATGGGTCGATTGGGGTAACGACTTTGTTTTTGATGCAACTGATTTAATTGCAAGTCTAAACAATTCATCTCCAACCAAAACATTTACAATTACTGTTCCAGTAGGAACACCACTAGGTACCTATAGAGCAAGGGTCCGCGCAGAATACGGCTTTGGTTCAAATCCTCCAGCATGTGGAAACGTAAGCTATGGTTCTACCGTTGACTTCACCTTGAGTATTGTTGCTTTGCCCAACTGTTTAGCGCCTTCTAGCTTGACTGTGGGTAATGTTGTAGGTACTACTTTAGATTTAGGTTGGACAGAAAATAACACCGCTACCCAATGGCAAATTGAGTATGGACCGCATGGCTTTACGCAAGGAACTGGAACTTTAGCTTTGGCTAATTCAAATCCGTACTTATTTACTTTTACTTCTGGTAGTGATTATGATTTTTACGTTCGCTCAATTTGTACTCCTGGAGATACAAGCGCTTGGTCGAGCCCTTATGAATACATTTATTGTACCGTTTCAAATAGTTATGGTGAATTCCTAACTTCTGTTTCTTCGTTTGGCGCAGTTATAAACGCTTCTTATTCAACAAATACTGCTCCTATGGGTTCTTATGCAAATGAAACAGCTCAAAGTTTTATAGCTTATGAAAACCTTACCTTCTATATGAATACAAATTATTCGTCGGGAGATAATACAGTAAATATTTGGGTAGACTGGGATAATGACATGACTTTTAGTTCATCTGAACTGGTGTCAACCGCCTTAGGATTAACACAACATTCTTTGCCAATTACCGTTCCAACAGGGACTCCATTAGAGAATTACAGAATGAGAGTGCGTGGTCAGTGGGGTACTGGAGCTCTTCCACCATGTGGAAACGTAAATTACGGTTCAACAGTAGATTTTACATTAACAATTGCGGCTCCGCCAACTTGTCTTGCACCTTCTAACTTGACAGTGAGTAATGTTGTAGGAACAACTTTAGATTTAGGTTGGACTGAAAACAACACAGCTACTCAATGGCAAATTGAATATGGAGCACATG
>Ga0265293_10002702_pt1 | contig 34688 bp, 20 predicted proteins | sample Munlanlewell138R_FD_192505 | JGI IMG/M metagenome (GOLD analysis project Ga0265293, IMG submission 192505) | Leachate microbial communities from a municipal landfill in Southern Ontario, Canada - Leachate well 138R | ecosystem: Engineered > Solid waste > Landfill > Unclassified | place: Canada... | reverse complement strand
GCCGGGCACCGAGCGCTGGACTGCGGCAAAGCGTCGGACGCAAATCGAAGCACAGGTGGCCGAACGCGAGGCCTCGCTGCGCCAAGAGCGAAAGCAGCAGGGGCTCACCACAATGACCGCCGCGCAACTATCTCGTCTGAGTCATTTTGACCGGCCGCGCAATCCCAAGCCCAACACGCCCAGACCGCTGTGTCACGGGGCGAGCGAGGAAGCGCGCGCACAGTTTCGCGTGGCGCACCGGGCGTTTCTAACGGCCTACCGAGATGCCTCGCGTCGTTACTTGCAGGGACACTGGCTGGTGGCGTTTCCCGCAGGGTCATTGCGACCTCCGGTGTTGCGGCCCGTTGCCGACATCGCGGCCTAGACGCACTCACAACGGCCACAACGGCAACTCGGTCATGTTTTTTTACAGCGGATTTCTTGTCCGAAAGGCCAGGGTGCATCCACAGTACGAGCGCGCCGCCTCTCGTGCAGAAAATTATACAATCCAGCGTCGTGTTTTATTTATTGGACTTTTTTTGTGACCCCACGAACGTTCATTTTCGCAGCATTTTCAGGGCGCTAGCACCAGGTACCGAAATGTGCAAAAAAGACTCTGAAAAAGGATGTAGGGGATGTAGGGATGTAGCTATTACCTAAAATGGAGGACGGTATGGTTTTTGAGCTCGTGCCCGCTTTGGCAAAGAAAGATCACATCATTGATTTAAAATTATCGACCGTTCTTTTCGAAGACAACAAGCTTTATCCATGGGTGTTTTTGGTGCCCCGGCGCGAAGGGGTGAAAAATATGACGTACCTCTCGCTCGAAGACAGGCTGCAATTGATGCGAGAGATCACGTTGGTTGAGACTGTTATGACAACGCTGTTCACGCATGATCAGACCAATGTCGCGATGATAGGCAACAAGACGCCACAACTGCATGTTCATGTGCTTTGCAGAACCGAAGGGGATGCGGATTGGCCGGGGACAGTCTGGGGCCATCACAGCGAACCGTATCCCGCCGATGAAAAAGTCCAGACCATCGCAAAGATAAAAGCCGCGATAGAGGCTGCGCTGCGCAATTCCGCATACATTTAGGGACCGTATTTTAGGGCCCATTTTTGATCGTTAGAGTGATTATCGGGGTGATTATCGGGGCATCAGAGTGATTATCGGGGCATCAGAGTGATTATTGGGGGGCATCAGAGTGATTATTGGGGACCGTTTGGCCCGAGGGGCACTGCGGGCGGCATGCGGGTGCCAGCCGGAAAAGATGGCCCACTGGAATGCATTGATTTGTTTTTTTGTATTGCTGCAAACGCCGTGTCGGTGTTTGATGACGACCATGTTTCGCTGCGACAAACCCACAACCACCCTGATAAAACGCCGCCCTCGTTCGGTGCACGTGTCTTTGCGCCACTCCTGAACGAGGGGAATCACCAACAGCCAAACAACAAAACCAACAATTGATGCGGCGCGGGATGAAAACGCATCTCGGCGCGATGTGTAAAGGATATCGAAATGATAGTGATGAAATTTGGCGGCTCTTCCGTAAAAAATGCCGAGGCGGTGGACCGCGTCTCCGGCATTATTCAAGCTCGCGTGGCACAGTGCCCAGTGGTGGTGGTCTCGGCCACCGGTGACACCACCGACGAACTGGTCGAGATCTTGGACTTGCTCGAAGCAGGCCATCCCGGCGCCGCAGACATTGCGGCGAGGATTGCACAGAGTCATTCGGAGCTGGTCTCCGAGGTGGTGACCGATGCGCAGGAGCAGGAGAAAGCCCGCGAGAAAATCAGCGCTGAGATCGCGCGTCTCAACGACATGATCTCGGCCATGGAGCGCTTGGGCGATGTCAGCATGCGCAGCCGCGACGCCGTGCTCTCGGTGGGCGAGCGCATGAGCGCCCCCATCTTGGCGGGGAGTCTGGCTTCGCGCGGCATCGACGCGATCTATGTCGACCCCAGCGATGTGATGGCCACCGATGATGCCTACGGGGCGGCGGTACCCGACATGGGTCTTACCGAACAGCAGTCGCTCGCCGTCATCGTGCCGCTGGGAGAGCAGGGGAAGGTGCCCGTCATCGGCGGCTATGTGGGGCGGTCGGCCAAGGGCGCCATCACCACCCTCGGTCGCGGAGGCTCCGACCTGACCGCATCGGTGATCGCCAAGAGCATCGCAGCGGAAGCGCTTGAGTTTTGGAAAGACGTCGACGGCATCTTGTCGGCGGATCCGCGCATTGTTCCGGAGGCAAAACCCCTGGCCGCCATCACCTTTCGCGAGGCGCAAGAGTTGACTTTTCTCGGGTCGGGCGTGTTGCACCCAGCCTCTATTCAGCCCGCCGTGGAAGCGGGGATTCCGGTGCGGGTGCGCAACTCCTATCGACCGGAAAGTCCGGGAACCGAAATCCGCAAGTTCAAACCCTCGGGCATGATCATCGACGCCAATGGCGGGGAAGCGGGCAAGGCCGTGGCCTCCATTACCTGCAAGCGTCGCCAAGTCCTGGTCAATCTCTATTCCACGCGCATGATCGGGGCCAGCGGGTTTTTGCGCCGTGTCTTCGAGGTGTTTGACCGCTTGAAAATATCGGTCGACCACATCGCCACATCTGAGGTGAACATCACCGTGACCCTCAAGGACACCGACAAGCTCGCGCAGCTACAGGCCGAGCTGACCGAGACCGCCAAGGTGGACGTCGTGCGCGACGTGGGTGTGGTCAGCGTGGTGGGCGAATTGCTCAGCGCCACCTCCGGCGTGGCGGCCCACATCTTTAGCGCGCTCAAGGACTTCAACATCCTCTTCATCACGCACGGCGGTGCCAGCACCAACGTCAGCATGGTGGTGCGCGACCGAGACGTGGAGGCGGCCATCCGCTCCTTGCACCAGCAGTTGTTTCACTGAGGACATCGCCCAATGAAGAAGTCGGAACGCGCCCAGCGCATTGGTCACATCCTCGATGAACTCTTTCCCGCACCAGAGGTGCCGCTGTCGCACCGCGATCCCTTTTCCCTGCTGGTAGCGGTGGTGCTGTCGGCGCAATGCACGGACGCGCGGGTCAACCTGATCACGCCCCACTTGTTCGCCGCCTATCCCGACATGCGCGCGCTGGCCGCTGCCCAAGTGCCGCAGGTGCGCGAGATCATCCGTTCCTGCGGGCTCTCCAACACCAAGGCGGCAGCACTGGTCGGGCTGTCGCAGCAAATCTTGGCGCACCACGACGGGCGCGTGCCCGATACCTTCGAAGCCCTGGAGGCGCTGCCCGGAGTCGGCCACAAGACCGCCAGCGTGGTGATGAGCCAAGCCTTTGGCGTGCCGGCCTTTCCTGTCGACACGCACATCCATCGTTGCGCCCACCGCTGGAAGCTCTCCAACGGCCGCTCGGTGGTGCAAACCGAACGCGACCTGAAAAAGCTGTACCCCCAATCCCAGTGGAACCGCCTGCACCTGCAAATCATTTACTTCGCGCGGCAGTACTGTCCGGCGCGGGGGCACGATCCCGAAGCGTGTCCGATTTGTTCGTGGGTGTGAGGCGGTGACAACGGCGTGAAGCCGCCACAGCTCGATGCCTTAAATTAATTTTTCGCCCAGGAGCTTTTCGTAGATGCGCACATACTCAAGGGTGGTGCGCTCGATGTTGAAGTTGTTCATGCCTTCGTTCATGACGCGGCGGATGATGCGGTTGCGCACGCTGATGTCGCTGCGAAAGAAGTTCATCGCCTCGACGCAGGCCCACCAGAGGGCGTCGGAGGTGAAGTCGTTGAACACGAAGCCGTTGCCGATGTCCTTGGCGATATCGAGGTGGGTCACAGAGTCTTTGAGGCCACCGGTGGCGCGGACGATGGGGAGCGTTCCGTAGCGCATGCCCTCCATTTGGGGCAGCCCGCAAGGCTCGTACAGCGAGGGCATGAGGATGAAGTCGGAGCCGGCCTTGCCGAGCTCGGAGAGGCGCGGGTTGAACTTGGAGTAGGCGATGCGGCCGTGGCTGGCGCAGGAGATTTGCCCGTAGATGTGCTCCCATTGCGGGTCGCCGTTGGCCACGATGGCGATTTGCAAGCCGTCTTGGTGGTAGTGGTCGATGAGGGGTTGCGCGATGGCCGCCAGGAGCTCCGGGCCTTTTTGCGAATAGAGGCGATGCGGCCAAAACATAATGGGGGCGTTGGGGTCTAAGCGCAGTCCCATTTTCTCCTGGAAGGCGCGCTTGTTGATCGCTTTTCCCTCCACAAAAGAGCTCTCGTCGTAGTGCAGGGCCATGCCCGGGCCGATGGCTGGGTCCATGTTGGATTTGGGCGAGTTGAGGATGCCCGAGGCGCAACCAGCGTGGTACTTGGCGCGGAACTCTTCGCGGGTTTGCCAACTGACCAAGTCTTGAAAGTAGCCGTTCACGATCTCTTGCAAAAACGTGGGGCTCACCGTGTTGACGAAGTCGGAGGCCTTGATGCCGCTGAGCAGGAAGTCGACGTTGAGTACGTTCCAGTCGTTGCCCACGGTGTCGGGGTGTTGGTCGAGGTAGAGGTCGTGGGCGAATTGGCTGACGTCGATGCCCATGTGCTCTAGGTCGCGCAGGGTGCGCTTTCCCGTAAACAGATTGTGCACGGTGAACAGGGACTTGAGGCCACGCGCGCGGGCCGCGGCGGGGATTAAACCGGTCATCCAGTCGTTGCAATGCACGAGCATTTTTCCGTGGGATGGCATGGTTTCGCTCAAGACAAAGTTGATGACCTTCTCTTGAAAGGCGATGGCGCGGTCCAGGGGCGTGCGTCCGCCGTCGGTGGCGTAGACGTCGCGCACGTGGGAAAAGGCGGCGTCCTGCACCAGGTGGATGCGCTTCTGGCCCTTGAAGGTCGAGGCCAGGCGGTCGAGTTCGTTGCGCGAAATTTCGGCGTATTCGAGCATCTGGCGTTCGTACTTGGGCAGGGTGACGTGGATGTCGAGATCGAGTTTGGCCAGCTCGTCGATGAGGGCGGCGCTGATGTCGGCCAGACCGCCACCTTTGACGCTGATGACGTTGGCGAGTTTTCCGAAGCCCGAGGTGAGCTCGGTGATCTCCGGGGTGACGAGCAAGATGCGCGGGCGGCGGGCCTTGCGGCGGGCCGAGGCGTCTTGCGTGCGGCGGGTGCGGCGGTTGGTGAGGTTGGTGAGCGCCGTGGCGTACACCGCGATGGCTTCAGTGGAGTCGACGAAGTGGTTGTAGTAATCGTGGATGCCGCTGTCGCTCGACAGGGCCGACTGACTGACGCTGTGCATGTAGTAATAGTTGTCCGACGTGCCGAGTTCGCGCCAGGTGGCGAGCAGGCCGGTGTCGCTGGAGAGCTTCACCTTGGCTTCGAAGTCTTGGTAGATGTCGAAGAGCATCTGCTGGGCGCGGTTGCCCGTCCAGGGGTTGACATTGCGCGCGTCTCCCACCCACGAGGTCGTGGCCGGCGGGTCGATGCTCACGCTCGGGGCTTTGGCGAAGTCGTCGATTGCAGCGATCTCGGTGGGGTTGCGCATGATGAGGTTGGGGCGCTTGGCGATGGCGGCGGGGAGGGCCTGCCACATCTCGAAGATGCGCGAGGTCCACTGGCGCTCACTGACGGCCTCGTAGTCCATGCCCACGACGATGGCCTGGCCTTCTTGGCGGTTGGCCTTTTCGGCAAATCCCTCCACGGTGGAGTGGCTGTAGGCCAGCTCGCCGCTCAGCTCGTAGTGTCGCGGCAGCAGGCTGATGCGCCCGTGCTTGTCTTTGAAGATCGTGCTTAGGGGATTCCCTTTGTACATTTTGGGGCGCAGTTCGCAGATGATGGATTTGAAGCCCAGGTCTGCGGCGACTTGGCCGACGCTGTCGTTGTACATGAGTTCGGTGTTGCGAAACGATGTGGGCACAATGCCCAGGAGGTCTTTCATGAGGTCGCTGTGGGCGTGGATTTGGTCGCGAAACTCCGCCTTGTTGCCGTCTTTGAAGAGCCCGCACAGCGAGTGGTGGTAGGTCTCCCCCAAGAACTCGATGCGACCGGTTTCCCGGGCTGTCTTGGCCAGGCGTTGAAAGCTTTTGAGCAGCGTGGGGTGAAACATGCGCGCCTGGTCTAGCAGGGAGCCGCTGATGCTCAGACAAATGCGAAACTCGGGGTTTTCGAGCACGAGTTTGTCGAACATGTCGTTGGCGGGGAGGTAGCTCTTCTCGGCCACCCGCAGCAGGATTTGCTTGTTCAGGGCGTCGTCGAATGGGCTGCTGGCAGTGGGTTTCTTTTTGAGTCGACGGGGTTGGTGGGCCTGGAAATAGAAACACAGATAGCTCATGTTCACTGTCTCCTGTCGGTGCGAAAATACCGAACATTTAAAACGTCAGCGTACAATAAAATGCTTCAATCGCCCAAGTCTTTGTGCTGTTGCACGTCGTGACGAGGTGGCTTGTATCGGCGTTGGTTACTGTTTGCAAAACAGCGCCACCCAAAACGCCGCATGTCGCGCCCCACCAGAATGGCACCTGGCTTTGGGGTTGAAACCCGCAGCAACCCGCATCATAATTGCCTCCTTGCGGATGCGCCGGTTATGCATGAGATTCGCGACGTTCTCGCGGACGCGGCCACGACCCAGCCCGATGCGGGCAGATGCTAAGAAACGGATGAACATGATCGAAAGACAACGATTTCTTCAATTCCCATTGTGCGTTTTGTTGCCGCTGCTGGTGCTGGTTGCGAGTGGTATTGCTACGGCGGCGCCGCCGGCCCCTGGGGTGCTCAATGTCGCGTCGACCCCCGCGGGCGCGCAAATCTACATCAACGGAAAATCCAAGGGCGTCACCCCGCAAATTATGGAGCTCGCAGCGGGGGAGCACACATTGCGCCTGCAGCTCGAGGGCTACGAGGCCATCACGACGCGCGTGCGCATCGCCTCGGATCGCGTGACGCGCCTGCAACTGAAGATGAAGACACCACCCGTCGCGCAGCCGAAAGTGGTCAGCAACATCAAGCAGTTGGCCCCTGAGGCCGCCATCGTAAAAGTCCATGTCCCCGTCGATAAATCCAAACCCGGCACGGTGTTCTTGGTGACCACACCGCCGGGGTTGCTCGCCTTTATCGATCAACAGCAAGTCTCTCATGCGACCCCGGTGTCTTTCGACATTCGCCCCGGTGTATATGAACTGGTGTTGCGCGCCACGCCCGATGGCGAGGTGCTGTACCGCAAAACCATTTTCGTCCGCCCCAGCGAGCGCCTCGACCTGGAGTTGGTCGTGCGAAAACAGCGCGCCCTCGATTACTCCGATCCCTGGCGCTGAGCGCTCGGTGCCTTACGGCGCGTTCTTGCGCTGCGTCTCGATCTCTATCCGCACATTGTCGGCCGGCACCTCAAGCCATTGCAGGGCGTCGTCGAGGGTGCGAAAAATGCGCGTCTCCCAGGTTTTGTTGGCGATGCGCCGCTCGGTGGCGAGGTAAATTTTTCCCAGGCCATACAGCGCCACCTTTTCGAACAGGAGGGCGGTTTTGCCACCGGGGGGCCGTGTCGTCGCCGATTGCGCGATGAGGTGGATGAGGCTGCGCGTCTTTTCGGGGGTGGACATGGGGGCATCTCGGTTGAAATAGATGAGCTCTTTGGCGCTGGGTTGCGCGCCGGTATACTCGGCGATCAGTTGGTACAGTTTTTCGTAGGAGCTGCCTTGGTCGATGTAAATGATGCTGAGGGCGTGGTGTGGCATTGTGTGAACAAACATGCCCCCATGTTGGGGATGCGGCACAGAATGTCAATTGCTGACGAACACCTGCGAGCGCGCTGTGCGCAGCGGGATCAATTGGCCCAGGGATCGTCGTAATCGATTTTGCGGCGCGGGGTTGGCGCGGCGGGTTTGGCGGGCTTGGGGGACTCGGCGTCGGCCTTGGCCTTGGGGGAAGCGGTGGTGCGTTTGGTCTGCGTCGGCGCGGCGGTTTTGTCCAATTCGTAGTTGAGCTCGAGATCTTCGCCGTAGGACACGACCTCTTGTTTGTCGGTGTATCCCGGCGCGGTGACGCGGATGGTGTGGTGGATGTCGCTCTTGGCAAATTTGCCTTCAAAGGGATTGCTCACCACAGCGTTGTCGATGGAGATTTGCGCGTTTTCGGGGACGGCAGAGATTTTCAGCGAGATGGTGTTGGCGGCGGCGTCGGGCGCGGTGTCGCTGGGGGATGCGGTGTCGGGCGCGGTGTCGGGCGCAGTATCCGGTGCGGGGGCAGCGGGTTGCGGGAGCGGTTGCGGCGTTGCGACGACGGGGGGTGGCGCCGGGGACTTCTTGAAAAACAGGAAGGCCCCCAGGGCTGCGATGAGCAAGGCGGCTGCGGCCAAGGCCGCGATGAGCGGGGCGATGTTTTTTTTGCGCTCAATGCCGCTCTGGGTCATCTCGAAGGGAGTCTGGGTGCTGTAAAGAGAGCGGCGCATCTGGGTGTGCGTGACATCGGCGGCGATCATGCCGGTGCCGGTGGCTCCAGGCGCATAGGGCAAGAGGTGCGCGCGAAATTCGGCGGCGTCGGTGAAGCGGTGCTCGGGCTCGCGGTGCATGGCGATTTTGATGATCTCGCACAGCTCGGCGGGCAGCTCGGGGTTGAGGGTCTCGGGCAGCGGTGGATCCTCGGTGAGGATTTTGATGAGCAGGGCGTTGTAGTTGGGGGCATCGAAGGGCAGGGCCCCGGTGAGCATCTGGTACAAAATGATGCCCATGGCGTAGATGTCGGAGCGCGGGGTGAGATCTTGTTCGCCGCGGGCCTGCTCGGGCGACATGTAATGCGGCGTGCCCAGCACGGTTCCGGTTTGGGTGAGGGCCTTGGCGCCGTCGGTTTCGAGGTCTTTGAATTTGGAGATGCCGAAGTCGAGCAGCTTGACGTAGTCGGGGCGGCCGGGCTTGTCGGTTAGGTAGATGTTTTCGGGCTTGAGGTCGCGGTGGATAATGCCGGCGCGGTGGGCGGCCTCCAGGGCGGAGAGGGCCTGCACCATGATGTGGGCGGTGCGCTTGATGTCGACGACGCCTTCGGTTTCGATGAGCTTCTTAACATCGGCGCCCTCGAGAAACTCCATAACGATGTAGGGCGACCCATCGGGGGCGGTGCCCATATCGGTGACTTCGATGATGTTTTCGTGGCCGATTTGGGCGGCGGCGGTGGCCTCGCGCTCGAAGCGGGTGACGACCTCGTGGTTTTTGGCGTATTGCGGGTGCAGAAATTTAACCGCTAGGCGGCGGCCGATGAGCTTGTGATGGGCTTCGTATACCGCGCCCATGCCGCCTTCGCCGAGCAATTGCGTCAGCTCGTATTTGCCGTCTAGTGTTGTGCCTGCCCATTGGCTCATCGGGTTTTCTCCATATGTTTAAATGATGCACTAAGATGGTGATGATTTAACACCGCAATTTTCCAGAAGCAAGGCCAAGGCCCGAGATTTCATGGCAATAAAACAGTGTCAACGGAATGCCTGCGGCGCGTCATGCGGTTTGTGTGGCGTGCTCGGGGGTGCGGGTGCCAGCCGTTTTGTCGACGAGTTTTACCGAGATGAGCTTGGACACGCCCGGCTCCTGCATCGTGACGCCGTAGAGGGCGTCCGCGCCCTCCATGGTGACCTTGGAGTGGGTGATCACGATGAACTGCGAGCGCGAGGTCATCTCCTGCACCAGGTCGACAAAGCGCCCGACATTGGCCTCGTCGAGGGGCGCGTCTACCTCGTCGAGGAGGCAGAAGGGGCTGGGGCGGTACAGGAAGATGGCGAAGAGCAGGCTGACCGCTGTGAGGGCCTTTTCGCCGCCGCTCATTAACTCGATGTTGCCGAGCTTTTTGCCCGGGGGCTGCGCGATGATGTCGACGCCGGTCTCTAGGAGGTTGTCGGGGTCGGAGAGTTGCAGGCGCGCTTGTCCCCCCTTGAAGAGGCGCGGAAAAATCTCTTGGAACTTTTCGTTGATGACCGCGAAGGCCTCTTTGAACTTCTTGCGCGACTCTTTGTCCATGCGGGCGATGGCCTGCTCGAGATCGGCGATGGCCTGTTCGATGTCGGCCCGCTGCGCGGACATGCGCTCGAAGCGCTCCTCGAGCGCGGCGCATTCGGTGATGGCGTCGGGGTTGGTGGGGCCCATGCGGTCGATGATGTGGCGCAGCTCGGCGATGCGCGCGTGCACCGACGCGCCGGGGATGGGGAGCAGGTGGTACTGGCTCAGCACAAAGCGCAGGTCGATGTTGTGCTTTTCGGCGGCCGCCTCTTGGAGATGCGCCATGTCGGAGTGCACCTTTTGCTGGGCGATTTTGATTTCGGAGACGCGCTGTTCTTTGGCGCTGGCGTCGCTGCGTTGCGCTTTGAGCGCTTGCTCGGCGGCCTCGCTTTTTTCGGTGTGGGCGGCCAGGGCGTGCACGCAGGCCTCCACCTCTTGGGCCAGGGTGTCGATGGCAGCCATCTGCGCGCCGCGCTTCTCGCGGTTGGCCACCAGTTTGCCAGCGGTGGTGCCCCATTCGCGGGCGAGTTCTTGCTGGCGTCTGGCCAGTCGCGCGCTTTGGTCATCGAGTTCGTTTTCGTGCTGTGCGATTTGCTGCGAGCGCTCCACCGCGGATTGGTATTGCTGCTGAAACTGGGCCTGGCGCACCCGGGCGTCGGACACGGCGGCGGCCAAGCGTTCGGCCTCGTCGCGGTAGGCGTTGAGCAGGGTCGACTGTTCGGCGATGGCCTGTTCGACGGTGGCGATCTCGCGTTGGGCTTCATCGCGTTGCGCCACCACCGAGGTGTGGTCGTTGCGGGTCTGCTGCAGACGCTGCTCTTGGTGCTGGACATCTGCGTCGAGGTGGGTCTGGCGGTCTTGCAGGATGTCGAGGTCTTCGCTGGTGCGGGCGAGATCCTTGCTGATTTCGCTGAGGGTGAACTCGCTCTGTTGGGCATCGCGTCGGGCGGTTTCGGCGGCGGCGGCGCGGCGTTCCATCTCGGTGCGCAGGTTTTCGAAGCGCTCTTCGAGGGCGCTGTGTTGCGCTTGCAACTGCGTTACTTCGGCGGCCAGCTCGCGGATTTGGCGTTTTTGGCCCAAGAGGTCGGCCCCGGGTGACGTGGAGCGCCCCCCGCGCATCACGCCCAGCGCGTCGATGTACTGTCCGTCGAGCGTGACGAAGGCCGCCTGGCCTTGGGATTGGGCAAACTGTGCGCGCGCCGTCTCGACGGTGTCGACGACAAAGACATTGCCGATGAGGGAGGCCACGGTGTCTTGGGCCGCGGGATCGATGCGCAAGAAGTCGAGGAGGCGCCCTTGGAGGCCGTCGCATTGGGGCAGCGGGGCCGTGGGGGTGCGCACCGGGTTTTGCAGGGCCAGCGCGGAGACGCGGCCGATGTCGTGCTCTTTGAGCCAGGTGAGCATGGAGAAGCCCGATGTGAGATCGGCGGCGATGAGGGCCTGCAGGCGATCGGCGAGGGCGGCGGCCAGGGGCACTTCGTAGGCTTCGGGGCACTCGATGAAGTCGATGAGCAGACCGCGGTAGGACTGGGCGCCGTCTTCTTGCAGGGCGCGGATGGCGTCTTTGACAGCGCTGTCGTGGCGCGAGAGCCCTTCGTGCATCTCCTGGAGTGACCGTAGGCGGGCGTCCTGGCGGTGGAGGGTGTCGCGGACGCGGTGGCGCTCTTCGTCGCAGCTCGCCATTTCGTGGCGGAGGGTCTCGAAGGCTTGCCCCTCGTCGCTGGCCAACTGTTGCAGGGCTTCGCGGCGCTCGGCGGCCTCGTCGTTGCGCTGGCGCAGGGCGGCCAGGCCCTCGGCGAGCTGGGCGTGTTTTTCGGAGAGCGTGCGGCGTTCGGCCAGCGTGTGTTCGAGGCGCGCTTCGTACTCGGCGATGCGCTGTTCGAGGTTTTCGCTGGCGGTTTGGGCACCGGCGTGGCGGGCGCGGGCGCGGCTGAGCTGATCGCGCTTGGCGTCGTAATCGCGGCCCACCTCTTCGAGGCGCGTGCGGGCCTCTTCGGCTCGTCGTTCGGCTTCTTCGCGCTGGGCGGTGGTGCCTTGGGCGTCGTCTTGGAGCGCGTCCAGTCGCGTGTGCAGGATGGCGCGTTCTTCTTGCAGGGCGCGGCGCTTTTGTTCGGCGCTGTTTTCGTGCTCGTGGTTTTGCGCCTCTTCGCGGCGAATGCGCGCCAGGGTGTCGGCGTAATGGCGGTTCTCGCTTTCGAGCATGGCGATGGCGCTGTCGGCTTCGAAGGCACGGCTCTTGGCGGCTTCGAGGGCGGTGCGCGCCTGGGTTTCGGCGAGGCGGAGCGCCGTGGCGTTGGCGTCGAGGGCTTCGACGGCGGCGTGGGCGTCATGGGCTTGCGACTGGGCATCGCCGAGTTGGGCCGCCACGGTTTTTTGCGTGGTGAGGATTTCGAGGTAGCGGTGGGCGGCGACGTAGAGCTCGGCGTCCATCTGCTCGGCGGCGTACTGCTTGTAGCGCTCGGCCTTACGCGCCTGTTTGCGCAGGCTGGCGAGGTTGCGGTCCATCTCGCGGATGACGTCGGTGATGCGCAGCAGGTTTTGCTGGGTGAGCTCCATTTTGCGCAGGGCGGTGGCGCGCGCCTTTTTGAAGCGCGTGATACCGGCGGCTTCTTCGAACATGGCGCGGCGGTCTTCGGAACGGGAGCTGACGATGAGGCCGATGCGGCCTTGCTCGATGATGGAGTAGGCCCGGGCCCCACCGCCGGTGCCCAGGAAGAGGTCGGTGATGTCTTTGAGGCGGCACGGGGTTTTGTTGATGAGGTACTCGCTGGTGCCGTCGCGGTGCAGGCGCCGCGTGACGGAGACCTCGGGGTAGTCGACGTAGAGCGGGTGGGAGAGGCCGTCGGTGTTGTCGAAGGTGATGGTGACCTCGGCCAAGGATTGGGGGCCGCGTTTTTCGGAGCCGTTGAAGATGACGTCGTCCATGCCGCGGCCGCGGAGGTTTTTGGCGGATTGTTCGCCCAAGCCCCAGCGGATGGCGTCGACGATGTTGCTCTTGCCGCAGCCGTTGGGGCCCACCACAGCGGTGAGCGCGTTGTCGAACAGCACCTTGGTGTTGTCGCAAAAGGATTTGAATCCAGAGAGTGTCAGGCTTTTGATTCTCATAAAAATGACCTCGAATGCCGGGTGGGGCACCGGAATGCGGTTGTGAAACAGGGGGGACGCGCAACAACCGGTGCCGCTATGGCAACATATTGTATATCAACTGCACTACACATATATCACTATATATATGGTGGTCGGCAGGTATGGTACACAATATATGGCAATCCGCCACCGAAAAAGGCACTTTTTCACTCTCCCACCGCGGGGGGCGTTTGCGACGTCTTTTTCGCTCCTTGCGGGTAGTCGGCGTTAAATAATGACTTAAATAATGACTCTGAGGACATTCGTCCGTACACGGGACTTAAATAATGACTCTGACGACATTCGTCCGTACACGGGATGCTGGTGTCAAACAGGGCGAAGATTTGTCGTTGTACGGACTTTGCGCCACTGTTACTTGACGATGGCGCCCGCACAGGGCTATTTAAAAGCCCCCGTATGGTTATCCGGTGCTTCGGCCCGGAGAGGTGGCACGCCGCCACGACGATCACACAAAAGACAACGCTCAATGCACAAAGGTCTCATCATGAATGCTCAAAACGAACCCGCGCAACCCCCCGCATCCTTTGCGGATTTCCGCCTACTTCCCGAGGTCTTGGCCGCCATCGAAAAGATGGGCTTCACGCAACCGACACCGGTACAAGCCACTTCCTTCGACACCATCATTAAAGGACAGGACGCCATTGTGATGGCCCAGACCGGGACGGGCAAGACCGCGGCCTTCGGCATTCCCATCGTGCAGACCATGTCGCTGACCTCCCCCGGCGTGAAGGCCCTCATCATGACCCCCACGCGCGAGCTCGCCGCCCAGGTGTCGAAGGAAATCAACGCCATCGGTGTGGGGCGGGGCATTGCCTGCGCTGCGGTGTACGGCGGCGTATCCTTCTCCAAACAGGTCGACGAGGTCGCGGCCGGCGCCCAAATCATCGCGGGCACACCGGGGCGCATCCTCGATCACATCCGCCGCAAAACCATTTCCTTTGCGTCGCTGCAAATCCTCGTGCTCGACGAGGCCGACGAAATGCTCTCCATGGGCTTTGAACGCGAGATCTCCGAGATCATCGAGCACTTGCCCCGGCGCCGACAAACCCTGCTGTTTTCGGCCACCATCCCCGACGACATCAAGCGCCTGGCCGGCCGCTACATGGACGACGCGCTCACCATCAGCGTCTCGGGCGACGCGGTGGGGGCGTCGGAGATCAGCCACTTTATCTACTTGGTGTCCGGCATCGGCCGCACCGCCGATTTGATCCGCGTGCTGCGCGAAGAGCAACCCGCGTCGGCCATTGTCTTTTGCAACACCCGCGACGAGACGCAGATGGTCTCCGGAGCGCTGCGCGAGGCGGGCTTCAACGCCACCTGGATCAACTCGGATATGTCGCAGCCCGAGCGCGAAAAGGTGATGGCGCGGGTGCGGCGCAAGGACATCCAGTTCTTGGTGGCCACGGACGTGGCGGCGCGCGGCATCGACATCTCGCACTTGAGCCACGTCATCAACTACACCTTCCCAGAATCCCTCGAGGTCTACATCCACCGCACGGGCCGCACGGGCCGACAGGGACGACACGGCTGCGCCATCTCCCTCATCGCCCCGCAGGACATCGGCAACCTCTACACCCTGCGCCTGACCTACAAAATCTTCCCCATCGAAAAGGCGTTGCCCACGGCCGAGCAAGAGCAAAAGCGCCAGGAACTCGCCCGCATCGGCGAACTCAAAGCCCAACTCAACGGCGCGGCGTTACCGCCCAAGATGTGCTCGTTGGCGCAGCGCCTGATGAGCGACACCAATGCCGAGCGCTTGGTGGCGGCGCTGTTGCAATGGCACTTCGCCGAGGCATCGCAAGCGCCCGCGGGCAAGCCCACTGGGAAGGCCGCAGAGAAGCCCGTCGAGAAGCCTGTTGATAAAAAGGCAGAGACGCCCGCAGAGAAACCGGCCGACAAAAAGGCGGAGAAACCCGCAGAGAAACCGGCCGACAAAAAGGCGGAGAAACCCGCAGAGAAACCGGCCGACAAAAAGGCCCGCAAGGCCGGAGGCGGGGGCGAGCGCAAAGCCAAACCGTCCGATGCGCCAGATAATGTGCTCAGCACCCCGGCGCGCTCCGCGGAGCCCCGTCCGGATGACACCGCTCCCAAGGCCGCGCCCGAAAAAGCCGAGGACATCCCCCTGGCCACGCCGCCGGTGGGGGCCAAAGACCCCGACACTGTGGAGTTTTATCTCGACGCCGGCCGCAAGGACGGTCTGCGTGTCTCGACCTTTGTGAAAGACATTATCGAGCGCAGCGGACTGCAGCGCTCCGACATCGGCAAGGTGCACATGTTGACCCGCTCCACCTTTATCAGCGTGACCAAGGCCCACGCCGACACCTTGCTCGCCGCCCTGCGCACCCTCGAAATCGATGGGCGCGTGCCTGAGGTGGCCTACGCACAAGACTCATGAACCGCCTCAAAGACTGGGCGCAACGCCTGCCCCTGCTGCTGGTGCTCACGCTGTGTGGCATCGGGCTGGCCATGGCGCTGATCTTTCCGCTGTCGCACCACATCCGCGAAGTGTCGGTGTCGGCGGCGGACAACTTTGCCAAGACCGCTTGGTTCATGGGCTTGTTGGTGGCGGCGGCGGCGGTGCAGACGCTGCTGGTGTCTCGCCTGCTCTGGGGGCCCAACGTGTGGGGCGGCGTCCCGGCGGGGACAGCGACTCCGGAAGGGGCGTCCACCGATGAACCCCCGATATCTCTGGGGCATCTCAAGGCGACGGGCAGCAAAATCGTCTTCATCTTTCTGGCGCTGCTGCTGGTGCTCGTGGTGGTGTTTGATGCGCTGGGGCAGGGCGCCCTGGTGTTTCGCATGCGCAAGTGGGCGGCCATGGCGGAGTTGCGCGCCACCGATGCGGCGACGCGGCGCTCCGGGGCCGAGACCTCGGTGTACTTCACCGGCGACGAGGACTTTACCCGCGCCTTGGGACGCATCATCGAGCAGCCCGGAGCAGGGCGGGAGTGGGCGGCGTTGGCGGCGGGTGCTCGCATCGACAGCGTTTTGTCGGACGCCCTGGAAAACCTGGCCTTCACCGGCAATGCCGAGGAGCGCGCGGCAGCCTTGGGCGCGTTGGCGCGCATCGGCGACGGACGACTGGTGCGGGCGGCGATCTCGGCCTGGCCCCACTTGGGCGCTCACCGCTCGGACGCCCTGTTGTCCCTGGCGCTGGTGGGCAAAAACATGCGGGTGTTCAGCCCGCAAGATCTGGAGGACGCCGGGCAGTTTGTGGTGGACGTCATTGAGTCGGGTGAGCTGGAACGCGACTTGCTGCACCAGGCCATCTTTGCCCTCAATCGCTTAGAGACGCCCCTGGGCCTTCCCTGGCTCGAAGCGCACCTCGAAGCCGACACCGAGACCGACGTGCAGACTTTGTGTCTGATCTTGGGCGCCCTGGGCAACATCGGGGCCGCGGACTCCTCGCCCAAAATGATCGCCTTCTTCGACCGCCACGATCGAGAGGCGGCCTGCGAAGAGGCGGTGGCCTTCGACTTCTCGAAGAAGCAAGCGCTGCTGAGCACCAATGCCAGTTTGGCGGCGCGCACACTGGCGGAGATCGCCCGCATCGGCGACACCCGGGCCTATCCCCACATGCGGCGCATCTCGCAAGACACCACCTTGCCCGAATCGGTACGGGCCATGGCAGCGGAGATCGCCGCGCAGCTCTCGACGCGCGTGGGCGCCACCGACACGTCCCTTTGAACACCGTGTTCACCCGCGCTTCACAGCCACCCTTAGGACATGCGTTTTAGGCGCAACGATCGCTGTCCGCGCTGCCGCATGCACGCGGGGTTTTGCTTCTGCGAGCACATCCCTCGCATCGATTTACGCACCCGGGTGGTTCTCATGGTGCACCGCACCGAAGTGCGCAAGCCCTCGGCCACGGGACCGCTGGCCCTCGAGGTGCTCGCCAACAGCGAGATGCGCATCCACGGCTTTCCCGACGCGCCCATAACGGCACAAGATTTGTTCGTACCCGATAGGCGCGTGCTGCTGGTGTTTCCCAAGCCGGACGCAGCGGTGTTGTCTCCGGCATTTCTGGCGGCGGACCCGCGCCCGCTCACCCTGGTGTTCCCCGACGGCAATTGGGGACAGGCGGCGCGAATGGCCCGGCGCATCCCCGGGTTGGCGCAGGCCGAAACCGCAGTGTTGCCCCAAGGCCCGCCCTCGAACTGGGGATTGCGCAAGCAACCGCGCAGCGACGGCTTGTCGACCTTTGAGGCCATCGCCCGCGCCGTGGGCATCGCCGAGTCGCGCAGCGCCCAAGCGCAGATGGAGTCGCTGTTTGCGTTGATGGTGCAGCGCACCCAACAGGGGTGGTTGCGGTAGCAGAGCGCGGCCTAGGGCGCGTCGTTCGGTTCGCGGGGCACTCGCTGCACAGTGGGGTCGAACAGGTGGGTGGGGCGCACGTTTTTGAGGGCGCCGAGCATCACGGTTTTGAGGCGCGGGTGCTGGGCGCTCAGGGTCTCTAGCCATTCTTCCATATAGGCGCGGCGGTGGTGGGGCATGGGGGGACACGTGCGGCAATCGACGATGGGGAAGCGCAGGGCTTGGGCGAGGGCGGCGATGTCGGCTTGGGCGATCTCGACCAGGGGGCGAATGACCTCGAAGCGGCCGTCGGCGGTGGTGTAGCGCGGCGGCATGGCCTGCAGGCGCCCGGTGTAGCACAGGTTCATCAGGAAGGTGGCCAGGGTGTCTTCCAGGTGGTGCCCCAACGCGATTTTGTTGCATCCGCGCTTTTGGGCCCAGGTGTAGAGCACGCCGCGGCGCATGCGCGAGCAAAGGGCACAGGGCGACTCCCCGGCCTGGGTTTGCTGTTGGACAGCGGCGTAAAAATCGGCGCGGGCGATGTCAAAGGGAACGCCGGTGTTCGCGAGCCAGTCGACCAGGGGCGTGGGATCGTGCTCGGGATGCCCCGCGTGCACGTGGATGGCGTGCAGCGAGATGGCAAAGGGGAGTTTGCGCGACACGTGCTGGAGCAGGTGGAGCAGGGCGTAGCTGTCCTTGCCGCCGCTGACCGCCACGAGGATGCGATCGCCGGGCGCCAGCAGGCCGTATTGTCGGCTGGTGCGCGACAGGGCGGTCCCCAGGCGTTGGCGCAGGGCGTCGACGTCTTTGGCGGTGGCGAAGGGCGCAGTCATGGGCGCGGCTAGGGGCGCGGGATGAGTCGCAGGGCGGTGGCGATGGCGCCTTGCATGCCCCGGGGATCGGCGCGTCCGGTGCGGGCGATGTCTCGGGCCACGCCGTGGTCCGGGCTGGTGCGGACAAAGGGAAGCCCGGCGGTGATGTTGACCGTGGCGCCGGTGCCGGTGAGCTTGAGCGGTATCATGGCCTGGTCGTGGTAGGCCGCGATGACGCCGTGGTACTTGCCGGCGAGGGCGTCGCGGAACAGGGTGTCGGCGGGAATGGGGCCGAAGATTTGGATGTCGTTTAGGTCGTCGAAGGCGCGGCAAAACGGGGTGAGAATGTCGTGCTCTTCGAGGCCCAGGAGGCAGTCTTCGCCTGCGTGGGGATTGAGGGCCGCCACGCCGATGTGGGGCAGGGCCACGTCGCGGAGGGCGCGGGTGATTTGCACGATGTGCTTCAGCGTGCGGTGGAGGTTTTTGGGGGTGAGGGTGGCGGGGATGTCGCGAAAGGGAACATGGGTGGCCACGAGGCCCACGGTGAGGTTGTCGGAGGCGAACACCATGGTGACGTCGTCGGTTTCGAGGGCGCAGCGCTGGGCCAGGTACTCGGTGTGGCCGACGAAGTCGGGTTGGATGCGCGCGATTTCGCTCTTGCAGACCGGGGCGGTGACCAGGGCGTCGCAGGTGCCGTCGAGGACCGCGTCGGTGGCGGCTTGCAGGGCTTCGAGCTGGGCGTTGGCGTTGTCGAGGCCGGGGCCGTCGATGGGGCCATCGGGACCGTCGCTGGAGACGAATTGCACGACATTTCGCGCGGTGCGGGTGGGGCGGTCTACCAATTCGATTTCGGGGACATCGTCGCTGGGGAATTGCCGTTGCAGGGCCGCGAAAGTGGGCCAGTGTCCGAAGAGGACGAGGCGCGCCGCTTGGTGGCCCGGCAGCAAACTGCGCAGGACGACTTCGTAGGAGATGCCCGCGGGATCGCCGCAGGATATGGCCAGGTGCGGTTTCATGGAAATTGCCTGTTGGGTTGCCAGTGTTTCATGGAGATTGCCTGTTGGATTGCCAGTGTTTCATGGCCAAGGGCTATATGCGATCAACCGAAATAATCCAGACAAAAAAATGGGTGCCCTGTGTGTCAGCCTAGGTTTGCGCCACATGATTTTGGGATAACACGCAAATCAGGGCCATGCAGGAGAACTACTTAACCTTAAGGGATTTAGTGCAAATAAGCTTGAAAAAACTATTCAATTGTCTGCTAATTTTATCCTTCCGTTTTCTTTTTTTACTATGTTTTTTTTCTCGGCAATTTCAATAACATAGCGAAGTATGGCGTCAATCTGTTTGCCTAGTTTGGCAAACCCAAAAGTCCGAGCCAAGTAGCGAAGTAGTTCAGGTTCTTCAACACTCAAATTGTTTTCTACAACTTCCTGCAAAGCTACTAAAATTTCTTCAGGAGCAATATCTTCTATGTTGCGTTTCTCGATATCATTGCTACGGTAGTTGTCCAACAAAGTGTCGCTTTGAGCAGTCCAGTAAAATGGTTGATGATGTAAAGACTGTACTAAATTCATCTCTTTGATAATAACTTCCAAATGCTTGTCTAACCTTGCCCCTAAACGATTTGTGTTCCAGGTTTGTAATATTTTTTTATACAACAAGTTTTTGCTTATAGGGGCTTCGGTGCTAACTAGTGCTTGTATCTGCTGCTTTATGGTATTTCGATTATGAAAATCATATATCATATCGCTGTTAGCATTAGGAATAGGGATTAAAACTTGATTTAAATATGGTTTTTGCTTGCTTGTCACATTAATTGATGTGACGGGTTCTGTTGTTGATTTAATTGATTCAAATATGGGTGCAATAACAGGTTCATAAAAATCTTCCTTATTCTTTTCAGCTTGATTTTGTAGTTTCCTTACTTTTTCAACTATAATTTCAATAATTTCATCTGAATTCTCATACCAGTCAATTGACCAAACACGATGAATCTGCCAACCTAATGATTTAAGAACAGAAGGCATAATCATTTCTCTATCATTGGTAGTATGAGCGTTATAATAGTAAAGACCGTCAACTACAATTCCCAAAATATATTGTTGCGGTTTGTTGGGATGAAGAATACCTATGTCTACCTTAAATCCCGAAGTGCCGATATTGCATTTTACTTCCAATCCTTTAGCTATTAGTTTTTTGCTAATGGAAGCCGATAAATGTTTCTGGTTAATAGACTCTTGAACGTCTTCATGGCGAAGAGTTAAATTTCCATTCTCCGCAAATTGCAAAAATGCTTTAAGGCCTGCAACACCTTCTGCTGATGTGCGACTTAAATCTATTTGGTCTGCGTGCAAAGTTGCAAAAACATGCATTTCATAACGAGCACGCGTTACAGCTACGTTTAATCTACGCCATCCACCATCACGATTTAAAGGGCCAAAGTTCATGCTCATTTTTCCTTCTTCATCGGGTGCATAGCATACTGAAAACAGAATTATATCTCGTTCATCTCCTTGAACATTTTCTAGGTTTTTTATAAATAACGGTTCGTGATTTGCATTCGCAAGCTCTTCCAACATCGGATCAGACATAAAGAATCTTTGCAGATTGTCTTCGATTAGATTTTGCTGTGCTTGGCTGAATGTAACAACACCAACGCTCAGTTTGCGTTTCTTTGAGTCGCTGTAATGTGATTTGATGTATTGCACGACTTCATTCGCTTCAAATTTATTGGTCCGTGTTTTTCCTTTATCGTAAAACCCGTTGACGGGATGATACTTGACTTTACGGTTTAAATCATCAGCAGAAGGGAAGGTAAGCAGTTTGTTTTCGTAGTAATTTACATTACTGAAAGTAATCAAACTTTCATGTTTGCTGCGATAGTGTCTCAATAAGTATTTGGAAGGCACGGATAAAGACAAACAATCATCGAGAATACTTTCTAAATCTTCTACATCCATATTTTCTTCATCTAATTTTATAGTGCTGAAAAATGAAGTTGGGGGCATTTGTTTCGGATCGCCCACAATAATAGATTGTTTTGCTCTTGCAAGTGCACTTACTGCTTCAAAAGTTGGTAACTGAGATGCCTCATCAAAAATTAAGATGTCAAAATGTTTTTTGCTTACATCAAAATATTGTGCTACCGAAATCGGACTCATTAACATACATGGAGCAATTCTTGGCAGCAAAGCAGGTATTTGGTCAAAAAGCTTTCTTATGCTCAATCCTCTACCACGACTTTTTATTGCTCTTTGTAAAATTCCAATTTCAGAACTTTGCATTGCTTCGGTCGTAATATTCGGCAATTGTGCTGCTAACTTTACTCGCAACTCCTTAATAGTGAGAGATTGAAAGTCCTTCGCTATTTTTTTATATTGTTCTATTTTGCTTTCAAACAATGCGACATTAAATAAAGTCAAGGATTCATGCTGGGAAATAGAACGTCGTGCAATGGAAGTATGAACGAGATAATTAAAATAATCAGCGATATTAGTATCATCACAGAGTTTGCTTTCGTACGCATTTATAAGCCATTTTAATTGCAAAAGTTCTCCATGATTACGTATTTGTAGATAGTTCATCCAGCTTTTCAAATGAGGAAGATGGCTTTGTATGTTTTGCAGTTGATTACTTGTTTCAATATTCCAGTTTTCATTTTGTTGAAATTGAATACCAGTAAGGATTTCATAATTTTTATTCTGTTCATTTAAAGTTGTTATAAGTTGAATAAAGCTTACCATTCTTGATGAATGCTTTTGCTTGATTTCATCAGAACATTGAAATCCTGTTTCTTGCCAAACTTTAACCCATTTGCAAAATGCGTTCCATCCCCAACAGTTTGATAGATCACTTATTTCCCGAACCATTTCAGCTTTAGTGCTAATATCGGTTAAATCTGTTTGTTCTTCTTTAAATAAACTATTCAATACTTCTTGTACAAGTCCAAATCGGCTTTGTTGCAGTAGTTGTTTTACTTCTTGCAACTGATTGTAATTAGAAAAGAGTTGCTCTAATTCGCTACTATCAGGGAAAGAACTTTTTTTAAAAGCAGATAATTGTTTTTTTATTTTTTTCGATTGTAACCATTTAGGTAAGAACCAACGTTGTTGAGCCTTTTTCCATTCCATTGCAATGGTTGAAACATCTGCTTGCAATATGTTTCGATGAAAATTATTTAGAATGTTATTTAAAACAGTTTGATATTGGTTGAATGCTTCACTCCATTCTTGATAAACACTGTAATTTTCTTTATTGGATAAATAGGAGAGCAATTGCAATGGAATGTTCGGGAGTCTTTGAAAAACAGCTATAATTTGAACAAATGTTTCCCACTCTATTTTATCTTTTATTGAAAAAGGAAAATATGTTGAATTAGCCAATGAGTCAGATGCGGTTTGTACGTCTTCTAAAAGGTGTAATAGTTTTTGAGTCTGCGCTGAAATTTCCTCATTTACCGAAGGAGAGTATTGAGGTAAATTCAAAGCTGTTAAGGGGTTCTTAGAGGGGTGAATAATTAACTGTATAATAGCTTTAAACTGAGGAAGCCAATCTGTCCATTGTTGCCAAAGTGTCCCGTTTAATTCTTGTAAAACTATTTCGGGAATATAATTGTTTGGAAAATTTACATCACTAAGATTCTGCAATGCAGTAATGCTGTCGTATAAACTCCAACCACATTGTTGTTTTTGATGTAATACATTTACATATTCACTAATTGCTTTTTTTGTAGAATCTAATCGTTCTGCTTCTTGTTCAAAATCTAAAGTATTTGCAATTTTTGCTGTTTCAATTGAACTTGCCAATTGGGCTAATACGTGAGACTTTTTTGATTTATTGGAGTGGAGTTCCAAAGTGAAAGGAGCAAGCCCAATTTGCTCCAATCGTCTATGCACAACATCTAATGCTGCTTTTTTGGCAGCCACAAACAATACTCTTTTTCCGCGATATAAGGAATCTGCAATAATATTGGTAATAGTTTGAGATTTACCTGTTCCAGGAGGTCCGTGCAAAATAAAACTACAACCTTGCTGTGCGGTAAGAACTGCTTCCATTTGTGAAACATCTGTTGCTATGGGCAATAGTATTGATTTTGAATAAATGTTGTCAAAATCATATATTGAATGTGGTTCTTGATTTTCATCGAAATGTAATTTGCCATCTACCAAACTTCGCACTATATCGCTGTTTAGCAATTCTTTCTGGTTCATTACAATATCTTTCCACAGAATTAGTTTGCTGAATGAAAAATTACCCAGGATTATTTGTTCCTCTACATCCCAACCTTTCAATTGCATAATGGCTCTGCGAAGTATCCCCATTACTTTTGCTACATCAACCCCTTTTGCGTCAGTAGGAAGTTGTTCTAATCCACTTAAATTCAATTCATATTCTTGTCGAAGAAATTCCAACAAAGTGATATTTATCATAGTTTCTTCTTCACGACTTTTTAACGTAAAATTACTGTTTACTGATCTACGATTTATTTCTACCGGCAACAGTAAAATAGGTGAATATCGAGGTCGTTTAGGTGTTTTTCTCTCAAACCATTTAAGTAGTCCAACGGCTAAATATAAAGTGCTTGAACCGTTTTCATCAATAGATTGCTTTGCATTTTTATGGATATAAAGAAGGATGTTGTCTAAGTCTTTTTGATGATAGTAGGATAGTAAGCGGTTGTGTTTTAATTCATCGTTTGCCATTTGATATAATGGAGATGAGTGATGGAGCGGCTGAGAAAATAAGTTATACTTTCGCAATACTTCTGCATTCGGATTAGGCATAATGGAAAAACTTTTACCTTCCCATAAAATGTCTTCCAAATGGCTGATGTCAATATCCACTAATTGGAGCATATTGCGGGTCATGCGCAAATTTAACAAATTGTTACGAAGTGATAAATCTAGTAATTTGCGCTCCCAAATTTTTTGTTTGGTTTTGGGATGCTTGTCTTGTAGCAATTCATCTTGATAAATAGTGCCAATATCAAAACGCTTTTCCATTTCAGCCGTTTCCATTTGGTTTACGGCATCTTCGTCTAATTGGGTTCCCGAAGCGTTGGTCAATAAAGGCAAAGGTCGTATTCTTAGTGTTCTTGCGCGTTTTATGTCAATTGATAGCAAGAAATCTTCTTTTTGAACCAATTGTGCTTCCCCTTTATTCAAGGCATCGCTAAACTTAATACTATTCCCCTTGCATACGCTTGTGGCTTCAACGGCAGCTATTTCACGAATACCTTTTGAGAGTCGTTTGGTTATGGCGGTTTTATCATCATTAATAATTTCGGAAAATTTATCATCCTGTAGCCAGCAACCAACAAAAGCGTGTCCTCGTACAATTATTAAAATTGGGTTTAAATTAACCGCTTCTAAACAAGCGGCAAACAATAAACTAATGTCAATACAGTTCCCAAATTTTTCCTGCTGAATCGTGTTAAGTAAACGTAGTCTTTGTCCAACTTCTTCATAACCTGGAGGCAAAGAACTGTAAATGATTTCCTCGCTTTGGATTGCCGAATAAATGGATGACATAATCTGCAATACACGCTCTGGGGCATTACTCTGATAGCCCTCAAAAGCCGTTTTTAATCCTTGTGATTTTAAGAATTCAATAGCCTTTCGTTTGATTTGATAGATGTAAGAGTGATTGGGTATAACATAAGCAGCTATCAATTCAGGCAATATTTGAAATCCACCAAAGTGTTCCAGTGGATAAACATCTATTGTAATTGCTTCTTCGATTATTAATTTTTCTTTTTCAAAAACTTCAATTGTGATGTTTGCATTTTCTGTTTCTGATAGCTTGTTAAGAAAATTGCGATTTACTTTCAAATTTTCTAACGGGACTTTTAAGCTCTTTTTGGCGGGAAGAAATGAAATGCTAAAATTAAAATCTTCTATGCAAGGGATGTCAGAGGTTATTTTGATTTCAATAGATGTCAAATCTGTTTCAGAAGTGTTTTCAATATTCAATGATTGAATGAGTTTGATTCCATTCAAATAAAAAGAGAGATTGAGAAAGGGTAATGCCTCTTTGTGTATTTTAATTGTGTTTTGTTCTTTCATAAATACTCTCTACTGCAATTTGTTTGTATCCAACATGTTTTTCAGATATGACAAAATTGGTGTTAGGTGTAGGAACATCAAAGCCCCTTCCGCCTCGTTTCTCTCCTCTTTGAAAACATCGTACGCTTGTTTAGCTGAAAACGGTAGGCTTTTTTCGTGAAGCGGGATTGGAATTGTGCGCTGTAGCTCGAAGGAAAGTCAGACGGGTGTGCTGTCGCTCGTTGTTGTACCTCAAATTCACGCGCCACTTTCGACCTTTCGAACGACTTTGAACGGGTTAAGAAGGCAGACCCCAAATAGGCGTGACTGCGGCTGTCTGTCAGGTGTGCCCGCAGTTGTCTGTCAGGTGTGCCCGCAGTTGTCTGTCAGGCGGGAACGCGGATGTTTTTGCCCTATCGGAGGGGGACATTTTGGGCCAGGCGACGCACAAGGCGAGACGCCAGCAGAAAGAATGTACCGTTTATGTACCCTTTGAACGTGCATCCACTCGCTTTTTGGTGTGCATTCATCCTCTCGCCACGCTTCCGTTCGACCCCTTTCGCTTGCGCATTTCCAATCTTGCCTATCGGGTTGAATCAACGTATTGTGCCGCAGCCTTTTCGGGGCGTAGCGCAGTCTGGTAGCGCGCCAGCTTTGGGAGCTGGATGTCGAAGGTTCGAATCCTTTCGCCCCGACCGTTCGCATCCGCCGATGCGTCCGTAGCTCAGTTGGATAGAGCATCGGCCTTCTAAGCCGAGGGTCACAGGTTCGAGCCCTGTCGGACGTGCCACAAACACAAGCCAATCTCTGAGTTTACGGCGTTGCGGGCAAAGCGCTTCGCCCCATCCTCAAAAGAACAAGCCGCGCGGCGAGCCAACTTTTGCAGCAACCCACGTGGTAAGCCGATGTTCGCAGACGTCGCGAAAATTCTTCTCGGCCGACCTTTCCGCAAGCCATGCGGCGAGCCAACCTTCGCAAAATCGTGAAAATTCTTTTTGGGCAGGCCTTTTGCGGTGTTTCGCCTTGAGCCCGCATTTATAAGCATTACTATCTTGTGCATACAGCTTGGGCCCAACGCTGCACACAGCGATGACTTTCCCCTTTCACCGGCTGCGCATTGCAGCAGATTGCAGAGGAATCAATCATGGCAGTAGACATCGAAGACAAAGACCCCACCGAGACCCGCGAATGGCTGGAGGCGCTACAAGGCGTGCTGGAGGCCGAAGGCCCGGAGCGCGCACACTTCATTATTGAGCAACTCATCGACAAGGCCCGCCGCGCCGGTGTCTGGCTGCCCTACAAGGCCACCACCGCCTATCTCAACACCATTCCCACCAGCCGCCAGCCGCTCTTCCCCGGCGACATCGCTCTGGAGCGCAAAATCCGCTCCTACATCCGCTGGAACGCCATGGCCATGGTGGTGAGCGCCAACCGCCGCGAAGTGGGATTGGGCGGCCACATCGCGAGCTATTCCTCGGCGGCCACGCTTTACGAAATCGGCTTCAACCACTTCTTCCGCGGCCCGGACGCCCCCCACGGCGAAGACATGATCTTCTACCAAGGCCACTCCTCGCCGGGCTTCTACGCGCGCGCCTTTCTCGAAGGGCGCCTGACCCGCGAACAACTCATAAACTTCCGCCAGGAGTCCGCCAAGGACGGCCTCTCCTCCTATCCGCACCCCACCCTGATGCCGGATTTTTGGCACTTCCCCACGGTCTCCATGGGCTTGGGCCCCATCCAGTCGATCTACCAAGCGCGCTTCATGCGCTACATGACAGACCGCGGCTTCATCGATCCCGGCGACCGCAAAATCTGGACCTTCTGCGGCGACGGCGAGATGGACGAGCCCGAATCCCTGGGCGCCATCCGGCTCGCCGGACGCGAACGCCTCGACAACCTCATCTTCGTCATCAACTGCAACCTGCAGCGCCTGGACGGCCCGGTGCACGGCAACGGCAAAATCATCCAGGAGTTTGAGGGCATCTTCCGCGGCGCGGGCTGGAACGTCATCAAGGTGGTGTGGGGGCGCCACTGGGATCCCCTGCTCGCCGCCGACAAAGACGGCCTGCTGCAAAAACGCATGGAAGAGGCGGTGGACGGCGAGTACCAGGGCTACAAGGCCAGCGGCGACGGGGCCTTTGTGCGCGAACACTTCTTCGGCAAGTACCCCGAGCTCCTCGAGCGCGTGGCCCATATGTCCGACGACGACATCTGGCGCCTGAACCGCGGCGGGCACGACTCCTTCAAGGTGTATGCGGCCTACGCGGCGGCGGTGGCCCATCGCGGACAGCCCACGGTCATCCTCGCCAAGACGGTCAAGGGCTATGGCATGGGCATCGCCGGCGAAGGGCAAAACATCACGCACCAGCAAAAGAAGATGGGCGAAGACTCCCTGATGGTGTTTCGCGACCGCTTCAACATCCCGCTGACCGACGCCGAACTCGACGACGTGCCCCTTTACCTGCCCCCGGAGGACAGCCCCGAGATGCGCTACATGCACGAGCGGCGCAAGGCCCTGGGCGGCTACATCCCCGCGGTGCACCGCATCTCGCAACCCCTGCCCATCCCCGGGCTCGAAGCCTTTTCGGCCCTGCTGGCCCCGGAGGGGGGCCGCGCCTTCTCCACCACGATGGCCACGGTACGCGCCCTGACCGTGCTGCTCCGCGACAAACACCTCAAGCGCCGCATCGTGCCCATCATCCCCGACGAAGCGCGCACCTTCGGCATGGAGGGCATGTTTCGCCAACTCGGCATCTACTCTTCGGTGGGGCAACTTTACGAGCCCATGGACGCTTCGGCCATCGCGCCTTACAAAGAGTCCAAGGACGGCCAAATCCTCGAAGAGGGCATCACAGAAGCCGGCGCCATGTCTTCGTGGATGGCGGCGGGCACATCGCACATCAACCACCGCGAGCCCATGATTCCGTTTTATCTGTTTTACTCGATGTTTGGGTTTCAGCGCGTGGGCGACCTGATCTGGGCGGCGGCGGACATGCAGGCCAAGGGCTTCCTCATCGGCGGCACCTCCGGGCGCACCACCTTGGCGGGCGAGGGCCTGCAACACCAGGACGGTCACAGCTTGCTGCTCGCTTCAACGGTGCCCCGGTGCGTCTCTTACGACCCGACTTTCGCGTACGAATTGGCGGTGATCGTGCAGGACGGCCTGCGCCGCATGTACCAAGACGAAGAAGAGGTCTTCTACTACATCACGACCCTCAACGAGAATTACCCGCAACCCCCCATGCCCGAGGGCGTGGTCGAGGGGATCCGCAAGGGGCTGTACCTGCTGCAGCAAAGCCCCCGCAAAGAGGGTCTGCGGGTGCAGTTGATGGGCGCCGGCGCCATTTTGCGCGAGGCAATGGCCGCGGCCGAAATCCTCGAAAAAGACTACGGCGTGGCGGCCGACATCTGGAGCGCCCCGAGCTTTGTCGAGCTGCGCCGCGACGCGATGGCGGTCGAGCGCTGGAACCGCCTGCACCCCGAGGCCGAGCCCAAAGTCTCCTGGGTGGCGTCGCAACTGGCACCGCACGCCGGTCCCGTGGTGGCGGCCACCGACTACATGAAGGCCATCCCCGACGGCATCCGCCCCTTTGTCGACCGCACGTTTGTCTCCTTGGGCACCGACGGCTACGGCCGCAGCGACACCCGCGATGCCCTCCGCGCCTTCTTCGAAGTCAACCGCTTTCACATCGCCTGGAGCGCCTTGTACGCGCTGTACACCGATGGCGCGCTGCCACTCGCGCAGTTGCAAAAGGCGCAAAAAACGTTGAATATCGATGCGGACAAATCAGACCCGGCGGTCTCCTGATGCGACCGCAGAGCCGTTAACCCTTCAGCGAAGCGAACCCTGGCCCATGCGCAGAAAGGACTTTTCGTGAAAGAGACCATCCACGTTCCCAATATTGGCGATTTTGAAGCCGTTGATGTCATCGAGGTGTTGGTTTCCGTGGGCGATGAGATTGCCCTGGACACGCCCCTGCTCACCCTGGAGAGCGACAAGGCGGCCTTAGAAGTGCCCTCCACGTTGGCGGGCAAGGTCGTCGAGGTGCTCGTCAAAGTGGGCGACCAGGTGGGCGAAGGCCATGCCATCTGCGTGGTCGATGTGGCCGCCGAAACCGCGAGCGCCGCACCAACGCCGGATGCCCCAGCGGCTGCTCCGGCCGCTGCTGCCCCAACGCCTCCGCCATCGGCACCTGTTGCGGCCCCCATGCCGCCCACGCCCCCCACGCTGACGACCGGGGTGCCCGTGTCAGCGCCGGCGAAGCCCCTGACCCGCGACGAAGCCCCGGCGGGTACCACCGCACACGCCAGCCCGGCGGTGCGTCAATTCGCGCGGGAGCTCGGCGTAGAGGTGGCCCTGGTGCCGCCCTCGGGCCCCAAAGGGCGCATCTTAAAAGAAGACGTCCAGGCTTATGTTAAGAAGCGCATGGCCCAGCCCGAAGCCGCTGCCGGTTCCCTGGGCTTGCCCGCGGCGCCCAGCGTCGACTTCGCGAAGTTTGGCGAAGTGGTCTCTCGGCCCCTGTCCCGTATCCGCCTCAAGAGCGCGGCCAACCTGCACCGCAACTGGCTGCTGGCCACCATGGTGACCCAGTTCGACGAGGCCGACATCACCGAGCTCGAGGCCTTTCGCAAGGTGCAAGACAACCTGGCCAAGCAACAGGGGCGCCGCGTGTCGATTTTGCCCTTTGTGGTCAAGGCCGTGGCCCACGCCCTGCGCCTCTTCCCCGACTTCAACAGCTCCCTCGACGAGACCGGGCAAGCGCAGATATTCAAACAGTACATCAACATCGGGGTGGCGGTGGACACGCCCAACGGCCTGGTGGTGCCGGTGGTGCGGGGCGCCGACGCCAAGGGCGTGCTCGAAATCGCCGACGAACTCGCATTGCTCTCCGCCCGCGCCCGGGAGGGCAAGTCCCTGCTCGACGACTTCCAGGGCGGCACGTTTACCATTTCCAGTCTCGGTGGCATCGGCGGCACGGCCTTTACGCCCATCGTTAATGTGCCGGAGGTGGCGATCCTCGGCGTCTCCCGCGCGGTGACCAAGCCGGTGTTCGCGGGCGATGCCTTTGTGCCGCGCCTCATGCTGCCGTTGTCCCTCACCTACGACCACCGCGTTATCGACGGGGCGCTGGGGGCGCGATTTGCCGCCCATCTCTCCAAAACCTTGGGCGACATGCGGCAGTTGATACTGTAGCGAGAACAGGAGCGCATATGAGCACGCAAACGACGTTGGACACGCAACTGGTGGTAATTGGAGCAGGCCCCGGCGGTTACACCGCGGCCTTTCGCGCGGCGGATTTGGGACTGAACACCATGTTGGTGGAGCGCTATCCCAGCTTGGGCGGCGTGTGCCTCAACGTGGGGTGCATCCCCTCCAAGGCCCTGCTGCACGCCACGGGCATCGCCGATGAGGTCTCGGCCCTGGGCGAGCTCGGCATCTGGGAACCCAGCGCGCGTCCGCAAATCAACCTCGACGGCCTGCGCACTTGGAAAGACGGCGTCGTGAAGCGCCTGGGCGGCGGCATCCAGCAGCTCGCCAAGCAGCGCAAGGTGACGGTGCTCACCGGTGCAGCGCGCTTTGTGTCGCGCAACGAACTCGAAATCGTGGGCGAAACCACCCAGCGCCTGCGCTTCAAACACGCGGTGGTGGCGGCGGGCTCTTCGGCGGCCACCATCCCCAACCTGCCCGACGACCCGCGCATCATCGACTCCACCGGTGCCTTGGCCCTAACCGATGTGCCCAAGCGCATGTTGGTCATCGGCGGCGGCATCATCGGCCTGGAGATGGCGACGGTGTACCACGCCCTGGGCTCGGCCATCACCGTGGTCGAAATGCTGGACAGCCTCGTGCCCGGCTGCGACGCCGACCTGGTGCGCCCCTTGCAACAACGGCTGCGCAAAACGTACGAGGGCATCTACCTCTCGACGCGGGTGCGCGAGGTGCGCCCCACACCCGAAGGCCTCGAAGTCTTCTTTGAAGGCGACAAGGCCCCGGCCTCGGCGGTGTACGACAAGGTACTGGTGGCGGTGGGGCGAAGGCCCAACGGACACAAGCTCAACCTGGCGGCGGCGGGGGTGGCGGTCAACGAGGCGGGCTATGTCCCGGTCGATCGCTTTCAACGCACCAACATCGATCACATTTACGCGGTGGGCGACATCACCTCGCAGCCCATGCTCGCCCACAAGGCCGCAGCCGAGGGACGCGTGGCCGCCGAGGTCATCGCGGGTCAGCGCAGCGCCCTCGATGCGTTGGTCATTCCGTCGGTGGCCTACACCACGCCGGAGATCGCCTGGGTGGGCCTAAGTGAAACCGCTGCCAAGTCTAAAGATATGGACATCCGCGTCGGCAAGTTCCCCTTTGTCGCCAGCGGTCGCGCCCTCACCATGGGCAACACCGACGGTTTTACCAAAATCGTCATCGACAACGCCACGCAGCGCATCGTCGGGGCGGGCATTGTGGGCAGCCACGCCGGAGAGCTCATCGCGGAGCTGGCGCTGGCCATCGAGCTCGGCGCCGATGCCGAAGACGTCGCGCTCACCATTCACCCGCACCCGAGCCTCTCCGAGTCGGTGGCCCTGGCCGCCGCCGTGCTGGAGGGCACCATCACCGATCTGTACCTTCCCCGGCGCAAGTAACCGGGCGAAGCGTTAGCGAAAAGGAGTCACGCATGAACGCCGCAAAACAAGCCGAAAACACCCTGCAACAACACCTGCGCGACAACGCGTATCCCGGTCGCGGACTGGTGATCGGGCGCATGGAAAACGGCAGCGATTGGCTAATCGTTTATTTCATCATGGGGCGCAGCACCAACAGCCGCAACCGCCGCTTTGCCTTTGAGGGCGACCGCCTCTGGACCGAGCCCGTAGACCCAGCCCTGGTCGAAGACCCGTCGCTCATCATCTACGACGCCATGCTGTCCACCGGCGGCTGTCAGCTCGTCAGCAACGGCGATCAAACGCGCACCTTGTACGAAGGGCTGCGCGCGGGCATGCGCTTTGGCGAGGCCCTGGCCCAGCGCGAACGCGAACCCGACGCCCCCAACTTCACGCCGCGTATCACCGGCATGATCGACTTCAACACCGCCGAGGGCGCCGTGCGGCTCAGCATGCTCAAGGCCAATCCCTGCGACAGCGCGCTCACCGATCGCTACGTCTTCACGCCGGCGCTGCCACAGCCCGGCATCGGCTACGGCCTCACCACGTACATGGGCGACGGCAACCCCCTGCCGAGCTTCTCCGGCGATCCGCTGCTGCTGCCCCTCACGGGCGACGGCCCCCAAGTGCTCGCCACTTACTGGGACGCCCTCGACGCCGACAACCGCGTCTCCTTGGCGGTGAAGCAAATGGACGACACGGGCACCTGCACCGGCATCTGGATCAAAAACCGCCACGGCGACTGAGCTCTTTTTCACACCCGCTCTGGCCTCCGCTGGGGCGCTCGCCCCGGCCGTGAAAGGAAGTTTTCCATGACAAAGACATTGCCCTCGGATTTGGAGATCGCCCAAAGCACGCCCATGCGGCCCATCGCGGAGATCGCCGCGCAGCTCGGGATTGACGAGACGTACCTGTTGCCCTACGGGCGCAACGTGGCCAAGGTCGATCCCGCTGTGGCGGAGGCGCAGGCCGGACGCCAACCCGGCAAGTACATCGTGGTGACGGCCATCACGCCCACGCCCTTGGGCGAAGGCAAAACCACCACGGCTGTGGGGCTGGCCCAGGGGCTCAAGCACCTCAACAAAACAAGCGTGCTGACCCTGCGCCAACCCAGCATGGGGCCCACCTTTGGCATCAAGGGCGGCGCAGCGGGGGCGGGCTACAGCCAGGTGCTGCCCATGGAAACCCTCAACCTGCACCTCACCGGCGACTTCCATGCCGTGACAGCGGCCCACAACATGCTGGCGGCCCTGATCGACAACCACATTTATCACGGCAACAAACTCGACCTAGAGCCCGCCGAAGTCCAGTGGCGTCGCGTAATGGACGTCAACGATCGCGCCCTGCGCAACGTGGTGATCGGCCTGGGCAGCAAGGGCGACGGGGTGCCGCGGCAGTCGGGGTTCGACATCACCGCCGCCAGCGAAGTGATGACCACGCTGGCCCTCGCCACCAGCGCCGACGATCTGCGCGCGCGCCTGGGGCGCATCGTGATTGGGCGCAACCGCTCCAAGCAATTTGTAACCGCCGAGGACCTGGGCGCTGCCGGGGCCATGGCGGTCATCCTCAAGGACGCCGTGTGGCCCAACCTGCTGCAAACCACCGAGAACACGCCGGTGCTCATCCACTGCGGTCCCTTTGGCAACATCGCCACGGGCAACAGCAGCGTGATCGCGGATCAAGTGGGCCTCAAGACCGCCCAGTACGTGATCACCGAGGCGGGCTTCGGGGCCGACATGGGCGCCGAGCGCTTTTTCAACATCAAGTGCCGCGTGGGCAATGCGGTGCCGGCGGCGGCGGTGCTCGTGGTGACCGTGCGCGCGTTAAAAGCCCACAGCGGGCGCTTTCGCATCGTTCCGGGCAAGCCGCTTCCCGGCGACATGCTGGCCGAAAACCCGGACGACGTCCGCGCGGGCGCCGACAATTTGCGCAAACACATCGAGATTGTGCAGGGCTTTGGCGTGCAGCCCGTGGTGGCGATCAACGCGTTTCCCACGGACTTTGCGAGCGAGCACGACGCCATTGTCGAGATCGCGCAGCAGTGCGGTGTGCGCAGCGCCGTGAGCACCCACGTCATGGACGGCGGCAAGGGGGCCGTGGCCTTGGCCGAGCAGGTGGTGCTGGCCGCCGAGGAGGCGCCGCAATTCAAGTACACCTACGCGCTGGAGATGCCCCTCGAAGAGAAAATCGCGGCGGTGGCCACCCAGGTGTACGGCGCGGCGGATGTCTCTTACAGCCCAGCGGCAGCGGCGAACCTCAAGCTCTTTGCCAAGGCGGGGTACGGCGACCTGCCCGTGGTGATCGCCAAGACACACCTGAGCGTGAGCAGCGATCCCAAGCGCAAGGGCGCGCCGACGGGCTGGACCTTGCCGGTGCGTGAAGTGCGCTTAGCGGCGGGGGCGGGCTACGTGTACGCCATTGCCGGCGACATGCGCACCATGCCGGGCCTCGGGGCCTCTCCGGCGGCAGAGCGCATCGACCTCGACGCCGAAGGCCGCATCGTCGGGTTGTTCTGAGCGCAAAAAGCCCTATGATGGGGCATTCCATAAATGGCAAACAGCAAACCTGAGGAGGGGAAGCGATGAAGGCACACCAGGGGATGGGTTCGTTTCTGGCGGCTGCGTTGTTGGGGGCCGCATTGCTGGCATGGACCGCGGGGTGTCGCGACAACACCGATGCCTCTGATGACACCGCCGACCTTCCCGGAGACGCGACAATGCCGACTCCGGGCAGCGATAGCGACAGCGGCGGTCTTCCACCGGGGCGCGACACCACCGACACCGGACCGCGGGGCGACACTTCGGGGCGCGACACCGCCGACACCACCGACACCGGACCGCGGG
>Ga0265293_10002701_pt1 | contig 34698 bp, 31 predicted proteins | sample Munlanlewell138R_FD_192505 | JGI IMG/M metagenome (GOLD analysis project Ga0265293, IMG submission 192505) | Leachate microbial communities from a municipal landfill in Southern Ontario, Canada - Leachate well 138R | ecosystem: Engineered > Solid waste > Landfill > Unclassified | place: Canada... | reverse complement strand
CTTGAATTAGATAAAGGCGACATCGTTGTTGCTGTCGGTCAATTAAATGGCATAGAAAGAGACGGTAGATTTCTACATTACATTTACGGCCAACAATTAGTTTTAATTAAAAAATTAAAAAAGGAGGGTGTGGAATGAGTAACAACGAAGATAATGTTAATATCGCGGAAAAAATACGCCGTAATTTCTTTCAATTAGACCTCCGATATACCGAAGCGGAAACACAAATGTTGATCGCGGAAGAAGATTTTAAAAAGTTTCATAAATTAGGGGGTGTTAATAATCAAAAGAGAGCGCAAAAAGCCAACATCAAAGTAAGGGTATTAAAAGTCTACATGGTTAATATCCAAGCAATCAAAGAAGCCTCGATAAATAAGTTGTCTTTGATATTAGATACTTATAATCAAAAATACAAAGACATATTTATTATGTATTTCATCGAGCGCAAGGCAATCGAAGATATTGCAATTATTGCTAAATATAACCGGCGGCATATTGATCGCATTATAGCCAAGCTTAAAGAAGATTTAGAAGAAAATTATCCGCCAGATAAAAAATAAAAAAGGAGAACATATGACAATGAATTACATTGTAACGCCCGGCAGAATTTTAAAAGAGTATCTTATTACTCGAGGTATTACACAAAAACAGTTAGCACTTCATATCGGTATGAGTGAAACGTTTGTGTCTAAACTAATCAATAACAAAGCACGTATTAGCGCGGAAGTCGCTATTAAACTTGAAGATGTTTTCGAAGATGTCCAAGCAGAGTTTTGGCTCGATTTAGAAAAACATTATCAATTAAGAACAATTAGAAACAAGAATTTAGTAATTATTAGTAAATGGGAGGACTAAAGGTGAAAAAATTAAAAGTATTGTTATTAGCGTTTACCTTACTATTAGTTGGTTGTAATAGTATGGTTAAAAGAACGCCGGAACGATGGATTATGCTTGAAATCGCACAACATTACAGCGAAAGAGATGTTCAAGATACTTATTATTCATTTGAAGCGACAAGTTTAATGGCATCAGACTTCATCTATGATAAAAATACTTATGCTTATTTAGTTGAAGTTAGTATTTATAGAGATGAAGTATTTTGGGAAGATTTTTGGCTTGGTGTAATTAGGGTTAAGGAAAAAAGTTTTTTTGAAGTTTTTTTTAATATAGCACACTATAAAGAAAGCGATATTTTGGAACTTACAATAACCGAAGCAAGTAAAGATGTTTGGAGTAATGATTATGAAGAATAAATTTGAAGTAGACGAAGTTGTTATCTATCAAAAAGGCGATAGATTTGAATTAGGCATTGTAAAATCTATTGTTGCAAAAGAGGAAAGATTAGCCTTAAGACAAGATGGTTTATTCGGTAAACCGACAAGCGATAAAGTTCGTATTCGTTATATGTATTTTGTCAATTATCATACGGGCGATACCGCCGCACTCACAAATGAAGAAGATTTACATAAGATTAAAAATCTTTATGCATTTGAGATTAGAAGAAAAACACCGGAAGAATAAAAAGGAAGGAAAAGCAAAATGATTAGTGGAATTTTATTTATTGTCTTGGCGTTGGTTATCCCGTTGCCATTAGTTGCTTCAATCTTATTAACAGTTTGGAGTGCAATTTGTATTATGGCATTTGTAGTTAGATTATTTATTTATATCGCGGCAATTAACAAATAAAAAAGAAAGGAAACAATATGGAAGACTGGAAAATTCGTTTCGTTAAAGAATATCAAGAGTTAAAAGATAGACATATCAAACTATCTAATATGATAGAAAAATATCACGCTAGAACTCTTGAATTTCTACCAACTTGTCCGATTGAGTTGTTTGAACGACAACGCGACGTTATGCAAGAATATTTATCAATTCTTGAAACTCGTGCAGAAATCGAAAAAGTATCTTTAGATTAAGCAATTTAAGACGAGTAAAAAGAAAAGGCGAGGAATTAGTTATCCACGCCTTTTTTGTTGCTCTAAGTGGTTCTAAACAAGTTCTACGCTTATTTTTTACTTGCTTCAATCTCTTTTCTAATCAATTCTCTCATGAAGTCTACTTTGTTAGGTAGTTGTTCGAAGAAAGCAAGGATGTCAGCGTCATTTTCGATATGAAGACGGAAGGTTACGCTTTTATGTGTGCGAAGTAGTCTTTGATTATTTTGTTCTCTTCTAGCGCGATCAGCTTGCCACTTGTTAGCATGCTTGCGTCTAATTACTTTTTTTCTTGCCATTTTCTCTCCTCTATCTTTGATTATATTATTATATTGTAACATTTATTCGGCGCTGTAGTCGCTTGCTATGTAGTCAGTCCAAAGTAGAAGGTCAAAAATTAACTTGTTGTTATCGTCCCGTTCAATAGAAAATTCTGCATTGTCTAAGCCGGGGTAGTTGTTAAGCTCTTTTTTGATCTCTTCTATTAACTGCTCATCATTTGACCAACCTTCCGGCAATTCTTCGAAGCGTGATTCGATTTCGTCTTGGTGAATAATACAATTATTTTCTTCTTGTTCTAAAACAGCGGAAGCATACAAGAAGGAGGCAATTTTTCGGGCGTATGTGCTTGTGGGTGCTTGCTCTATGTTTGGAAGTATTTCATAATCTTGATTACAATATTCACAAATTCGCTTTACGCCTTTGAGTTCCGCTTTGGTGTTGTAACTATGCCAATAAATCCCGCAATGCGGGCAAACGACAGTGTAAGCATTTTTTATAAATTTTCTCATTTTCTTTTTGTTCCTTTTTCTTTCTTTTCTGGGCAGTTTTTGACGACTTGCCCGGGTCGATTGTTTTTGTTAGATTTTAACTTGTAGCAGTCTAGTGTAACCATTGCTCCATACTGCTTTAAAAACAAATACTTTTTCGCTTCTTCTTTCCCAAAATGTGATCGAGTGAAACGGGCTATTGTCAATAAAAGCATTTCTCATTCTTCTTTTTATGAATTTTGTTGCTTTTGCGAGCGCCTTCATGAAATCTTTTTGTTCTTTTGTCATTGCCATTTTTTGATTCTCCTTTTCGTTCAATGATTTAAAGTTAACGTCTATAGGTTGCCGGTTTATCTGTTTTATTCTATTCTCCCTTCTAGGCGGCAATTAAGCCACCCCGTTTTTTGCGAAAGTTTCATTTAAACGTCTTAACGAGTGATGAGCGTTTAATGTGTTTTGTCTTGTAAAGCATTGATTTTTATGTGACCAAAGAAAACCATTGCGGCGGAAGATTGCGAACGTGTCGGCGTCCACTCTTTCGAGCAAGTATAAATTTATGCGTTCGTCGGTCGTTTCAATGCGATAGATCCCGTTGTTAACATCTTCAGCCGGTTTGTTTGCTGCTTCAATGTTTGCTTCAAGTCTTTTGATTTTGTTTCTAATACTAGTAATGTTATAACTTTCAAATGGTTGATATGCTTTAACAAATTCAATGTGAAAATATGCATCGCGTTTTTGCTTTTCACTAATGAATTCGAAGCCTTCAAGTGTGCCATGTTTGCGATAGTAGGCATTACATTCAAGGCATGAAGCGTGTAAAGTCTTTAACTTTGATAATTCTTCTTGCGTGCTTGTGGCGTCTTTTGGTTGCCAGTTAACGATTTTTCGCAAGTGGTCTTCTAGTTTTTGGAATAATTCGCGGTGTGTTGCTCTTGCGGCGTTTTGGCGGTCTTTTTTCTTAACCGGGAAGTTAGCGCCGCCCGAGATCATAATGCTTGGACAACTGGCTTCAATCGAGTTGTTTTTGTTATACCAGTTTGCAAAAGAAGTTAATAACTTAATAACCCGTTCTTTTATCTCTGGATAACTTTCGATTTTTTCGATTGTCACTTGTGCGATGATTGACTCCGCCATGTGTTCGAATTGCTGGCGAGAGTAGCCGGGGCGATATTCCCGCATGCTGTTTGCATAGTGTGCATAACGTTCAAGGTCTAAACTGATTGTGTTTTTTAGGCTTTCAATAGTGGTTTTCATTTTGTTTTCTCCTTCTAAGCACTATATTGTATTCTTGGCAACGGCTCGAGCGTTAAATGAATTGTGTGTAACTCGGCCACTGTTTTTTGCAATAAGGCAATAATTTTCCAGAAAATGGCAAAGTCAATTTCTTGCGCTACTGCGTGGTTGCATAAACTCCATAGCGTGGTCAGATACAATGCACGTCTGACGTGTTGCGCTATCCGTGGTTTGTCGATGTTCAACGCAACGGGGATCATTGCAATTGTGCCATTGCTACATATCTTGGCTATAAGCTCTAGGTTTTCAGTAGTAATTTCTTTGCTACTACGTGCAAGCGCTCCTAATGCATTATTTCTGGCGGCGCTTTCTAAATCTGCAAAATTCATCTTTTTTTTCTCCTTCTTTGATAAATGATTATTCTATATATTGCCGGTGGGCGGCCATCAAGCCGCCGCACCTTTTTCAATTTTGTAAACAAGCGTTTTAAATTTTTTACCTTCATATGTGCAATAAAACGTGACCGTGTCATCTATGTATTCGACGTGATCGGCTTTCGGGAATGGAACCCACGAGTTGCGGATCTTGCCGGTTTCGTCTGGCGTATTAAGATAAACGCCGTTCGTTTGCACTTTGCCAATTTCACGGCCAACGTTTAAGAATCTGTCGTTCTTGTTTGTTACGTAGTTATGAAGCATGACAAGCTTTACGCCCACCACGAGGTCGCGCTTAAGTTCCGCGAGAGTTTTCTTTTGCGGTGGTGTGTTTTCCGCTTTACGTGTCCATGATAAACCATAGGTTTCAATTGTGAAGTCTACGATTTTTGCGAGTTCTTGTTTGAATATTTCGCTGTAGTCAGTGACGAAGTCAATTATCATGCCCGCTCCTACCATGGGATCGTTGAGTTTGGCGATAATTTCCGTTAGTTTTGTTGCCTCTTTTGCGCTCATGACCGGCGCCGCCTCTACGTTGTCTTTATCTTTGATATTGATATCTTCTTCGACGTCTGCGAGTTCGAAGATAAATTCGAACGCTTTAGCGGCTTGATTTGAAGCGATGATAATTTTGTCTTTTAACTCTCCGCGTAGTTTACTAGCCCAGCCCTTGAGGTATGCGGCGCTGTTGCGGGTTGTCTTTTCGCTATCAATGCCTAAATATCCAATTGCAAAGCAAGCGCCCATTTCTGCAACGAGTTCTTCCCGGCTATATGCAAGTGATCCGAACGGGGCAATTTGCGTATCTACACCACGATTTAAACGTGCTTGTGTGCCGGTTGAGTGGGTGAGTTCGTGAAAAGCCGTGCTATAGTATTCTTCAATACATTTGTATTGGCTCTTCATTGGTAAATTGATCAAGTCTTGCGACGGTGAAAAATAGGCTTCATCGCTTGGTTTGTTGTTAATGAAAACGATTTTTTCACGTCCAACATAACGCATGATTATTGCGTCGATGTCATCATGCCCGAAGTCCACGTCATCTACACTTACGCTTTCGTCACGTCGGGTAATTGGGCGGTAGTTTTCGCAATCATCGATGTGAAAGACGTTATATGCTTTAGCAATAAAGCGAACGATAACAGCGGCGTCTTCACTTGTGAAGTAAAAATGCCCAAGTGGTGAAATATAAAAGTATTTTTCTAGTTCAAAAACTTTGTTTTGTTTTTGCAAACTTTCGAGGGCAAAAGTGATCTCTTCTTGCGTGGCTTTTTTGCGAGTGTTACTTGTATACATAACCCACGAGGCTTTGGCGTTTTTCTTGATGTTGCCGCCTAAGTCTTTGACTTGTTTAAATGTCATGTAATAACCCGGCAAAAGTCCATACTGGTTGGCTCTTGAGTATGCCTTGTTCGTGATGTAATTAAACGCGAAGTATTTTACACTTTTGCCATTGGCGTGTGAGCCTAAGAGCCTCCACGGCTTAATCCACGGGTTCGTGCCTTGCTCCATGCGAGCAATCATTTGAGCGGTGATTTTTTCTAGGTTGTTTTTTGTGTTTGTCTTTTTCATTGTTTGGCCTCCTTTGGCGTTTTCTAATCTTATTTTATAACGCTTTCTTATGTCGTGTCAACACTAATTTTGAAAATACTTTTTTTACGTAAGTAAGATTTTTTAATTTTGTGTTTCGCCACGAATTCGGATCAAAGCGATTTCTCATGTGCGCTTGCTATGTGAGGGTGTGTTTGTGTCATGCCTATGTCATGTTCGCATTCGCTTATATATCCGCGCATAACATGCGCATAACGTCTCTGTGGGTTGGTGCTTATGTGGGGTAAAATGTCTTTAACTTCTTAAATTTACTTTTCTTAAACAATTAGTTAATTTCTTAAAATATGTCTTTAAGTTTTCTTTAAATAATGAAAGATTATTCTTTATAATGTTTTCTTTTAATTGGCAAGGCAAAGGGTGGCATGGGCTGAGGTTTATATCTTCATTTATTAAATGAGATATAAATGCATAAAAAACTATTTATTAGTGCGCTATTAACTTATGAATAAGTTATTGCTTGCTTCTTGTTTAGTGGTGTTTCAATTGTATGCACCTATAACACCAAGCAAAAAAGACCGATAATATCTACATAATTTATAAACTGGGTAGCAAATAAAGATATTTAAACGCTTGTTATAGCCCATTCATAGCGCGTGCATGTAAGCAACAACAACATTTTAACGGCTGGATCTTGCAAAGACCCCCCATACCTCCCGAAAGACATAGGGGGGTGGCATACATACATACGAAGATCCCACCAAACTATAACACCCTTGTTTTCCCACATGTCGTTTTTATGGCGTTGAGTTCGTCACCCTTGCAAGCAAAAATAAAAATAAAGAGGGGGCGTGCGAGTGAAAGCTGGAATCGGAACATTAGTATTGACATCATACGAACAAGCAATTTTGAGAAATTTTCAAGGTGAACTCGTTAAAATCGTCGATGAAAAAAGAACGACCAATTTAGTAAATCGCATTCTCGATACAAAAATTAAACACAAAATGGAAGACGGTTCGGAAGGTGAATTTTCGGTTGAGGAAATTTTAGTTGCGACAAATATTGCTCACGCTATCAAAAGACCAAAAGGCCTTGAGACAATCGCTGAGCTTCAAAAAATTCGCGGTGAGAATAAAGAAATCTTAGAAATAAATGTTTCGCTTGTCGATAAAAGGTTGCATGATAGAGGGTTCGTAAAACTGGATGAAAAATAAATCGGGCGAAGTCAAAGACGAAATTAGATTAACGCTAGCGGATAAAATGTTAGTTGATTTTCAAAACGATTTAACTGTCGCTTTTCAAGGTTATGCGGTTCCGGTTTATTTCATGATTGAAAAATATTTAAAAATCGTCGATAAAAACGGAAAATGTATCGACTTCGAACTTAACCGGCAACAAATTGAACTCTACAAGGCAATATGTATTCAAAAACGCAGCGGGAAACCGATTCGGCAAAATGTCTTAAAAAGTCGGCAAATAGGGTTTTCGACCTTAATTGCGGGCATTTTTTTTGTTATCGGCATGTTTACCCCGAATATGAGCGTCGGTGTTGTTGCGGATATTAAGGATCACGCTCAAAATATTTTTAAAAAATATGAATTTTTTTATGATCACTTGGACGATAATAACCCAAATCGTGCGGAAATTGAAAAATATGCTCGCGAAAACAAGGGGGCGTTGCACCCCTATTCTTATAAACCCACGCTAAAAGCGAGACGCGGACAAGCGTTTTTGGAAACTGCGGCGGGAAATTCAATTATTGAAGTCGTTGTCGCCGGTGAAAGTAGTGGACGTTCGGGAACATATCAATTACTGCACTTGTCAGAAGCGGCGTTTTTTATGAATTTGAAAGTAACGATGAATGGTTTACTTGAAACAGTTTCTTCAAATAACCTCAATTCAATGATTTTTATTGAAACCACGGCGAACGGTTTTAACGAATATAAAGAGCGTTGGGACAAAGACGTTGTCGGAAAAACAGCATATAATGCATTTTTTGTTCCTTGGTTTACGAATCCGGAATATATCGACATGACTTATGAGAAGAACCCGGACAAAGAATTGCCGCTTTTTGAAGAATGGTTTTATGAAAAAATCAATGCGCATTCGAAATTATCAAAAGCGCAACTTATGTGGTATTGGAATAAATATCAAGATAAGGGCGATCGTGGGATGACATTACAAGAATATCCGTTTAGTCCAACCGACGCTTTTCTCCAAAGTGGAAATTGCATTTTCGGCGCGGAACTTATCGCTCGTCGTAAAGATGAAGTTTTAAAAGAACAATTACTTGGCGTTGCGCAAATGGGAATTTTTACTTACGTAGCAAGATTTAGCGCGGACGGTTCGCGCATTGAATTAAAAAACGATGAATTCCGCGAAATGCGCAACGGCGCGATCAAAATTTATAAAAAACCAATTTATAACCACCCTTACGTCGGTATTTGTGACCCTAATAACGGCGGAACTGACGACGCAGCAATTCAAATTGTCGATAATCACACTGGCGAACAAGTCGCGGTCATGTATACAAACGAAATGGATCACGATAAAATCGCTTATCAATTTTATTTACTCGGCAAAATGTATAACACGGCGTTACTTTCTAATGAAATGAACGTTGGAAAAGCCGTTATGGACTACCTTATTAAACTTAGTTATCCACGTCTTTACGTTAACCAAAAACAAGTTTTTGAAGATTTCCGCCAAGGAATTAGTAAAAAATTCGGCCATTTAATTACGAAAGCTAACCGCCCGTTTATGATTGAAAGCCTTAAAATCGCTTTTAGAGAAAACCCGCGCATGATTAACGACTATGAAACGCTTTCGCAAATGGAAAGTTTTCAACGTATTGAGCGCACGACCGCTTTAGGAAAAACGACTTCTAAAGTTGAAGCAACTAGCGGAAATAAAGACGATTTAGTTATGTCGTTAGCCGGTTTCTATCTCGTGCGCGAGCAACAAACGGCTTTGTTAACTGAAGACCACCCGATTATTGATAAAAAATTTAAAGATATTGACGCGGCAAGTGCTTATGTCGAGGGTTTAAACCGCAGAAGAAATGAACCCCGGCCGAATAAATTAGAAAGGGTAGTAGGTATTAGATTTTAAATGACAAAAGAAATTTTAGAAAAAATTAGAAAAATGACCCCCGCTCAACTTGAACGTTATCAACATTTTATTGAGTTTTTTGAATTATTAGGTGTTAGCGAAGAAGACTTAATGAACGCGGTAGCCCTTATTAAGGGATACCCCGAACTTATAAGTAAAGCAAATCGCATTATTTTAGTGCAAAAAGAACTCGAAAAACAAATTGAACGTGTGACACGTCGTCCGACGTTAGATGAAATTCCCTCTGCAAGTGCAGTTAGTGATTTTAATAAAGAAAGTCCGGTGCTAAACCCTTATGTCAAATAAAGAAAAATTTTCACTCGAAACAGCCGCTTATCGGTGCTATAAACGCTACCACGATAATTTTTTTGTCAAATCGAATTTAAGCGCCTTTTTAAGTGAAGTCCGTAATTTTGTTGGCGGACGACAATATACTTTCCAATTATTAGATGGCGAACCTAAGCCAACTTTCAATATTACACGCGAATATGTAGAAAAAGTAACCGCTAAATTACTTGAAACCAAGCATAGTGTGGGTTTTATTGCCGACATGGCAGACGAAAGTTTACGCGAAATTGATAATTTTTATGATTATCAAATGAAAGAAATCAACGATTCAGATATTACACAACAAATTGCAAAACAAGGAATTATCGACGGTGTAGCGGTCGCAATTACAAGTTTTGATAATGATACTTTAGGCACGGCTAGTTTATATCGTGGCTTTTTAAAACGACAAGTTTTATTATTCGAAAATACTTTTTGGGAAAACCCATATTGCGAAGACGAACAAGATCAACAATATTGGGGTTATTTCTTCCCAATGGATATTAAGTCGATTAAAGAACTTTGCGAAGATCATTTAACCGACGAAGAAAAAGAAGAATTTATTATTCCGGATGAATTTTATAATTTAAGCGAAACCGATCAAACAAAAGTCCGTAACGATATTGATAATGAAGTTGCAAACGTATATGTGCGTTTCTTCCGTGTGGATGGCGAAGTTTTCTTTGAATTAGCAACAAAATATGTTGATTTATACGAAGTCCCACATTCACTTAACCCAAAAACAAATCAAGCGATTATGAAGAAACTTAAACAAGATTTAGAAAAGCGGATGCAAAACGACGAAGAAGACGTTAATAAAAAAGTTATTGACTATGCGACTGACGGCGCGAAATATTTACTTTTTACAAGAGCGGAAAAAACAAGCGCTGCCGAACACGCGAAAGAAAAATCAAAGTTTTGGCGTTATCCAGTATCTATTTTTAGACCATATCCAATTGTTGGTTCCATTTTAGGTGAAAGTGGTGCGTCACAAATAATTGCTAATCAAAAAATTATTAACTATACATTTTTACTCATAATCTTAATTATGCAAAGTCACGCTATGCCGAAAATTCTTGCCAAAGAAGAGGCGTTGCGCGGTCAAGAATATGATAATTCACCAAATCAAATACTTATTGACTACACGCCGGTCACATCTGGTGTCCAATGGGGAATAACAAGATTGAGTAGTGGCGACGCGGTGAATTCGAATCTAATTGAAATTGGACAAAAAATTATTGGCTTAACACGCAACATTAACGGTTTTGACGACTTAATTAGCAATGCCTCTAAAGATTTAAGCGGATACGCTTATCAACAATTAGTTCAACAAGCTAATTTAACACTTCAACAACCACAAAAAAGACTTTGGAAATATATCAAAGAAAATGCACGCACAGACTTGCTTTATTTTAAACATTATATTGATAAGGCAAAATATTTCACGCGTATGTCAAATAGTGACGTTGAAGCAAACGAAAATTATCGCCTAATGGCACAAAATATGATTACCGCCGACAAGGTCGAAGGAGTTGAACCCACCACGGTTTTACCAGAAACACGCCAAAACGTTTCAAAAGATATTGATAACTCATATTTTGACAATGACTTTAACGTTATCGTTGATGTCGAACAAGGTATTGCTGGTTCCGAAATTAGCGAAAGTCAACACTATAAAGAAGTATTCCAATATATTGCAAGCGGAAATATTGACGTCGATAAAATTAAACTTTGGGTTATGAATGACCCAGCATTTAGCACTAAAACTAAACAACGTTTAATGAAATCGTTTGAAGTGCTTGAAAATAGTCAACTTCAAATTAAAAACCAAGAAATTGCTGAACTTCAAAAAATTATTCAAACCCTTATGAACAACATTAAGAGTATGGAAAACAATGTTAGTTTACTTAAAACTCGTGACCAAGCACGCGAAAAAGCAATGAAACAACAAATGGAACTTAACAAAGCAGCCGTTGAAGCCTTTGCTCAAGGTAGCGGGCAAATTATGAGTGAAAGTGAAGTCAAGGCACAAAACGCCAAAGGTATTAGCGGAGGTAAGTTTGATACCAACCCATAAATAGTTATGTCGCCCTACGGGTCGAATATAAATCGCTAACTATAGCGGGCGCAAGCCGAAAATAGAATTCCCAACCATGGTGAAAATGGTAACTCTGGAACTTCTATCCAGTGCGAAAGGAGCAAAAAATGGAAGACGACAAAAAAAAGGTTGAAGAAATCATCAATGATGAAAAAAAAGACCTAACTAACGAGGATGTTACGGAAGACCCCAAAAAAGATGATCCAAATTCCGTCGATGACCCAGAGAAGGGTAAAAATCCGGATGAGGAACAAGAAGCGGAGAAGAAGAAACAGTCTCGCGAGGAAAACGCAAGATTTGCCGAATTAAGACGCAAAAATGCGGAACTCGAAAAGAAAAATAAGGAGTTGGAAGAAGAAGCTGTAAAGGCAAGCTTTGACGCAAAAAAGGAAAACATCTCCAAAGCAACATTAGCAAGCATAGGCCTCGACGCTATTGAAACGGAAGATGATTTACTTCTTGCACGTGCGTATGATAATGCAGTTGCAAGCGGCTCCGAAGAACCGTTGCGTGACGCGGTTAAAGTTCAAAGAGAACATATGCGGAAGCGTGCGGAAAAAGTGCGCGAAGAAGAACAAGCGCGTAAAGCCATGGAGGAAAAAGTCAAACAAGATCAAATTGAATTCAAAAAGAAATTTGGTATTGAAACAGCAGATGTTATGAAAAATGACAAAAAATTCGTGGCGTTATTTGGTGATTTGATAGAGCCGGGAAATTTTACAAAACTTTATACTCGTTTTAAAACGGAATATCCGGACGAAAGCGGAGAAGACGGTAAAAATAAAGGCATAATACCAAACTCAAGTAATAAACAAACTCTTAAACCCCCTAAAAAGGAGTTACACGAGCTTGACGGCGACGAGTTCTTAAAAGCGTATAACGAAAAATATTACCCATAGCCTTAGAAAGAGGAACTCATAATGGCCACTATTACGCCAAACAAACACGGTGACTTGACTGACCAACAAGTTATTGAAATTAAAAAGAAGGTTCTTTTGCAAGCAGCGCATGATGAATTTTTTGCAAAGTTTGCTCATAAAGTCCCATGGAAAAAAGGAGCGAGGACGATGTCTTATCGCCGCCTTATTTATCCAAAGGTCAACCCAGCCGACATTGAACCGTTAACTGAAGGTGTCGCACCCCGTCCGTCCAAAATCGGATATGCGACATTCCAAGTTTCGGTTGAAAATTACGGCGATAAAGTCGCTTATACTCGTGAAGCAGTTCAGTATAATATCGACGATGTCGTGCGTGACGCCGGCGAAACTCTCTCCTACATTTTTGCGCAAAAAATGGACTATATTAAAGGAAAACCCTTTATTAGTTCTCGTGCGTCAGTCTCTTATGACACAAGTATTATTAAAACTATGCGCAACGCCCATATTATTTTAACTAAGAATAAGGCGAAAAAATGGGAAAAAGGGCATTTCTTAATGCTTGCTACGGCAGAAGTTATCGAACAACTTCAAGACGAACTAACAGATTTAGGAACTTCGCTTGACGAAGTAACTAAAGAAGAATTAGCTCGTGGCATTGTCGGTAGAAAAAAGGGTTTCCTTATTGTTGAAGTTCCAAGTGACGTTTTCCATTTAGCTGGCGGAAAACATAACGTTTCATTTATGGGACGCACTTATCAAGGTTACTCACCAATCACTGTTCATCAATTAGGTGACATTGATGTTTATAACAACCCATTAGGGTCTGGTGTTCTTACCGACGAAGACGGAAATATTACCGCTGACGACAACCGTCAAATTGGTTCTGTTGCTATGAACGCTGACGGTTTAGCTGCTGTTGTTAATGATGACCTTTGCATTCTTAATTGTGAAATCACAATCTCGACAATTGCTGGCAGCGAATTATCAATGTCTGAACGCACCAATTATGTTTCTAGTTCCGGAGAAAGTTCACTTATTATTAGCGTTACAAAAGCTCTTGACGGGGAGGCACTAGCTGGTTCAACTATTGTGGTTAAAGTCAAAAACTCAAGTGGAACAGAAGTTTCTGCCGAAAGTGATGGTTCCTATATCCTCACCGCTGGCGTGAAATACTACTACAGTGTTGCTTTAAATCTTTACACAACTGTAACTGGTTACTTCAGAGCGTCCACTCATGACGCAACGCTTGTTGTCCCACTAACTTTAGCTGGCAGTTAGAATTTAGTTTTCGTTATAGGTTTGCCGGTTTCCCTTTAAAAACCGGTAGAAACGTGAGGTATAAATGGCAAAACAACCAACAGAAAAAAGAGCACAAATTCAAATCGGTGTTGACCCACTTAACAAAGATCTTGAACAAGTCAAAGTTTACCAAAAAGACGGAGTTACAGTTCGCGTTAAAATTGGTAAGTTAACAACGGTTCCGCTTTGGGTTGCAGAAAGTGCAAAAAGAGCCGGCGACATCGAATCGTTTGAATTAGTAAACTAATCAAAGCCACAAAACGCCCGCAAAGGAGAAATTATGAAATTATCAGAGTTAATTTATGAATGCGTAAAAGATAGCATTGTGATTGCGAATTCCAATATGGATTATGAGAGCTTTATTAACGATTCATTTTCAAACACCAAAGATTATGCACTCCAATATGCGGGCGTTTTTAGCGCCGTTAATTTAGCAATTGCGAGACTACAAACTTACGATAAAATACCATACGCTACAAAAAAAATGAAAATAGGTAGTGATTACTTTGACTTTGCACTTGGCGTGGTTGTCAATGTGGTTGAACTTGTAAGTGGTAGTTATAAAAGACTTGCTTATCGCAATTTAAACCAAGGCAAAAACATTTTAATTTTAGCACCGTCATATCCGCGTGAAATTCTTGTTGAATATAAAATTAGAATTCCGCGTTTTTCAGAAAAAGATATTAGAGAAATCGAACTTGATCGTGCGAACGAATTAGTTGTGGTTGATACCAATATTGATTTAGAACAAGAATATGGCATTAGCGATATTATGTGTGATTATATTAAAGAATTTACAAAAGCACAGTTATTAGAAACAATTGCTCCAGATATTTCAAACAATCATAACAACCGCGCTGAACAATATTTTCAAAGTTTAAGTCGCGCAACAACTTCTTTTCACTCTAATAAAATCAAAAATAGTCATGGAGGACTTTTTTAATGGCTTTCAAACCACTTAGCATAGCCACAAAAAATCGTCGTATAACGGCGATTACAAACTTTAGTGGCGTTGATTATGCCACGCAACGTTTTAAAGTTAGTCAAAACCGCGCTATTGACATTTTAAACTTTATTTATAAAGACGGCGTTATTCAAAAAAGACGCGGTATAGAAGAACTCTTCCATGTTGAAAATACACACTATATTCCGGTTGATTTTGTAAAAGGCATACTAGAAACGGATGTTTATAGCGAAAATACAACTAATTTTAATGGTATTTGGTCTTTTGTCGGTGAAGATAAAAAAGAACATTTAGTTGCTCATATTGGTAAATTACTTTATGAAATTAAAAATATTGGCCAACATAATATGTCAATTTCACCTATTCGCTTTGGCACTAATATAGTCATTTTCGAAGGCAACACTTACGTCTATGCGTATGAATTTCTTGATTATAAGTCAAGTGCGTTTGTTGGCGCTAACAAGCTTTACTTTCTTGGCGGCAACAAATACATGTGTTTACGCTTTTTAGACGGCGCCCCTTTATTATCGCCCGTTGAAAATGGCGTTAATACTTATGTTCCAACAACGACAATTTCAATTACTTACGAAGGTAGTGCATTTGCTAATAGAGCGAGTTTAGACAAAGTAAATATGTTATCTAAATTAAGAAAAAACGAACTTTTAAGTGGAACACAAAAAGTTGATAATGCGATTGTTACAAGTAAAAACTTTGAATACATTTTGGACGCTCCTATTGTTAGTGAAACAAAACAAGATTTAGCGGACATTCTAATTGTATTAGAAGAAGGGGGAACTATTTAATATGATAAACCCCGGCTTTGTTAATGGTGTAGTTCCACAACCTTTTGGTTCAAGCGCTGGCCAAACGCCTTTTAGCAAGGCGGCTTTTAATAATAATGGTTGGCAAGGTGTGTGGGCATATACGTCCGGTTTACAAAAAACTAATAAAGGCACAATCACAATTTTTGGAGAAAGTTACGAGTTGTGGTCTTTAAGTGGTTTAAGCGACGAGGAATTGAGATATGGTGCAATTTACGCTTATGCAAGCGGTCATGTCAGTTCGGGCGCGAACGAATATTCGATTTATGCTCCAAACGGTGCGTCTATCCCTTTAATTTATACTGACCCAAACAAATGGCAATTACGTGGTTATATTTGGGTAGAATACAAAAATTATTATTATTATTACGCTTATTATACCGAAAGAGATCAACTTTATAGGGTATTTTCTGAAGTAACCAAATCAGAACCAACAAAAACAACATTTAAACCTTATGAACCACTTGATTTAGACGGAATTCAAGTAAGGGCTAGAACTGATTTCACAACATATTCTTCAAAAGAATTTGTTTATAATGGCGACATGGCCAATGTCCCTTATACGGGTTGGGAGAAAATTCGCGAAGTCGCAACACAAATTCTTGTATACCCAACAATCGGTTATTTTAATTATACACACGCGGGAAGTTATCAAACAATTTCAGTTAAGTTTTCAAACACAACTGTTTCTTGGGAACTTTACATTTCTCCTTGGGATAATAAAGTTTATTGGTTAAATCAAAGATTAAATGATTTTAAAATTTATAGCGGTATTACGGTCGCAAATGATTTTTTAAGTGCTTTTGATATTAAATACACGGTCTCCAATGAATATAAGACCTTAACTTTTACTGAAGACCGCGGTTTAGAACTGTCGCGCATGTCTAAAACAATTATTAGTGAAAGCGATTCGTCATTAACTTTTAACTATGAAGTAGATAGTAGCAATATAATAATTGGTCATGTCGTAACAGATAATATTATTAAACTCGCTTCTGGTAATGCAAAATTTGCTAATGTAACCTATAAAAAAACATATAATCTTGGTGATACAATAGCCAATTTTAATCCTATTTATAATGGTTTTTTAACTTATTCAGACGGCACAACAATTGGTTTAGATGATATTAGTTATACATCTAACCCCTCTGTTACAACTTCGTTAGGTAATTTGCCGCTTACTATTCTTGTAAGTCATGGCGCAACCTTTACAATGACCTATACTTTGCCAACGCAACATTTTGGAGCGTTATATCCAACCTTTAATTGTGACGTTGCCGAAGCACAAGATATTTCAAGCATGGTGCTTGTTAACGCTAAAACACACTTTCTTTTTGGTGAAGTTGTTGATTTCGGTAGCACAGCGCTTGGAACAAAAATTGAATGTTTTAATATTTATGGTGTAAAGATTAGTGAAATTCTTTATGCCGACTTTAGTGGTTATATTACTTCTAAAGATAGTCGATATGGCAAACTTATCGGTGGAGCGTCAGTAAGTTTAACAACAAGTGAATTAACACTTAACAGCACTTTTGGTGTGCATAATATCGCACATAAAATAAAAATGTCTTACGCCGCCAATCTTGTTGTTAATAGTGCTGCAATTAGCAAATTCGTTTATATTGACGATTCATTCAACGGTTTTAGCGATTTAAACCTAGCTACTGCAAGCGTTACATACTATAACAATAGCGGTGCAAGTTTAGTGACGGAAACGAAAAATGTTACTTCGGTTTTGAATTTGTCACATAATACTCCTAACTTCACACTTAATACACAAGTTATTACGATTGCAGCAAGTGCAGTTTATGAAGGTAGAACATTAACGCTTACAAACGCTTTTCAAATTACATGTGAACTTATTAGACCAACACAAATTGTTGTCTCCGGAACGGGTGCCACAACAGTTTATTATGATAATGATAAGGATGTTTTTAAATATCCTACAGACCTAACGTTTTTACTTATTTTTAACGATCATACAGAAGAAGATAATCATACTGAAGTAGTTGATCCCATGGTTGATTTAATTTTTTATCGCAATAGCGGTTTAACTACGCTTATAAACCCAGAGAGTTTTATTCGCTCATTTGACGGCAATCGTATTTATTTCAAACATAAAGATTATGATTTATCAAGTAGTTATACAATTTCGTTTATTGAAGACGAAATCGACACGGTTTCATTAAACGCCCCTATTTCATTTACTTTAGGCAATCGCTTTAATACATTGCGTAGCCTCTTCGATATTAAAGTTACTTATATATCGGGTATTGAAGTAACCAACTTTGAAGCGTTTGTTTTTAAACAAACAACAGTTATTTTAGCCGATACCATTCCAGTTATAATTATTAACGGTAATGAATATGCGCTCGATATTAACGATATTACTTTTGTAAAACCAAGCATTGACAAAATCGAAGTTGATACTAGCACTTTAAATACTTCATACAGCAATGATACCGATACTATAGATGTCGCCTCTAATGTTGTTGTTATTACTAAATATCAAGGCGCGGAATTTGTCGAACAATGTTCTTACGATCAAAGCGGACTAACTGGGAAAGGTAAATACACCATTGAGAACTCTGATGTTGCAAGCGGTTTTGCTTTTGACGGTTCAGACGTTGTTGTCGTTGATATGGAAGGTGAAGTAGAAAAATCACTTGAATTAGAAATTAAAGTTTTAAACTACTTTGATAATCTTGATCTTACTAACAACTCTACTTCAATTTTTGTTAGTGTATTTGAAATTACTGATATAACTGGTATTTCAATTGCTAAACTAATGAATTCATATAGCGTTGGCGATACTTTTCTTGATCCAGAATTAGACGATAGCGAAGTTTATATTTATTACAATAAAAAAGAGATTGTTAATGATATAGAAACTACCGTTCAAAAGAAAAAGAAAATACGACTTGCGAGTGGTTTTAGTGCAATTAACATTTTCCCAATTAAAGGCACAAAGTTTATTCGAACTAATGAAGCTTTAACCGTGAGAATAACCGCTGCCACGAATGAACGTGCGTCGCTTGAATATACAATTAACGTTGGCTTCCGTAAAGTAATTGCGACCGATATTAACAAACATATTTTAAGAGTTGTTTTTGCTAGTGAATATACCCCAAGCGAAATAAGCGAAGAAAAACTTATTAACAAATATTTAATTGTCGATGATGAAAATACAAGTGTTATTAACGGTGAACGCAAACTGCGTGAAGATGTTTCACTTACTGATATTAAAGTTTACGGTTATATTGATAACGTAAATGATACTTCAAGTAATGGACGCGTTGTCTTTTTTGAGGACTATGTGCCGCCAGTTAGTGGTTATAGCAATATCAAAATCACTTTCCCATGCTATGTTGAAGGACAAGCCGACCATATTAACAAATGCACTTTCGGACAACTTTTTGGTAATAATAATTCAAAAAATAGATTGTTTTTAAGTGGAAACCCCAACTTGCCGAATTGCGATTGGCATAGCGGCGCAATTAACACTACGAAAATCGAAGGTGATTTTAGTGATGAAAACGGCGATTTCTCATATTTTGACGACTTATCTTATTGTTTTTATGGACAAACCGACAATAAAATCGTTGGTTATGACATAGTCACAAACGATAAAATGGTTGTTTTAAAATCAAAAAGTGACAAAGAACCTACTATTTACTATCGCACAAGTGGTTTAATTCAAGCATTAGACGCAAGTGGTAATGCTTTAACAGACTTTAGTGGACGTTCCCTATATGAAGAAAGTTATCCGCTTGTAGTTGGCAATATTGGCGTTGGCGCTCTTTCAAATAAAGCGATCATTAACTTTAATGGCGATACGCTCTTTTTATCAAGCGATAGACAATTAGACGGTTTAGATATTGAAGGTATTTTAGGTGACACACAACGCTATGCAAATAGCCGCTCATATTTTATTAACCCATTATTAAAAACACTTAATTTAAAAGAAGCCTGGTTATATACAAATCATAAGTATTTATATTTAATAACAAAAGACTTTATTATGGTTTCGCATTTCGAGGCTTTTAATGAAGAAACAAGGCAATATGAATGGTGGAAGGTTAACGTTCCTAACGTTGAGGTTTTTGTTGATTTAGACGAAGAATTATACTTTGGCACAAGCGAAGGAAAGTTTGTCAAATTAGAGACCGAAGGCTTCCAAGACATATCAAAAATATTCTTGGCCGAAGGCGCGGCCGTTCCACTTGTTAGTGGACAAGAGTTCGACGACCAAATTCAAGTTTCGGATACTATTATTAACCAACTTGTCGACGGTAGTGACTATTTCTTCAAAATTGTTTCTAAAGAAAGCGATTATAACAGTTACATGTATAATCAAATAGCAACAATTAACAATACTAAAACTGGGACGTTTGATATTTATATTGACAAGACTTTAAATGCTTTTGAAGTTTGCGGTTATGTAGATTCACAAATGGATAATGAAATATATCACGCTCTTATTCAACAATTATCAACTGAACGTATTTATTATTTAAACCGTCGCGAAGAAGAAAACGAAATTGTAGACACAAACCCCAATTCACCATTAAAGGTGTATGGCAAAGCATATCGCCTTGAATTACTTGACGAATTCCATATGGGCAAAGGTTTATTGTTTAAACTTGTTGACGCTGAAAGTGGCGAAGAATTAAGTTTACAAACGTTAAGTCGTGCGGCGCTTGTTGAACGCATGGAAGAAACTTACACAATTGTTGATATTCATTATGGCCTTGCTCGTTTTAAACTTCGTGATAATCGCAATCAAGTATTGAACATTGTGCGTTATGCTGCACAAAGCATGACAAAGAATTTTAAAGCGGAAATTTTTAAATATAGAAATGTTAAAGCATATTATATTACTTCACCGCACACAATGGGCGATTTAATGCACAATAAAACAATTTGGGGTTGGACATTAACAAATGATACACAAATTAAAAGTTCTATCGAAATTTGCCAAGCAACAAATGATACTCATTTAGAAGAAATGGCAACGATAGTTGATTTCAACCGACGCGACTATGGTTTAAACCTTGAAAACTTTAATGTCGCCAATATTAACTTTGACAAGTATGTAATACCCCATAAATACACATTTTATCGCCCACTCAATGTTCCGTTTATTTCCTTTGGTTTTAGAAATAACGACGCGGACAATGCGGTGTTAAGCAGTATGCAAATTATATATACAATACCGTTTGCTTCGGTAGGAAACAATTAAGGAAAAAGGAGAACACAAATTATGAAAAAATGGAAAGGCATTCTAATCTTAACAACATTACTTCTGTTTGGTGGTGCTTTATTGCTAAGCTTTCGCGTAAGTCCGCAAGCACTATACGCAGAAGATGAAATTAGCGGAGAAGTTATCGAAGAAGAGGAAGAAACAAGCGACCCAATGTTAATTGACGCTAACGATAATGGTATTCCAGATGTATTGGAAGATTACTACGACCAACACATTCGCGATCAATATCTTTTTGGTATTTCACTAGGTGCAATTGTTGGTGGCCTTGTAAACATTGCTGCGGCGGTTTTTATCATATTGAAAAATACTAAAACTAACAAAGAGGCAAGAATCGTTACTGTTAATACTGGTAAAAAATTAGAAGAACTTGCGAAAGAAAATAAATTGTTACGATTGCAGCGTGAAGAACAAGACAAAATGCACGAAGCCGAGAAAGAACAATATCGCGTAACAATTAAAGAATTAACCGAAATAACTAAAATCAATGTTCAAAAGTATGAGGACGCAAGTAAAAAACTTGAATCTTTTAGTCAATTTGATACAAAACTAAACACGATTATCGCCGTTCAAGAGTTATTAGCTAGCGACCCAGACTTAGTGCAAAAAGGCATTAGTGAAGCAGTTATTAAAATAATCAAAGGAGCAAAGTAAAATGGCACGGCGCAATAAAGTCAAGTTAAAAGAACGCGATCCATATAAATTTCACCGCAATACCTTTTGGGGACTTAAAATTGGCCGGTGGGCAAGTATTTTTGCGCCATTTCTTATTGTTTTCATTGTAAAGTTTAATGAGTATTTTGTGGAGGTTGAACCCACTACAAGTAAAAAAATGACTGTTGGTGCAGTTTTACTTCTTGTCGTTGCTGCTATTACAATTTTCCGTGAAAGCAAAGAAAAGGGCGAAGACGGTAAATTACATTCAACTTCACTTTCCCGCGTTATTGGTTGGGGTGTAGCGTTTGCTATCGCATTTCTTTTTCAAACTATCTTAAAAGACTTAACTTTAATTTTAGGTGTAGCGTTCGGCGGACAAGCGGCCGGTTTCATTTTTGAACTATTTGCCGATAATCAACATTTTTATATGCTCGAATATAAAAAAGAAAATATACGTATTAAAGCACACAAAGCCGAAGAGGCAGAAAGGCAACCGATAGAATGAGAAAGAAAAAGTTTAAAGAATTTTTAAAAAAGAAATGGAAGTGGTTAGTCACTGGTGGCTTTTTCCTATTTAGTGGCTTGATTATTTTACTTGTAGGCTTTTATATAACTGGTTGGTCTATTATTGATTGGTTATATAGTCCATACGCGACAACCATGTTAATTTTGTTACTTGTTGGTGGTGTTATTTTAATAATGATGTTACTAGAAATGAAACGCCAAAGATTAGGAGACGGTGAATGATGAAAGATAATTGGTTTAGTAAATTAGATAAGAAAAAAGTAATAAAAGGCTTTACGCTTGCTTGGGGTCTAATTTTAATTGTTGTAATGACAATTACAAATATCGGCTTTAATGAAGAGTTTGATTTTAGATCTTGGCTTGGTAACACTTTAATTATTTTAGGTATTATTGTTTTTGGCTTATTTATGGGAGAAAGCGTAGGCGAAGACACACAAAAAGAACGCATAGGTGGCTTATATCAAAACGCACTTTCTGAATTTGAAAAAATCATTTTAGCGCTTGAAGGTCTTTTAATGTATTTTATGCAATTTTTTGGTTGGTTTTCAGTGCAAGAATTATTCGATAAAAAAGTTAACTATCTAATAATGAATAACATTACACAAACAAACGCAAAGAAAATCATTAAATATTGTTCGATTATTGATGTTGAATTATTACTTCTAAAACCTATTGAAAAAATAGATGAAGAAACCGGCGAAACTATTCGCATTGGTCGCATTAACGTTGAACAAGAAGAAGCAATTAGAAAAGTCTTGTTAGGACACATTAAACTTGACGCAAGCAACCCAAGTTATTATTTAAGCGCTCATGGTGGAAGTAATAGCAAGTCCGTCTTAGAACAAGGAAAACACTTAGACGACTTAATTAAGTTTAATAAATGGACTAATAGAGGCATTAAACTAGCAATGTCTCTTCTTATTGCGATTGTCTTAGGTTTCTTGACCGTTAAAGACTTTATGAGTGGCGACGATATTCAAGCATGGGTAAATCTAGTTATGCGTATTTCTGCGCTTCTTACTTCGTTCTTAAGTGGTTGGTTAAGTGCTGTTCAAGACGTTAAATTAAAGTCTTTACAAATAACAAATAAAGTGATCGTTTTAAAATTATTTAAAAATGCTTATGAAAGCAAAATTTTTATTCCCCTAAACGAGGAAGAAATAATTGCCCAAGAAATATCCGTTATTACGCATGATGAAAAATATATTAGCGAAGAATCACTAGAAGAACACGATACTGTGGAAAGAGAGGAAAACGACCATGAGTAAATTTAATAAAATTACAATCTTGGGAAACAAAGAAAAAGATTATTTAATGGCTAAGTCGGCTGCTGTTTTGCCAAAAAACCCAAGTGAACAAGGTTGGAGTGCCGAAAGAATACTCCGCACGTTACATGAGCCATTACAAGTCATTTTTAAATGGTTGCAACAAACGCAAGACCAAACGAACGAAGAAGTAAATCGAATCACCAACGATATTGACGATATCCTTAATGAAATAGAGGCCTTACAACTTCGTGCTTCAGCGCTTGAAGAAACGACTAATGTTACACATGTAAATCGTTTTGTTGCAATTGAACAAGACATAAGCAATATCATTCAAACGGCGACTGATTTAGTTACTAACCTATTAAGCGGCGCAACTATTGTAAATAAAACAAAACACGATCAAGAAGGAAATGTTATTGATGATTCATATGCAAGTAAAATTGGCATAGGAGCATCTACTTCACCAACGGATAAAAAACTTACGATAAGAATTTATACACCGAAACAAGATAGAACACAAGCGACACCTAATCTATCGAGCGTTACATATACGATTGATAGTGCGACACCAAGTGCTGCGGGGTTAATGAGTGCAAGTGATAAAGTTAAATTAAATAATTTAAACAGTGCAATTGATAGTTTAATAGGAGTTCATGATACCGATAACGAGGCGCATTTATATATACGTCAGTTAATTGAAGCATTACAAAAAGAAATAGCCCGTTTAGACGCAAAAGGGCGGTCTTATGGCGCTATTGATCTTACTCAAAGTCAATTACTACTTCAAGCAAACATATCGGGTTATATTAACAATTTTTTACATAACAAATATGAGGGCGGCTATAGTCCAATGGCAAACGATTTAATTTATACCAAAGAAGTTGTTGGCGAAAACGTTCATGAATGGGAGTTTAATAACGATTTAGGCGATTGGGTTGATAACGGTGCATGGACAATTGAAAAAGGCAGTAACACAGAATACGGAATTATTAAAGGTGACGGAACATTTATCAATATTGTTAATGGTATTGTTGAAGTATTACGAGCTAAAATTGCGGACAAAGTGGGTTTTGGCCTTGATTTTCATACAAAACAAACAATCGATGATGCTTTCAATGCACGCTATACCAAAGAAGAAGTCGATAACCTTTTAGACCAATTAAAAGCAATCTATGGTTGGGAAAGTAGCGAGTTAGGACAATTTAATCACGAAGACAAGATTTATTATGATGAAATTGAAGTTTACGATTTTTTGATAGTTAGTTTTTATAGTATAGATGGTGTTTTACTCGATAGTAAACCAATTTATACAAAAGGCATAATTGATGTAGATAATATTTTTTGTGGCACTGCTGGAACGAACGGGATTTTAGTGCCTCATAAAGAAACCTTGCCCGATAGGAGTTATTTAGAGTTTCTTAATGATGGTCATGACGAAGGTTCTTACATCAAAGTCTATGGCGTGAAAATGGAACAACAAAAAGCCGAGAATATCGTATTTGAAGACACCGATGTTGATACCGAACTTAAACGTTTAGAAGGCGAAAAAATTGATGAAGACCTTACTAATTACGATGAACATCATGCTGTTATTGAAAATGATATTATCCCCGTTTATGATACGAGCGAAGATAAAATCAAACAAGTCAAAGTTAAAAATTTAATGGCTTTTGAAACCGACGTCATCGAGTATGGTGTGCGTTGGGTTGTAGGACAAGCAAGTCCAGTTGGCGAAAGAGTTAAAAGAGTTAACGGAGAATTGTTCGTTGGTGCAGCGACTAATTTAGTTGCTAATGTTGGTATTGACGAACAAGTTGTTGCTAATAGTTTTGATAACATTGCTATTTTCAATACCAGACCCAAAGTCATTAACGGTAATGTAATGATTGAAAGAGAACTCTATTTTCACAAATTAGAATTCACTAAAGAAGGTGATGTAGATTATGAGTATTCTTGGGTGTGTGAAAGAAAGCTAGCCGGTTATATCAGACCGCGTATTTTTATTGACGACAATGGAAAAGAAATCAATTTTGCTTATTTAGGCAAATACGAAGCAAGTCAAGATGAAAGTGGTAAAATGCGCTCAGTTCCTAATGTTTATCCATTAGTAAGTGTTTCAAGGGGGAATGCGAGAAAAGCCGCACGTAAAAATGACGGCGATGGAGACAATACCAATAGTCGTTGGGGTATTACAGACTTGGCAGAATATCACTATCATATTGTCGTGCCGTTTGAAATTGAATTTGCAACAAGACATTGTCAAAATGTATTGAAGGGCGTTTCTGAATTATCTTATTCAAATAATGATGTTGCTTTAGTAACTGAAGAAGATACTAATAGCATTATAATCGCTAATTCCAAAGCGAATAATTTTGTTGTAGGACAAAAGGTTTCAATTGGGACAGCCAATTCTAATTCAAGTGTAGCAAGTCAAAGAGATGTAATTAGTATTTTAAATGACACTCCAAATGTAGGCGAAGCCACAATCGTTTTAAGTGGTGAACCTTTTGATGTTACAGAAGGCAACGTTATTTCTGCTCGTGCGTGGGTTTCTGGTAAAACAGATAACGTTGTTGCAAGCAGTGGTGCATTTACTGCTAATAATGGACAATATCCAATTGTTTATCGTGGTTATGAAAACCCATACGGCAATATTTATACTTTCATTGACGGCGCTAAAGTTGTTAATCACAAATTATGGGTTTGTGAAGACCGAAGCGCTTATGATGATAAAGCAAGCGTCGGCGGTAGTTATGCAGCGCCATTTATGGCAGTAGCTTATCTTAACGCACAAAATGACGGTTACGTAAAAGAGTTGGGGTATGATAAATTATTCCCTTACGCAAGGCTACCAGTTGTTGCTGGTGGCACGGGAGCCGGTAATGCGGCTTATTATGCCGATTACTATTATCAAGCGGACGGAGACCGCACACTTATGGTTGGCGGTCGTTGGAATGCTAGCGGCTACGCAGGTCTTTATAGTTGGTCTCCTGATTATTCTCTCTCGGTTTCTAGCATCTACTACGGTTTTCGGCTTTCTTTTCGTCCCTTAAAGGGGGTTAATTAAGGGGGTCTTCCCCCTTGATATATAGGGGTAAACAATGTGCTTTGTAGGGTTTTTCTTGAGGGCTTGGTTGGCGGTCGTTGGAATAACAGCGGCAACGCAGGTCTTTATAATTGGTCTCATGATAATTCTCTCACGAATTCTAACATCAACTACGGTTTTCGGCTTTCTATTGAAAACATTGTTACTCCATGCCGCTTGGCAAAAAATGATAAAGGGGAAGTGGTTTAGTAGGTTAATTCTCGAAACACCACAAGTATCATAGAAAGATGAAAAGAATAGGTTATATTTACGATAAGATATGCGACAAGGAAAACATCCGGTCGGCTATTTATAATGCAAGTCGTGGTAAAAAGGATAGTCGAGTTGTTAAATGGGTATTACACAATATTGATAAATGCGTAAATGATATTCACACAATGCTTATCAATAAAACTTATATTCATTCTCCATACATAGAAGGCGAAATTAAAGACGGTATAAGTAGAAAAGAACGTATTATTCACAAACCAAAGTTTTATCCAGACCAAATCATCCATTGGGCGTTAATGTTACAAATTCAAGGTATCATCGTTCGTGGTATGTATCATTGGTCTTGCGCTTGTGTTAAGAAACGTGGAATGCACTACGCTAAAAAAGGTTGTGAAAAATGGATGCAAAACGACCGAGCAAATACCAAGTATTGTTTAAAATTTGATATACAAAAGTTTTATCCAAGCATTGATTTAGAATTATTAAAAGAAAAGTTTAGGCGAGTAATCAAAGACCGAGATACTTTATGGTTAATTGACACGATTATTGATAGCCACGATAAAGGAATACCAATCGGTAATTATACTTCGCAATGGTTCGCTAATTTTTATTTACAAGATATGGATCACTTTATCAAAGAACAAGTAGGTGTTAAACGTTACATGCGTTATATGGATGACTTTACTTTGTTTGGTTCTAATAAGCGTAATTTGAAAAAAACTTTCTTAATCTTAAAAAAAGAGTTTGAAAAAGAACATTTAACAATCAAAAGTAATTGGCAAATTTTCAATACCGAAAAGAGAAGACTTGATTTTTGTGGTTTTGTTTATACAAGGGAAAAGACATTTGTTAGAAAGCGGATAACACGTAACATGCGAAGACAATACTTTAAGTTTCAAAAAAGTCACTCTTTAAAGTCGGCACAAGCACTAATGAGTTACTATGGGTGGTTAAAAAATAGCGATTCTTATATTCTTTTTCGCAAATATTTTTATAACATAAAACAAATGAAAGGAGTTATTTATGAAAACTCAATCAAATCAATTGCCTAATAAGTTTTGGCACAACGTAGTGGGAAAAAAGGTAGAACTATTTTTATATGAAAACATAGTCCCAATTACAATTGAAGGAGAAACCGTTTACGAACACGATATGTATTTTGGTTTAGTAAATAATAATCGTGATGAAATCATCTCTGGCTTCATTCACTTAAAGTATAGCGTTGATAAGGAAATCGCTTTAATGCATAAAGGTCGTTTAGACCCAGACAATGCGGAATACTTGGCATACCTTGATTATCGTGAAGAAGTGAAAGTTTATGTAGGTAAATAAAAATGAATAAATTAGGAGGAAATCATTATGGCGACAAATGAAAAAAAAGAAAAAGATGTCATCCCAGCAGCGCCAAACGCTATTGACTTATACGGTAGTAGCAATGTTGATGACACTGTAAGTGGCGGAGGAGAATCAAACGTTTATGACGATGCAATGGCGAAAGCTTTACGCGAGCAAAACTATAAGTCATTTTTCAATACTGCCATACAGCAATACAATATTAAAGCGAATTCCGAAAAGTATTTATTAAATGACATGGCGGCAAGAGGTTTAGGAACACAAGGTTATGGTTCTACTGCGGCGTCTGGTATTCAAAACACCGCACTTAATATGTATAGCCAAAATCTTGATAGTTATCACGATCGCGAATTAGATATTACACAAGGAAATTTAGAACGCGCCGAACAAGAAAAATACGAAGCAGAACAAAAACAAATTGAATTAGATAATCAACTTGTTGCCTTTATTCAAAACGCTATTAACTATGGTGCAGACGAAGAATATATCAATAATTATTTAGTTAACTATGGTTATATGGAAAAAGACGCAAGTGGCAATTATGTCTATACGGAAAAATGGGATAATTTAAGCGCAGAAAGTAAAGCTTATATCACAAGCGTTATGAGTGGAGCAGACCTTGTAAAAGACCCGAATAAAGACATGCCAACTTATGGAACGGAATATAATTATGATCAAGGCGAAAAAATCTTTGGTTATGATAAAGACGGTAACCCCGTTGAACGTAAAGGCGCATTCAATAATGAAAACAATCATTTAAACAATGCAATTACTAAAGGTGAAGTTAAGCCCGGCACTTATATTGCTTTAGTTAATGATAAAGGCGAAAGACTTTATATCTATTATGGAACTGACGGCAAATTATATAATATGTCACATGACGAATATTATAATAATGCAAAAGACGATAATGCCGTTTATTTCAAAGAAAAATCTTCTACAATGCAAAGTGGAGTTTATAATTCATAAGGAGGGATAATTATGTCGGATTTCAAACAATCTCGAAGTAACTATCTCAAAATCATGTATGGTGGCTTACACGAGGGAATTGAATCGTTACAACTAAATGCTGTTAACGACAATTCCTATGAAGCCGTCCAACTTAATAATCAATTAGCATTAGACGAAGCGAATGCGGTGCTTGATAGCACGGCCGCAACAGATCGCAATTGGTGGCAAAGAATATGGGATACAGTCGAGGAACAAGCACAAAACGTTGCTCGTGGTCTTTTAAACTTTGCTGACGATATAGGCGATTTTGTTTTTAATTTCATAGATTGGGCGGGTGGTGGCGTTGATTGGGCGCAAACGGCACGCGATTATGATTGGCAAGCCCCAGTTGAAAAAGCAATGATGTTATTTAATGGTTCCGCTATGTTAAGTGGTGATTTTTTCACTGCTGACTATTGGACGGGTTGGACTCCGGAAGAAATTAGAGCGCAACAAGCAAAAAAGGCCGCGGGTTCTTATACAGCCGAACTTAAAGATAAAAAAATCTTTGGAACGGACGGACAATCATTTATTCGTGGTGTTGGCGAAGATATTGGTTATCTTATTCCAAGTATTGGTGTCGGTATTGCAACCGGTGGAAGCAGCGCCGTAGCTCAAGGCGCTACACGGATACCTAAAGCCGCTTCACTAGCTACAATGGGTGCGGGTGCTTTTGCTGGTAAAACAAACGTTGTTTATGAAGAAACCGGCGAAATGGGTAAAGCCATGTTAACTGGTTTAGCAACTGCAGCTGTCGAAGTAGGAACAGAACTTATTTTCCCCGGTGGTAAGGTCGCTGGTGTTATTGGTGAACAAACTGCAACAACCACATTTAAGGCTTTTGCTAAAGAAGTAGCAAAGGAAATGTTACAAGAAGGTGCAGAAGAAGCGATATCTGGTATTTTAGAACCATTAGTTGATTCTATTTGGAAGGGCAAAAGTGCTTTTTATGACGATAAAGGGAACGTTGTTTATGGAACAAAAGAGTTTTGGTTTAGCGGCGAAAATAGTGTTATGTCACAAGCCGCAAGTGGTGCGGCTATTGGCGGTATTTTGAGTGGAACATCTACATGGGTAAATAGCACAGAAGCGAAAAAAACTTTTGGCAAAGACGGTGTTAATATTATGAATAACATGTCCGAAATTAGTAATCTTTATGCCGAAATGAATGCCCTTGAACAACAAGGAAAACAAAATACAAAAAAATATCAACAATTGGCCGAAAAGGTTGCTAAACCTTTAGCGGAATTAGCGGCTCAACTGCAAGCACTTAAAGACGGAAAATTCAATTTAAATGAAACACAAAAGAAAAACATTGGCCGATTATTTAGCGACCCTACAGCGTTTAATAAAGCTGTTGCGAATGGAAGTATTGATAATTATATTGAAACCGCTATTGAAGAATTTTCTTCAAAAGACAAGATTATGACGCGTAATTTATTTAATGACTTACAAACTCATTTTGGCACAGAAATATCACTTGAATTTGTGGATATGGAAGGCGACACAAAAGCGAGTTTTGATAGTAAAAATAATGTTATTAAAATAAATAATAAATACACTCAACAATTTGCACCAGCGTTAGCGCATGAATTTATCGGTCACCTAGTTGGCGATACAATGGACGCAACTGCGCGACAAAGCCTAGTTGAAAAAATTGTTGATACAAGTTGGTATAAAGAAAACGGCGCACAATTAAGAAAAGCATATACAAATAGTGCTGAATATAAAGCGCTTGAAGAAACCGGCCGCAAAGCATATTGGCAAAGCGAACTTATTAACAATTATATTGAAGCAACGTTAGATCAAGGTTCTAGTGCTAAATCAATTAAAATGATAAGTGACGCTTTTATTAGAAACACTTTGTTAAATCGGTTACTTGCTAACTTTTCAAAAGTGAATAACTATAAACTAATTCAAAATAACGCTATTTTAAGTGAATTCATAAAGAGTGTTAATACTACTTTGCAAGTAACGAATAAAGCAGCATATAGCGCCTTACAAAAGTTTATAAAAGGCGAAACACTAACAGAATTAGAACAAAAACTTTATGAAAAATATAAGGATATTTTCGAGTTTGTAAAAGAAGTCCAAGCGCAAGAAGTGTTTTCCAAAGAAACCGCTAATAGCGAAAACTTTGTTCCTTATGAAGAAAACGAAGCACAAACAGTTAAAAAAATTGCCAACGAAAAAGAAGGTATTATTATTAAAAATATTAAAACTATTGATGATGTCTATAAAGCCGTTGAAGCAAGTATTAGCGAAAGTATCGGTGAAGAATTTAAAATCAAAGACCGCAAAAAGAAAGTGCGACGTTTATTTGAAGAATTTAATTTATCACCAAATGAAGCAAAAAAATCCAATGTAACAAAATTTGTTAAAGATATTTTAAACGTTGAACTTGTCGGCCAAAACCTTTTAGGGGAAGGCACACTTACTTATGGCGATTATTTAAAATATCAAACTGGTAAAACCTTAAATCAAATTATTGCCGAAGGAACAAACCTTTTTTATAACGTCCTTGCTTCACAAGCGGTTGATAGTAAAACAACAACAAACATTAACAAACTTATTAAATGGCTTGATAATGCTAAAACCGTGAACGCCGAATTAAAAGCAACATTAACCTTTGTTAAAAAACTTAACACGATTAAAAAGAATTTAGGCAACGCTGTTGCAAAATTTGGCAACACTGGTAATATTGATACTTCCTCTGGCGCTAAAGGGTTATTCTATCAATACTTTAAACAATTTGGTTTCACAAATCGCGGTTATCTATCAATGACAAACATTGCGCGTCTTCAAACAATGATTAACGACGGCTCATTCCAAAACTTTATTAACAGCGTTTTAAACCCTTACAAAGAAACTGTTGGTTTAAGTAGTTTACAAACACAAGCTGACGCTATTATTGAACTAGCAACTGACTTATCAAATAGTCGCGGCCTAAAACAAACACATATGAATTATGCTCAAATTGAAGCATTTAATAATCTTAACAAGGCAATTTACAAACTATATCAAGAATATAACGACGGCGTGCGCGAAGCCGTGCGCAACAAAGCCACAAAACTTATCGAACGTGCACAACAAGTCAAAGAACGTTATAATTCGGCCGGTATTAACGGAAAACTAAAAGCGGCCTTGTTTGACGCTTTAAGTCCAAAAGACATTATCGCCTACCTCACGGGTGGCACGCATACGGACGCGTTTACTTATCTATATAATGATATGATTAAAAAGCCCTATGAAGCACAAATTGGTAAATATGTAGACTTTTTGGAACAACGCGATCAACATATTAAAGAACTTAAAAAACACCAACATAAAAAAATTAAAATTGGTAATTTAAAAGTTTCAAAATACGTTCTATATCAATTTTATTTAAACATGCTTTCACCAGATAACCTTGTGCGCATGCAAAATAGTAATCTTACTTTTACTGATTCTAATCGCATTTCTAAACAAATCACTTTTAATGAATTAGAAAACGCTATGAAGCAACACCTAACAGCAAAAGAAATGGCTAATTTAGACGCAATTTTTAAACTATATAATACTGAGGTTAAAGCTTACGTTGAAAGCATGAGCGAAAAGATTTTAGGTTTTAAAGTTTCACGTGAAAATTATTATCCAATTGTTTCTAGTAACGCCTTTAGAATTACTGATATGACAAACCCAGCGTCACAAAAGTTTAATGTGAATGCTTTAAATAATGGTAGATTATTAAAATTAACAAATAGAAAAACCGTTATTGAAATTAACGTTAATCCGATTAACTTATTTAATTCATACATTGAAAGTATGACAATTACTGGTGAAATTGGTTTAGCAAGTCAAGAGTTAACTCGCGTCATGCAATTAAAAGACGCTAACGGTAATAGTTTCATGTCACTAATTCAAGAATATATGCCCGACGCCAAAACTTATATGGCCTCAATTATGAATAAACTTATTGGCAATCAAGAAGTAATTAGTAGAAGTGGCTTCTTTGATAAAATGGTTGGTCGTTTTTCAACAGCAGTATTAGGTTTAAACCCAAGACCAATGTTAAAACAATTTGCTTCGTTTTTTACTGCTTGGGAAAAAGTAGGTTTCACTACCGGCCTTAAAACGTTTCTCAACCCGACATCGTTTTATCGAGTTCTAAAAAATCGTGCTTATCTTAAAGCGAATAATGGTATCTTTAGGTATCGTATTTATAATCATGAATATGTAAGAGGCGTTACGTTGTCGGCCGGAGCAGAACAATTTACGACCGATTCAATGCGCAAAGTTACAAGTTTTGCTTTAAGCGGAATGGAATTTATGGATCGTATGACAACTTACGCTACTTTTGCTTTAGCAGAAGAATACGTCCAAAAAACACATGGTTATAAAATCGGCACACAAGAAAATCTAAAACTTGCCAATGAAATGTTAACCGACTTTATTTTAGAAACTCAATCTAATAGTGATCGTATTGCTATTAGCCGTGTGCGTGCTGGCGAAAAAGGAGTTATTGTTAAAAATTTATTCGGTCTATTCCAAAGTGACGCCCAAAACAAAGCTGGTTTACTCTTTAATATTCTTAACGATATGAATAATCAAAGCAAAGATATTAAACAAATTAAAGCCGATTTATTAAAAGTAACAGACGCCGACGTTAAGCAAAGTTTAAATGGCAAACTTGGTAAACTTATGGCCGACCAAAATAAACTTGGTAATCGCGCTCGTGCTTACTTTGCTGGACTAGTTTTAAGTGGTATTATCACAATGCTTGCCGATACACTTTCTAATTGGCTATACGATAGAGAAGAAATCGAGGAGTTTGATTTTGCCAACAAGGCACTTGAAGTTTTATTAAATAGCACAATTGATTGGATACCTTACTTCAATAGTGTTTATAACTGGTTAGAATTTGACGGTGCAAGTTTTGCCCCAATTGAAAATATCAATGAATTTATTATTGCTTTTAAAAATCTTTTCGAAAGTATTGGTGAAGGTAAAATTAACAGCAGAGACTTTGTTCAACTCGCTATTAAACTTGCTGAACTCATGGGCTTTCCAGCCGGTAACCTTTCAAAGCTTATTCAAGGCACGATAGGCAACTTTAACCCAGAACTTGCTTATCAATATAGAAACGTCTTATATGGCGCCTCACAATCGTTTTTAGGCCGTGAAGTAAATACATATATTGAAAAAGGTAATTTAGATAAAGCCGAAGCAGCGTTAAGTTTCAACTTCCAATTATACAAGTTTGATATTGACGATGTAGTTGCTAAACAATTTATCGAATTTAAGAAAAACGATGTAGACATTTCAATTAGTAATACGCCGACTTATTATACCGACGCCGAAGGTGTTAAACATAATTATAATGCGGACGTCATTGCCGAATTCAAAAAAGTTTATAATGTTGCTAATATCAAAATCAAAGAAGCAATGAATACGAGCATATATCAAAAGTTGTCTTTAGAAGAGAAAGCAAAAGCGATCAAAAAAATTAGTGATGTTTATTATGAAATCGCCAAAGGTGAAGCAACAAGTCGTTTGGCAATGCTCGTAGCAAAAACACAAAACAAAGTGAATGTTGGAATGTTTGCAACAACAATCGTTTATTTACAAAACAAATATAGTGAAGTTCCAAATCGCAAAGAACTAATCATTGCCGAACTAAATAAAATTAGCGGACTAACAAGAAGTGAAAAACTACTTATACTTCACACCATGGGTTATTCAGTCGCGGATAATAATAAAGTTGCAGTAATTGCTTACTTACAAAAACTTGGTTTAAGTGCGAAAGTTGCTAATAATTTCTTCAATTAAATAATTTGCTACCCATTTTTCTCTCCATTTGCTACCCAATAATCAAAAAAAGCCGATGTTATCTGGCTTTTTTTACGATTGGAGCAGGCGACGGGAAT
>Ga0265293_10002699_pt1 | contig 34717 bp, 29 predicted proteins | sample Munlanlewell138R_FD_192505 | JGI IMG/M metagenome (GOLD analysis project Ga0265293, IMG submission 192505) | Leachate microbial communities from a municipal landfill in Southern Ontario, Canada - Leachate well 138R | ecosystem: Engineered > Solid waste > Landfill > Unclassified | place: Canada... | reverse complement strand
AAATAAATTTTACAAATAACTGCCACGCTCACGGGCTAATTCTATACGTTCACGAGTTAAAGAATAGCACTTACAAGTTGTAATAACATATTATGTATATGTATTAATATTATTTGTATGTTTGATGCGTGAAAAGTAATGGCCAACACTATCACTAATTAACTTATTATTAATAAATTAAAATTATTTAAAATGAAAAATTTTGATGTAAAAGAATTAGGTCTTGAAGAACTTAATGAAAAAGAAACAAAAGAGATAAATGGCGGATTAACTGTTGTTATTTGCGGTTCATTTGTAATTGCTGCTGTCGCTTATATTATATGGGGTAGAAAAAAATAAATACTTATACAGAGACTGTTTTTTATAAATAGTCTCTGTATAAAAAACTATGATTCTTAATTTTATGAAAAACAAATATATTTTTATTCTCTTTTTTATTCTTTCATTTACATATGATATATTTTCTCAAAATCATTTTCATGAAATATATGATACGTGCTTTTATTCTAATCACTTACACAATTTAAGTAAAGGGGGAAATCAAAAAAGATATAAATATATAAAATCTCTCATTGACACTTCAAATGAAATTTCACTTATAACAGAATCTGTTGATTGGTTAGGTTTATATAAAAATATAATTGTAGAAAAAAAAGGAAAAAGTGATTCTATAATTTATATCGTTAGTCATTATGATAAAATAAGCAACAATATAGTAACAACAATTAATACCATTTTTAATGGTGGAGCAGATATTTTGCTTTCACATATATATTTGTCTGATGGGTATTATGATAATGGAACAGGTGTAGTACTTAATCTATCTTTGTTAAACCATTTGAAAGATAAACCAACAAAATATACGTATAGATTTTTGTTTACTGCCCAAGAAGAATATGGTTTAAGAGGTGTTCGCAGACATATTTCTGGTTTAACAAAAGAAGAATGGAAACGTGTATATTTTGCCATAAATATAGACATGGTTGGTGCTAAAGATAGTAAAGGAATATCAATTACTGAAAATGTAAGCGATCCAATTCTTATTTCTATAGCAGATTCTATTGGTAGTACACACGATATTAAAACTCATAAAAACACATTACCCAAAGGAGCCTTGGCAGATTTTTATTCGTTTAAGGGACAGAGTTTTATAAAAGATTTTTCAATTTCTTTTATGGTTAATGTTTTGGGAGCTTTTGTTCCGCAGAAAAGTTATTTTACAGTAAAAAAAGAAGCAAAGCCTGTAATTAACTTTACCGATAATTTTAAGTTTAGCGCCTCTGAACATATAAGCCCTATTTCTCCTATTGGTTTTGGTAAAATTCATAGTTTTAGAGATAATCAAAATTCGGTTGATATACATAATCTCTACACATATCATTTTTTCTTAATCCAATTTTTTAACGCTATTGAATAATGCTTTTCCCTCCCGAAATTATCAATAATTCAGTAGAATTACATCACATATGTAATAAAGTAAAAACTAAAACTATATATATTACAGTAATTTCTATAGTATGTATTGCTTGTTTCTTATTGCCTTTTATTTCAGTAAATATTACAACACAAGCTCGTGGAATAGTAAAAAGCTCTTTTGAAAATACGCCATTACAACCAGTTGTTTATGCACAAGTAGAAAAAATAAGTGTAAAAGAAAATGCAAGTGTTCAAAAAGGTGATACATTGCTCACTTTTAATAGTGCTAAACTTAATGAACAAATTACAAGACTACAAGAAAAAGTCGCTGAAAATCAAATTTTTATAACCGATATACAGTCGATTTTATTAGATAATATAATAATACATTCTTCAAAATATTTACAAGAATTGAAATATCATAATTCAATAGTTGAAGAGATGTCTAAAAATATAGCATATTTAAAAACAGAATTGCGAGTTTCTGAAAATTTATATAAAAAAAACATAACTCCTAAGCAAGAATATCTGCAAGTAAAAAATCACTATGAATCTGCATCTGAAAAACTTTCAATACAAAAATTACAATTTAAAGCAAATCTTGAAACTGAAAAAAACCGATTAGAAATTGAAAACAATGAGTTGTATTCTCAAATATCACAACTTGAAGAAGAAAAGAAAAATTATATAATTACTGCTCCGTTTTCAGGTAATATTGTTCAGTGTGCAGGGATAGGTATCGGTAGTTTTGTAACCCCAGGACAAACAATAGCTTATATTTCAAACAATGATAGCTTAATTGTAGAATGTTATGTACAACCATCTGATATCGGATTTATTAGAAAATATCAAGATGTTATGTTTCAATTTGATGCATATGATTATAACCAATGGGGTTTAGCGAAGGGAAGAGTTTTAGAAATTTCACCAGACATACAAACACTACAAGAATCTGCAATTTTTCCAATTCGATGTGCTTTAATAAGCAAAAATTTAAAACTTAAAAATGGATTTGAAGGCGATTTTCAAAAAGGAATGACTATTACTGCTCGTTTTTATCTTATTGAACGAACACTTTGGCAATTGCTGTTTGACAAAGTTGATGATTGGATGAATCCCAAAATTGTATCAAAGTAAATGAGTATAAAAATAAAACAACGCGATATTACTGATTGTGGTGCAGCTTGTTTAGCTTCGGTTGCAAATTATTATAATTTAAAAATTCCCGTAGCACGCATTCGTCAGTATGCAGGAACAGACCAAAAGGGGACTAATATACTTGGACTAATTCAAGCTGCCGAAAAATTAGGATTTTCGGCAAAAGGAGTAAAGGGTAATGTTGAGGCATTGTTAAAAATACCTCTTCCTGCAATTGTACATGTTGTAATAGATGAAAAATTAGCTCATTATGTTGTTTTATATTCGGTTAAAAACGGGAATATTCAATATATGGATCCTGCAGACGGACATTTACATACAAAATCCTTAGAAGAGTTTACTAAAATATGGACAAATGTATTAGTGTTACTTGTTCCGAATGAAAATTTTATAGAAAAAGACGACACGACATCAATATATAAGCGATTTTGGTATCTTTTAAAACCACATCAAAGTGTAGTTGTACAATCGTTGTTTGGAGCTTGTATTTATACTATTCTCGGACTTTCAACATCAATTTTTATTCAAAAACTTGTTGATAATGTATTTGTAAATAAAAACACTAATCTGCTTAATTTAATGGGAGTTATAATGATTGTAATTTTATTATTACAATTATTTATAGGTGCAACAAAAGATGTTTTTATGCTCAAAACGGGGCAAAGAATGGACGCACAGCTTATATTAGGATATTACAAACACCTCTTAAAGCTTCCTCAACGTTTTTTTGACACAATGCGTGTTGGTGAAATTATTTCTCGAATAAATGACGCAGCAAAAATCAGAACATTTATTAACGATTCTATTATTACTTTAATTGTTAATGTATTTATTGTGATATTTTCATTTACATTAATGTTTATATACAGTTGGAAACTTGCATTGATTCTGTTAATTATTATACCACTCTACTCAATAATATATGTTGTAACAAACAGATTAAATAAGAAACGTGAACGAAAATTGATGGAGCATGCCGCAGAGCTTGAAAGTCAGTTGGTTGAATCATTAAACTCAGTAAAAACAATAAAGCAATTTGGTATAGAACCATTTGCAAATATTAAAACAGAAACGAGGTTTATAGAACTTTTGAAGTCAATTTATAAATCATCTCTTAATGCTTTATTTTCTCATCACTCCTCAGAATTTTTAAGTCGTGTTTTTACTATTATTATTTTATGGATAGGTACATATTACGTTGTTGATAACACTATTACTCCAGGAGAATTGCTTTCATTTTATGCAATTATTGGCTACTTTACTGCTCCGGTAACCCAACTAATAGGATTAAATAAAATCATTCAAAATGCACTGATTGCTGCAGACCGTTTATTTGAAATTATGGATTTAGAAAGAGAAAACGATGAAAATAAAATTACTTTTTCTAAAGAAATGATTGGCGATATCAGGTTTGAAAATATTTCGTTTAGTTATGGTAGTCGAGTAGATGTTTTTGAAAATTTTTCATTAGTAATTCAAAAATCAAAGATGACTGCAATAATTGGAGAAAGTGGTTCGGGAAAAACAACAATAGTTTCACTATTGCAAAAATTATACCCGTTAAAAACGGGAAAAATTGTAGTCGGTAATCATAATATTGAATGTTTCGATAATGTAAGTTTGAGAAATATGGTTGCAAGTGTACCACAACAATTAAATCTGTTTGCAGGCAATGTTGTTGAAAATATTGCATTAGGTGAGTTTAATCCCGATATGGAAAGAATTGTTTCTATCTGTACTCAACTAGGAATGATTGATTTTATAGAAAAATTACCTGCTGGATTCAATACGTATATAGGAGAAAATGGAGCATCATTGTCGGGAGGTCAAAAACAACGTTTGGCTATTGCAAGGGCATTATACAAAAATCCTGAAATACTTATACTTGACGAAGCAACATCTGCATTAGATTCAGAATCAGAACAATTTGTTCAGACAACAATTGATAATTTACGAAATGAAGGAAAAACAATTATTATAATTGCACACCGATTAAGTACAGTTGTAAATGCTGATGAGATTGTTGTATTAGAAAATGGAAATCTTCTTGAACATGGCTCTCATTCAAAACTGTATAAATCAAAAGGTAAATATTGGGAAATGTGGCAAAAACAGTTACCTGTATTTATGAATGATCATAAAGAAGGAACAATATGAGATTATTATTTATTTTTTCTTTCGCTTTCATAAATATTGTAGCACAATGTCAAAATTTCAATCTGCAAAAATGTATTGATTATGCTTTGCAAAATAGAATTGAACTAAAAAAATCACATAATTATATTGTGCTTTCTCAACAGAATGTAATATATTCAAAATATAACCTATTACCCTCAATAAATATTGAAACAGGGCACCAATATAATAAAGCAAAAGATTTTTCAGAAAATAATGGAAATTATTCTTCGTATCAAATAGGAAATTATTCTTTAAATTCCCAATTAGTTATATTTAATGGAATGCAAACTATTTTGAAAATAAAGCAAAATATTTTATTGAATGAAATGAGTATAACAGAATTAGAAATTATAGAGCAAGATATAAAAAGAGAAGTAATATATGCATATTATGAACTCCTACTTGCAATTGAAAATAATCGAATAATTCTATATTCACTTGAAAATATCTCAAAACAAATACAGATAATTCAAGAAATGGTTTCGCAAGGCAAAATATCTGTAATTGACCTTTATGAAATAAAAGCTCGTTATAAAAGTGTACATAGCAATTTGTTACAAACTGAAATAAATATTAAAAAAGCAAATGTCTTACTCAAAAAGGCAATGAATTTTCCTTTAGATTCAATTTTTGAAATTGATATAATAAAAGACAATACAAAGCTAACAATGAATGATTTAAATATAAAAGATTATTGTAACAAAATACTTGAAACTTCTCCACAAATTCAACGTGCAATACAAGATTCAATATTTCATAAAGAAAATCTTTCAATAATAAAAAGTCATTATTATCCCTACCTAACAACAAATGCGTCTTTATACTCTTCTTATTCAGATGTTGCAGTTAGTTCATCAGGAGGAATAAATTATAACTTTAATAATCAATTCAAAGATAATTTTGCATATCAAGTAGGTTTTTCGTTAGTAATTCCTCTATATAGCAGACATTCTATTAAACAAAAAATATTTGAAAACGGAATCAAACTTGAGAATTCGATTTTAGATAAACAAATTATAAAAAACAAGATATATCGAGATATTGAAATTTTAATTGAAACAATAGAAGTGCAAAAAAAGAAAATACATTCACGAAATGAAGAGGTTAATCTATATACTGAAATTTATGAAATGAGAACCAAGCAGTACAAATCTGGAAAATTATCAATTACAGACTATCTTATTTCTGAAAATAAAAAAATAAATGCTGAATTAGAATTAAACTTGGAGAATTATACACTTCTTTTGAACATATCTGTTTTTGAATTATATTTAGGAACGATATAATACTACGATTGGTTGTGTAAGTTCCCCCAAAAACTGGACAGTTTAAAAGTATTCAGTAAGAAAAAAGTGTGATTTTTCAACCAATATTTTTCTATCTAAAAATCAATTTCGGATACAATTATTTTTCATCATTTGATTTTTTATTAAAGAGCAGCGTATCTACACTAAATTTTCCACCACCTGCCAAAAGAGAGATAATTGCTAATCCAAATAATAGAATGAAATATTCTAATCCTTCTGTTGCATCAGCTTGTCCATACCAATTCATAAAAAATCCCGCTTTTAAATGAGCAGTTATTACTATTCCAGTAAATGTTCCTAATATTCCCAATGCCGATATTCTGGTAAGAAAGCCGAAAATGAGAAATAATGCTCCGAAAAATTCAACAAGAATCACCAATAATGCTATAATATAAGGTAAATGAAGACCTTGTGTCATAAATTCCATGGTTCCCTGAAATCCATATCCACCAAACCAGCCCAATAATTTTTGAGCTCCGTGCGGAAGTACAACTATGCCAAGTGCTACACGTGCCACTAATGCCAATATGTTGTTTTTTTCTGTTGCTAATATTCTATTCATAGTACATTGTTTTTATTGTTAATAATAACGATACTTTTTAATTTTTATAGACTGATGAGTACTAACAATCCTTACAGCTTTAAATTCACTAATTTTTATGTGTTTTTAGCTAAGGAATATTTATGTGTAAAATTTTTCTTAATATCATACAACATGCGTGTATGAATTTTTTGTGCCTGAACTAATGATGCTTTTGATATTTCGGCATGTTCAATTTCTATAGACGCACATAAATCTTCTAAAAATACATCTTGATTAAAATCAGGAAAATGTTCTGATATTTTGTCTAATACTGCATATTGCATTATAAGAAGTGCGGTGTTTGAAAGTTGTTGGGCTATTTGCGTTTCTTGCGTTGACATTACACCTGTTTTTTTTGCATATAAATCTGATACAATCGGTGTAAAACAATCAGCCCCTGTTTTTAGAATAAGTATTTGGGTTCGCAATGCCTGAAAATAATCTTCTTGTGCTGTTTCAGAATTTTGCGTTGCTTGTTCAAATAAATCTATTGAACGATTTGCAAATAAATATGCTTCATGCATTAAGGTAATATTTGCATCTTCTTGTTCATATATATCATAATGATACATTATTAAAAACACTTTTGCTAACTTCCAAATACTTTGATTATCCCATAGAATAAGAGGAAAAGAAGTGAGTATTGATTGTAATGTAGCACAATGTTTTGTTGCTTGAATTTTATTTCCCGCATTGCTATGCTCTAAAATTGAATCTATTAATTGCAATACAATGATAGTTGGATTTTGAGATTTTTGATTCATAATTCAGATATATAAATAGTTATGAATGTATTTTTTTTAAATACACTAATGTTGCTCCAAATTTATACCTTTGAAATGAGGCATCTTGATAAAAAAATTGAGGATAGTCTTTATCAAGAATTGAGCGAATTTTAGATTTAAGAATTCCATTTCCAACCCCATGAATATATACTAATTTAGGAATCCCATCTTGTATTGCTTGCGTAAGAGCTGTTTCAAATGCGGCTAATTGCACTGAAAGTTTTTCGGCAGAACTCATATGGTTTTCATCTTCAACTAATTCATGTATATGTAAATCTACTTCTCGTATTTCTTCTTTTGGGGTACGTTTTTGTTGTATTCGTGGTCGTTTTTCTCCTAATTGCTTGAGTGATGTGAGTTTTTGAATATCTTGTTTTTGTAAAGATTCCTGTATTTTTTTATGTGTGGCATTATGTAAATCAACAATATATGCATTTTCATTAAAAAACATATTTTCTTGAAATATTCCAGATTTATAAAATTTTGTATGTTCTACATTATATTTTTCTGAAATTGGTTTTTCTACTTTGTAATCTTCTGTATTATAAATAATTGCTTGAAAATGTATGGTTTTAATTTCATGCAATTCTAAAAGAGTTAGTTGTGTTAATTGTAATTTTGTGTTTGGTTCTAATGTTCCTGTTTCAAGTATATTTTGTGAATGTGATTCTACTTTTGTTTGTGCACAAAGATATGATATCCAATAATTTGAATCATTTATTAGAAAAAGAGTAAAATGTTCGTTATGTTTTGTTGTTGGAACAAACGCAAGTGCTATGTATAATTGATTATTACCTTCTATATACGTAATTGGTTCTGGTTCTGGGATTTGAGGTTTTGCAATTTCTACTTTTTCTGTATCTGATTTCTGATTTACAATAAGTAATTCTGAAATAGGAACAGGAATTTCAAATCCAGATTCATCAAGAATTTCTACCATAGTTGGACTAATTATTCGGGTAATTGTTCCCCCGCCAACTTCATTTAAATACCGAACAGTAGCACCAATAGATATATTTGTCATACTTTGTTTATTTTGGATAAGATATATGTAAATCGATTCAAATTTACATATTTTTGCGAATACTATTAAAAAAATGAATAAAGACGAACAAATAGAACAGTATAATTATTATTTACCTGAATCAAAAATTGCAAAATATCCTTTGCCGCAACGTGATTCATCAAAATTATTGGTGTGGACTTCTCAGGAAATTGTTGATACTATGTTTTCGCACGCATCTGCGTATATTCCCGAAAATGCTTTGCTTGTTTTTAATAATACACGTGTAATACACGCACGAATGTTGTTTAAAAAATCAACAGGCGCACAGATTGAAATTTTTTGTTTAGAACCATATATTCCTCATGATTATCAGCAAGTTTTTGCCGAAACACAATCATGCACATGGCATTGTTTTGTTGGAAATGCAAAAAAATGGAAACATGAATCTTTGCAGTTGCATCTTACCGTTCGCAACTGTAATGTTGTGATTACCGCTACCTTACTCGAAACTTTACACAATTCGTATCGTGTGCATTTTTCGTGGAATGCTGATGTAAGTTTTGGCGAAATACTTGAAACTATTGGCGAAATACCTATTCCTCCTTATTTGTCAAGAAAAAGTGAAACTATTGATGATATACGATATCAAACTGTGTATGCAGAACATGAAGGTTCTGTTGCGGCACCAACTGCTGGATTACACTTTACACCGCAGGTTTTAGAGGATTTTTCATCAAAAAACATCCATAAAATGTTTGTTACACTACATGTTGGTGCGGGCACATTTAAACCTATTCAATTGTCTAATTACAAGGAACATACTATGCATCGTGAGTTTTTTTCTGTTCCTCGTTCTTGTATTGAATCATTGAAAAACCAAAAATTTTGTGTTGCAGTTGGTACCACTTCGGTACGTACACTCGAATCTCTTTATTGGATAGGTGTAATTTTACACACAAAAAGATCATGGAATGGAGAATTAACTCAATGGGAGGCGTATTCTTTGCCTCAAACTATTTCTTTAGAAGACGCCTGTGATGCACTGTTGCGTTATATGGACACACATTCGCTTTCATATTTTTATGCCTACACGCATATTATGATAGTTCCTGGATATACATTTCGGGTGGTAAATGCAATGTTTACTAATTTTCATCAACCTAAAAGTACTCTTTTGCTTTTAGTGAGTGCATTTGTTGGAAGCGCATGGAAAAAAATCTACGAGCATGCTCTTGAATCTGACTATCGATTTTTAAGCTATGGCGATAGTACATTGTTGTTCCCGCACAATTATGTACACAAATAAAAACAATTATGTGAGATTCTTGTTCTTTTCTTTTGTTATATGTATTTTTACATATAATTTTACTTTTTTATATATTACCCGAAATATCTACGTTTATATTTTATGGATTCATTATTAATACAAAAAACAGAAGACACTCCCCAAGTAAATTTTGATATAGCAACAGGAATTTTCAAGCTTTCTGGGCGATCGTTACCTGAAAACGCAATTGATTTCTACAAACCTGTTCTTGATTGGATTGAAGCAGTACTTAGTGAATCGCACGAACAAAAATTTGTGTTCGAAATAAAACTTGAGTATTTTAATACCGCTTCGTCAAAACAATTAGCAAAAATGCTTCTTCTTATAGAGCGATTTATAGAGAATAATTCTATAATAATTCGTTGGTTTTATGAAAAAGAAGATAATGATATGCTTATTTCTGGAAATCAATATTCAAAATTTTTAAAGCTTGAATTTGAATTTATCGAATATTAGAATTCAAATTGAAATCTAAAAAATAATCCACTATTTTCCTGTGTTTCTTTTAAGTGGTTAAGTCTCCAAATATATTCTATTCGAATTATTTTCAACACATTTGTTATACCCACTCCTGCCTCTATATATGGTATTGTAGGCGATTTTGTTGTTGTTGGCAAAGAAAATATTTGTTCGTGTTTTCTATCGCCCCAACATGTTTTAAATGTAAGAAGTTCGCGTAAATTTAATTTTTTAATAAGCGGTATTTTGTTGAATATGAATCCATTTAAACCATATTCTGCAAATACATTTATATATCTATCGCTTGCAAATTCCATATATTCCATAAGATTATAATAATATTCTCCGCTACTTCCGGTTTCGTTTCCTCTATGAATTTCTAAAAGTGGAAAAGGTACCGATGTTGAGGTAAGCCCTGATTCAACTACATATTTTAATCGTCCTACGCCAAATAAAATATCGTGCCGCACAACAAATCGTATTTGTGCATATTTATTTTGCGTATGTAAATCATACGAATATGTTCCAACAGCGGTATTGAATTGAAATATAGGATAGCGAGAATCAATATACATTCGTCGAAAATGGTTGTTTGATATTTCTTCTTTAAATGAAATTCTAACATTACAACTTACTTCTTGTACCGAAAAAGAAGAAATGGTATTTGAAATAGTATCAAAATTGTAAAACGGAGCATTATAATGTTCTGAAATTTCAATTTTTGGTTTTATAATTATATTTGGATGAATTTGTTGTTCGTATGCAAGCGAGCCTTTTTTTACAAAATACACCGCTTTGTTTGGCATTTTGCTGGTAAGGGCAGATAGCATATTATCATCGGATTGCACTAACACATTTTCGCGTACAAAATCCAAATTTTGTTTGTAATCGCCAATTCTATATATATTTTGGTCATATTTTATATGAAGAATTCCTAATAAAGTGGTTGGCATACGCAAAGCAAAGGTGCTGCCGTATTTGAATTTTTTATCTCTACTCCCATATCCTATGTATCCGCCAATCATCATTTTATCGTGCAATTTTGGAGAAGTACGCATTGCAAGATTGTATCTATATCCTTCTATTTCATTGTGTTGCACAAAATATAAATACGGACCAAATTCAATTTTCCCAAACGGAAGATATCCATATAAAAACATATCAAGCAATGTATTAGTAGCTTTAATAGCTGGAATATTATTACTTATTTCTATTGCTTCTCTTGTAATAATATCAAGTGTGCTCAATGTGTCGGGGCGATAGAGTGCAAGTGTTAAAGTGTCTGTTTGAATAGCAGGCACATGCCTTTGCAGTTTTTTAGGAAGTGCTTGTGTGTGTTGATACGTTGCAATAGTTGCAGTATCAACTATAAAATGAGTGGTTTTAATTGCTTTAAGAGGAGTGTTAAAAGCATTGTTTGTTGTGTCTGATGAAAGTTGTGGAGTAAATTCAATTTCAATTTTTTGTTGTTTATAAAACCAATTATTTCCGTCAATTTTTTGTAATTGCTCATGGATTTGCATAGATTTTACATAATTAAGATTTGCAGTTGCCTGTAAACTTGCTTGAATTTCTGTTAATGCTCCTGTTTCTTTTTCAATAATCATATATCCATGAAATGCAAGGTCTTGCTTATTTTTAGGACGAAATTTTATTTGATAATACGTGTTTCCTTCAAAAGTAAGAGAATCGCGTAAAAAATAATCGTAATATATCAGTGCTTGTATAGAAATAGGACTTATAAAATCGCGAGATAAAAATCGCAAATTTCCATAAAACGTCATGTCTTGATTAAGACTGGTAACATATTTTGTAGTAATATCACTGTTAATAAATGTGCTTCCATGTTGATTTTTGGCGATTTCTGTAATTTCTGGGTATTTATTTGCTCGCCGTTTTTCAAGAGTAAGACGTTCCGAAAAATATAAAGGAACACTCCATGTGCTATCATACTCATTTGCTTTAATAAGTATTTCAGGGTTTTTACGAATAAAATTAGCTTTAAAAATACTTGAATCTAAGCCGCTCAAACTAATATTAAGTTTGTTATATTCCATAAAATTAATAGAATCAACAGTTCCAGGTCTGTTTTCTCGGCGATTTTTTATTGCATTTCGCACTATAGGAATTGCCATATTTTTACCCGGACGAATAACCGTTTTTTCAAGTATAATTGCAGTAGGAATAGCATAAATTTCCATGCTATTATTTGAAATAGCAGCATAAGGAATGATATAATCTTTATATCCTACGGTAGAAATCATAAGTGTATCACTTGATTTTGGGAGCGTTATTGAAAAACTCCCATTAAGTTGTGTAAGTGTACCAATAGTAGTACCCTTTACCCAAACACTTGCAAACGAAATAGGTTCTTGCGTATCATAATCACGCACTATGCCGTTACATTCTTTTTGTGCATATCCTCTGTAACTTGCAAGTAGTATAAAAACACTTATACAAATCGTATATAATTTCATACGTAATAAATCATATTCAAATATTTTGTGCTATTGTATGATAACTGTATGTTGAGTTGTTATTTCTTTTTCTTGAATTTGTATTATATATGTGCCTGGAATCATATCTGCAACTGGGATACGCATTTCAGATGTATTGCTGTATGTATTAAACACAATCTTTCCGTTTTGATTATATATAACCACCTGTGCCGAGCCGCTTGGTATAGAGGCTATTAATGTGGTTGATGTAGGATTTGGATATACATACGCTTCAGCTGTTTGTACTGCATCAATAGATGTACCATTATCTAATGTAATTATAGCAAATGAAACTTGTGTGGTAAGTCCAGCACCAGTAGTTTTACCATCAGTTACATTTATTACTACATTTGAACGTCCAGTGCTTGTTGGTGTTCCCGAAAATGTAAGTGTTTCGGCATCAACTTGTATCCAGCGTGGACGAGCACCTACTGTATAAAGAAATTCGGTATCTTCCACATCAGATATGAAATTTTTCTCTATCGTAAAACTTGTATCCACACCAAGCGACAACCAAACATCGGGAATAGGATTACTCGAAACTAAAATTGGACGATGATTAATAATTGTACATGGTTTGCCATTCCATAAACGGAACATACCTTGTGCAATTTCAGAATTTGTTAAAAATTTACCAAATACAGCATCGTGTTCATCGGCATATTCATAATAAATTTCACTTCCTGCCCCTTTTGCAAAAAACGGTATAAGTTGATTTGAATGATGCGTTGCATAAAATTCCATGCCAGGCATATTTCCTGCACCATTATCAATAATATCGTAATGATTAAGAGTAATAGAATCGGTATTTAATGTTGGTGATGCTAATAATCCTGTTTCATGATCGGCAGTAATAATTAAAAGATTCTCGTCCCAACCACCATGCGCTTCTATCCATGCAATTACAGAATCCACAGCTTGATCAAATCGCATTTGTTCTTCAATAATTCTTCCTTTTTCCTTATTATGTCCAGCATTATCGGTAGCCGAGCCTTCTATCATAATAAAGAAACCTTCAGGATTTTTATTCAAATGTTTCAGTCCAAGTAATGATGTTTGCCATAAATCGGGAATTTCGGGGTTAAGATCGTCAAAATGCACTTCTTGTCTATTAATACCTGTTCGGTATGATTGTGTTGAAAATGCAGATTTTATAATACCAAGTATTCGAGTTGGTGTTGTAGGAGCTTCGAGCAATTGAGCAAAATCAACACTGTCTTGAATAAATGTCCATGCGTCTGGAATACCATCACCATCTGAATCTTGCACTTCTGTAGCTCCAGAATTTGCTGCGGTACGAAAAACTGTTTTTTCCGCAACTAAATCTTCCCAAAATTCAACACCACCCATATTTGTATAATCAGGGTTTTCAACAGCTTGTCCATTCACATCAAATTCAGGATGGTCGGCACCAATAAGTATATCAGCTTTTGATTCTATAATTATTTGGCGAGTAATTTCACTATAATTATTTCGTGATTTATTATTTGTATAAAACCCTGCTGGTGTTGCATCATAAATTGCTTTGGTAACAATTAAGCCATTTGATTTTTGAAGAAGTTTTGCGTGGCGAGCAATTGTATTTAACGCATTGCCGTCTTTGTCAACACCCATTGAATAATAATATGTTTTTGTACCCGAAGCCATTGCTGTTGCCGAAGCTCCTGAACATGTAGCATTATTTCTTTCGCGTAAATATGTTGGATCTAACCACGCAAGACGCGATTCGTAGGAATTATTCCAATGTTGCACTAAATGCACATTTTCATTGGTAGTTAATGGATACGTGCTATGAAATAATGCAACAGGAAAATCGCGATACGCTTGACGCACTCCGGTGTAATATTCGGCAGCACGTATTTGATTTAATCCTGCACCATCATTAATCATAAAAATAATGTTTTTTGGTGTTTTGTAAGCTTTTGCTGGATCTGGTAAAAGCCGCATGCAAACTTGCCCTATTTCAGAGTTGTTTATAACATGCCCAAATACAAAATCCTCTTGATCAATGTATTCTGAAAACAAATTGCTTCCAATACCTTTTGCAAAAAGAGGGGTTGGAAATTTTGTGTTATGTGTACTTTGAAACACCATATCAGGAACACTTCCTTGTGCACCTGTAGTAAGCGAATATGTTTTTGTGTAATAGTCAGGATTTTTTTGAGTTGCATCAAATTCCAAAGATGTTAAAAAACCAGTTTCATACGAACCCGTAACAATAAGCAGAGTTTCGTCCCATGAACTATTATTTTCTATCCAATTTGTTATAGTTGCAACAGTAAGTTCAAGTTCTTCCATTGCCTGAATCATAGTAGTTTTATTTTGTAATGCAGACGCATATTCTACAGCACCAGTTTCAATTACAAGTGCAAATCCTTGCGTGTTTGCAGCAAGATGATGTATACCATATTCACTCAATTCGTGCAATGTTGGTACTGTTGTAATTGTATGTTCTTGTGAGCGTTTAAATTGCACAGCATCAAAAGTTTGCGGAATAAATAATGGTCGGTTTGCCGCAGTTAATAAATCGTCTTTTGTTTGAAGTAGCGACCAAGCATCAGGGGTGCCATTATTATTATTTATAAGAGCATTCCAATCTTGTTCGAGTATAAAAGTATAATCGGGAGTATCTTTACTATCTCCGTTATTTGTATATAAAGGATTCCCACATCCTATCATAAGGCTTACATTTGATGCAAGTAATTGTGAAAATATTTCTGTTGCATTATCACAAGAAGGATTATGAGCAGCAAATGAAGAAACTGCACTTTGAGAAAACGCCATGTCGGTTATAATACCTGTTGATTTTCCAAGTAAAAACGCTCGTTCTAATATTGTTTCACGTTCGCTACTATCTAAATCTACTCCTACTGCTTTATATGCTGATTTAATACCTGTAGCCATTGCAGTTCCAGCCGAAGCCGCGTCAGTAACCATATTATCGGCATACGCAAATTCTGACCACACGCGGCGAGTATGATAATCGCCCGTGTAATATTGCACTTCTTTTGGCACTGTAATAGTATTTGAATATGCAGGATAGGTAATAACTCCATATTGCACAGGAAATGTATTCCATACCGATTGATTTCCGTTGTAAATATCAAGTGCTTTGGTATGGTTGTGTCCCACTCCATTTGCAACAACAACAATAATGTTTTTTGGTGCAGCTTGCGAAAATACGTTAAGCGTAGATGCAAGCAATAAAATAAATACTATGTGTCTCATATTTTAGATGTTTTTTTAAATAATATATGCAATGATTATCAAAAGTATGAAAATTGCATATACGTAAAAAAGAATATGCAGAAATTCTTCTAAAAATAGTGGTTTTTTAATAATTTCACTAAATTATCCTTACATACAATTCACTATTTTATATAAAAAAGAAACAAGTACACATTTCATTTTTATAATTATAACAAAGCATGTATTTTATTTTTGATATAAAGTATTTTCATGCAATATAAATACTTGTACTTGCTGCATTTTTAGTATTTTTGCACATCAATTTAAAAATAACAAAATATGTTTCGAACTCATACTTGCGGTGAATTACGTATTACTGATGTTTCTAAAAATGTTACACTCAGTGGTTGGGTACAACGAGTAAGGAAAATGGGAGGTATGACATTTGTTGACCTTCGGGATAGATATGGCATAACACAAATTGCTGCAAATGGCAATAAAAACCATGATTTACAAGAACAATGTAATAAACTCGGACGGGAATTTGTGGTACAAATTTCGGGAGTTGTTATTGAACGCGAAAATAAAAACACTACAATTCCTACTGGCGAAATTGAAGTAGATTGTAAAGAAATTACTATTCTTAACGAGTCTGAAACTCCCCCGTTTACTATCGAAAATGAATCTGATGGCGGTGAAGAATTACGTATGAAATATCGCTATTTGGATATTCGAAGAAATCCTATAAAAAACAATTTGTTGTTGCGTCATACAATGGCTCTTGCTATTAGAAACTATCTTGACAAACAAGGTTTTATTGAGGTTGAAACACCTGTTCTTATTGGTTCTACTCCTGAAGGAGCACGAGATTTTGTGGTTCCTTCGCGTGTGTGGCCAGGGCAATTTTATGCCTTACCGCAATCACCACAATTGTTTAAACAACTACTTATGGTGGGCGGGATAGATAAATATTTTCAAATTGTAAAATGTTTTCGAGACGAGGATTTACGTGCCGATAGACAACCAGAGTTTACACAAATTGATTGTGAAATGTCGTTTGTTGAACAAAAAGATGTTGTTTCAATGTTTGAAGGGTTGGCAAAATATATTTTTGCACAGGCAAAAAATATTCATTTTCAAGAAGATTTTCCACATATCACCTATGCTGACGCTATGAATATGTATGGTTCTGATAAACCTGATATTCGTTTTGAAATGACAATACAGAATCTTACAAAATCCTTCAAAGGTTCTGAATTTATAGTTTTTGAACAAGCACAATACATAGGCGGAATTGTTGTAAAATCATGTGCCGATTATTCACGAAAAGAACTTGATGCTCTCACAGAATGGGTTAAACGCCCACAAATTGGAGCAAAAGGATTGGTGTATATAAAACATGAGAACGATGGAACTATAAAATCGTCTATACATAAATTTTTTACTCCCGAACAATTATATGCTGTGTGTAAACAATATTCGATTGAAAAAGGCGATTTAATGTTGATTTTATCGGGCGACACAAATGCTACTCTTACAGCATTAGGAGAACTACGTATAGAAATGGGAAATAGATTAGGATTACGAAATAAAGATGTATTTGCTCCTTTGTGGGTTGTTGATTTTCCACTGTTTGAATGGGACGACGAAACGCAACGATTATATGCAAAACATCACCCATTTACTTCGCCAAAACCCGAAGATATTGCATTACTTGATACAAATCCAAAAGATGTGCGTGCTAATGCATACGATTTTGTGGTAAACGGAAGTGAAATAGGTGGCGGATCTATTCGTATTTATGATGCAAAATTGCAAGCTAAAATGTTTTCAATCTTAGGATTTACGCCTGAACAAGCACAACAGCAATTTGGATTTCTTATGGGAGCTTTTAAATATGGTGCTCCTCCGCATGGTGGGTTAGCATTTGGTTTTGATAGATTTGTGTCTATTCTAAGCGGATGCGATTCTATTCGAGATGTGATTGCATTCCCAAAAAATAATGCGGCAAAAGATCTTATGGCAGAATCGCCTACACATATTTCGCAAGAACAATTAGATGAACTGTGTTTAATTATTCATAAAAAAGATAGTAAAGAATGAATACAACACAGCACGACGAACAATTTATGAAACAAGCACTTTTGCAAGCTCAACAAGCTTTTGAAAAAGATGAGGTGCCTATAGGAGCTGTTATTGTATGCAAAAATCAAATTATTGCTCGTGCACATAACTTAACCGAAACATTACACGACCCCACTGCCCATGCAGAAATGCAAGCGTTTACCGCAGCTACAGATTTTCTTGGAGGAAAATATTTGCAAGATGCAACTTTATATGTAACTCTTGAACCTTGCGTTATGTGTGCAGGAGCGTCATTTTGGGTGCATGTAGGACGAATTGTGTACGGTGCTTCTGACCCAAAACGTGGCTTTCAAAGTATAAAAACTTCTCTATTGCATCCTAAAACTACTATACAAGGAGGCATTTTAGCAGAGGAAAGTGAACAATTATTACAAACATTTTTTAAAAACAAACGATAATATTTTTAATTATGAAAAACTCTCAAACTATTATTACTATTATTTTCGGTTTTGCTATTGCACTATTATTTATTTTGGTTGCAAACAAAAAAACTCCCGAAACAGCTATGCAGCGTGCACCACAATCACAACATATTGTGTACAGCGATTCTACAATGCAAGTATTTCCTATTGCATATGTTAATTTTGATTCGTTAATGCAAAATTATGAATATTATAAAATTCTTGAAAAACAATACGAGGTACTTGTAAAAAAAGAAGAAACTATTTTACAACAAAAAGCTGCTGCATTCGAAAAAGAAGTGTCTGAATTTCAGTACAATGCTCAAAATGGACTTATTACGTCTCGTGCTGCAGAAACAAAACAAATGGAATTACAGAAAAAACAAGAGCAATTAGTACAACAGCAACAGGCTAAAGGTGCAGAACTTGCACATCACGAGCAATTACTTATGGTGCAATTACTTGATAGTGTACAAGCAACCATTAAAACATACAATGCCGACATGCGATTTAAAATGATTTTAAATAATGCGGCTATTTTAGATGCATCAGAAAGTTTTAATATTACACAAGATGTATTATCGCTTATGAATGAGCGATATACAAAAAGCATTAAAAAATAAACATTAATTATTTTAATGTAATTGCTTGTGATATTGTAAAAACTAATGATTTAATTTTTTATTCTAAGTGTGTAAAAAATCTTTTTTTAATATAAATTTGAATTGTTACTTTTGCATGAATTTATAGTGTACATTACATATGAAAATATCAAAATTTGGTGGTACATCTCTCGGAACACCCGAACGTATTAAAAATGTATCGTTATTAATTAACGATGGAACAAAACGAATAGTTGTTTGCTCAGCAATGTCTCAAACAACAAATTCTTTATTCGAAATTTGTGATTATTATTCAAAAGATAATTTTGATGGTGCACATACAGTTATTTCTAATCTTGAAAAAAAGTATGTGGAAGTTATTAACGAACTGATAGAAACAGAGCATTTTAGAGAAAAAGCAAAGGAGATAATTTTAGCAGAATTTAAAGAAATTAGAAATTTTGCTAATAAACCATTTTCAATTGCAGTTGAAAAATCTATTGTTGCACGTGGTGAAATACTTTCAACAAATTTGATTCAACTATATCACGAAGAACAAAATATTCCTTCGGTACTGTTAAATGCTCTCGATTTTATGTATGTTGACAATGATAGCGAACCAATTTTGTCTGAAATTGAAACAAGACTTTCAGCTATACTTGCACAATATCCTTCCACTACTTTGTTTATTACGCAAGGTTTTATTTGTATAAATCCTCGTAATGAAATTGATAATTTAAAACGTGGCGGAAGCGATTATTCAGCATCTCTTATTGGTGCAGCTGTGCAGGCAAGTGTTGTGGAAATTTGGACAGATATTGACGGGGTGCATAATAATGACCCCAGAATTGTGCAAAACACAAAACCTATTGCCGAACTTTCGTTTGACGAGGCTGCCGAACTTGCATATTTTGGAGCAAAAATTCTTCATCCTTCAACGGTGTTGCCCGCAAAACTTAAAAACATTCCAGTACTTCTAAAAAACACTATAAATCCAACAGGAAAAGGAACTCTTATTTCAAATAAAATAAGTGGTACAGGAATTAAGGCAATTGCTGCAAAAGATTCGGTAACGGTTATAAAAATTAAATCGGGACGAATGTTGCTGGCGTATGGTTTTTTACGAAAAGTATTTGAAATATTCGAAAAATATAAAACTCCTATTGATGTAATTACTACTTCGGAAGTGGCTATTTCGCTTACAATTGATAAAGAGGATTATCTTGCACAAATTGTTGATGAACTTAAAGTGCTTGGTGCTGTTGAGGTTGATAAAAATCAAACAATTGTGTGTATTGTGGGGAATATGATTGCTGAAGAAAAAGGGCATGCACTTGAAGTTATGCAAGCGTTAGATAATATTTCGGTTCGTATGATTTCGTACGGAGGAAGTCGCCATAATATGTCAATAGTCATAGATTCTAACAATAAAGAAAAAGCATTGCGTTCTTTACACAAAAATTTATTCTAATTAAAAAGTATATATACATGAACAAAAATATTGATTATAAAATTGCTGATATTTCTCTTGCAGATTGGGGACGAAAAGAATTAGATCTTGCAGAAATTGAAATGCCAGGATTAATGGCTTTACGTAAGGAATATGCTGGTCAAAAACCGCTTGCAGGGGCACGTATTATGGGTTCATTGCATATGACAGTGCAAACAGCGGTTTTAATTGAAACTTTAGTGCAACTTGGTGCCGATGTGCGTTGGGTTTCATGTAATATTTTTTCTACACAAGATCATGCTGCGGCTGCAACGGTGGTTGGAAAAAGTGGAACGATAAATAATCCTAAGGGTGTTCCTGTATATGCATGGAAAGGTGAAACTTTAACCGAATATTGGTGGTGTACCGCTCAAGCCTTATTGTGGCCAGACGGAAAAGGTCCAGATCTTATTCTTGATGATGGGGGCGATGCCACTATGCTTGTGATTAAGGGTGCTGAATTTGAAGCTGCCGGAAAGGTGCCAGATTTTGACCCAAATAAAGATTCTGAAGAATGGGGGGTGTTTCTTGAATTATGTAGAAAAACAATGAAACAAAATCCTTTGCAGTGGACAAATATGCGTGCCGAAATTAAAGGTGTTTCTGAGGAAACTACAACGGGCGTTCATAGATTATACCAAATTGCTGAAAAAGGATTGTTGCCGTTTCCTGCTATAAATGTAAATGATTCGGTTACTAAATCAAAATTTGATAATTTATACGGATGCCGACATTCACTAACTGATGGTATTATGCGAGCATCTGATGTGATGCTTGCAGGTAAAATTGCGGTGGTGTGTGGCTACGGCGATGTGGGGAAAGGTAGTGCACAATCATTAAAAGGACAAGGTGCACGGGTTATTATTACCGAAATTGACCCAATTTGTGCTCTGCAAGCTGCAATGGAAGGATATGAAGTGCTTACTATTGAAGATACGCTCGAATATGCTGATATTTTTATTACTACTACTGGTAATAAAGATATAATTACGGCTGAACATATGAAAGCTATGAAAAACATGGCTATTGTTGGAAATATTGGTCATTTTGATAATGAAATTCAAATGGCTGAACTTGCTAAAATTCCTGGAATTATACGTACCAACATTAAACCTCAATATGATAAATGGACATTCCCTGATGGGCATAGTGTGTTAATTCTTGCCGAAGGGCGTTTGTTAAATCTTGGCTGTGCAACAGGACACCCAAGTTTTGTGATGTCTGCTTCGTTTACAAATCAAGTGCTGGCTCAAATAGAATTGTTCACAAAACAAGGAACATATGAAAATAAAGTGTACACCTTGCCTAAAATTTTAGACGAAAAAGTGGCTCGTTTGCATCTTGATAAATTAGGAGTGAAATTAACAACACTAACACAAGATCAAGCTGAATATATAGGTGTTCCGGTGGAAGGTCCGTATAAGGCAAATCATTATAGATATTAATATAAATTATAAACCATGCTCAATTATATTATTTGGAATGTAGAACCCGCAATTATTGAAGGATTTGGTGTTCGTTGGTATGGTTTGTTCTTTGCTCTTGGCTTTTTTGCATCATATACTATGTTAAATAAAATATTAGTGCGTGATGGCTTAAAACAAAAAGAGGTAGATAATTTTACATTTTTAGTATTTGTTTTTCTTATTATAGGTTTGCGTTTAGGACATTGTTTGTTTTACGAACCTGCTGAATATTTGGCAAATCCAATTAGAATTCTATATATCTGGGAAGGTGGACTTGCCAGCCATGGCGGTGCAGTAGGCTTGTTGCTTGCTTTTTATGTGTTTGCACATCGAACAAAACGGTCGTTTTTATGGATTGCTTCACGTGCCGCTATTGTAATACCTTTTACTGCGGGAATGGTGCGCTTAGGAAATCTTATGAATTCTGAAATTTATGGAATTGCAAGTTCTTTACCATGGTCGTTTGTGTTTGTGCGTGATGCTATTATTACTGCAACTCCTGAAGTTCTTACAAATGCGGTAATAAATTCGGGAGCAGTTGTGTCGGGAATGCAAACGCATATTGCAGAGTTTTTTGAAATGTACACTCATAATTTTCAACGCGGTGTGCCGTTTGCCGAAATTTCTGAAGTGTTGATTCAACAAAAATATATTATTCCTGATTCGCTTCCAAAGTTAGTGGATTCTTTTATGTCGGCACGCCTTCTTTCGGCACATCACCCTACGCAAATATATGAGGCTGCTATGTATTTCTTTACACTTGCATGTTTGATGTATTATTATAAATCACGCATTTCTAAGGAATTACCGCTTTCTGACAATTTTTTACTCGGTATTACATTGACAATGATTTTTGTGTTTCGTTTTTTCATTGAATTTATTAAAAATGATCAAGTTGCATTTGAACAAACGATGCATCTTAATATGGGACAATGGCTGAGTATTCCGTTTATTTTATTTGGATTGTTTTTGCTGTATCGCCATTTTGTGCATTTTAAACCTACGCAAAAATGATGTTGAATTTTATAATTTGGACAGTACAACCAGAAGCTATTGTATTTACTGAATCATATGCAGTGCGATGGTATGGAATTTTATTTGCAATTGGATATCTTTTGTCATATTTCTTGTTGCAAAAAATATTTTTGAAAGAAAAACTGCCACTGTCACTTCTCGAAAAAGCAACGCTTGCAAGTATTATTGGAGGTATTGTTGGTGCACGTTTAGGACATTGTTTGTTTTATGAACCTACTCGATATCTACACGATCCACTATCTATTTTATATATCTGGGAAGGTGGACTTGCCAGTCATGGCGGTGCAATTGGAATTTTATTGGCATTTTTAGTAGTAGTGCGTAAATCTAAATATTCTTATGCTACTGTTATGGCTCGGGCTATGCTTGTAGTACCGCTTGCTGCTTTTTTTATTCGTATGGGAAACCTTATGAATTCAGAAATTTATGGAGTGCCTACAAATGTTCCATGGGGATTTGTGTTTGCGAATATGGGAGAAACCCTTCCAAAACATCCTACTCAAATATATGAAGGACTTGCGTATTTGCTTACATTTGGAATACTACAATATTATGCTTGGAAACAGTTGCGTGCACAAAAAAAACTTTCAAATTCCTTTATAATGGGAGTGTTTTTAATAGGAATTTTCTTTACACGATTTCTTATTGAATGTATAAAAGAACCACAGGTTTTGTTTGAAACTACTATGCTGCTAAATATGGGGCAACTCTTAAGTATTCCATTTTTTCTTTGTGGTTTTTTCCTGTTGTGGAAAGCAATGCGTGAAAAAAAGATTACATAGTCATCAACATTCCTTTTAAAGCAAGGGTAAGCAAAATTTTATTAGTTTTTCTGTTATATCCACGCGGACATAATATAAAAGATTTAAAAATTGCAGCATACATGCTTCTATAATTCTTATTTTTTTGATGAAAAATGGCAATGTGAAAATAACACATGCTCAACAATCGCCATTTTGATATGCGTGGAATTTTATTTCGTAATTCTTTTTTGTTAAAAATTCGCCTGTAATTTTCTAATTCTTTAAATGGTTTTAAAGGGTCGCCTCCAGTAAAAGAATCAGAATGATACACATATACTGTTGTGCGTTCTGCCACTTGAATAATTTGATGTGTGCAGGCTATACGTGCCGCAAAATCCAAATCTTCGCAAACATACACAGCAGGGTCAAATAGATGTTGTGAACAAATTGTTTTATGTACACACATGCGTTGTGGATTAAATGTATATGTGGCAATGTAATGAAAAACATTATGTTCTTTAAGTGGTGGACATACACGTTTAGTGCGTTTTCCCGCTTGTTCGTCCCAAGCATTGGTAAATAATAATGCTTGCGGATATGAATATGAAACTATAGCATTATAGAGAGTTTCTAAATGATGAGGTAAATGATAATCATCGCTATCTAAAAAGCAAATATATGTTCCTTTTGCCATCTGTATGCCACGATTTCGTGAATGACAGCGTTCCATATTATGCTCGTTTTTTACATAACGTATTCTTGCATCAGTATAGCTTAAAATACAATCTTGTGTTGCATCTGTAGAGGCATCATCAACAATAATTAATTCAAAATTACTATATGTTTGATTTAATACACTTTCTATGGCACGAGGCAAAAAATGTGCTCTATTATATGTTGGTAGTATAATCGAAAAAAAAGGCATAAACGGTGCCTTTAAAATTTAAAACTAATATGTGGTCCAAAATGTTTACCAATGAGCGATTCTTGAGGAGAAACATATATACCACCACGCAATCCTATTTCAAACGAAGGTGAAATTATGTATTGTACACTCAACAATAAAGGAACAGCTATGAGTGTTCGTGTTTCTTGTTGGTATCCACCCCATAAATCTTTTCCGTTCGAAGATTTTCCAAATATAGGGTACATAATAGTTTCTGAATATGTTGATAATCCTGTAAGTGCGGTAATACTTATAAAACGCGATAGAGGATAGGTGTATCCTACAGTTATACCAACTTGAATTGTTAAAATATCAGCATTTGTACTGTCTTGTAAAAGGTTATAGGTTGGAAAATTTGAACGTTCTTGTTCGTAATATCTATTTCGTCCAAAATTCATATGTTGCCCAAACGATAGTGTGCCACTTAACATATATGCAAAATCAAGCGAAAAATTTTCACCGGGTTTTACATTATTATAATTGTAGGCATTATAATATCCTGCTTGAGCTGTTATTTTTGCCCGCTTTTCGCCAGCAGACATCATAGTTGTTGTTTTTTTGGGAGCTTCTTCTTGAGCACATATAAATAAAGGTGCTCCAAAAAGGAATAATAATAGGGAAAGTCGTATTTTCATAATCTTAATTTTTTATCGTTTATAAAAATAGGTGTTTTTTATAAAATAACAATATTTCTTTTGAAAAATATATATATATTAGCGACATTAAAACAGTCGCACACTGAAAACAATTATTTTTTTGTTTGTTACACTGATAATATCAGTACCAAACTTTGTATATAGCCAAATAGAATCCATTGATATAGAGCATTATATATCAACAAGCAACCGTGAATGGTCTGATGAAGAGATTCAAGAACTTGAAGAGTTGTTTGCACATCCTTTGCCTCTTAATTCTCTTACATTTGAGGAGTATTCTGTGTTTTTTTTCTTGTCAGAATTTCAAAAAAAGAGCCTTTTTGATTTTGTTCAAAAAAATAAACCGCTTCGAACTGTATATGAGTTGCAATTTGTACTTGGATTTACACAAGAAACAGCACAATTAGTTGCACGCATGTGTACACTTGAATATACACAAAAATCCAGAACATCTAAAGAGCTTATACACAATGGAAAACATACTGTTTCTGCATATAATTCTTGGCTTGGAGTTTCAGATTCTTTATATGCTGATTATATGAAATATCCCGGATTCGCTTTAAAATCATCGTATAAATATCGTTATCAAGCATATAATAAACTCTATTGGGGTGTGCAACTTAAAAATGATATGGGCGAAGCAACACAAAAAGGAGTGTTTTCGCAACAATACGATTTTGCATCGGCATATATACAATTACGCGATTATAAAAACATTGTAAATTTGGTAGTAGGCGACTATCAAACGTCTATAGGACAAGGTTTAGCAATGCGACAAGGTGGGTTTTATGCAAAATCAATGGGATTTTCTCAAACAACATCTCAGTCTGTTTTAAAACGACATTCTTCAACAAATGAATATTTATATAATAGAGGAGCAGGTATAAGTTACGCATATAAAACATTTGTATTTACACCATTTATTTCTCGAAAAGCCATTGATGGTGCAGCTAAAAATGATTCGTTAGTACCATTTCAAATATACAAAACTGGATTGCACCGAACTCCGCTCGAATTGTACAATAAAAAACAGGTAACACATACACTTTATGGTATGCACGCTGAAAAACAAGTAGGACAATGCACCTTTGGAGCTGCATATATACATCAAAAAATTTCAAATAATATAAAATCATGGTATATGCAAAATTATTCTTTGCACTACACATATTTTGGAGAACGTACACATAGTTATGGTGAAATTGCATTTGATGATTCATTTCGTATGGCACAAATTCACGGTATCACACACACATTTTCTCAATATATAGAAGGACAAATAAGTGTGAGAAATTACAATGCGTCGTACACAGGATTTATGGCACATGGATTTCAGGAACAAAGCAATACACAAAACGAACAAGGACTATATATGTTATTACGCACAGATATAACAAATTCTATACGCTGTACATTAGCTCATGATAGATTTCAAAGACCCGTAGCTACAGCAACTGCACCAAATATGTATGGAAACGAATCCTTGTTTTCTGCAAAATATACTAAATATAGAAGTTATTCTTTTGAATATAAAATAGCATACGAAATAAAAACAGAAATAACAGAAAATCAATGGTATGCTGCACAAACAAACACAAATAACAGAATAAAACACACAATACAATTTCAATATGAATATGAAACATTGGAATTTAGAACCGCATACGTAAAAGCGTTTGCTCATCAAAAAAATGATTTTTTTACAGGATTTTATGCAGGACAAGATATTATATACAAGCCACATAAAAATATTCATGTGTATGTTCGCTATGCAAAATTTAATGCACCATATTATACACGCATATATGTGTACGAACATGCCGTGCAAAACGCATACACAATGCCACAAGTACTGTACGCAGGAGCCCAATGGCTTTTTGTAGTGAAATGTAAAGTATTACGTTCATGTAATGTGCAATTTCAAGCAAAAAGAATACAATACGCCAATGCTCACGAAATTCCCGAATACTATGCTATGTATGGCACAGCACAAAAAAAACAATACGCATGTATTATTCAATATTCATTTTAAAATGCAAAAAATAAGTAGTAGCTAATTTATGGTTTTTGAAATCGGCACAAAATAGGTAAATGATCGCTATATCCACCTAAATAATAAGGTCCAGCATATGTACGAAACGGTTTTGTTCTTCCATGCGAATCGGTTTGCAGCATAAAATCAAATGAAATAATAGAATACGTAAGCGTATAATTACTATGCAAAGACACAGAAACATAGCATTGGTCAATTTCGTGCCACATATTTTTATATACATTGGTACCTAATTGATTTGAATCACTAAGTCGAATAAAATTATTTGAACAGGCAGCAGCAAGAAATTGTGGAGCTTTGTTTTTAGGAGTATCATTAAAATCTCCCATAACAATAATACGAGCCGAAGGCAATTGTGCATATATGTCTGAAATACAGCTGATAAGCACATTTGTAGCGGCAATTCGTTTATATTCACTTTTTTTTGCTCCGCCAAATCGAGACGGAAAATGGAGAGCAAATACATGAAGTGTGTCATTCCATAACGACATAATACCTTTCACATATAGTATATCGCGAGTTGCGAAATGAGGTTCATCAGGGAGAGTTACGGCAATTGCCGAATCAAAAAGAGGAATAAATGTTTTTGGATTATATGCTAAAGAAACATCAATCCCCCTACGGTCGGGCGATTCGTGATGAATATACGAATATCTCATTTTTGAAAGAGCCGTTTTACTCAAAATATCGCGTGTGCACGAAGGAGATTCAACTTCAGCAAAAGCAATAATATCAGGCGGATTCCATGCTCCCGCAGCAATAATAACTTTTGAAATTGCATGTAATTTTTTATAATATTTTCGCGTGTTCCATTGCTTTTCGCTTTGAGGTGTAAATTCACTATCATTTGTGCAAGAGCTGGCAATTGTGTCAAATAAATTTTCAATATTATAAAAAAGTACAGAAAACGATTGTGAATCTTCGTTATCTTGCTGACCTATTGCTATATATGAAATGCAAAAAAGAAAAGCAATACATGCAACAACCCTATTACTCCGAAAAAAACTCATACGCTCCAATATCAGGTTTTGTATCAGCAATTCTTGATTGTCCACGAAAATCATCTGGAACTAATTGTGCCACCTCAAAATTTCCATTATCCTTAGCTTGCGAAAGAGTGTCAAGTGTGAAATTTAACTCATACATATTGCGAAATAAGTTTTCATGTTCATCAAATTGAATAGACGAATTAAAATAATGAGCATATTTTGATTCTATTGTTGTTTTTACTAAACAATTAAAAAACTCCACATCAAGAACATCAGTATCATTTTGCGTAAATACATCAATTTCATTTTGAATTTTACCTACAATAATAGAATTTGAAAAAACAACTTGCAACAAAGGGCACTCCTGTTCGTTCACAAACGAATAATTACTAATAGCCACAGATGGCACATAATTTCGTCCGCCAATTGCACCTTGATTTGAAATAGTAGAATGAACAAACGAATGAGCACCGCCTTGCAGTGCCAACACATAATCATTAGCATTTGCCAACACACAATTAGATGCAGAAATGTGAGCGTTTTCGGCAAAAATGCAATTTGCAGACATATTTTGAATACGCGTATTAGTAAGAGAAATGCTAATAGGATTTTCTGCATTTCCATACACACGCAATCCGTTTACAGCATTGCGAATAACAGCATATTCAAAAGTATTTGCCGTACTTGATTCACGAAAAATTATGCTTCCCCATTGTCCGGGTAAAGTTTCATACGCTTCTTCGATTCTATTTGAACTAAACAACACAGGCTTATCATATGTTCCCTGCACACATAACGAACCATGAATAACAAGATTTGCTTTATAATGCAAATACAAACGTGCCCCTGCTTCAATGGTAAGTGTATGCCCTTTTAGTATAACCAACGAATCAAGAATTACATGCGGTTTTCCGGCAGTAATAGTAAAACTTTCTCGCATTTCGCCTTTATGTTTAATAACATCTTGTCCCCACGAAACAATAGGCAATGACTCTCGTTTAGAATTATATGAAATTAGCAATGAATCAACATATTGCACAAGCGTATCAACATTATTTTGATTCAAAAAAGCTTGCATAAATATATATATGCTATCCTGTGCCGCAATTTCAACATTTTTTATTATTGTTCCCGACACACCATTTACATTCATAATATATTGGGAATTAGAACCTTGTAGTAATTCAATTGCATCAATTAAAAGAGAGCCTTTATGAGGATTGTATAGTTTTATTGCACGAGTAATACTGCCCGTTTCAGTAAAAAGTGTGTCAAAATCAATTTGTTCTACAGAATATTGCAAAGAATAGTTTGGTAAAGAAAGTATTTCATTTTTAGAACACGAAATCATGCACATAATTGCCATAGCAATTAAAAATGTTAGAATTGTAAAACAAATACCCTTACAATGCAGATATACACTACAATAATTCATATAAAAAGCAACAGAAATACAAAAAGAGCAAATTTAAAAAAAGAATACGGTTTTACCCATGCTTTTATTTTGTATTTTACAATATAAATAAATATCTTTGTTAGATTAAAGTCTAAACCTATAAAAGGAAATCGTGTGGCTGAACAAGACATAGAAAAGATTGGATATGGATTTACGTTGTTTGAAGGTATGCAAAAAGACAATCTCGGATACATTTATCGGGGTCTTTTTACACAAAACATTACCGACAGCATTATTTCGCTTGCTGAAAACAATTTAGAATCAAGTGGAGAATCTTCCAAAGTAAAAAAGCGGGTGTTTTCTATTATGGTTGAGTGTTTACAAAATGTAACTCGTCATCAAACACCTCAAAACACAATATGCGAAGGACCATACCAAGCGGGTATTTTTGTTATTCAAAATCATAACGAAGCATATCAAATAACATCTGGCAATGTTGTAGAAAACTCTACTATCACACAGTTGCAAGAGATGCTTAATACAATTAACAGTCTCGAAAAAGATGATCTTAAAGCATATTATAAACAAATTCTTGAGGACGGAAGTATTTCGGAAAAAGGCGGAGCAGGTTTAGGTTTAATTGAAATGGCTCGAAAATCAGGAAATAAATTATTTTACGATTTTAAAACTCTTGACGAAGAACTTTCGTATTTTTATTTACATACGGCTATTTCAAAAAATTCTGAAAGTGCGTTTAATGAAATTGATTTAAATAATATTAAAAATCTTCACGAAATTATAAATCGTGAAAATATTATTTTAATTTACAATGGAAGTTTAAACCAAGAGGGATTAATTCATCTGCTCTCAACAATTGAGAGTCAGCCAATTGGAGCTGTTGATGTAAAAAAGAAATTGTTTAACATTATGGTAGAAATGCTTCAAAATATTGTAAAACATGGAGAGAAAAAAGATGATGAACTTGGTGGAAACCCAGGCATTTTCTTTATTTCGGAATCAAATAATTCATATAAATTAAGTTCTGGAAATTATATTAAAAAATCTATAGTGAAAGAACTTTCTGAAAAAATAGACTATGTAAATGGTATTGAGGGAGAAAATCTTGATATGTTTTATACACAACGACTGTTAAATTTTGATATTGATAGTAGTAAAGAAGCAGGATTAGGAATTATTGATTTACGAATGAAAAGCGGAAATAAGTTACTTTATAGTTTTTCTGAGGTTAATGATACCATATCATTTTTTTCATTACAAATAATAATATAAACACTATGGAAGCATTTATTATTGAAAAAACTGAGGAAACGCCAGAAATAATTTTAAATCCTGCTGAACACATATTTAAAATTTCGCACCGCTCGTTGCCTGAAAATGCGAATGGCTTTTATGCTCCTGTATTTGAATGGCTCGAAGAATTTCGACAAAATTTACCCGACGATGATATTCAATTCGTTTTTGAATTAGAATATTTTAACACTGCAACCGCAAAACAAATTGCAAAAATTTTACTCCTTCTCGAAAAAATTTCTCACGAAGTATCACTCGAAATAATTTGGAAATACCGAAAAGAAGATGTGGATATGATGTCGTCAGGTCTCCGATATTCAAAACTCCTTGATGTTGAGTTTTCTATTCAAGAAATAGAAGAGTAACGCTACATAATCTGCATGTATGAATACCCCCTTATTTCTTTCTTTTATAAAATCTGATATTCAAGAATTTGATGCTCGATTTAAAAAAGAACTTTCTTCAAAAAAATCGTTACTATCGCTTATTACATCGTATATTTTAAAAACAAAAGGGAAACAAATTCGCCCAAGTTTAGTTTTTTTAAGTGCTCGTTTAATTGGTTCTGTTACCGAAGCAAGCTATTCAGCTGCATTTATGATTGAACTTATGCATACCGCTACATTACTTCATGACGATGTTGTGGATAATTCTATGAAACGTCGTGGTTTTTTCTCGGTAAATGCATTGTGGAAAAATAAAATAAGTGTGTTAGTAGGCGATTATTTGTTAGCAAAAGGCTTATTGCATGCTATTGAAACAAATCATATAGAACTGCTAAAAATCATTTCTACGGCGGTTAAAGATATGAGCGAAGGCGAATTATTGCAAATTGAAAAAGCAAAACTTGTATCAAATTCTGAAGATATTTATTTTCAAATTATTGAGAAAAAAACTGCAAGTTTATTTGTAGCAGCTATGCTTTCTGGGGCACATTCCACAGGAAATTTACAAGAAAAAGATGCGGAAAAACTGAAGAAAATCGCCCTGTTGTTAGGTGTGGCATTTCAAATTAAAGATGATGTATTGGATTATTCAAAAACATCTGTTATTGGAAAACCTATATGGAATGATTTAAAAGAGAAAAAAATAACACTCCCATTGTTACATGCGCTTAAACAAGTGTCAAAAAAAGAACAATTGCACATAAAAAAGCTTTTAAAAGGACATAAAAACAATCCAAAAAAACTTCAAGAAATTGTGAATTTTATTATGCAACATAATGGAATTGAATACGCCGAAGCAAAAATTGAAGAACTATGCTCCGAAGCAAAACAAATAGTATATACATTTTCGCATAATGAGGCACAAGAAGCTCTGGTTTCTCTCATTGATTATATTTGCACACGCAAAAAATAATACATATCATAAAAAAAGGTTTTCGATTCGCTTTTTGATTTTTCTAAAATGAACACTTTAATTATATATTTGCATTAATTATTAATTATATTGACAAAAATTATGGCACGCTTAAACGAGCATTACGAAAAATTACAAGCAGGGTATTTATTTCCTGAAATAGGACGCCGTGTAAATGCATATGCACAGGAAAATCCTGATAAAAAAATTATTAGAATGGGTATTGGAGATGTAACTTTACCTCTTTGTCCCGCAGTTATTGAAGCTTTTCATGCAGGTGTTGAAGAAATGGCACACGACCATAGTTTTAAAGGATATGGTCCCGAACAAGGATATGCATTTTTACGAGAAGCTATTGCAAAACACGAATTTCAAGATAAAGGAGTGGCTATTACTGCCGATGATATTTTTATTTCTGATGGTTCAAAATGCGATACGGGTAACATTCTCGAAATATTTGGAATGAATAATAGTATTGCTGTACAAGACCCCGTATATCCTGTGTATGTTGATACTACAGTTATGGCGGGGCGAACTGGCAGTATGCAAAAAAATGGATATTATGAAGGTATTCACTATATGCCATGTACCGAAGAAAATCGTTTTATTCCGGAAATTCCTCAAAAACCAGTTGATATTATATTTTTATGCTATCCAAATAATCCTACTGGTACTACTGCAACAAAACAGGAACTAAAACAATGGGTTGACTACGCACAAGCAAATAATGCAATCATTTTATTTGATGCAGCATACGAAGCTTTTATTCAAGAAAAAGATGTGCCACATTCAATTTTTGAAATTGAAGGAGCCGATTCATGTGCTATTGAATTTCGGAGTTTTTCTAAAAAAGCAGGATTTACAGGTACTCGATGTGCATATATAGTTATTCCCGAAAAATTAACTGCTCAAAATTCAAAAGGAGAACAGGTTTCGGTAAAAAAATTATGGAGCAGACGGCATTCTACAAAATTTAACGGAGCATCATATCCTGTTCAAAAAGCGGCTGCGGCAATATATACTCCTGAAGGAAAAAAACAAACAGAAGAAATAATTGCATACTATATGGAAAATGCAAAAATTATGAAACAAAGCCTTGAACAACAAGGTTTTTCTGTGTATGGTGGGGTAAATGCTCCGTATGTGTGGCTTAAAACAAAAAACAATATGAAATCATGGGATTTCTTTGATACATTACTTGAGAAAATTCAAGTTGTAGGCACACCTGGTTCAGGATTTGGACCTTCGGGTGAGGGATATTTCAGATTTTCTTCATTTGCATCGCGCGAAAACGTAATTGAAGCTATGGATCGCATAAAAAATGCATCATTATAAATGATAGAAGATATAAAAAATGCCCTTTCAGTTCTTAGAAGTGGAGGCATAGTATGTTATCCAACCGATACCATTTGGGGTATCGGTTGCGATGCCACAAATGCCAAGGCAATTGAAGCAATTTATACGCTAAAACAACGAACTGAAACTATGCCTTTACTCATTCTTGTTGATTCAGAGGCAATGCTCGAACGATATGTTGAAAATCCTCCAGAAATAGCTTTTGAACTATTTGAACTTTCAGAAAAACCAATCACAATTATATTTGAAAAAGCTATAAATCTTCCTGAAAATTTAATTGGAAAAGATGGTTCAATAGGCATTCGTATATGTCGTGAGCCTTTTACTCAAAAACTTATTCAACAATTAAGAAAACCCATTGTTTCTACATCGGCAAATATTCATAGTAAGCCAAATCCACAATATTACGACCAAATACCTGAAACAATTCTTACACAGGTTGATTATGTTGTTTTGCATCGTAGAGACGACCGAAGTCCACAGCAAGCTTCGAGTATTATTAAATTAACTAATTCTGGTATATGCACAATAATACGAAAATAATGAAAGCAGAAGAGGTAGCATCGTACAAATTTAATCATGCAATTCCTATTCAAATAAGATACAATGATATTGATTTGTCGGGGCATGTAAACAATGGTGTTTTTCATGAATATTTTGATTTAGGACGAACCCATTATTTTGAAGATGTTTTAGGGGAAAATGCTCTTACAAAAAAAACGCATGTAATTATTGTACAAGTAAATACAACATACGTAAAAGAAATATTTTTTGGCGATGCTATTCAATTAGTATCAAAAGTTATTCGTTTTGGCACAAAAAGCTTTACAGTGTTACAAGCTATTCTGAGGGAAAGTGATAATG
>Ga0265293_10002698_pt1 | contig 34719 bp, 29 predicted proteins | sample Munlanlewell138R_FD_192505 | JGI IMG/M metagenome (GOLD analysis project Ga0265293, IMG submission 192505) | Leachate microbial communities from a municipal landfill in Southern Ontario, Canada - Leachate well 138R | ecosystem: Engineered > Solid waste > Landfill > Unclassified | place: Canada... | reverse complement strand
ACCCCGGAGCTAGCACATCATGCACCCGCACCTGCCGCCGCGTGCCGATGAGCTTGCAGAACTGCTGGAAGAGGACATCGTCCTGGGCGTCCTTCACCCCTTCCAGCGGCTGGTGGAAGATGAACTGATGGCGCGCTTCCGTGCCAAACGACATGTCGTGCGCGATGCGCTGGCGCAACTGGAACAGACCGGGCTGGTGGAGCGTCGCCGCAACGTCGGCGCCATGGTGCGGGGGTTTGACGAAAGGGAAGTGCGCGAGCTGTATGACCTGCGCATTCTCCTGGAATGCGAGGCGATGCGGCGCATGCCGCTGCCGCCATCGCCGGCGGACCTGCAGCGGCTCCGGGCGATTCAGCGCGAGCACGATGACGCCGTGTCCCGGGACGATCAGCGAGCGGTGTTCCGCAGCAACCACGAAGCGCTCTATGGCCTTTGCGGCAGTCAGGCACTGGCTCTTGCCATACGCGACTACGCCCGGCGCACTCATGGAATCCGCTTTGGCGCGCTGTCGACTCCGGAACAACAGCAGCGCTCTCGGGACGATCATCACGAACTGCTGCTCGCCCTGGAGCGCTCCGACCGGCAGACGCTCATGCAAATGGCGCATTCCCATCTCCTTCCGTCACGCGACCGTTACCTGGCGCTGTCCCGCGCCAGGAATGTTGCCCGGCATGTCGTGTGATCGCCCACAGCGCATGACGGTTCAGGCGCGACCGAAGCGCCGGCGGACGTCGTCGGCGGTGGCGAGGGGCCGGCCCAGCGCCCGGGCGCCGTCTGCCACTTGTGCGACCAGGGCGGCGTTGTCGGGGGCGGTGCTGCCGTCCTTCAGGTACAGGTTGTTCTCGAAGCCGACGCGCACGTGGCCGCCGAGCCCCGCGGCCGTGATGGCGCAGGCATTCTCGCGCGGCCCGAACGCGCACATGGCCCAGGGATAGCGGCCTTCGTCCGCCGCCAGGAACGGCAACAGATCGGTGGGGCTCGATGTCTGGCCGGCCGTGTAGCGGCCCAGCACGAACAGCAGGAACCAGGGTGCTTCGGGTATGACGCCCTGCACACGCAGCCGCTGCCAATGGGCGACGTCCTGCTCGTCGTACAGAATGACCTGCGTCATGATGTTCTCTTGCACCAGCCACGAGAAGAACGCGTGCAGCTCCGCTTCCGGCACCTCGGGTTTCAGCAGTTCGCGCAAGCCGACGGAAACCGCTTCGGGGCGCACGTCGCGCACGACCGCCATCTGGGCTGGCGGCTCATACACCTGCGCGGCCTCCGTGGTGATCTGGATCACGAGGTTTTGTCCGACGGCGCGCCGCACGGCGGCGGTGGCATCCTGGTAGGCCCGGGCATCCAGCAGATGGCGACCATCGGGACGGCGTACGTGCATGTGCATCATTGCCGCGCCTGCGTCCAGGCACGACCGGGCCGTCTCGGCCAGGGTCTCCGGCGTGATCGGTAGGGCAGGGTGCTGCTCGGTGGTCTTGTACGCCCCGTTGGGGGCGACGGTCACGATGAGTGGGGTTTCGTCTTGCATATTTCTTCTCTCCTTTGATGTGGGGCAGTCCGGACGCCTTCCGTCTTCATTCCGCTTCGGCGTCCCGTACCGGCGGCAACTCGCGCTCGAGCAGGGCGAGCCCGGCCAGAAGCAGATCCTGGTAGCGCCCGCGCTCCGCGGCAATGGTCTCCGGCGTCCATTTGAAGAAGCCCTCGCCGGTCTTCATGCCGAACTTTCCCTCGGCGACGCGGTCCGAGAGGCATTTGGCGGGCTCGGTGTTGGCGGCGAGCGATGGATACATGGTGGCGCCGGCCGCGCAATGGACTTCCAGGCCGGCGTGGTCGCGTTGCAGCACAGGGCCGGCGGCAAGGAAACGGAAACCGAAGCCGAAGCGGACCGCGGCATCGACGTCTTCCGGGCTGGCCACACCGGCGTCGATCAGCGAGAACGCCTCGCGTGCCAGCGCATGCTGCAGACGGTTCGCCAGGAAGCCGGGCAGATCTTTCTTTACCAGCACGGGCACCATTCCGCATTGACGCATGAAACTGTGCAGGTTGCGGGCGCATTCGGGGTCGGTGTGTCCGCCGCATACGACTTCCACCAGGGGAGTGAGGTGGGCGGGCATGAAGAAGTGCAGCCCTATCATCCGCTCCGCGCCTTGCAGCCCTTGCGCGATGGAAGAGATCGGGAAGCTCGAGCTGTTGCTTGCCAGCAAGGTGTCGGGGCGTGCGAGAACCTGCAGTCGGGCAAATAGGGCCTGCTTGATGTCCAGTCGCTCGGGAATGCACTCGATCACGATGTCGACCTCCTGCCATGGCACGTCTTCGAGCGATGCCGCCGTATGCAAGGCGTCCAGCCTGTCGGCGGCGCTCAGCTGTTGCAAGCCATGCCCGATGCGTGCCGGCAGGTCGTCGCGACGCTTCGCATCGGATTCGACGACGGTGGTGTGGCAGCCGGCGCGGCACAGCACCACGGCAACGTCGGCACCCATGGTGCCGCCGCCCACCACGACGGCATGCGAGCGTGTGGGGCGAAAGAAATGGGCCGGAGCGGTGAACGGTATGGATGTGTTCATGATGTATGCGTGCAGCCAGTACAAAACAGTCAGTGTGCCGCAGGGATATATATTTGTGAAATAGAAAATAATTGTCGATTGACGAATTATTTTGGTTAATCATTGAAAAAAAGATCTCCCGCGACCCAGCGGGAGAGAATCGGACGATGGAGAAGGGCGGTTCCTATTGTGCGGCGCCGTCCGCGGCGTTCGCGGAAATCATGGCCACGACGGGTGCTGGCGCAGCCCTTCGATCACGCGATCGGCCATCGAGGCACAGCGCGCGCCATCAAAGGGAAAAAGCTCATGGAAACTGCCCTGCACCCTTGCCTCCAGCAACTGCCGCAGCATCCGTCTCGCGCGGAACAGCCGAGTCTTTACCGTGATCGGGTGCATCTGAAGGTCGTGGGCGATCTGCTGCACATCCATGTCTTCCACTTCGCGCAGCAGAAAAACGAGGCGCAGCGGTTCCGGCAGCAGGCTCACCGCATCATGCAGCAGCCTGCCGGCCTCCTGGCGACCGGCGCCGTCCTCTGGCGACTCAAAGGGGTCCGCCGCCAAAGCCTGGCCCGTCGCGGGCGTGTCCGTCAGGGTGTCGTACGATTCATGTACGCGTTCGCTGCGCATGTGCATGCGCGCGGCGTTGATGGCTATTCGCGTCACCCAGGTGGAAAAGGCCGCGTCGTGGCGGTACTGATGCAGGTGCGTGAAGGCCAGCAAATAGGTTTTCTGCACCACGTCTTCCGCCTCGGCGTCGGACCGCACAATGCCGCGTGCAACACGGAACAGGCGTGGATTCAACTTCTGCACCAGCTGGCGGACGGCGTGTTCGTCGCCGTTGCGCGCCGCTTCCACCAGCATGGATTCGGTATCGGTCGGGGCTGCCTTCATTTCCTGGGCGGAACGCGCCGGGTGGCCAGCACGTCGTTGAGGTCGGGAAACGTACCCGGCAAACCCGTCGGCCGGTTCGACCGATGATAGTCCTCTTGCGTCCATTTCACATCCTCCGGTGTACCCACCACGATCCGGCCGATCATGCCGTGGGCAAGGTGCGGCAGGCAGTAATAATCGTAGACCCCCGGCACCTGCAACGACACCTCGTAATGCTCGCCGGGCAGCAGCAATTCGCTCGTCCAGGGCTGCGCCGTCTGGGGAATGCGCCGTTCCCTGCCATACAGGTCGGGGTGAAACGCCGTGGCGGAGTGAACGTTGGCCTTGTCTTCATTGACGAAGCGTATCGTCTGGCCGGGAGCCACCCACAGGCCCTGGGGTTCGAACCACACCTGTTCGCCGCGGGGCGTCCCGCGCATGGCGATGACCACGGGAGCCGTGGTGCCGCCGCGTGCCGCCCTCCAGGCGTGGAAGCCGGCGACCAGCGGCAGCAGACTGGCGCCAAGGAGTACGCTGCGGCGACTGGTCATTATTTGCTCTCCAGGCGCTGGCGCGCTCCGTCGTCATGGAACAGCACCACGTGGGCGTGCGGCTCCTCCACTCCGGGGTGACCCGCGTTGTAGTAGATGTCGACTGAATCGACTTGCGTCGATCCGGTCTTCAGGTTGTTCCACGCCGTGCCTTTGCTCAGGGCGTCCATGGGAATCATGTAGATGGTGGCCGACAGCTTGCCATCCTTGTCGTAGCCCAGGAACGGGCCGGCGGGCAGGGTGGCCGGGTCGACATAGAGCGTGCCCAGGCCCGGAATGAAATCGGGCAGCTTCACCAGCGAACTGACTTTGGCGTAGGGCGCGGGAGGGGGCGATTTGTCCGCGGCGGCGGAATCGCCCGAATAGGCGCAGCTGGCGAACAGGCTGCATGCGGCGATTGCCGCGAATCGCGATAGTGAAAGCATGGCTGATCCTCGTCCGTAAAGGTGGCCGGCGGGGAGCCGACCGTGCTCATTGGATGCAGCCATGGGGCGGCGGGTTCGCCGCCCGCGATCAGGACGATATGGAGTGCCGTGTTCTGTTCATATCAGGACGATATGGGGTGCAGTGCGCCGTCCATAGCGAGCACGGCGCCGGTGACGTAGCTCGCCCGTGCCGAGGCAAGGAACAGTGCCGCATCGGCGACTTCCTCGGGTCGAGCCATGCGGCCCAGAGGCATGGACTGTTCCATGTTTCGGCGCAGTTCCTCCACCGGCTTGCCGGTGGCGGCGGCTTCGGCGTCCAGGCGCCCCTGCACACGGTCGGTCAGTGTGGCGCCCGGGTTGATTGCGTTCACGCGTATCCCCTTGTGTCCCCATGCGTTGGCCAGGCCGGCAGACGCGAGCATGAGCGCCGCATTGGCCGAGCCGCCCGGCAGGTGGACGGGGCTCGCCACCCGCCCGCCGATGCCGACGATATTCACGATCGCACCCCGTTCGCGTCGGGCCATTCCGGGCAGGACGGCATCGATGGCATGGATATAGGTGAAGAACTTCGCATCCATGGCTTCGCGCCATGCCTCCGCGTTGAGCTGCGCGGGCGGGTGCCGCTTTGCCGCCCCCGCGGAGTTCACCAGCACGTCGATGGGCCCCAGCGCGCTTTCGATGTCTGCCATGGCGGCAGCGGCGGACTGCGGGTCGCGCAGGTCGGCTGCCGTGCTGTATGCATTCAGCCGTTCAGCCATCAGCTTGGCGCAAGCCGCTTCCAGGTTGGCCCGGTCGCGCGAAATGATGGCCACGCGGGCGCCTTCCCGGGCGAACGCCGCAGCGCACGCCAGGCCTATGCCTTTGCTGCCCCCCGTCACGACGACGACCTTGTCCTTCAGTTCCAGATTCATTGCGGCTGTCTCCCTCCTGGTTTGCTCTGTATTGGTGCGTGCACCGTAGCCGCGCAGTATACGATCCGCTGCACCGACTTAGTGCATTCCCTAGGTGTATCTCACCCCCATTTCATGCACAATGCCTGGCATGCAGGTGAGGAGACAGGCTCTGCATGAGCAAACCGATTCCATCGGGTCAATAAGAAAATAAAAATAAAGCGGTACAAATAAGAAATATAAAGAACAAAGGCCGGCACAGTGTGCCGGCCTTTAGTCATGGGTGCGCCAACGAACCGCATGGCGGCAAAATCCGCCGCCGCCGGTTCACTTGAGCAATACCTGCACCGCGCCGGAGCCGCCATCGGCCTCGGGGCACTCGACATATGCGATGACTTCGCCCACTTGCGTCAGCCAGCGTCGCACGGTGGTCTTGAGTACCGCGTCCCCATCTTTCGAACCGTACCCCTTGCCGTGCACAATGCGCACGCATTTGACCTCATGCGCCACGCACGACGACAGGAAGCGGTCGAAGCGTTCGCGCGCTTCCTCGACTGTGCTGCCGTGCAGGTCGAGGCTGGCGCCGATGGTCCACTTGCCGCGCCGCAAATCCCTGAGTATGTCGGTGCCGTGCCCAGGCTTCAGGTACCGGGTGTCGTCATGATGGCTCTCAGCCGGAGTGTAGGAATCCGAAAGCGGGCGCTTGCCCGCCTTGGGTGCCCCATTTGCGCCTTCGGTATCGGACAGCTTTGCGCCGGCAGCATCGCCAAGCCCCGCCGCGAGCCTGCGCCTTTCCGCCAGTATGGCGGCGGCAGCCGGCGCAAGCGGTGGAAGCACGACCCGCCCCGGGTCTTTCATCTTGTCGACATGCCGCACCGCGTAGCGAAACAGGCGCCGGTCTGCCTCGTCGAGCATGCTGCCCGACGGCGTGGCGGTGTTCGGGAATGGCGGCCGGGGCGCAGGCTCGCTGTGGGACCCTGCGCCTGGCGTGCCAGTCGGGACGGCAGTTCTGGTACCTGCGCCGCGCGTGCCGGTCGGGAAGACGGTTCCGGGGCCGGTGCTGCGCTGCTGCGACGGCGGCAGGAAGGGGGAGCGCTTGCGAGCGACCCGTTCAGGTTTGCCGGGGGCTGGCGGCGGCTCGGTGCCTTGCGATCTGTTGCGCAGCGCCTTGAGGTCGGCCAGCCCGGGCTTATTCCGCCGCATTCTCCAGCCACCGCTGTGCGTCGAGGGCCGCCATGCAGCCGGTGCCCGCGCTGGTGATGGCTTGGCGGTAGACGTGGTCCTGGACGTCGCCGGCGGCGAATACACCGGGCACGGACGTCATGGTCGCCAGGGCTTCACGTCCGCCGCGTGTGATGATGTAGCCGTCTTCCATGTCGAGCTTGCCCTCGAACAGGCCGGTGTTCGGCTTGTGACCGATCGCAATGAAGGCGCCCATGACGGCGAGTTCGCGCGTTTCACCGGTCTGGTTATTGCGCAGTCGCACGCCGGTGACGCCGGAGTCGTCGCCCAGTACTTCGTCGAGTTCCTGGAAAAGGGCCAGTTCGATGTTGCCGTTCCCGACCTTCTCCATGAGCCGGTCGACCAGAATGGGTTCGGCCCGGAACTTGTCGCGACGATGCACCAGCGTCACCTTGCGGCAGATGCCCGACAGGTAGAGCGCTTCCTCGACAGCGGTGTTGCCCCCGCCGACGACGATGACGTCCTGGTTCTTGTAGAAGAAGCCGTCGCAGGTGGCGCAGCCCGATACGCCGCGGCCCATGAACGCCTGTTCCGACGGCAGGCCCAGGTACTGGGCGGCGGCGCCGGTGGAGATGATGAGCGAATCGCAGGTGTATTCCGCGCCGCCGTCGCCCTTCAGCCTGAACGGGCGCTGTGAAAGATCGACCTCGGTGATGTGGTCGAAGACGATGTCGGTATTGAAGCGTTCCGCATGTGCCAGGAAACGCTGCATGAGCTCGGGACCCTGCACGCCTGCGGCATCCGCCGGCCAGTTGTCCACATCGGTGGTGGTCATGAGCTGCCCCCCCTGTTCCATGCCGGTGATGAGCATCGGTGCGAGATTCGCGCGAGCTGCGTAGATGGCGGCACTGTATCCGGCGGGTCCCGAGCCCAGGATCAGGACTCTGGCGTGGCGAGGTGTGGTCATGGCGTGCATCCCTTGTTTGCAGAACAGCCAATTATAATGGCCGGCATGGCCAGGCTACCCGCGTCTTCCTCCCGTTCCTCCCGCAATGTCCGCAACGGCCCTTCGCCCCTGCAGACCCGGCTCTCCGGGTTGGCGCGCGAGGCGCGGTGGATTCTGTTCGCGGCACTGGCCGCCTGGCTCGCCTTGGTGCTGGGCTCGTGGGACCCTGCCGATCCGGCCTGGTCGCACTCCGTGCACTCGACAGTCACGCAGAATCGCGGCGGCATCCTTGGTGCCCATGTCGCCGATTTCCTGCTTTTCCTGTTCGGTTATTCCACCTGGCTGTGGGTGGTGCTGCTGTCGCAGCGGGTGGTCGTCGGCTTCCTGCGCCTTACCGGCTCACTGCAGCAGGCTGCGCCCGCAGATATCCTGCCCCGGGTGCGTTGGGAAGTTGGCATCGGCTTCTGCATGCTGTTCGTCGGCTGCATGGGCGTCGAAGCGCTGCACCTGCGGCAGCTTGGGGCCGATCTGCCGGCCGGGGCCGGCGGGCAGCTGGGTCGTCTTCTGGCCGACGTGCTGGCTTCGACTTTCGGTCTTGCCGGGTGCACGCTCGGTCTGCTCGTGCTCATCGCGGTGGGTGCCAGCCTGTTCTTCGGGTTCTCGTGGCTTCATGTGGCCGAACGCGTGGGCCTGCATGTCGAGCGGGGTTTCCAGCGCCTGCTTGAACTGAAGGCGGCGCGCGACGATCGCCGCGTCGGGCAGGTCAGCAAGGCCAGGCGGCAGGAAACCGTCGTCGCCAAGCAGGAAGAACTGGTGCACGAACAACCGGTGCGCATCGAACCGGCGGTCACTACGGTACCCAAGTCGGTGCGCGCCGAAAAGGAAAAGCAGATCACGCTCTTCGCCATGCCGCCCGATCCCGCGGCAGGCGATCTTCCCGCCATCAGTCTGCTGGACGCGCCTTCAGGCTCCATGGAAACCGTCACGGCCGACACCATCGAATTCACCTCGCGTCTCATCGAGAAGAAGCTTTCCGACTTCGGTGTGAAGGTCACGGTCGTGGCTGCGCAGGCCGGGCCCGTGATCACGCGGTATGAAATCGAACCGGCCACGGGCGTCAAGGGCAGCCAGATCGTGAATCTTGCCAAAGATCTGGCGCGCGCCCTCAGCCTGGTGAGCATCCGCGTGGTCGAGACCATTCCCGGCAAGAACCTCATGGGGCTCGAGCTGCCCAACGCCAAGCGGCAGGTCGTGCGGCTGTCCGAAATCGTCGGTTCGCAGGTGTATCACGCGAATTCATCGTTGCTCACCATGGCGCTGGGCAAGGACATCGCCGGCAACCCGCTGGTGGCCGACCTGGCCAAGATGCCTCACCTGCTCGTGGCCGGCACGACCGGCTCCGGGAAGTCCGTGGGAATCAACGCCATGATTCTCTCATTGCTGTACAAGGCCGATCCTTCCCAGGTGCGCATGATCCTCATCGATCCGAAGATGCTCGAAATGAGCGTCTACGAGGGCATTCCGCACCTGCTGGCACCCGTGGTGACCGACATGAGGCAGGCGGCCAACGCGCTGAACTGGTGCGTGGCCGAAATGGAGAAACGCTACCGCCTGATGAGCAAGCTGGGCGTACGCAATCTTGCGGGCTACAACGCCAAGATACGCGAGGCCCAGAAGCGCGACGAGGTCATTCCGAACCCGTTCTCGCTCACACCCGACGCACCCGAACCTCTCACCACGATGCCCTTCATCGTCGTGGTCATCGACGAACTTGCCGACCTGATGATGGTGGTCGGCAAGAAGATCGAAGAGCTCATCGCGCGTCTGGCGCAGAAGGCGCGGGCCGCCGGTATCCATCTGGTGCTGGCCACCCAGCGGCCCAGTGTCGACGTCATCACCGGCCTGATCAAGGCCAATATCCCCACACGCATTGCTTTCCAGGTTTCGTCGCGCGTCGACTCGCGCACGATTCTCGACCAGATGGGCGCCGAGACGCTGCTGGGCCTGGGCGACATGCTCTATCTGCCTCCGGGTTCGGGCTTCCCCGTACGGGTCCACGGGGCATTCGTTCACGATGACGAAGTGCACCGCGTCGTCGAGGCGCTCAAGCAACAGGGCGAGCCCAACTATGTCGACGGCCTGCTCGAGGGCACGGGCGAAGGTGAAACCGGGGACGGCGTTGGTTCGGTTACAGGGTTTACAGACGCGGAAACCGACCCGTTGTACGATCAGGCGGTCGAATTGGTGCTGAAGAACCGCCGGGCCTCCATCTCGTCAGTGCAGCGCTACCTGCGCATCGGGTACAACCGCGCGGCCCGCCTGCTCGAACAGATGGAGAACGCCGGTCTGGTGTCGCCGATGCAGGCCAACGGCAACCGTGAAATCCTCGTAAAGGGCGGGACGGCTGGTGATGACGACTGAATATCCGCGCAATGGCATGCAGCCTTGCGCAAGGAATGAACGGCTTGGCGCGCTTGCGCGCCGATGTGCGAAAGAAATTTCGCGCCTTGTGGCCGGCGGGCTGACGGTCGCGGCGCTGGCGTTTGCGGCTGCGCCGGCCTTGGCGGCCGACGCGCGTGCGCAGTTGCAGCGCTTCGTGACGGAAGTCGACTCCGCGCAGGGGCGTTTCAGCCAGCAGGTCAGCGGCGGGCAAGCCCAGGCGCGCCAGGCGCAGCAGGGCGAATTCTCGTTCCGGCGGCCGGGCCAGTTCCTGTGGCATACGCTGAAACCCTATGAACAGCTCGTCGTTTCCGACGGCAAGCTGTTGCGTCAGTATGATCCCGACCTCGCCCAGGTCACCGAACGGCCGGTCAACCAGTCGATCGGCGCATCGCCCGCGGCGATTCTGTTCGGTTCGGGCAGTCTCGATGAAGCTTTCGAGCTTGCCAACCTGAATGAACGCGACGGGCTGTCGTGGCTGCGGGCCAAGCCCCGCAGCGGCGACGCGGGGTTCGTACACGTGGACATCGGTTTTTCCGATGGCATGCCGCGCCAGCTCGAACTGCTCGACGCCTTCGGCCAGACGACCCGCATTGATCTCACCGACATCGTCGCCAACCCGAAGCTGCCGAAGAACGCCTTCGATTTCGCGGTTCCGCCGGATGTGGACGTCGTCCGGATGCAATAGCGCGGCATGGCCATGACCGATGACCTGTTTCGCGAAAGCGGTGCCGGGGGGGCAGTGCATGCTCCCCTGGCCGAACGCATGCGCCCGGCGACGCTCGACGAGGTCGTGGGCCAGGCCCATCTGCTCGGGCCCGGCAAGCCCCTGAGGGTCGCGTTTGAATCCGGCCGGCCGCACTCCATGATCTTCTGGGGGCCGCCCGGGGTCGGCAAGACCACGCTGGCGCGCCTGATGGTTGCAGGCTTCGACGCCCAGTTCATTGCGATCTCCGCCGTACTGGGCGGGGTCAAGGACATCCGCGATGCGGTGGTGGCGGCGCAGGCGGCCCAGGCCAGGGGCCGCCGCACCATCCTGTTCGTGGACGAAGTGCATCGTTTCAACAAGGCGCAGCAGGACGCCTTCCTCCCCTACGTCGAAAGCGGCCTTTTCACCTTCATTGGCGCGACCACCGAGAACCCATCGTTCGAAGTGAACTCGGCGCTGTTGTCGCGGGCGCGCGTCTATGTCCTGAATGCACTGAGCTTCGAGGAACTGGGCGAACTGGTCGACCGGGCACTGGAAGTCATCAATGCCGAGCCGGGCCAGTCGGCCATTGCTTTTGAACCCGCCGCGCGCGAGCAGCTGGCCCGGTGGGCCGATGGCGATGCGCGTCGTCTGATCAACGCCATGGAGATCGTGGCCGAATCCGCTCGCAACGCGGGGCGCGGCATGGTCGATGCCGCCTGGCTGGAAACGTCGCTGTCGCAGAGCCTGCGCCGTTTCGACAAGGGCGGCGACGCCTTCTACGACCAGATCAGCGCACTGCACAAGTCGGTGCGCGGTTCAGACCCCGATGCATCGCTCTATTGGTTCTGCCGCATGCTCGACGGAGGCGCCGACCCTCGCTATCTGGCGCGGCGTCTGGTGCGCATGGCGGTCGAAGACATCGGTCTGGCCGATCCGCGCGCCACGCAGTTGTCGCTGAACGCCGCCGACATCTACGAACGGCTCGGTTCGCCGGAAGGCGAACTGGCCCTGGCGCAGGCTGTGGTGTATCTGGCCTGCGCGCCCAAGTCGAACGCGCTGTACATGGCTTACAAGGAGGCACGCCGTTATGCCGAGCAGCATGGCAGCGCGCCCGTGCCCATGCACTTGCGCAACGCTCCCACCAGGCTCATGAAGGAACTTGGCCACGGGCGCCGTTACCGCTACGCCCACGACGAGCCCCATGGTTATGCCGCGGGCGAGCGGTATTTCCCCGACGGCCTGGATGCCGCCTTCTACGCGCCGACAGATCGCGGCCTGGAAGGTAAAATCCGCCAAAAGCTGGCTTTCCTGCGCGAACTCGACGAACAGGGCGACTCTCATTGAACGGGGCGCCGCCCGATTGCCGGAACGTGCCGCCGGTTTACACGACCTTCCCCGGTTTTCCGACTTCCTTGGCTGACTCATGCTAGACCAGAATCTATTGCGCAAAGACCTGCCCACCGTACTCAAGGCCCTGGCCTTGCGGGGGCTTTCCTTCGATACGGAACGCTTCAATCGCCTGGAGGCCGACCGCAAGGCCGTGCAGGTCGAAACCGAAGCCCTGCAGGCGCGGCGCAATTCGCTGGCCAAACAGATCGGGCAATTGAAGTCCCGTGGCGAAGACGCTTCCGCGGTGATGGCCGAGTCGCAGGCGATTCCCGAACAGCTCAAGCAGCTGGAAACCCGGCTGGGCGCCATTCAGCGCGAACTGTCCGACTGGCTGCTCACCATTCCCAATCTGCCGCATGACAGCGTGCCCCCCGGCGCATCGAGCGACGACAATGTCGAAGTGCGCCGCTGGCTGCCGCCCGGCATGAAGGCCGATGACCAGGGCAACCCGCCCGCGCTGGGTTTCGAGGTGCGCGATCACGTCGCGCTGGGCGAACCGCTGGGCCTGGATTTCGAGACGGCCCGCAAGCTGTCGGGTTCGCGCTTCATGATGCTGCGTTCGCAGCTGGCTCGGCTGCACCGGGCATTGGCGCAGTTCATGCTCGATCTGCACACCACCCGGCATGGCTATCAGGAATGCTACACGCCATATATCGTGAATGCCTCGACGCTGCTGGGCACCGGTCAGTTGCCGAAGTTCAAAGACGACATGTTCTGGGTCACCAAGGGGGGTGCGGAAGACGACGCCGAAGAGCGTGAAGATCTTTATCTCATTTCCACGTCGGAAATCACCCTCACCGCCTCGGTGCGCGATTCGATCGTGGGCGCGGAGACGCTTCCGATGCGGCTCACGGCACACACGCCTTGCTTCCGCTCAGAGGCCGGCAGCGGCGGGCGCGATGTGCGGGGCATGATCCGCCAGCATCAGTTCGACAAGGTCGAGATGGTGCAGGTCGTCCACCCGGAAAAGTCCTACGAGGCCCTGGAAGAAATGGTCGGCCATGCCGAGGCCGTGCTCCAGGCGCTGGAACTTCCCTACCGGGTGGTGCTTCTGTGCGGCGGCGACATGGGCTTTGGTGCCGCCAAGACATACGATCTCGAAGTATGGCTTCCGGCGCAAGACACCTGGCGGGAAATCTCCTCGGTGTCGAATTGCGAGGCCTTCCAGGCGCGGCGCATGCAGGCGCGTTTCCGCGCCGACAAAGGAAAGCCCGAGTACGTTCATACGCTGAACGGTTCGGGCCTTGCGGTGGGGCGCTGCCTGGTGGCGGTGCTGGAAAACGGCCAGCAGGCCGACGGCAGTGTCGTCATTCCGCCGGCCTTGCGCCCGTACATGGGCGGGCAGGAAGTGCTGGCCCCCTGATCGGCTCAGCGGCTCCAGTGGCCCCGCGCATGGGCGTGGGGCGGCGGCACGGGTCTATGGCCGTGCCGCAGATGATGGTTCATCGGCGGCCTGACGTGGTCGCGGTGCTTGTTCCGGTAGTGCTTGTGGGGACGGCGGTAGACCTCTTCGGGGTAGTAGTACACAGGCGGTGCGTAATGGCGGTGCCGCACCGGAGGGTGATAGTGGTGATGGCGGTGGCTGCTCGTGCCGATCACGACGCCCGGCACGCCAATGCCAATGTGTACATCCACGTCGGCCTTGGCCGTGGTGGTAAAGAGGCTGGCGGCCATGGCCAGGCCCAGCAACAACAGTCGTTTCATCGTAAGCCCCCGTTCGGTCATTTGCCCTATTGTGATCGATAATCCGTTTCACAACTGTTGGCTTCGACGGCTCAAAGGCTTCCAAACGCAAGAACAATGCTAAATGATGCTACAGACGGTTTCGACCGTATCCCGGCTTAACGGGCGGGGTGGGGCACGTCGCTGCAGGCGGCCGTGTGGTGCAGGTGTATCCAGTCGACCATCTCGCCTTCCGGGTGATAGCCGTCCACCACATCGGTGAACAAGGTGCGAATCCTCGGGTAGTTGTCATCGGCAATGGCCTGGCCCAGTTCCGCGAGCACCAGCTTCAGTGCTTCCCACTCCAGCCGGTTCTCATTGGCCCGCATGATCATGGGGTGGCGGGTGGGCATCACGTTGGAGCCGATCAGAAGCTCTTCGTAGAGCTTTTCGCCGGGTCGCAGTCCGACATACTCGATGGCGATGTCGCCGTCCGGGCGTTCCGGGGTCTTCACCGTCAGGCCCGAAAGCACGATCATCTTTTCCGCCAGATCGCGAATTTTCACGGGTTCGCCCATGTCCAGCACGAAAACATCTCCGCCTATGCCCATCGACCCCGCCTGGATCACCAGTAGCGCGGCCTCGGGAATGGTCATGAAGAACCGCGTGATCTCGGGATGCGTCACAGTCACGGGGCCGCCGGCCTGGATCTGCGAGCGGAAGCGCGGCACCACGGAACCGGAAGACCCCAGCACATTGCCGAAGCGCACCATGGTGAAGCGCGTGCGGTTGGGTAATTCGATATCGCTGTGGTCTCCGTACAGCACGGGATGCGGCTCGAAGGCCAGTGCCTGCAGAATCAGTTCCGCCACGCGTTTCGTGCTGCCCATGGTGTTGGTCGGCCGTACCGCCTTGTCGGTCGAGACCAGCACGAAGTTGGTGACGCCGGCGCGCAAGGCGGCCTGGGCCGAATAAAGCGTGCCGAAGACGTTGTTCAGTATGCCTTCCGCCATATTGCATTCCACCATGGGCACATGTTTGTACGCCGCCGCATGGTAGACGGTGTCCACGTTCCACGCCGACATCACGTCGAACAGCCGCTGCTGATCGCGCACGGAGTTCAGAATAGGAACGATGCGTACGTCGAGTCGGGCTGAACGCACGTGGTCTTCCAGTTCCGACTGAATGTTGTACAGGTTGTATTCCGACTGTTCGAGCAGAATCAATGTGCGGGGTCCGTTGCCCAAAATCTGCCGGCACAGCTCCGAGCCGATGGAGCCGCCCGCTCCGGTCACCATGACGACCTGGTCGCGTATGCAGCGTTCCAGCAGTTCGATGTCCGGCGCGACGGGGTCGCGGCCAAGCAGGTCGGCAATGTCCACTTCATGCAGTTCGCTGACCTTGACGCGACCGCTGGCCAGGTCGCGAAAGCCCGGGACTGTCCTCACGGCGAACGGATAGGGAGCCAGCCTGTCGATGATCGCCCTGCGCCGGCTGCGGCTGGCGGAGGGCAGAGCCAGCAGCACTTCGCCCAGCGAGAGCGTGTCGGCCAGCAGCCCGATCTGGGCCGGGTCATGCACGGGCAGGCCGCTTACAGTGCGGCCGTGCAGGTCGGCATTGTCGTCGAGAAAGGCGACCACTTTTCGTGTCCGGTCACTCTGCAGCGTGACCAGCAGCTGATTGCCGGCGGCGCCGGCGCCGTAGATGGCCACGTTCGCGCGGCCCATGGTCCGCGGGGAGCCGGGACTTCGCGGGTGGGTTGGCGACGACAGTCCGGCCTGGAAGTAGTAGCGAAGCAGAAGCCGCGTGCCGCCACCATGATGAGGCTCAGGAAAGCATGGATGACCACGACCGACCGGGGGATGGGCGGTGTACTCGGGCCGTGCAGCCATACCGTCAGGGCAATCAACACGGCCGATATGCCTATCGCCTTTGCGACGGTCCACAAGGCCTGCATGCCCAGATAGCGCAGCACGGCCCTGTACAGGCCGGTTCTTGCAAGAACGGGGATGGTGAGCAGGGGCGCCGCCGCAAACAGCCACGCATGTGCGTCGAACGGGTGCGCCGCGTGGATGTCGTCCAGGCGCAGCCAGAAGGCGAGCCATAGCGAAAACCATATCAGCACGACGTCGACCGACACCTGCAACAGCCGCTTCTGTGTGCGGGGAAGCGCCAGCAATCGCTCGCGCAGTCCGCCGGGCATGACAGTGGGTGTCTTGACGCGGGGCCGTGGTTTCTCGACAAGGGAGTACATGAGCCGCCTCCTGGCTGGAAGGCCATCGGAAAGGAAAGAAATGGGACCGATATTGGGGGATGTCTATTGCACGCCGGTCAACTCATGCCACTTGATGAAGTTGACCCAGCGCCAGAGCTGGTTGGTGCAGCGCGCCCGACCCGCCATCACCGCATCGAAATGCCGCAGTATCACGTCGTGGTCGAGGAATGGAATGTTTTCGCCGTGCCTGAGCCATTGCCGCACGGTGGGGGCCATGCCGCCGAGCCAGCGGTCCTCGGGCGTCTCGAAGCCGATCTTGTCGCGCCGGTCCAGCACCTCGTCGGGCATGATCCCCCGCATGGCGGCGCGGAATACGCTCTTGGTCTCACCCCGCGGCGAAATCAGATAGTCTTCGGGCAGCGAGAGCAGCAGGTCGGCCATGGGCAGCGTCAGGAACGGGAGGCGGCTTTCCACCGAGAATTGCATGGAGTTCCGGTCGCCTTCCCGCAAGTAACCCGGCAGAAACCGCTGTTGCAGGGAATAAGCCATGCTTTCGATGACGCGCCTGCCGCGCGCCTCCGGCTTGCGGGCATGGCGCAGGTAATGCATTTCCACGTTGGCTTCCCGAAGAACGTCCGCCTTGAGCCAGGCCGGTGCCCCGCTTCGGCCGGAATAGCGCCTCGCCAGCTGAAACAGGGCTTCCGGCAGGGCAGCTGCGGCCAGGTACTGCCAGGCTCGCCCGTAGCTGCGGCCCGGCCAGCGCGACCAGCGGTAGGCGAAGTGCTGGACCCCCAGAACGTTGCCCTGTTCCAGCATGCTGAGCATGCGCTGGCCGGGAAAGCCGGCATAGCCGGCCAGCATTTCGTCGGCTCCCTGGCCCTCCAGGGTGACGGTGACGCCGTTTTCGCGGGCCAGCTTGTAGACACGGTACTGGGCATAGACCGAAGTGCTCATGAAGGGCTCGCCCTGCAGGCCGATCAGATGCTCCAGGTCGTTCGCCAGATCGTTTCCGTCGGCCACGACCTTGTGGGGAATGGCGCCCACGTGCGCATTGATGCGGTCCACCCAGGTCTCTTCCGAGCGCGGATCGTTCGCCGCGACGAAGCTGAAGGTGTGCAGGGGCAGATCGGGTTCGAGATGCCGCATGGCGCATACGATGGCTGACGAATCGATGCCGCCCGACAGGGTTGCGCCCAGCGGAACGTCACTGCGCAGATGAAGCTGCACATTGCGCAGGAACTGTTCGCGCACCGCCTCGGCGGCATCTTCGAAGCTGAGGGTGGAGTGCTGGCGGGTGTCCGGGCGCCACCATTGTTTCTGGATGATGCGCTCGCGCGTCAGCAGGCTGATGCTGAACCAGTGGCCCGGCCGTAGCGACAACACGTCTTCGATGAAAGTCTGTGCCGTGTTGTCGTAATCGCCATGCACCAGATAGTCGTAGCAGCGCTGCCAGTTGGCCATGGGCCGCTGCTCATGCCGCAGTTCCAGCAGTGCCTGGATCTCCGATGCGAACAGCAAGCGATCATTCTGCTGCGAATAGTACAGAGGCTTGATGCCGAAGCCGTCCCGGGCCGCCGACAGGGTCTGTTCCCGAGTGTCATATACGACGAATGCGAACATCCCTTCCAGGCGCGGCAGGCAGTCTTCCTTCCAGCGCATCCAGGCCGCTAGCAGCACTTCGGTGTCGGACTGGGTCGTGAACACGTCGCCCGACTTGCTCAATTCACGGCGCAGTTCGCGATAGTTGTAGATTTCCCCATTGAAGACCAGCCAGTAGCGGCCGCAACGCGACGACATGGGCTGGTTGGCCAACGTACTCAGGTCGATGATGGAGAGCCGCGTGTGACCGAGTGCCAGGCGCCCGCTTCCGGCTCCCATGCAGTGAAATCCGCTGTCGTTGGGGCCGCGCAGGCGGAGCGTATGCAGGGAAGCCGCGAGGCGGCGTTCCAGATCGAGGGGAGTAGCGGACCACCATCCGCCGGTAATGCCGCACATGTGTTGCTCCTGCTTGTCAGGTTGTGGATTCGTCGGCGAGCGACGCGGAGACCGGTTCCGGACGGCGCTGCGCCGCCCTGACCACGACGACGAAATAGATCGTGAAGAGGACCAGTTCATGCGCTACGTAGAGCTTCAGAAAGTCTTCGATCGGAAGGCCATTTCCCAACCACAGCGTGGTAGTGATGCTGAAGAAATAGAGGACCTGCCATTGCACGCTGCTCTTCACGTTGTGATCCAGTGACAGCACGACGGTAAGCGGACTCACGATGAAGCGGATTCCGACGGCGAGCGAGAGCAGCCCGGCATAGCGGCCGGCTTCCGACCACGTGGCGCCGAACACGAACGTGAACAATTCGACGCCGTACAGGGCCAGAAGGGCGACGAAGGGAACGGCGATGAGACTCAGCACCGTGGCGGCTCGCAGCACGTATGGCAGGATGTTCGAGCTGTCCTCGTTGTTCATGTGGGCGATGCGCTGGTAGAGCACCTGCGCGAGGGCGTTCGAAATCAGGAAGAGCGGAATGGCCAGCACCCGCAAGGTGAAGCTGAAAAGGCCCGTCACCGTCGAGGAAAACGTGTGGCTCACCACCAGCAGGGCCATCATCGATCCCCCGCTGTCGAACAGGCTCCCCCATGTCGAGAGCAACGGAAAGCGGCGGTAGGTGCGCGCGTTGGCCGCCAGCCGGGCGCGGTTCACGTCGCGCAGCCCGCTGCGCAGGGACGGCAGGTTGGTGCGCAACAGCATCAACAGCCCAAGGACCTGGCCGCTCATCCATCCCCAGATCAGTCCGGTGGCATGCAGGCCGGCGTAACCCATGCCGCACTGCGCCGCGCCGCCGGAGCTGCCCTGCGCGGCACGGCTGACGGCGAGCCGGTTGAAGCGCCCGCAACGGTTGTTCCAGTTCGAGAGTATCTGGAACGACGCCGTGACGAATACCGCAACGGGCAGCAGGTACAGCCAGTCTCCATGCAGTGCCCGGAGCCAGGATTCCGGCAAACTTCCATAAGAGGCGGCGATGAGCACGGCCAGCACGGTGCAGAGGGTGGTGAGAACGATCCACGACAATGCGACCACGCTGACGGAATCTTCGGTATCGCGAGGCAGCATGATCGCCTGATCGTAGCGGCCCGCACCAACCACCGAAATGACCGCATTGACTGCCATGAACACGGCAAACCCGGCGAAGTCCTCGGGATCATAGATGCGGGTCAGTACCGGGCTGAGCAGTATGGGCACGGCCTGGGCGATCACTGCCCCCGTCATCAGTGTGGCGACGTGGCCTACGAATTTCTGTTCCCGAAGCGCGGCGAGTCTGGCACGCAGGCTTTGCGAAATGCGCATGGTCAATGTATCGCTCGAAGCAGGGGGGCGGGCGCGCTCATGGCGCCATCGTTGGCGGCGGGTTCAGGCTCCGCGGCGGACGGTTCTGCGGGTTCAGGCTCCGCCGCGGACGGTTCCGCGGCTTCCCGCAGCACGGCCTGCAGGACATTGCATGTTGCCTCGATCTCGCCGTCGCTCAGCGTCGGGTGCACCAGGAACATCAACGCACTGTGCCCCAGCTGCTCTGCGCCGCTGAGACGGGCGGCCGGCCGGAAGCCGGTACCGTCGAAGGCGGCCTCGCGGTATATCTCGGGGCAGGAGCCGGTGTAGCAGGGCACGCCCCGCGACTTGATTGCCGCCAGGATTCTGTCCCGGCTCCAGCCGGGTCGCAGGCGGGCGGCATCGACAAACACATAGCATTTGTAGGCCGCATGGACGATGTCGCCGGGAATGGCAGGCACGCGCAAGCCTGGCAATTGCGCCGCGGTTTCCCATATTCGCCGTGCATTCCGTCTGCGGCGCGCGCTCCATTCGGGCAGGCGGCGCAGCTGTATCCGTCCCAGTACGGCCTGCAGTTCGAGCATGCGGGCATTGGTCCCGAATCCGTCATGCACCCAGCGGAATCCGCCCTCTGCGGCTGGCCGGGCCATGGCTTCCCGACTCTTGCCGTGGTCCTTGAACGACCATGCCCGGGCCGCCAGGATGGGATCGCTGGTGGTGATCATGCCACCTTCGCCGCCGGTGGTCATGATCTTGTCCTGGCAGAACGACCAGGCCGCGATGTGGCCCAGCGAGCCGACGGGGCGGCCTTTGTAGAAGGCGCCATGGGCCTGCGCGCAGTCCTCGACGATGTCGATCGAATGCGCTTCGGCCAGCGCCATGATGGGGTCCATGTCGCAGGGCCAGCCGGCCAGGTGGACGCAGATGATTGCCCGAGTACGCGGGCTGAGCACGGCCGATATCGTGCGCGCCGTGATGTTCTGACTGTCGGGGTCGACGTCGGCGAAGACCGGCGTGGCGCCCATGCCGATCACGCACGAGGCCGAGGCGATGAAGCTGCGGGGTGTGACGATGACCTCGTCGCCGGGACCGATCTCCAGCGCGCGCAGGGCGAGTTCCAGGGCCACCGTGCCGTTGGCCACCGCTACGGCATGGTCGCAGCCGGTCGCGTGGGCGAACTCCGTCTCGAACTGCCGGCATTCATTCCCTGTCCAGTAGTTCACGCGTCCGGAAAGAATCACATCGCGCACGGCATCGGCTTCTTCTTCCGTGAACGCCGGCCAGGGCGAGAAATTGGTATCCAGCATGCTTTCCTCCGGTTTTGCGGCGACTCGTGCGCCTGGGTGGTTGCTTCAGCGGATGACGGTCCTGAACAGACATTGCAGGTCGCTCAGGAAGTTATGGTTCTGTATGTATTCCTTGTTGATGCGCACCTTGTCCGGCCAGATCACTTCGTGGTTGTAGCGATGTGCGTCCGGCTGGCGGCTCAGGATCTCTTCCTCGTTGCGGTACTTCACGGTGGCGGGGCCCGTAATGCCGGGACGGACACTGAGAATGATCCGGTCGTCTCCTTCCAGCCGGTCGGCGTAGCCCGGCACGTCGGGCCGGGGGCCGACGAAGCTCATGTCCCCCACCAGCACATTCCACAATTGGGGAAGCTCGTCGATCTTCGTTTTCCTGAGAATGGCGCCGCTGCGCGTTATGCGGGGGTCGTTCGAGGTCGTCACCGTACCCAGGTTGCCCGCTGCGTCGCGCATGGTGCGCAGCTTGACGATGCGAAAAGGCTTGCCGTGCCTGCCTACGCGCTCCTGCAGGAAAAAGCCGTTGCGCCTGGTTTCCAGGGTGGCGGCCAGCCAGCCGGCAAGGATCAGCGGCGATGCCGCGAGCAGGCCGAATGCGGCCAGCGTTATGTCGAAACATCGTTTCAACATGTCGTTGAGCAGGCCCTTGGGGCGTGCCTTGTGCGCATACATCTGTTTCTTGACGGTGCCCGGTACCGCGGCGAGCACGAAGCGCAGGCACATGTTGAAGGCCATGTCGCTGCGAGACAGGAACCCGATGCTGCGCTGGTAGCGGATCACGGCGTATTCATGCTCGAGATTGCGCATGCCGTTGCGCGTCATGAAGGCGGCCCCGGCGCGTACTTTGAACAGGGTGTCCGGCAGATTGGCGAGGCGGTATCCGCGCACGATGAGCAGCGACCACAAGGCCACGTCCTGCGAACGCTTGAAGGGCGGATATCCGCCCACCGCCAGGACGACCGGCTTGCGGAAGATGGCCACAGCGTGGCTGAGCGGGCTGCGCCGACGGGCGAACTGCACCAGTTCGTCGTGCGTCAAAGGAAGTACGCGGGAAGAGAACACGACGCCGTTTTCGTCGAATTCCTCCAGTGCCGCACTGCTGGCGGCGATGTCCGGATGCTCAACCATGAAGCGTACCTGCCTCTCGAACCGCTCGGGCAGGGAAATGTCGTCGCCGTCCATGCGCGCCACCAGCTCATGGCTGCAGTGCTCCAGGCCGGCGTTGAGCGCCCGCGCCAGTCCGACGTTTTGGGGAAGACGGACGGATCGTATATTGAGTGTTTCGCGCCATTGTTCAATCACGCCGTGCAGGGATTCCGGCAGGGGGCCGTCCTCCACGAGCACGACTTCATCCGCCTGCAGCGTCTGGGTCGCCAGGCTCTCCAGCGCAGTCTGCAGGTACTCCGGCCGCTCGGCGGCGTAGATGGACATCAGGACGGAAAACTTCATGTCATTCCTCATGCTTCATGCCGATCAAGTTCCAGGAAATGGAGCCGGCGCCTGCCGCTGCACACGGAGTCGAAGAACACCCAGCGGCCATCGCCGGAAATGCGGGGATGCAGGTCGCAACGCGCCTCGCCGCCATAGCGGAAGCTGTGGCCGAACCGGCCCAGGTGATTCACCCGGCCCGTGACGAGATTGCCGCACAACAAATGCTGCATGCGCCGCTTGTCCGGATAGGTGTCCGTCACAAACCAGTCCCCGCGCACGTGGGGATGACCGTCGCCCAGGGAACCGAGGGCTTTGTCGAACACGGGATCGATCTGCCCGGTCTGTACGTCCACCCTGTGGTAGCCGTCACGGCCGGTGGGTCCGCGCAGGAAGCACAGCAGCGAGGTGTCATCGATCCAGAAGCAGTGGCTCACCATCCCGTTGGCACTCAGGACACGCAGTCCGGTGCCGTCAGCTGCGGCCAGCATGAGCCGGTCGGACTTGCGCCCGCCGATGAAGTAGCGATGCAGGAAGATGAAACGGCTTCCATCCGGCGAAATCATTGCGTGGTTGACCTTGTGCGTCGCCTGCGCAAAGTCTTCGGTGGGGTCGACCATGCAGATCTGGCGCAGCGAGTACAGCAGCCGGCTCGAGCCGCTGTCCTGCTCCACGCGCCAGATGCCGTCATCGTCGAGATTCGCCAGACCCATGGTGTCCAGTCGCGGAAGGCAGCCGTAACCGTAATCCGGCCGCAGTGCCTGCAGCCGTCGGTAATTGAGGGAAAGGAAGTAGTCGCGCCCGTGGGAGTCCTGGACCGCGTGATCATGGCGCGCGACCTCGGCGCGGGCGGATACGGATACCACGCGCGAGATGAAGCGCCCGTGACCGGCATCGAGGTCGTTGAAGATGAAATGGTCGTCGTCGAGCCAATGCGCCCGGGCGCCCTGTTGCCAGTTGAAGCACTGCGTGGTGAATGACATGAGCGGCTGTTGCAGCTGCTGTGCGCCGAAGTCGTATACCTGGATGTCCACGCTCTGCCCCGGCTGGGGAGGACGGTTGCTGGGATGGCGCGAAGCGTGGCAAAGCAGCCAGCCAGTCTGTGTGAGCGGCGACTTATCGTAGTAGCCGAAGAACGTGTCCGTATCGGGGCTGCCCACCTCGTGGACAGCTGCCTGTGCCGCGTACGGAGCCTTGCTGCCTCCGCCGAGGGCATAGGCGGCGCGTGCATATCCCTGCTTGATCCAGCCCTTCAGGACGGGGAACCGCGACAGCATGCGTGCCAGCCGGCGTTCGAGCGCCCCATATTCAGCTCCCATGACGGTCTCCCGGGGCATGGGACGGCACGGTGCGCAACGGCGCACCCGCCGCACCCGGTGGGCCCACGGCCATGAATACCGGTCGGGTCGTAACGGGACGCAGCACCGTTGCGGCCGGCGTTCTGATGCAGCGGGAGACGCCCGCCAGGATGCCGAAGATCAGCCACAGTTCGGGCAGAAGTATGTATTCATTCATTGTCATCATCAGCGCCATGACGATGAACGAGACGCGATAAGCGCGGTGCCGCGTCCGCAGCGGCGCAAGGCTGGCGTAGATGCGTTGCAGGATCGCCAGCAGAAGGGCGAATCCGAACACGCCCAGCTCCGCGAAATACGATATGTAGAAGTTGTGCGCCTTGGAAGTCAGGGGCAGGGGGCTCGCCTTGCTCAGGCCTTCCCTGTAATTTTCCATGCCCAGCCCGGTGCCGAACCAGAAGTGCTCGCGCGCCGTGGCCAGCGCGCCATGTACCAGCAGGACGCGGTTGCGGTCGCCCACGCTGCGGTCGACTTCTTCGTTCTGCACCAGTGCGCTCACTGTGCGACCCGTCAGCAACAGTCTTTCCGTCGTGCGCTCGGCTATTCCGCTGGCGAGAAACAGCGCCAGGACTGCCGTCGCGGCGGCCAGCTTCACGAATCCCATCACCGAGAAGCGCCAGTAGTACAACACCACACCGGCCATCAGTCCGACCAGCCCGGAACGTGAGAACGTCAGCGCAACGCAAAGTGCAATGGTGCCCGCGCAGGCGAACAGCCAGAGGCGCGATTTGCCCTGGGTGTCGTGCACGTGGAAGACCAGGGGAAACAGCAGCGCGATCAGCACGACGGTGCCATTGCGGTTCATCAGGGGGATGAAGTTGGCGTCGGGCTCGATACCGCTGGCGTAGCGGGCCAGACCGACCAGCGAGGCCGCGACCAGCAGCTGTACGCAGCGCTCTAGCATGCGGTTCAGGAAGGCTGGCTCCATGCGGCCGGTGATGGCCATTGCAGCGGCGAACATGATGAAGTTCAGCGGCCAGGCGAGCCAGTAGACCAGGTTGCTCGCAGTCATGCCGCGTGCCAGCATCGTGTTGCAGAAAGTATATACAAGGTATAACACTATGAGCGTATAGAGCGTGCGGTGGCTACGCGGGAAATGCAGTCCGTTATGCACTACCAGCGCCAGGCCGGCCGCCGTCACCGGAAGGTAGACCAGGGGCATGCCGCCCAGCCGCGCCACGTCCATGTTCATGTAAGGCTGCAGCGCCAGAGGGAAGATGTTGAAGGCCATGCCGAGCACGACGGCGCGCACCGCATGCCGTGGGCTGAAGAGGGAATAGAGGAACAGCCCCACCGAAACGGCCAGGTAATAGACCTGCAGTGCCATCAGCATGTCGCGGCCTCCTTCATGCGGGCGAGTTGTTCCAGAATCTCGCGCGCCTGGCGGTCGCGAGCATAGGTGGCGATGATTTCCCGGCGAGGCGCATAGAACGGAAAGCGGCCCAGTTCCAATGAATTGCTCAGCGCCTGCATGATTTCTTCAGCGCTGCGGGCGCAGAATCCCGTGCCCGTGCGTTCCAGAAGGGCGCCTGCGGCATTGGTTGAGTCGATGCCCACGGCAAGAACCGGAATGCCGCTCACCAGATACTCGAAAAGTTTTCCCGTCAGGACGCCGCGAGCCTCCGGCTCCCCCGATTCGAGCAGCAGCAACAGGCTGCTGCACGCTTGCGCTGCGAGGGAGTCGCTGCGGGACACGAAGCCGTGCGCATGCACGATGCCGTGCCGGTTGCCGTGGCAGCGTGCCAGGATGTCGGCCAGTTCCTTTTCATTCTGACCGTAGAAATCGATGGCGACCCGGCGGCGGTCGAGCACCCCCGTGTCGATGAGGCGATTGACCGCGTCAAACAGCGGAGTCGGGTCACGGCGTCCGGGGTACAGCGTCCCGGCATAGCAGATGCGCAGCATGCCGCGGGAATCGGGTGGCGTCCGTATGCGGGACACCCAGTCGGGAAACTCCTCGGGGTCGAAGCCGTTCTCCACCACCCAGGCCCGCAGCTGTGGATAGCGCTGCCTGAGGGTGTCGGCGAGCGGCTCCGAGACTGTCATGAGAGCATCGGCACGTCCCCGTATGGTGCGGCGCTCCAGTGCGCGTTCAATGTATCGCAGCACGCCTCTGGCGGAAGTGATGTGATTGTCGGCCCACAGATCGCGAAAGTCGGCGATCCACGGAATCTCCGGATGCGCGGCCTTCAACCGGCTGGCCACCATGTGGACGGCGGGCGGGGAAAACGAGCTGACGATGGCATCGTAGGGGCGTTCCGCCATCAATGCGAGGCCTTTGCGCCGCGCCGGGCCGACCCACAGATCATGGATGTCGAACAATGAGCCGATATGGCTGCGCAGGCGCCGGATCTTCGCCCGCAGCCGTTGCCCGGACGATTCTCCGGGCACCGCCCGGTTCCGCGTCGGCCCACGCTTCTCCATGCGTGTGCGCAGCCAGTCGGGCAGGTAGGGAACCTCCACCACCTCGATATTGTCCGGCAGCAGCGGAGACAGGCCGTAGGGGCCGAGAAAGGGATACTTGCGCGTGGTGAGCACTGTCACGTGGTGCCCCTGCAGTGCCCAGTACTTGGCCCACTGCCCCACCCGCAGTACGGGGATGCGGTTCTGCGGGTAGAAATAACTGCTGATCAGCATGATGCGCATGGTTTTTCTAGTAGTCGGCGAGTATGCGGGCGATGTGGCGGGCTGCTCTTCCGTCCCCGTAGATGTCCCCGGTGCTGGGGCGGGCGGACTGGCGGTTGATGTGTTGGGCGATACGTTCCGAATCCGCACCCGTCAAGGTATTGACGCCGAGCTCGACCAGTTCCACCCATTCGGTTTCCTCGCGCAGCGTGATGCAGGGCTTGCCGTGGAAATAGGCTTCCTTCTGCACGCCGCCGGAATCCGTGACGACCGCATGGCAGTGCATTTCCAGCCATACCATCTCGAGATAGCCGACGGGCTCGACGAGATGCACCTGGGGGCCGGGTTCCAGGCCGAGCTGTCGCAAGGTGTTTCGTGTCCGCGGGTGCAGGGGCAGGATGACCGGCCGTTCCGAGGCCGACAGGCCCAAGAAGATGTCCCGCATGCGTTGTTCGGTGTCGGTGTTTTCAGCCCGGTGTATCGTGCATAGCAGGAAGTCGCCGCAAGCGATGCCCAAGGCGTCGAACCAGGCCGGACGGCGCGCCATGGCGCGATAGTGCAGGGCGACGTCCATCATCACGTCGCCAGTGATGTGTATCTGTTCGTCGGCGACGCCTTCCCTGCGCAGCTGCCGGTGTGCCACGTCGGTCGGCGCAAACAGGATCTGCGAAATATGGTCCGTCAGGACGCGGTTGATCTCCTCGGGCATTCGCCGGTTGTGCGATCGCAGCCCCGCTTCCACATGGGCGACGGGTATGTGCAGCTTTGCGGCGGCCAGCGCGCCGGCCAACGTGGAGTTGGTGTCGCCATAGACGAGTACCCAGTCGGGTTTCTCTTCCATGAGTATTGCTTCGATCCGGGCGAGCTGTTCGCCTGTCATGGCACCATGCGGGCCTCCGCCGATGCCCAGCTGATACGCGGGCTTCGGGATGTCCATTTCCTGGAAGAAGATGTCGGACATGCCCGGGTCGTAGTGCTGGCCGGTATGGATGATGCGCTCGACAAGCCCGTCTTCCCGCGCGATGGCGCGCGAAACTGCGGCGGCCTTGATGAACTGGGGCCGCGCGCCCAGGACGGTCATGATGTTCTTCTTTCTCACGCCAGCTCCCTGTGGATCTGCAACACGCGTTCATAGAGCTCGCGTTGCAGGGGCTGTTCCAGCATGGTGTTGTGCCACAGCAGGGTGAACTGCCCTTTCACCCGTTGGCAGGCCTGCATCAGCTTGCGCAGCCATGCCTCCACGACGTCGATGTTCTCGTGTCCCAGGGGCCGCATGACGGTGGACTCCATCACGATCAGCGGCCGGATGCGCAGTTTCATTGCCTCATTGCGCAGCGGATCGAAGCCGGTATATTCGTGGCAGGTTCCGCAACGGAAACCGGGATGCTTCGCATAGCCCAGCGTGGTGTCGTAGACAATGCCCGCTGCCTGAAGGTTGTGAGGTGTCTCCGGGGTATGCCAGCGCAGGTAATGCATGCGTGCTCCGAAATTTACCAACGCAATGCCGGCCTGCTCGCAAGTGCGCCGCAGGCGCCGGGCCTCGGCGAGCAGGGCCGCCCGGTTGCGGAAGGTGTGGTAGCTCGGGTGCAGCCCGATCTCGTGCCCCCGCGCATGAATGCGCTGCATGAGATCGACGATGGCGGGGTGTTCCGGGAAGTAGTGCCCGTCGCGTCGCGGGTCGGTGTGGCCGCAAATGAAGTAGAAGACATTGCGCAGACCGGCGGGCTCGGAACGATCCATGATCCAGTCGAAGGTGTTGAAAGGGTCGCGCGCGTCAAGCCGCCGGCGCGAGCCCGCCCAGATTCCTGGCGCCTGCCTGAGGGCGCGGCGGTCGCGGTGCCGGTCGCGCAGGAGGTCGACCAGCATGGTGAGTGCAAGGCGGGGTGGGCTGACAAGACCGTAGCGCGCAGGCGTGTCGACATCGTGAGAAAGCCGCAGGCCGTAGCGATGCCGCCGCAACGGCAGCTCCGGCCAGGTCGCCTGCATGACGGCAGCCAGCACCTGGAACCATTCGTCCACGACCGGGCGTTCCAGGTAGCCGTGGCGAAAGGCGTGAGACGCCTCCGCGGGGAAGCGCCCATGCTCGTCCAGCCGGTCACTGCCGATTTCCTCGCGCCTGCTGAGCATCCACCAGGCCAGTGCCAGGACATCGTAGTGCAGGACATGGCCCTGATCGTCCCGCTCGATCAGCCGCGCAGGCGCCACCGCCATTCCCGGAGTGGGCATCCGGTCGGGAATGTGGGCCAGCCATGGCTCTGGACCAGTGGTCCACTGGCCGCAAGGCAGGTCGTCCGCCGGACCTTCGAAACGGTCGAAGCCGGCTCGTATGCAGATGCGACGCTCGCTGCCCGCCGCCAATATCTCGTGGTCGCCCGCCGGTGTGCGGCGCAACTCCAGAGCTTCGTGAAATCGTTCGCGAAGCAGTTCCTGCAGCCAGGCGATGACGCCCGGACCGGCCTCCGCCGCAGCGGCCGCGTGAGAGTCCGAAACGCCCCGCCTGCCGGTCGTCAGGTCGTCTGCGATGCTGGAAGCAGCGAGCTCAGGAAAAGGTAGCTCGCCAACATCTTCGACGGTGTCTTGCTGACGGAAAAATACGGACATTGCTTGCCTCCGAAGGCACGAACGAAATGTTCTATGGGCTCGGCCGTCGAGCCGCAAAAATCGAAACGCCGGGTGACCGTCGCGGCGTGCCGGATGGCTTCCCACATGCACAGGCTGGCGGCCCCGCTGCTTCTCAACGCCGGATCGCCGCCGCCGATCAGGTAGTAGGCGCTGTTGCTGTCCCAGACGACGTACACGGCGGCGTGCTGCCGACCGTTGACGTCTTCGGCGACGAACGTCCGCCGGGTGTCGCGCGCGGCACATGCCGCGTCGATGCGCGCTATGACGCTGTCCGGGCAGGGGACCGGTTTCCCTTGCCGCTCATAGGTGAGGCGATGCAGGCGGAGCAGATCCTCCAGAGGCCTGTCGTCGCGCACACAGAGCTGCATGCGGCTGGTGGCCTTGCGGATCTCCTTGCGGATGTTCTCCTGGAAGCCATTCCACACCATGTTGAGGTCGCTGAGATCCGGAAGCACATAGCTGTAATCGGTGGTCTGGTTGAAGCCGCTCCAGCGGAACGGCAACCAGTTCGTCTGGTCGTAATGCCACTTCTGCTGGAAGTGGTCGAAGGGCGGCAGCTGGGCGATCAAGCCTTGCAACAGCTCCTTTTCCTGAGCGATACGGCGGGGCAGCTTGGCATTGGAGGGTCTCAGCCAGGGGCCTAGCGAAAGCGTGAGCCATGGCTGTGTCGAGATCCGGAAGCAGGCCTTGCGGCGTTTCAGATACGGCATGGTGGCCAGCACGATGCCGCCTTTTTCAAGGAGTGCGACATCCCAACCTTCGGGTCCGGCGGTGGCGTCCAGCCACCATGGTTGGGAGAACAGAGGTATCGACGGCTCCTGCCCGCACAGGTGCCGGTAGATTTCTTTCTTGTCTTGCACTGGGTGTCTCCCCGTGTCGATGTTGAAGGGCTGGTACGAATCGGATTCATGGGGTTTTTCTTATTGAATCCCCTGCGGTCTGTACCGCGTCTCAGCAGAAAACCTCCGAGTCTTGAAGAGCCTCGACGATGATCTGTTGCTGGCGGTGCGACAGATAGGGGTGCATGGGCAGGCTCAACACCTGTTGCGCCACTTTCTCGCTCACCGGCAGGGCGGTCTGCCGGCAGGCCACGGCCGGCTGGTGATGCAGGGGCAGCGGGTAATGGATCGCCGTCGGTATGCCGGCGTTGTGAAGACGCTGCTGCAGCCGCTGCCGCTCCGCGGAGCGTATGGTGTATTGCGCGTAGACACTGGTGTTGTGCGGCGCGACGTAGGGTGCGCTGCGTATGCTGGCCTGGGCGAGCAGTTCCCCGTAGTGCGCCGCCACTTTCTGGCGCTGCGCGACCTCGTCTTCGAAGATTTCGAGCTTGGCCAGCAGCACGGCGGCCTGCAGGGTGTCCAGCCGGCTGTTCATGCCCAGCCGGATATGGTGATAGCGCTTTTCCTGGCCGTGGCGGGCGATCTGGCGCAGCAGGCCGGCCAGTTGTGCGTCGTTGGTGAACATCGCGCCGCCGTCGCCATAGCAGCCCAGCGGTTTGCTGGGGAAGAAGCTCGTGCAGGCTACCGTGGTCAGGTTGCATGAGCGCCTGCCCTTGTAGGTGGCGCCAAAGCTTTGTGCCGCGTCTTCGATGATGGCCAGGTGATGCCGTTCGGCGATTGCCTCCAGGGCATCCATGTCGGCGCATTGGCCGAAGAGGGAAACCGGCATGATCGCCCGTGTGCGGACATTCACCAGGGATTCGACCGAAACGGGGTCAACGGTGTAGCTGCGCTCGTCGATCTCGGCATAGACGGGACGCGCTCCCACCAGCGTGATGGCCTCGGCCGTGGCAATGTAGGCGAAGCCGGGAGTGATCACTTCGTCGCCGGGCCCTATGCCCAGGCCCATCAATGCCATCTGCAGTGCGTCGGTGCCGTTGGCGCAACTGACGCAGTGGCGCGCGCCGGTGAACGCCTTGAGCGCGTCCTCGAGCTGTTCCACTTCGGGGCCGAGTATGTATTGCCCGTGCTGCAGCACGGCGGCGATACGCGCGTCGAGTGATTCACTGATGCGCTTCTGTTGCGTCTTCAGATCGATGAAGTCCATCATGGGTCCCATCCAGTCGAGTGAGCGTGGCTCCATTGAGCAGGTAGATCGTGTCCGTATGAGGGCAGCGCGCGCTGGCCTGGCCCGACAGCGGCAGCGGCAGCCGCTCGCCGTACTCGCTGATCCAGCCGATCTGTCTGGCCGGCACGCCGACCATCAGCGCATGGTCGGGAACATCCGTGGTGACCACCGCGCCCGCACCCACGAAGGCGTACGCGCCTATGGTCACGCCGCAGACGACGGTGCAGTTGGCGCCGAGCGTCGCTCCGCGCTTCACCAGGGTTGGGCGGTATTCGCTCTTTCGCGCGATGTGGGCGCGGGGGTTGTAGACGTTGGTGAATACCATGCTGGGGCCGCAGAACACGTCGTCTTCCAGCGTCACGCAGTCGTAGAGCGACACGTTGTTCTGTATCTTGCAGCGGTCGCCTATGACGACCCGGTCCGCCACGAAGACGTTCTGCCCGACCGATACGCCCGCGCCGATGCGGGCGCCTGCGCATACATGCGAGAAATGCCAGATGCGTGTTCCATCGCCGATGCTGGCGCCGGTGTCGATGACTGCGCTTGGGTGTGCCTGATGTTGCATGGCGTCAGACCGCGGCGGCCGGTTGCAGCGCCGCGGCATCCCCGCTGGCGGGCAGCCCGAGGCTGCCGCCCACGAGCAGGGGGTGGTGCTCGCCCCGCGTCGGACTGACCGCGGCATTGCGAATGGCCGCCACCGTCGTGATTGCGCAGCGGTTTTCCTCCAGGCCGAAGCCGCGGCCGGCGAGAATCTCCTGGTAGCTTTTCTCGTGCAGGTCCGTGAATCCCCCCGAGAACTCGATCTCGGTGCCGTCCATGGTGATCGAGCGCCAGGTCCGCTGCCCGGTGGCTCGCGCTTGTGCCGGCACGTCGTTCACGTCGACCGACAGGAACCACCGCACTCGCGCGTTCTCGTACTCCAGGTAACCGGCCGCCTTGTGGGGCGTGGAAAGATGCACGATGTTGTCCTGCAGTTCGCCGAAGACGAAGTGCAGCATGTCGAAGAAATGCACGCCGATATTGGTGGCGATGCCGCCGGACTTCCGCGTGTCGCCTTTCCAGGAGCGCAGGTACCATTGGCCGCGTGCGGTGATATAGCTCAGATCGACTTCGTGCTTCGTGTTGCGGGCTGCGGCCCGAACCTGTTCACGCAGCGCCTGGATGGCGGGATGCACGCGCAGTTGCAGGATGGTGTGCACTTTCTTTCCGGTGTCCCGCTCTATCTCCTGCAGGCCGTCGATGTTCCAGGGGTTGAGAACCAGCGGCTTCTCGCAGATGGCATCCGCTCCGGACCGCAGTGCGAAGCGGATGTGCGAGTCGTGCAGGTAATTCGGCGAGCAAATAGATACGTAGTCGATACTGTGCCGATGGTTTGAACGCCGCAGCTTATCGATGTGCCGATCAAAACGCTCGAACTCCGTGAAGAAGTCGGCCTGGGGAAAGTGGCTGTCGATGATTCCGACCGAATCGTTCGGGTCGAGCGCGGCCACCAGCTGGTGCCCGGCGGTCTTGATGGCCTGCATGTGGCGGGGGGCGATGTACCCCGCCGCTCCAATCAAAGCGAAGTTCTTCATTTTGCGGGATACCCCCCATAGGCCGCCCGGTAGGCGCCATAGCGCGCGCTGAAGCGGTGGTTTTCGTTGTTGAAGTCGTTGAAGATCACCCCGCTGACGCGGGCGCCGGCCCTGACGAGGCGTCGGGCGGCCTCGTCCAGTTCGGCGGGCGTGGTGATTTCTGCGCGTGCCAGCAGGAATAGTGTTCCTGCATAGGGCGCCAGCGCCATTGGGTCGGACAGCGTAAGCACCGGGGCGGTGTCGAGAACGACCATGTCGTAGTTCTGCGCCCATTCCCCGAGCAGGACTCCGGCCTGCGGCGAAAGCAGCAGTTCGGCCGGATTGCGCGGCAGTGTGCCAGTGGTCACCACGTCGACGTTGGGCAGCACGTTGCGGCGCACCGCCTCATTGAATGTGCAGCGGCCCCGTATCAGCTCGCTGAAACCCTTGCCCCTGTCGATGCCGAAATATTGGTGGACGCTGCCCTTGCGCAGATCCGCGTCCACAAGGAGGACTCGCTTGTCCGCCGCACCGATGATGGTTGCGAGGTTGACGCTGGTGAAGGTCTTGCCGATACCGGCGGACGGGCCGGTCAGCATCACGATGTTGTTGCCGCCTTCCTCCATGCCGAAGCGCAGGACGGTGCGCAGGCCGCGCAGGCTTTCGATGGCTGGCGCGTCAGGCGAGAAATCCGCCAGCACTCTGCTGCGCCCCTTGTATCCCGGGCGTGGACCGGACAGCATGCCGGGGACGACGCGCGGCACGGTCGCCAGCACATCGATACCCAGTTGCGCCTCGACCTCGGCAGGCGTGCGCAGGCCTGGCCGGAAAATGTTGCGCAGTACGGCCAGCGCAATTCCGAGCAGCAGTCCGGCCAGGCCGGCGATGCCCATGGCCAGCAATTTCTGGGGTTTCACCGGCAGTTCCGGCACGATGGCGGCATCGACGAGACGCACGCTTCCCACCTTGCCTTCCTTCACGAGCCGAAGTTGCTGCGCGCTGTTCAGCAGGCCCGCGTACAGTTCACTGTTCACCTTCACGTCGCGCACCAGGTTGAGCAGCTGCTGTTCCAGGGCCGGAAGGTCGCGGATTCTCGTGGCAAGCCGGGTAACTTCGGCGTCCAGGGCCGTGATCTGGCCGTCCAGCGACTGAATGGTGGGGTGCTGCGGGCCGTATTGCGCGGAGAGCTCCCGTCGCCGCTGTTGAAGTTCGAACAGGCGCGTCTGCATGGTCACGGAGGTTTCCAATGAGAGCCGGCCTTCGGTGCTCAGATCGAAGGTGCCGTGACGGTCGCGAAAAGCGGTGTAGCGATTGTCGGCAACGTCCATCTGGTGGCGAAGCTGAGGCAGGAAATCATTGAGAAAGCCCAGCGATTTCTCCGCTTCGGCGGCCCTGCGTTCGATGTTCTGCCTCACATAGGCGCTGCCGATCGCGTTGACGATGGCGGCGGTCTGCACGGGGTCCGCACCTTCCAGCGAGAACGCCAGCACCCCCGACGGCTTGTTCCTTTCATCGATGCTCATGTCGGTCTGCAGCTGCTCGATGACCGCCAGGCGGGAGTGGCGCTCCAGCGTGAACCGGGCGCCCGGATGTCCGTGCAGGGTCTCAAGAAGGATGGTGCCCGTACCGCTGCCATAATTGAACTCGACCGGCGTTCCGACCTCACCGCGCGCGATGCGGTTGTCCTGATGGTCGCGCAGTTCGAAGCCGCCTTTCGTGGCAATGACGGTCAATCGCCTGTTTTCCAGTTCGACCGGGACATCCAGCCTTCCGACCTGAATGGCCTCTCTTCCGAATACGAAACCGAACAGGCCCGGAATCACGGGCCTGGACAGGCCGTTGGCGTGCTCGGCCAACCATCGGCCCACCAGCGGAAGGTAATTCGGCCGGGCCGTGATGTAGAGCCGGAGGTTATCCGCTGCTTCGCCCACGACGAGACGGGAACGAAGAATCTCCATTTCGGCCGTCGAGGTCGACTGCACGTTGAATACGGAAGCGAGTTCACCGAGTACGTGCGTGCCGGCCTGAGTGGGCGGCTGTTGCTCGACCTGCACCATGGCGTCGGCGCGGTACACGGGTTGGCTCAGGAAGGCATAGCCGGCACCGGCGATGAGCGCCACCATCATCGTGCCGACGATCAGCCAGCGCGAGTTGGCCAGAATGTCCATGAACCCGAGCAGGTCCACTTCTTCGTTGTCGCGAGGGGCCGGATGGACGATGGTGGCGGCGCCCCCGTGGATGGGGGGCATGGCTTCGTAGTGTGTCAATGCGGGAGGTTTGTTCATGATGGCACCGCTTATTGAGTCATGACGCGTGTCGTGTAGACGGCGTCGTAGCTAGGCAGCAGGTTGCTGATCACTCGGTTCCAGCGGATGATCGGCGCCGGGTCGACGAACACGATGTCCCGGGGTTTCAGCCGGAAATCCGCCGCCAGGACATAGGCTGTCGGCCGGCTCGCATCCAGGTGGAATATCTCCGGATTGCCGTCCGCGCCCCGCCGGATGATGTAGACCTGCTTCGCATTCCCCGACTCGGGATTGACGCCGCCGGCTTCGCCCAGCGCCTGCGCCAGCGTCACGTTGCCGTCGTGCATGACATGTGCGGTCGGCGCATAGACGTCGCCCATGAGATACACCTTCGAGGCCT